>Ga0182021_10009724_pt1 | contig 11398 bp, 5 predicted proteins | sample 612E3MmetaG_FD_120493 | JGI IMG/M metagenome (GOLD analysis project Ga0182021, IMG submission 120493) | Permafrost microbial communities from Stordalen Mire, Sweden - 612E3M metaG (Illumina Assembly) | ecosystem: Environmental > Terrestrial > Soil > Wetlands > Permafrost | place: Sweden...
AACCATCGATGCATCGCCTGACAGCAGCGTGATTCAGATTGGCCTGCAGCATCCGGATCCGGAAATGGTGCAATCCATTCTTAATGAAATCATTGCCAGTTACTTCCGGAAACATAACCAGATTCGTCAGGGCGGCATCATGCTCAGCGATTTTTCAATCCAGGAAACCAACCGGCTCTTCAAGGAACTGGCCCGAACCAAGGAAGAACTTAGAGCGGCAAAAATCAGCGCGGGAATCTTTTCCGCCGCCGACGCGGACAATAGTTATCAGGAACAGATGACCGAAATTCGCAGCAAACTGTTTGCCGCCCAGACCGAACTGGCTGAACGCAAGGAAGCATTCAAAGGAATGCCTGCCGCCCGGTTCTCGCCGGCGCCATCAACCAATGCAGAAACCGTAATTTTGCCGGACAAGGTTGACGAATACAGAAATCTTTGCACGCGCCTTGATGTTCTCAGAAAAAAGGAACAGGAACTTTTGCTCCAATACACGGATCAAAGTGTGCCGATCAAGGATTTGCGCGCCCGGATCGCGGACAACGAGATGCGCCGGAAGAATCTTGAAAGTGAAGAGCCTGGTTTATCTCGTCTGGGGGCTTCCTTGGCGCAAACCGCCCATCCTGACATCAGTTTTTCCGACAACGCGGCCCAGATAGCGCTCCTTGAAACCAAGATCAATGTTCTGAATTCCCAATTAAGCCAGATTCAAGGTGAAGCGGCGAAGATGGATGAGTCGAGATCAACCATAGCGGAGCTCGGGCAGAGGGAAAAGCGGCAGGAGGCTGAACTCGAATATTTTCAACGCAATCTGGAACAGGCGCGCATAGATGAGATGATCGGCAGCGGAAAAGTTCCCGGCATTAGTCCGATCCAATCGCCATCGCCTCCGATCAAAAAGTGGTCCAAGAAAATAAAAAAATTGGCGGCCATGTGTGCCGCGGGCGGTGTGGGCGCCGGCTTGGCGCTGGCCTTTATGATCGAAATGCTATTGGACCGTTCCCTCAGACGTCCCGTGGAAATCGAAAAAAAGTTGGGAATGCCGCTGTTCATTTCCATCCCGGACTTCACCAGCAATGGCCATTACTTTGCCCGAACCACCGACAAAAATACGTTGCTCCTTACCGAGACCGCTGGAAAAGGCCAATCTGAAAATGCCGGCTTGGCCCCTTGGAGCCGCCAGCATCCGGTGCGGCGGTTTTGCGATGGGCTGCGCGACCGGTTAATTGTTCACTTTGAAATAAAAAGCGTCACTCACCATCCCAAACTTGTCGCCGTGACCAGTTGCAACCAGGGCGCCGGCGTGAGCAGCGTTGCCGCCGGGCTGGCTGCTTCGCTTTCGGAGACCCGCGACGGGAATGTGCTTTTGGTGGACATGAATGTTGAAGGAGGGGCGGCTCAACAATTTTATAAGGGGAATCCGGGCTGTGGATTGGATGCCGCCTTGGGAACCGAAGCCAGGAAAAGCGCGCAGATTCAGGAAAATCTTTATGTGGCCACGGAACCCATGCAGGGCAACAATCAACTCCCCAGCATCCTGCCCAAGCATTTCATGGGTTTGATCCCCAAACTCAGGGCCAGCGATTATGACTACATCATTTTTGACATGCCGGCGGTGACACAGACCAGCATGACCCCACGACTGTCCAGGGTCATGGACATGGTGCTGCTGGTCGTTGAATCGGAGAAAACCAATCAGGATGTGGCCAAGAAAGTGATTTCCTTGCTCAATGAGTCGGAAGCCAAAGTGGCTACGGTTCTGAATAAAACGCACTCCTACGTCCCGGCCAGACTGCATCAAGAATTTCTGAGCGATGGCTGAATAGCCGCGTTCGCCGCATGGCCTCGCAAAACATTTCGAATCAGAAAAAGCCGCTGACAGGCAAAAAAATCTGTATGCTGGCTTATTCCTTTTACGAAAACGACAATCGCATCATGCGATATGCCCAGGCCTTAGTGGAACGGGGAGATGAAGTGGATGTGATTGCTCTCGCCGGTGACGAAAAACAGCCGGCTTTTGAGACGGTTGACGGGGTGAATGTCTATCGCATCCAACGCCGGATGCGAAACGAAAGAAGCAAGTATTCATATCTTTGGCGTCTGATCCGGTTCTGCGCGAAGTCCTCATTTTGTCTCAGCCGGCTGCATTTGAAGCGCAAATACAATCTGGTTCATGTTCACAACGTCCCGGATTTTCTGGTCTTTAGCGCATGGTTGCCCAAGCTGGCCGGTGCAAAAATCATTTTGGATATTCACGACATTCTGCCGGAATTTTTCGCCAACAAATTTCGCAAGCCGGAAGGCGGTATCTACGTCAAGCTGCTGAAGGCCGTCGAGTGGCTTTCCGTTCGTTTCACCGATCATGTCATTATCTCCAATCACCTGTGGTTCGAACGAATAACCTCCCGCTCGATTTCCAAGGATAAGTGTTCGGTCTTTATCAACCATGTTGATCGCAATCTTTTCAGCTGCAAACGCTCTCGTGGCAATGGGAAAGTTATACTGTTATATCATGGGGGCCTGCAAAGGCATCAAGGGCTGGATATTGCCATTCGTGCTTTTGCCCGGATCGTCCGCCAAAAGCCGGGGGCCGAATTTCACATCTATGGCGGAGGAAATATGAAGCTGGAGTGGCAAGCATTGGCGCAGGAACTCGGTTTGAAGGGGAAAGTTCATTTCTTTGAGAGTTTGCCCGCGCGCCAAATCGCCCAGGTGGTGGCCAATGCCGACTTGGGCATCGTGCCCAAGCGGGCGGATTCCTTCGGGAATGAGGCTTATAGCACGAAGATTATGGAATTTATGGCTGCGGGTGTTCCAGTCGTGGTGTCGAATACAAAAATAGACAGGTTTTATTTCGATGATTCCGCAGTCAGGTTTTTTGAGTCGGGCAATCCGGAAGCACTCGCTCAGGCAATACTTGAAGTTTTGGGTAATGACGAACTGCGGCAGGGCATGGTTGCGCGTGCCACTGACTATGCGAAGCGCCAAAGTTGGGAAAACCACAAAAGTGATTATTTTAGTTTGGTCGATGAGCTTTGCGGAACTCAGGGGCGGGTGCTGGCGGCATAGGCGCCGCTCCGAACTCGGTTATTCGATCGAGAGTACCTGGTGTTTTTTCGATTTCAGCCATGAGCCCTTCAATAAATTATGCTGTCGTGACTCCGGTGCGTAATGAAGCGAAGCATATTCAATTCACGATTGATTCAATGAATTCACAGACCATCAAGGCGACGCATTGGATTATTGTAAACGATGGATCAAGTGATGAAACGGGTCGGATTGTCGAAAAAGCGGCGCAGGCACATCGATGGATCCGGGTAGTCAATCGTCCCGACCGTGGTTTTCGAAAAGCCGGAGGAGGGGTTGTGGACGCCTTTTATGAAGGTTACCGTTTGATCGAACAGGAGCCTTGGGATTATGTGGTGAAGCTGGATGGCGATCTTTCTTTTGCTCCCGACTATTTCGAGAAATGCTTTGATCATTTTAACCAGAATAACCGGTTGGGAATTGCTGGAGGCACGATCTGTAACAACGTAAGCGGTGTTGTGGAGGTGGAAGCCAAGGCTGATCCCCAATTCCATGTTCGCGGCGCGACAAAAATCTACCGGCGGGCATGTTGGCTGGAAATTGGCGGTTTAATTCATGCGCCCGGGTGGGACACCATGGATGAAGTGAAGGCCAACATGCTCGGTTGGACCACGCGCACAATTGACGGACTCAATGTGATCCATCATCGCCTTACCGGGGCCGCCAGCGGTGCTTGGAAAGACAGGGTAAAGAATGGGACGGGTTGCTATATCACGGGTTACCATCCGCTGTTCATGCTTTTGAAATGTTTAAAGCGCATGGGGGAGAAGCCTTATCTCATAGGCGGCTGCGGACTCGTTTTCGGCTTCGTGAAAGGATATATCAATCGAATTCCACAAGTCGAAGACAAGGTTTTAATCAAGTACTTTCGTCAGCAGCAGATCAATCGCTTGTTGGGCAGGAAAAGCCTCTGGGAGTGAATCAGATATCTGTTATAATTGTTAGCTGGAACGCCCGGGGTTATTTGCGGGATTGTCTGGCCTCGGTTTACGAAAGTGGTGGCTCGTTAATTCAAGAAGTCATCGTAGTCGATAATGCCTCTACAGATGGCTCGCCTGAAATGGTGGCTAAGAATTTCCCCCATGTAACATTGATCCGTGCGACAGAAAATCTTGGTTTTGCAAAGGCAAATAACATTGGCTTGCGATATGCTACCCAGCCCTTGCTGGCGTTCGTAAATTCGGATATGATAGTACATCCGGCGTGTTTCCAAAAATTGACCAAGGATTTGGAAGGAGATCCCCGGATCGGTCTGGTTGGACCTAAAGCTCTTGGTCGGGACGGTCGGGTGCAGATAACTTGTTGGCGATTCCCTACTGTTTGGAACACGTTGTGTGAATTTCTATTGCTCCCAAAATTGTTGCCCCGCTGGCAGATGTTTTCCGGTTACCAAATCGCTTGTGATGATCATAACAAACGATCAGAAACAAATGTATTGAGTGGCTGTTTTTGGTTGGCTCGTCGTGAGGCGGTGGACCAGGTGGGGGGGCTTGATGAACGGTTTTTTTTCTACGCTGAAGATACGGATTGGTGCAGGCGATTAAGCAATGCCGGGTGGAAAATTGTTTTCCTGCCTGAGGCCACAACTACCCATTTTGGGGGAGCAAGTTCATCAAATGCGCCCCTGTCGTACAGCATTGAATTTTTGCGGGCAAACTTGATCTATTGGCGAAAACATCACGGTAGTTTCGGCCGATCCGCGTTTTTCCTGCTGGCAATGACCCAGCACGGTATTCGACTCCTAGCCCGCGGGCTTTGGCAAATCACAGGCTTGGCCAACGAAACTGAAGGTAAAAAGAAAATTCATGAGCATATCGTCTGCCTCCGTTGGCTCCTGACCGGGAAGGGGGTTTGAGAGCCACTCTATTTACAGATGTCACACGCTTACCCAATTTACGTTTGCAACCAAGCAGACAGCCCGCAATATCGGGATCTGGCCGGCATTTTGGAATGTCTTTTGCCGGTTAAATTCGTTTATTCCACGGCAGGCGGAACCCAGTGGGCTGGAGAAATCTTAACTGATGACGCAAAGGAATCTGTGGAGGTTGACAGCATGGGGGCCAGTTCAAGCCTAAGTGTCCCCTCTCGCAGAACCCAGCCCGTGAATGGCGGACCAAATGATATCACGGTGACTTTCACCGATAATCCAGACGTTCCTTTTCCGTTCCGAGGCCGTTCTTTGAGGTCAAGGGTATCAGCCGGGGTGAAAATATTATCCTTGCGCAACGGCGAACGGATTTTGGCCGGCAGTGAACACGGGGCGGTATGGGTGATGTCAAAAAAGGGTAACACGAGACATTTCAGAACCGGCTTCGTCTTGCCTGAAATTGCTCCCGGGGCAGGTCTTAAAGACGTGCTGAATGGAGAGCATTTTCTGGAAATGCTCCCCTTGTTGCACTGGCTTCATGAAATTTGTGCAGATGCCGCGTATGATGGGCCGCCGCTGCGGGCGTGTTTTATCTTTGATGATCCCAACCTGCACTGGCCACGTTATGGCTTTGTTGATTATGAACAGATAGGCCGGCAAGCAGTAAAAGAAAATTACCACGTTTCATTTGCCACGATTCCTCTGGACGCTTGGTTTGCCCACGAGGCGACGACCCAGGTGTTCAGAAACAACGTGCCCTACCTGTCACTGGCGGTCCACGGCAACAACCATACGAAACAGGAACTCGCCCGGAACTATACCCCGTCGGCTCGCGTATCTTTGTTGCAGCAGGCAATCCGTCGTATTGAACATCTTGAAGCCAGGACCGGGTTGTCGGTGTGCCGGGTGATGGTCCCTCCCCACGGAGCCTGCTCGGAAGAAATGTTGGCGGAATTGCCAGGATGCGGTTTTGAGGCGGCTTGCATCTCGCATGGGTCCATGCGCGCCCACAATCAGGGAAAAGCTTGGACCAGAAATGTGGGATACTTCCCTTCGGAATTGGTTCACGGGTGTCCAGTCCTGCCTCGCTGGGGGTTGTCGGGTAATGTTAAAAACACCATTCTTCTGGCTGCCTTTCTCGGGCAACCAATGGTGCTTAGGGGACATCACCAAGATTTAAAGGACGGCATAGAATTGCTGGACAACCTTGCGGAATTCATCAACCAGCTCGGTCCGGTTACCTGGTCAAGGATGACCGACCTCTGCCGAATGAACCACCAATGGCGCATGGAAGGCAGCACTTGCCGGGTGAAACCATTGGGCCGGAGAATTGTGTTTCGGATTCCGGAGCCGGCCACCCGGCTGGTGATCGAAGATGGATTCCGGACGGACTGGCAAATCTCGGGAATGAACGGGAATGTAACCATGGTTCGCGCTGGAGAAAACATTGCATTATCCGAAAGGTCGAGGGGTGAGATTTCGATTGTGGCGGCTCCTGCGGCAACGGTACCGTCAACAAATGGAACGCATCGGACCACGGCCCCCGTTTTCTTACGACGTTTGCTGACCGAAGGCCGGGATCGGCTGCTTCCTTTATCTCGAATCCGGTGAATATGCAGGCGCCTTTGGATCTCTCAATCATCATTGTGAATTGGAATTCCGCGGAGTTTGTGCGCCGCTGTATCAGTTCAATCCGTAAACGTGCCACTGGGCTGGCTTGTGAAATCATCGTCATTGACAACGCCTCATTTGACGGCTGTGACCGGATGCTTCGCGAGTCTGATCCAGAGGTCCGTTATATTCAGAGCGATACCAACCTTGGTTTCGCAAAGGCAAACAACCTCGCCTTCGAGGCGTCGCGCGGAAACAGCCTGTTGTTTTTGAACCCGGACACGGAAATCACCGGGCCGGCCATTGCAACTTTATACGGCGAATTCTCCAAATTACTTGCGGCGGGTGTGGTCGGGGCCAGATTACTCAACGGCGACGGAACGCTCCAGGCGAGCTGTGTTCAGTCCTTTCCCACCATCATCAATCAGGTATTGGATTGCGAATGGTTGCGGAGGAGGTGGCCCAAATCGGCCTTGTGGGGAATAGAACCCTTGTACCAGGAGGCTGTCACGGTCGTGGAGGTGGAAGCCATCTCCGGCGCCTGCATGTTGATCCGCCGGGAGGTTTTTGAACGGGTTGGTCGTTTCAGTGAGGACTACTTCATGTATACCGAGGATCTGGATCTCTGCTATAAAGCCAGGAAATCCGGATTGAAGAATTATTACATTCCCAGGGCGGCAATCGTTCACTTCGGCGGGAGCAGTTCGAAACAGGCCGCCAGTAACTTCTCCTGCATCATGATGCGAGAATCCATTTGGCGGTTCCTGTGCAGGACGCGCGGCGACTTTTATGGCTTGGGGTACCGCTGCGCGATGTTGCTATCGGCGGTCGGCCGGCTGGGATTGCTGTTACTCTTCTTTCCCGTCCAGACATTGCGGGGTCGCCGCCAACGCTGGATGGGTTCTTTCCGGGAGTGGTGTGCTGTTCTACGGTGGAGTGTGCGTCTTTCAGCGCCGGTAAAAAATTGCGGGGCGGTTTCAACGCCAATGCTCAACAAATGTCAGGTCGTTGGGTCGGCGATGAAGTAATGTTTGCGTCGCTTTCCAGACAAAACAGCTTGAGATTCGTCTGTGACTGCCAGTGATGGCAGTCTGGAATAATTGAATGTCAGTATTGAATTTGTTTTTGCGAACGGGGCTGCTGGTCATCGTCTGTCTTGCGGGAGATGGTCTTGCCCAAACGATTACCATCGGCACGCCAACGAACGACAGCCGCGGTGTCTGGCATGTTCATGTGACCTCGTCTTATCAAGGCAATACCACCAATGACTGGCGGATCATACTTCCCAACACACCAACCAATCTGGCGCTGCAATACTTTTACCTCCTGCCCGTTGGCGGTGAGAGCACCGCGACCACCAGTGGCGGAGCCGGGCAAGGACAGTATGGCGATAATATTGAAGAGGCACTTCGCATTAATCTCGCCAATCGCTATAATGCCATTGTCATCTGCCCAAGTTACAGCGCTTCGCAGCCTCCTTGGTATGCCAATAATCCGACGAATCCAAGCATTCAACAGGAAAGCTACTTTCTCCAGGCGTTTCCCATGGTGGAGGCTCTCTATCCGCAGCCGGCCTGGACGAGCGGCCATCCGCACCGGGTATTGGCCGGTTTCAGCAAGTCGGGATGGGGCGCTTGCAGTCTGGGGGTCCGGCATCCGGAGCTGTTCGATGGCATTGTACCGTGGGATGCGCCATTGACTGATACCAGCATCGGCGGATGGCTCTATTACACCCTGGCCTCCAACGACAGTGTTTTCGGCACCACCAACAACTATTGGTACTATCAAATCAATTCCAACATCTCCAATAATGTCGCCGCCTTGCGCCTTGGCACGAATCGTTTTGGCTTGTTCAACATGAGTACTAATAGCCCTGATCACACCACCAGTGGCACCATTTACATCCATAACGAACTCAACTCCTTTTCTATTTCAAACACCTGCTGGCTGCGCCCAGATTACCTGCATCGCTGGTATGGCGGATGGGTGGACGATGCAGCGCGCTTTCTAAATCAAAATTTCGCGGCGATTCCCCCCGCTATTGTCTGGACTGGCAACGGTTCGGACAACCTTTGGAGCACGGCAACCAATTGGAGTCCGGGCACGAATGATAATTGGAGTTTGGTTACGAATGCAATTTCGGGTGGCATGCTTTCCTTCGATAACACTCACGCGGTTGCTACCCAGGGAGCTGTAACCAGCGAGGTTGCATCCAATCTGAGCATCAGCTCGCTGCTGTTTGCCAACGCGACTTCCGCCCCGGCCATCAAGGCACACATGCTTCAGATAGATCCCAGCGTCAGCCTGGTCGTGACGGGCAGTTACAACGGCAATACCCTCGAGGTTGGGCAGGTGAGCGACTATGCAGTAACCTACGTGGCCATTACTGGCGGCGGATTGCTGTGGCTTAATAACTCCAATGCGGATTTCAAAGTGCGCTCCGAGGTTGGCCTCGCCTCGTCTGCCACGCCTATCGGAGGAGAATTGGACATGTCGGGGCTGGCACAATTTAAGGCCAATGTAAGGGACGTGCTTGTCGGCTCTCCGTCGGGTTACAACACTCGCGGCGATGTCACGCTGGCCAGTAATAATACCATCACCGCCAGCCGCATTTTGGTTGGGGCTGTTTTGGAAACCACCAGCTACCTGAATCTTTTTACCGGCAGTTCACTGAATCTGGGTCCCACTAACACGTTTAATGCGAATACCGTGAGCATCGGCTATCAACGGAGCGGTTGGGGGATCCTGCAATTTGCACCCGGCCTCAACAATCCCATGTTTATCCTCCGTGGCTCCGCGGGAGGCTCCAGTCAGTCTGCTGTAAAAATCGCTTATGGAAACCCCACGACGCAGTTGAGCAATGGAACGAGCGATCAGGGCACTGCAAACTTCAGTGCCGGCTCGGTGGATTTCCTGCTGTCCTCATTGCTGATTGCCAGCACTGTTAGCGACAATGTCACGGGCAATATGGTTCTGGGCGCCGGTTCAGTGAATGCCAATACAATCACCATCGCCCAAGTTCGATCCGGCAGCGCAACCGGCATGACGGCCAACGGTACTCTCACCAACAACGGTGCTACGATTACGGCCGGTACTGTGACTCTCTCCGATTCTGCCGTCAGCGGTAGCACTGCCAATGGCACACTGACACTCAACGGCGGGGCCCTGCTGTTCGGCGCCCTGCAAAAGGGCACCAGCACTGGCAGCGGTTCGGCAACCGTCAATCTCAACGGTGGTACTCTTGCTGGCGAGGATGGGACCGCCCGGACGGTCAGTTTGCCGGTCAATCTTGGAGGGAACATCACCCTTGGGCAGGTTGCTGGCGGCACGGGTACGCTGACTTTCAACGGGCCAGTCACATTCGCCAGCAACGTCACACTTAATGTCAACGTGCCAGTCACATTGTCGGCTGCCATTGGCCAGACCGGCGGGGTCTTCGGGTTGACCAAAGCCGGCGCAGGTACGCTGACCATTGGAGCTGCTGCCACTTACACCGGGCCTACCACCGTCAGTAACGGAACGCTTATGGTCAATGGCAGCCTTAATGGACAGGTCTTTGTCGAAGGCGGAGTTCTCAAAGGCACCGGCACCATCAACAGCAACCTGACCATCGCCAGCGGCATCCATGCTCCGGGCGCATCACCCGGCATCATGCAAGTTAAAGGCAACTACACACTTGCCTCCGATGCCACAATCCAAATCGAAATTTATGGCACCACTCCAGGCACTCAATATGATCAGGTCAATCTCAATGGCGGCAGCGGAACCGTAACTCTGGCCGGCAACCTTCAGATCGTCGCAAACACCAACCTGCCCGTGGGTTCGACCTTTACCATCATCACCAATACTGGAACGGCGGCTGTCAGCGGCGCTTTTGCGGGACTACCGCAGAATTCTGATTTCTACAGCTCGGGCATTTGGTGGAGTATAAACTATTCAGGCGGCAGCGGAAATGACGTTGTGCTGACTGTGCTGAATACCAACCTCACGGCACAAACTATAAATTTCGGCCCGTTATCCAACAAGACCTACGGCGATGCTCCATTTACCGTCAGCGCAACCGCATCTTCAGGTTTGCCGGTCTCATTCAGTATTCTTTCCGGTCCGGCCACGATATCCAGCAATACCATCACGATCACGGGCACTGGTACGGTTACTATCCAGGCATCACAGGCAGGTAATAGCAACTATCAGCCTGCACCGAATGTTAATCAAATTTTTACTGTGCTTCCCGCCAACGTGATGATCACTTCGGGCATTGCGGCGAACAACAAGCCGTATGACGGGACGGCGGCGGCGACGATCAGCTCGAACAACGTGGTGTTGAACGGGGTCTTGGCCGGAGACACGGCGAACGTGCGGTTATCCACGAACGGCTACATGGCGAATTTCGTCAGTACCAATGCGGGGACGGGTATTGGGGTGACGGTCAGCGGCCTGGCCTTGACGGGCACTGCCGCGGGGAACTATACGCTGACGCAGCCGGTGGGATTGACGGCGAATATCGGGGCGCTTGGGGTGACGATTACTTCGGGTATTACGGCGAACAACAAGCCGTATGACGGGACAACAGCGGCGACGATCAGTTCAAACAACGTGGTGTTGAACGGGGTGCTGGCCGGAGACACAGCGAACGTGCGGTTGTCGACGAATGGATATGCAGCGAATTTTGTCAGTACCAATGCGGGGACGGGCATAGGAGTGACGGTCAGTGGCCTGGCCTTGACGGGCACTGCCGCGGGGAACTACACGCTGACGCAGCCGGTGGGACTGACGGCGAACATCGGGGCGTTGGGAGTCAGCATCACCTCGGGCATCACGGCGAACAACAAGCCG
>Ga0182021_10009725_pt1 | contig 11398 bp, 4 predicted proteins | sample 612E3MmetaG_FD_120493 | JGI IMG/M metagenome (GOLD analysis project Ga0182021, IMG submission 120493) | Permafrost microbial communities from Stordalen Mire, Sweden - 612E3M metaG (Illumina Assembly) | ecosystem: Environmental > Terrestrial > Soil > Wetlands > Permafrost | place: Sweden...
ATTTGTGGTGAAGTATTCGTTTCGTCAAGCACAGCATACGGATAATATTTCGGCTGGTTGTTTGGTGTCGATCTTGCTAGTACTTTTTCATCGGTTGCCACCCATTGAATACCGTACTTTTTGAAGATGGGGAGAATATCATTCGCCACCGATCCTTCTCCCGGCCACATCCCTGATGGCTTCGCGCCGAACTGCTTCGTATAGTAATTCACCGCCTTCGCTATCTGTGCATCAGCATCTTGGGGAAAATGAAATCGATGCGGCGAGGGATCATTCGGCTGACAGATTTTCTCCAGATCACTATCATAGATCAGCGGAAGGATGGGGTGATAAAACGGAGTTGTAACGATTTCAATCTGTCCTTTGTGAGAATCATGGTGATACATGAGCTTCTTGTGGATGGGAATGATTGCAGAAAGCACTTTATACGTTTCAGCGATTATCCGATTGCAATCATCTTCTCGTATTGTCTTTTTCAAGGTGTATGTTCCATCAGCATTTTTCTTGATGAGATCGCGTAGATCTACCCTCATTCCATTAACAAGTGTCACCTTTTGCTCAAGGAAATCCGGATCGAAATATGCGAGATAGAACCAGAACTTAATCTCGCGCCGCTCTTGTTTTGACAGTGAGCTCGAACCGGAATTAACATACTTTTCCTTCAATGCCTTGTATTGCGGAAATCGATCCATCATAACACCGCTAATAGCCAAAGCATTCCACGGATTGCTTAACAAGATAGCGAGATCATCTCCGGTAAATTCTTCGGCTGGCTTCAATGCCAAATCAATCCATGGATCCGTCTTTCCTCCCCACGCGTCTAAAAAACTCTTTGCATCGATGCGGTTCTTCTTAAAATTGACAAACGGTTTCAACCGCTGCACATAATAATCGTCAAGCTGATACAAGAGTGATGAGGTGAGATTAACCGTGCAGTGAATACTCGGATACTTCCCGATGAGCGCTGCCATATCGTAGTAATCTTTTGTTCCATGCGTCCGAACCCACGGTCCTTGTAATTGATCTTTCGCCGGATCAAGATAGAGCGGCTGATGCTGATGCCAGATGATATTCAGATATAATGGCTTCTGAGGCTGATCCTGTTGCCGCGACCAGAGCAAGGGCGTGAGAAGAAGAAACGCGAAATATTTATACTTCATAGAATATGCCCGCTATGTTTATTTCATCAGCACAATCTTCTTGGTATACGTTGCACTGCCGGCTTCGAGGTGAACGAAGTAGACACCGGAACTTACCTGCACTCCTGCACTGGTTTTTCCGTTCCATACCACTTGATGTGTTCCTGCGGAATAGAAACCGTTTGTAATTTCCGCTATTTCTTTTCCAAGGATATTATAAATACGAATTTTTACCCGACCTTGTTGGGGAAGATCAAATTGAAGGGTTGTGGATGGATTAAAAGGATTCGGAAAATTCTGTTCCAGCGCATATACTGTTGGCAGAGTATTCTCTGATCTGCTCTCTTTGACATCGGTAAGCGCTATAAGTTCTGCGTTTGTTTTGTTCGAGTACACCTTTGCGGTGTAGGCTGGGATATCGAATGAAGGAACCGTTGTTCCGGAAGCAGTATAGATACTCTGGTCGAAGACGTCGTACCATGTTCCCGCGGCAAGCCATGGGACATTGGTAAGAGTTGTCGAATCGCTGCCGAGATTCGATAGAACCATGACTTTCGCTCCCGTTGTTGCATCATCAAATCCGTAGACGAGTATTTTTTGTCCGGATGTAAATTTTCCAAGCTTACTCAGACTGCCATTGAAAAGTGCCGGATTGAAGCGCCGTTGGAAAATCAGAGCCTTCAGATAGTTCGTGTGTGTGATACCTACCGGCGTCGATTGAAGATTCCATTGCGCAGGACGATATGAAAGTTTCTCATTATCGTTCGCGAAACCGCGCGGTTCAGCCCATTCCATTCCCTCCCAAAGCATGGGAATTCCCATGGATGTGAATGGATAGGTGAGATAGAGCCGGTCACGCTGCTGGATCTCTGTGAGCGGGAGCGTTCCCTTCGACATCTCATAGATGATTGATGTCTGATCGTGATTCCCTGTGTAGTTTACCGGCTGTGTCCTGCTTGAATATCGATTCGGTGTATTCGGGAACTCACTCGAACCTTGCGCTCCCCACTCCACGACATTGTTCTCGATATCATCAAGAGACTGATCCCCCATTCGTTCGCCGAAAATCGTCCAGTAAGCTGCTCCATGCCATCCAGACGGTAAGCGCGAGTACGTGAAAAGTGCAGGATTTTCGGGAAGGTGTTCTGCAATAATATAGACCTGGGGATATTCCTGAGCGATCCTATTGACCCAGCCAATGAATCCTTTTGTTGGTTCGTCCTTGCTCCAACCGATTCGCGTGGTATAATCCAGACGGAATCCATCGATACGGTACTGATCGATAAACATCTTCATGGATGTATACACAAGTTCCTGCACGTAGTCCGACCAATGGTCGAGGTCACGCATCAGACCGTCATCTTGTTCATTCATCCGGCGCAGGCTATGAGGCTTAAAGTATGGATTCTTTGTCTCATCAGGGAGCATCTGCCATAATGCGCTAGGGTCATTCATATGATTATACACAACATCCATGATGACGGCGATATTCCGCTGATGGGCGGCATCGATCAAGGACTTAAAGTCCGCTGGTGTTCCATATGCAGGCTCCAGTGCAAAATAGCTGCACGGGTCATAACCCCATCCGTGTCCAGATTTCCCAAGAAGGCCATAGTCAAAGACCGGCATAAGTTCAATTGCATTGATTCCGAGTGAATCAAGATGAGGAAGTGTTGAAATGAGATCCTGGAATGTCGCCTGCCCTCCGGCTTTATTGAAGAATCCGCCGGCATATTCTCCGACGTGTAGTTCATAGATCACCAAGCGGTTCAAAGTGGGTCTTCTATAATTCGTTGACTGCCAGACATAGTCATCAGCTGTCAGACCTGCCGAACCGATAATAAAACGAGATCCGTAATCACCTGTCCACCGGCCGAAGGGATCATAGATCATCCGGTTGTTCTCGATCTCATAAACATATTCATATGTTCCAGGCATCAGCTTCACATTCACCCACCAATTCATATTATCTGTATCTTTGCGCATGACAATAGGTGTAGCAGTGGTTGGATTCTGACCAACCGGTGCGATATGGAGCAACACAAAGTCTTTTCCCGGCACACGCAACCTGAATGTCGTCGAATCACCCGAAAGATGTGAAGGCAATGTTACGCCATGTTGTGCATACGACGGTAACGTTTGGATCGGTATAACATACCCCCCTTGTTCGTAGACGATGGAATCGCCACGGTTATTATAGCCGACTAATTTGATATAATTTTGTTTGAGAATGGAATTTGATAGCATCACATCCAGAATCCCTGAAGTTTTATTATAATTTGCAGTCACATCTGTTGTCTGATAGAGACTTGAATTCGTTCCGGTGCTTAACATTACTTTTGTTACCGAATCGCTGACGAGATGGAAAAGTCCGACTGTAATTCGTGAATATTCTGTCGTAGTGCCCCTCGGTGAGAATTGAAACCAGAAAAGCTTTCCCATTCTGAGTACAGAATTAGTTGTATTGTCCCCTGCCCAATTAGCAGTCTCGGGATTTATAGGATCGAGGAACCAAGGAGGATTACTTGCGCTACGATATAGTTTATATGTTATCACAGAATCCGCTGTCCGCCGCCCTGCAACTTTTCTCTGAAAAGTATACGTTTTTGTCCAGGCTGCAAGCACATTATCGTAGGTCATCACCGCATTTTCTGGACTCCAGCCGTCATACTCAGAAGGAACAGACACAGGAACAGAACTATCATTGTATGCGCAGAAAGTGACAGTAACCGAATCGGAAGTACTTTGAGCCTGTATAAATGAAGAGGATGCAACAGAGAGAATAGCTATAATAAAATATTTTTTCATAATATCCTCAGCGAACGAACTCTTGCTATATTTATACTAAAAAACTTTTATACACATTTTTCAATTGCATTGGTTATGGAAGTGGAATCTTCTCCGGATTCTCTACTCCTATCCAATCCACCTGAGGTGTAACAAATGGTGAAGCAAACATTCTACCACCGAATCCGAGAATTCGATACGTCATCATCGGTGCCGTCGACACTTTGAGCATTTTCAATCGATCCGCATAAACTGCATATCCGCGATCTTGAGCACTTTTCGCTATAAAGGTATCGAGCAACCTTTTCTGTTTCAATATTCTTGAATGGGATGCGTTCTTTTCCATTGCTAAGGAAAACGATGAATCGATCACGCCAGCGGGATACTCCTTTTTTACTAATTCGAAGTAGATGTAATCATTCTTCATGTGAATTGGTCCTTGCCGCTCACCAATCTTCATCCGCCACGCAAGTATTCCCAAAGGAACTCGTGTATTCATGGCGAATGCCTCCGTGAGTCCACCGTGCTGAGCAGAATGTGTATCTGAAGATCTTTTTTTTATGACTTCCGCCAATGGAATACCTGATTGCACTTCTTTCAAAGCAGTTTCCATCGTTCCAATTTCTGTCGTATGCAATTCCCGAATCTGAATCTTTGGATATTGCAAATTCGGTTCGGATTCAGCAAGATATTGAAAAATATCTTGATCGGATATTTGCACCTTCCTCTGAAAATCCATTTCCGCGGATTTTGCCAATATTTGCTGACGCCAGATGTCGAGTTCATTTTTGACAGATGTCCGCTCCTCAAGGTTCTGGGAAAGCCCCTCCTGTGCAAGTAATTCCTGTTGCACAAGAATTTGCATGTGGTTATTCAATTGTGCTGCGATTCCCGTTGTTCGACTTGGATCGATCTTAAATATTTTACCGCGCAATTTATCAAGGATATCCTCAACAGTCCAATATGATTTCCCAATAACAACCAAGGAATCCAGCAGTAGTGCCTGACATCGATGGTAAAGAATTTCAAGAAGAGAATCGGAGACGATCTCTTCAGAACCCGTCGTTTTGTTTTTCCACACCTCCGTAAACGTTTTTGCAAGAGCTATAAAAGACCGGGGAAGGGAAAAACCGGTTTTCAAAATAAATGCAGTCGCCAGATACTCATCCAACCGCGATTTTTCCTTCCTGAGCCGGAGTTGTGTTTCAACCCGCTCATAAAGAATATGCGGCTGCATCGAACTGAAGTTCGAATTCTGCCATTCTTTGTCTAAATGCAATATATAATAACCTGTCGATGCTGTGACAACAGGAGAACACTCTCCCTTTTTTAATCGAAATGCAGCCTGTTCGATAGGTGCTTCCGCTTCACCCCATGCAAGTGTTGCTGTATCACGAATCGCTATCATTGAGGTATCGACTTGAAACTGACTGAAATGCTTACAGTTCTTTAACTGTTTTTTAACAAATGCTGCATCGGTGCTATCTTCAAAATAGAGATAAAAAAGAAAGAGCTGACGCTTTGCATCGACGATTGCTTTTTGTACCTCTGTGCGAGCAACCTTAACCTTCTCCCGAATTTGTTCACGGTAAAGCTGGTCGCGTACAAGATTTTTCTTGATTTGAACTATTGCTTGTTGAAATAAACTATCCTGATCCAGATGCATCGTTTCTGCTTCTTGAGCAAGAAGTTTTTCTGCAATGAGAGAATACAGAAAGAGCAATTTAGATTCTTCGATATTCGCAGGCCTATTTCGGAATTGATTTGGCAAAAGTTCGAATCGCTCTAGGAATTCCCTTTCGGTGATGAATAAATTTCCCGCCTTTGCTAAAACAGATTCCTGCGTTTGCACAGACTGCCCTGAACAAAAAATCGTACAGATAGGAAAAAGAAATATTGGCAGGAGGTAACGAGGCATTTTTTTAAGGATGGTAGTAAACAGATAAGGCGGGAAAATACTCCCGCCTTATCAATGATCCATCGGTTACTTTAAGAGCATCATCTTCTTTGCCGCAACAAAATTACCGGCAGTGATCTGATAAAAATATATGCCAGAGGAGAACCGAGAAGCATCAAACTTTATGGAATGCTTGCCAGCTTCCTGTTTCCCGTCAGTCAATGTAGCGACTACTTGTCCCAGCACATTAAATACCTTCAGTGTAACTAACCCTGATAGTTTGATTTCGTAATTGATCGTAGTTGAAGGATTGAAGGGGTTCGGATAGTTTTGCTCGAGACTATAGGTCAATGGAATTCCTCCACCTGCAACACTGGTTGGACCCGCCGGACGTTCATTCGTGAAATCCCAGGCATTGTAGAAAATCGGATCAATGCTGCCAAACTGGGAAGCAATTGTAGCTGTCGGATTGGCATCATTGATATTCTCAATGTGGTTGTTGCCGAAACCGCCTTCGTTATCACATCCATAAATACCGAACTTGAACTCCTGGCCAACTGACCATGGCGGTACTATTGCTATATTGTAAGCCCATTGAAGTGAGTAAATTGAATCATGGGCTGTAAGATCGCCATGAGTGCCGTCATCCCACATCTTGCAGGTATCGATCAATCTGCGATCTGCTCCCCAAGCACCACCTAAATCCCATCCGCCAACGGCTGGGCCATTCATCCATACACCATAGATTATAACGCTGTCCGGATGTGAAATAACATAATTCGTAATATTTGTCGCGATCAGTGTGTCTCCTTTTTTTAATTGATAGATCGCAGGACGAATATCGCAAGTATACGTCACAATCATCGATTGTGCAAGGTTTTTCATGTTGCGAAATTTCGGCATACGACGCTCATCGGATGTCGAAAAAACCGTATCACGAACCGTCATTACAGTGCCTGCCGTTACAATCCGGCGCTTTTCTGCTGTGGCACTTGTTCCTGGGTCGTTAAAGTTGTAATAGATCTCCCGCACTTCTCCACTCCTTGGCGTTCGATAGTATTGATAATAGAGCGGTGTACCAAGTTTTGTTATTATGTTATTTACCGCTTGGTACTTTGAAGATGAACCCACTCTTAACATCCTTTTTTCTAGGATTGACGTGGCACTGTTATTATATCCCGTACGCACAACGAGCGTATCAGTATATGCAAAACCGTTTTCTGAAATTGCCTGGGCAAGATCGGCGCGGAAAGTCATTTGAACAACGTCCGTGCCGGAGAATGGCGGTATTGGTGTGTTTTGCCACCATTTCCAGTAGAGAGTGGTATCCGGCATGTCGGGACGGAAATTAATGAATCGATATCCATCTGTTCCTACATCAGGAGCGGCACCTATATTGTTTTCATAGCTCGGATTTGCAGTCGAATCATCAGCGATGTTATGGATGACAAATTTATAATGAATAATTCCCGCTGCGGCACTTTTGGGGAATTTTATCACTCCAGACCAGAAGTTCGTCCCGTCATACGCGCTTTGGCCGCTATTACCGTGGACCTTTTCTCTTGTAAGGAAAATTGTCGTATTCGAAGACAATGGTGGCGTACTACCCCGAACACCCATCTTCATTGACGTTTTGCTGAAGCCTTCATTTGACTGCATATTAATGCGAAACCACACAGCCACACTATCAGCTGAGGGAGTGTAGGGTGTCCAGAATTGAGGCATGGTTCCCCGTCCGTTTGCATACTGAAGAGGAACCGTTGTGTCTTTATTCCCGGTATATGGGCCAAGATTAAGTCTTCGATTGCCTCCATAGATACCATCTGAGAAAGCACTTTCCCATCCTACATCAGTAGACGTAATCGTATCTTTTGGATTTGTAAAAAATTTGTAAGGTGATATCGAAGTATCACCTCGATTAAGTAAAAACTTCGCCGTTGCCTTCCAATAATCACCACCAATGTTTTTTGCTAATACAGGGCTTAAATTTGACCAAACGAGCGGCCCCCCGACACTGCTACCGCGAATCTGTACAGTTGATGTAGGTCCCAACGTATCAGGTATTGTGGTCGTATTGATCAGGAATGTCACGGTGACGGTATCTGTAACAGCGCCTGTTTTTTTGTTATCTGCATTTGCAGCAAATACCCAGAGCATCATGCTCATGAGAATGAAAATGGCAATTCTGGTTTTCATAATTACTCCTCCTATCTTTGTGAAAATGATGTTAGTGATTTTGTTTCGAACAATCTTTTCAAATCCTACGATTGTATACTTGAAATATTTTTTTATAATGATTGTTACCTAATCTATTTAGAAATTAAAAGGATACCGCTAAAGAAAATGTGTTTATATTCCCAAATCGGCCGAACTGTTGATACGCATAATTTACTTCCACCTCCATAGAACCAGATGAAGCATATTTCAGGCCGCCTCCAAGTGTCAATCCTTCTTCTGAATCTGTCTGGAACAGAGATTTGTACCCGCCACGCAGACAAATAATATTTAAGAAAGTTACTTCAGCTCCAAGGTTTACTACTTCAACATTGTCGCTGGGACGAAGTGCATCGCTTTCAATCGTGAGAGTACAAAATTCACTCTTGAAAATATCCATTGCAAGCCCGACACGGAATAACAATGGAATTGGCCATGGGTCAGTGTTCAATTTTGCTACATTGAGTTTATTGGAACCTGTATTGCTGAGATCGATATCAATTACTTTTTTCAGATCACGACCATCCATTGTCATATCACCGCCAAAATTTGATATCGACATACCGAGGCGCATATCATGAAATCCAGTAACAAATAACAATCCTATATCAAAGGCGAATGTACTAGCCGATTCGTTCCAGATGGACTGGCTGATATATTTTGCAGAGCCTCCGATAGAAAAGCGGTCAGTTAAATTGCGGGAGTATGAAAGTGCTACAGCGAAGTCCTGTGCAGACCACCGCTCCCCCGTTCCATCTGGATTATCCGGAGTTGTGACTTCTTCCTCGCCGTAATCAAGTTGAGTTATACTCAAGCCGAAAGCATTCGTTCCATCAATATTGACCATTGCTCCCAACCATCGCAATTTCGAACCAACAAGCCAATCCGTTGTTGAAACTAGCACTTCTGTCTTCTGAGCTTGTGAAAATGCACCGGGATTAAAGTAAATCGTTCCCACTCCTGACATCGCAGCGACTGATGTTCCACCCATACCCAATGCCCGTGCTCCTATCGGAATGCCTAAGAATTGAGCTGCTGTTGAACCAATTTTAGACTGTGCATGAGATTCTGAATATCCTAATAAGAAAACACATGCGAAGGCTGCGAGAGTTCCGAGTTCTCTATAAGTTTTATGCATCATATTCGTCTCCGCTCACTTAATAATCGCAAATTTGCCTGTTTTAGTCCCAACTGATGATTCCACAACATAGAAATAGACCCCGAATGCGATGTCAAGATTCTCTTTTGACTTCAAATTCCACGAGACATGTCCATCTTCGATATTTCCATCGTGTGTTAATGTAATGACATGGTCCCCACGTGAAGTGTAGATATGAATTTTTGCTGATGCCGGTAGATGAATGAAGTCAATCCTGCGGAGGCGGCCGCTTGTGACACTGGGAGGTAATGGCGATTCAAGCGTTGAGGCTGCTACGTAGGGATTAGGCACAACACGAATTCTTGACAAAGCATCACGAGTCAAGGTATTATCCAACGTTGGCTTCGTTGTCATGAACGTCAGAGTATCACCTTGTTGAAATGGTTTTGATGTAATGATCCGAAGTGTATCATTTTTATGATATGGAATGACTTTACCATCGTTGGAATCAAAATATAATTCCCACGTATAGCTATATTCACCCCGCGGATTCTTTTCATAGAGAAAAATATCATCTTTTGGCGACAACCTACCGCGAGTGATAAAGTTCAGAGTGGTATAGCTAAATTTGACATATGTTTTTTCTGTCTTATTAAAGATCCGAAAATTTGTAGGAATTGGGTCTGAAGCAAGAATTGGATCTGCATATGATGTATCTATGAACGCGGTGGAATCAAATTGAAACTCATAATCACAAGGTTTTTTATATCCTCTTGCTAAAGGCTGCCCTTGGTCATCATACAAATCTGTTGTGAGCATCGTTAATCGATATCCTGATTTACTACTAATCCATTTCGTTAATGAATCAATCCTTACAACATCCCAAGGGTTGTTGAAAATAAGGTCTACTCCATCAAACACATCGGCATCCTTACTATCACTCGCAAATGGAGTTCCGCGGATATATTTACTCTGATAGACAGGATAATATTGATACTTCATTGTATACTGTCCCGGAGGAAACGCTCCACTCCGTATCCCTTTGATTTGACCGGTCTTGAAGTTCAACTTATATAATGAATCCGGTACAACGAAGCCTTGTGCATTATAGACAGTTATTGTTCCCGGAACAAAATTCTTCCGCTGCAACGTGACAACCATCGTATCCAATGAAGTAAGAGTATCGACGCGTTCACGGAGGTCTCTCACACTATAATTTACTGTCCGGCGATCCCACTCAGTAGAGTCTGCCAGATCAATAAGTCCATTATTATTATTATCAACCCCATCGACTTGTGTATCGAGAAATTCTACCCGGTAACGATGCCCTGTAGTTTTCGTATCATCATCCACTTTGTAGTAAGCATCTCCCGTCCCAACACCGGATAGATGATCAAGCAGAACTCCATTCGCTGGACGGAGATAATTGAGAGTCTTTGCATTAGGCACAACCATAGCGCAATTCTGGCCAAGGCTAACAGCGCCGCTCGGTGAAATTGAAATATTGATTTTATTCTCAGCGGGAAGAATTTCCAAATATTCATCGCCGTGGTTATACGCAACTAACGCATAATAATAGGTTCTTCCATTCTGAACAGAACTATCGACATAACTATGCACGATACCATTATCGCTCCCAAGGTAATATGCAAACCCTGAGATATCATTGTATAACTCACCCGACGTATGAAAATATCCTTTAATCCCATCAATTAAATCACATTGTTTTAAAGGCCGGTATCCAGCTGCTGAACCAGATCCATCTGTGATGGTGAGAATATCATTAAAGGTTGGATCTGTAGAGCGATAGAGTTTATATCCTTCAAACGATTTAGTTTGAAGAAGAGGATCGATTGTTTCTTCTGCAATCCGGTCCCAGTAGAGTGTTACTTGCTTATCACCCGGAACCGCTGTCAGAGTCGGTAAATCCGGAGGTTGTGGAAATTGATAATTTGCATCATAAATCTTTTGAACAGTTCTTTTATTCTTCAATAAGTCGGCAACATCGACATCATATCCTTGTTGTTTACCGCCTCCGTACACTAAAGCGAGAGAAAATCGCTCGGTTTTCTTCGACCGTAGCGGGAAATAACCTGACCCGTAAATAAAATCCCCATCTGCGCCATCAACCGGCCTATTATTCTGAATCACATTCGGTACATCAAAGAAACCAGGCGCGAGGTATATCCACATGGTATCCTTATCACCCATCTTGAAATTACCGGCAGGTGTAAAGTAGAAGAAACTTGACAAGCCAATTTG
>Ga0182021_10009726_pt1 | contig 11398 bp, 9 predicted proteins | sample 612E3MmetaG_FD_120493 | JGI IMG/M metagenome (GOLD analysis project Ga0182021, IMG submission 120493) | Permafrost microbial communities from Stordalen Mire, Sweden - 612E3M metaG (Illumina Assembly) | ecosystem: Environmental > Terrestrial > Soil > Wetlands > Permafrost | place: Sweden...
GCGCGATACCGCCATCGAGAGACTGTGTCGCGACGCCCGGGTGTTGGAGAGCGGAGGTGGCGCCACGGAGGTGATGCTCGACGAGGACGCCAAACGCTATTGAGACAGCTTGCCCAAGACAACCGTTGGGATGGTGCGCCGTCCATTTGCTGCGCCCAGCTCGTCAAACAGGAGAGACTTGCGATGACCGCGACCCTTGAGATCCGCCAACGTGGTGCCCACGTCGTCGAAGTCTGGCTCAACCGGCCCGATGTGCGCAATGCTTTCAATCAGGACGTGATTGCCGAACTCCGGGCGACGTTTGAGACTTTGGCGGAAAACGCCGACTTGAGGGTCGTTGTGCTGGGCGGGCGCGGCAAGGCGTTTTGCGCCGGCGCCGACCTGAGCTGGATGCGGGAAATGGCCAGCTATGACTGGGACCAGAATCGGGCAGACGCATTGGCGTTGGCTGATATGTTGTGGGTCATCTACAACTGCCCGGTCCCCGTCGTGGCAAGAATCCAGGGGGACTGCTATGCAGGCGGCGTCGGTCTGGCCGCGGTCTGCGATGTTCGTGTGGCCAGCCAGGGTGTCCAATTCTGCTTGAGCGAGGCCAGACTCGGACTCCTGCCGGCAACCATCAGTCCCTATGTGGTGCGGGCGATGGGCGAGCAGCCGTCGCGACGCTATTTCGTGACCGCCGAGCGATTCGACGCCGAACAGGCGCGCACCATGGGTTTGGTTCATGAAGTCTGCGACGCGCAGGCCCTCGACGAGCGGGTCGACGATATCGTGCAGACGATCGCGGCGAACGGGCCGCTGGCCGTGCGTGCCTGCAAGAGGCTGGTACTCGATGTGGCAGGGCTGCCGATCGATCAGCCACTGCGCGAGGAAACGGCCCGCCGGATCGCCGACATTCGTGCCAGCCAAGAGGGGCGCGAAGGCATCCAGAGCTTTCTCCACAAGCGCAAGCCGGCTTGGCTGGAGGCTCAGTGAGCACCGAGCCGACGGACCTTTCAGGCCTGCTGGCCATCGCCGCTGCGCTGGGTTGGGCCAGCGGATTGCGGCTGTACGCGGTCGTCTTTCTGACCGGTCTGGCGGGCAACCTGGGCTGGGTGGAGCTGCCAGCCGGACTGCACGTGCTTCAGTCGCCCGTCGTGCTCGGCGTCAGCGGGCTCATGTGCGCCATCGAATTCTTTGCCGACAAGATCCCGGGCGTCGACAGTCTGTGGGACGTGATCCACACGCTGATCCGTGTGCCAGCAGGCGCGGCGCTGGCCGCCGCGGTCTTCGGCTCCGGCCAGTCGGATTGGGCGATCGCCTCAGCGCTGATGGGCGGGACTCTGGCTGCGACAAGTCATGTGGCCAAAGCCACGACGCGCGCGGCGCTCAACGTCTCGCCGGAGCCGTTTTCCAACATTTCAATGTCGCTGCTGGGTGACGCCGTGGTGCCCACCAGCTTGTGGCTGTCCTGGCAACATCCGCAGGCATTCTTTGGGGCGCTACTAGTGGCTCTGGTCTTGATGGTGACCACGACGTGGCTCTTGGCGAAGAACCTGAGGCGGTTGGCCGTACGCGTGACGAATTGGTTTGGTGCAGGACGCTTGTCCAGATAAGGATTCCATGTTCGACAAGATCTTGATTGCGAATCGGGGCGAAATCGCCTGCCGTGTCGCGGCGACCGCACGCCGCCTGGGGATTCGCACGGTGGCGGTCTATTCCGATGCCGATCGAATGGCCCAGCACGTGCTGGCCTGCGATGAGGCTGTTCACATCGGGGGTTCTTCTCCCAAGGACAGCTACCTGCGCATCGATCAGGTGGTGGGCGCGGCGCTGACCACGGGCGCGCAGGCCGTGCACCCGGGCTACGGTTTTCTCAGCGAGAACGAGGATTTCGCCCGCGCTTGCGCCGATGCGGGGTTGGTGTTCATCGGGCCGCCACCGGCAGCAATTCAGGCGATGGGATTGAAAGCCCAGGCCAAACAATTGATGGACAAGGCCGGTGTGCCGCTTGTGCCAGGCTACCACGGTGAAGACCAGAACCCCGAAGTCTTGCGGGAGGCGGCCGACCGAATCGGGTACCCGGTCCTGATCAAGGCCAGTGCGGGTGGAGGCGGCAAAGGAATGCGCGTGGTCGCCAGTGGCGCCGAATTTGATGCTGCGCTGGCATCGTGCAAGCGCGAGTCGATCAACAGCTTCGGCGACGATGCTGTGCTCATCGAGCGCTACGTCCAGCGTCCGCGACATATCGAGATTCAGGTCTTCGCCGACACGCACGGACAGTGCGTCTACCTTTTTGAACGCGATTGTTCCGTCCAGCGGCGCCATCAGAAGGTTCTGGAGGAGGCGCCGGCACCAGGACTGACAGAAGCGCGTCGCCAGGAGATGGGCGTCGCCGCGGTCGCGGCCGCGTTGGCAGTCGGCTATGTCGGTGCAGGCACCGTCGAATTCATCGCCGAGCCGCTTGGTTCGGACGACCTTCGCTTCTACTTCATGGAGATGAACACCCGGTTGCAGGTTGAGCACCCAGTGACTGAGGCAATCACTGGGGTCGACCTTGTCGAATGGCAATTGCGGGTTGCCAGCGGCGAACCGCTGCCATTGCAGCAGCACGAACTGCGCCGACAGGGTCATGCGATCGAGGCGCGTATCTGTGCGGAAAATCCGGAGGCACAGTTCCTTCCTTCCACGGGGCGGTTGGACGTCCTGCGGCTGCCAAGCGACGCGCTGCGGTTCGATCGCGGTCATGTTCGTTTCGATGCGGGCGTTGCCGAAGGCGATTCGATCTCGCCGTTCTACGACTCGATGATCGCCAAATTGATCGTCTGGGGAGCGGATCGGCAGGAAGCACTGCGCCGCATGGACATCGCCCTGGCCCAGACGCATATCGTCGGACTGCACACGAATGTGGACTTCTTGCGCCGCGTGGTGGCCACGGACTCGTTCAGGCAGGCGCGGCTTGACACCGCATTGATCGAACGCGAGCGCGGCGCGCTGTTCGGCGTTGCCCCATTGGGCCCAATGTGGGTGTGTGCCGGCGTGGCTGCCCACCTGATCGCCGTCGACCAGGCGCAACGTTCCGGGGATCCGTGGTCGCGGTGCGAGGGGTGGCGGCTGCACGGCGGTGCGACGCGGTCCTTTCAGCTGGATCTCGAGGCCGCGAGAATCGACGTGGCGGTGCGACGCAGCGCGCACGCCCAGACCTTGAGCGTTGGGGGGCAGAGCTGGCGGTTCGCCTCGCAGGCCGCAACGCACGGGCGTTACGATGTCACCATGGACGACCAACGCATGAGCGTACAGGTCTACGTTCACCACGGGCGATACAGCGTGTTTGCGGCCGACGGTAACGCCAGTGCACATCTGATTGACCCCTTGGCCGTCGGAGCTGATTCAGCCCACGCGGCCGGCGGTCTGGCGGCACCCATGCCTGGCAAGGTCATCGCGTTCTTGGTGCAGGCCGGCGATCAAGTGGTGCTTGGGCAACCGCTCGCTGTGATGGAGGCCATGAAGATGGAACATACGATCACCGCTCCTCGGGATGGGCGAATCGAGGAAGTCCTCTACGTGGTCGGGGATCAGGTCGACGAGGACAGTGACCTGCTGAGAATGGATGTCTGCGCATGACGAGCGCCATCGTCCACGCCGCGGCGTTGGACACATGCGTCGAGTTGCCACTGTGCCGCGCATGTCTGGCTGTCCGACTGAAACAGTGAGGTCAGAATCATGATGCCAACTCGTGTGACTTTGGTCGAAGTCGGGCCCCGCGACGGGCTCCAGAACGAGAGCGTGCCGGTCGATACGGCGACGAAGATCGAACTCGTGCATCGACTCCAGGCCGCCGGATTGCGCGAGATCGAAGTAACGAGCTTCGTCAGCCCCAAATGGGTGCCGCAAATGTCCGACAACGCCCGGGTAATGGCAGGCGTACAGCGACGCGCAGGCGTGCGCTATTCAGTTCTTACGCCGAATCTGAAGGGGTTGGAGGCGGCCACCGCGCCGGGGTTACCGCTGCCCGACGAAGTTGTCGTGTTTGCCGCCGCCAGCCAGGCTTTCAGCCAGCGCAACATCAACTGCAGCATCGAAGAGAGCATTGAGCGGTTTCGGCCGGTCGTCGATGCGGCACACGCCCGTTCCGTCAAGGTCCGGTGTGCGATCTCGGTCGCCCTGGGGTGCCCCTATCAGGGCGAGGTCACTGCCGACGAGGTGGAGCGTGTGGTGGTGCAGATGAAGGGGATCGGGGTGGACCACTGCGGCGTCGCCGACACGATTGGTGTGGGTACGCCGCGGCGCGTACAAGCCGCGATGGAGCGTGCTCTGAAGCACTTCCCGTTGGACCAGGTCAGCGGCCACTTCCACGACACGTATGGTCAGGCGCTGGCGAACATTTATGCCTGCCTGGAACTGGGCGTGCACACGTTCGACGCCAGTGTCGGCGGTCTTGGGGGCTGTCCGTATGCGAAAGGTGCCACCGGCAACGTGGCCACCGAAGACGTACTGTTCATGCTCAACGGGCTGGGGATCGACACAGGCGTTGATATGAACCTTCTGATCGATGCCGTCGCCTTCGTCAGCGGCGTGCTTGGTCGTAAGCCAGTGTCGCGGTGCGGCAACGCGCTGCTGGCAAAACGTGCGGCTTGACCATGGTCGTCGAGCCACCTGGCGAAGGCTTTGCGCGCGTTCGCGACGTGCTGGCCCGTGCGTCGCATCCGCACGCCCCGGTCGTGCTGGGCGTGCCGGCGCGAACGGCACAGGAGGCGGCGCACGCGCTGGGGGTTAGCGTGGGCCAAATCGCCAAGAGCGTTGTCTTCCGCCGCGTGGCCGATGACGTGGCGGTTCTTGTGGTCACGTCGGGGGACCAGCGTGTGGATGAACGTGTGGATGAACAAAAGGTCGCTGCATTGGTCGGTGCCGTCGGACGAGCCGACGCGCAGTTTGTCAAACAGTCGACCGGCTTCACGATCGGCGGCGTGGCGCCGGTCGGGCATCGCGGTCCGCTGCTGATGCTGCTCGATCAGACACTGTTTCGCTTCGACGAGCTATGGGCGGCCGCGGACCATCCCAACGGCGTCTTCCGATTGAGTCCGACGCAACTCGTTCAGCTGACAGGCAGCCGCACGGCTGACGTGGTTCAGTCGTGAGGCGCCGGTGGCAGTGTCGGCAGCGCTTCGACACCTCCTGCGCCGATGTGTGCAGCGCCGGCCGAGTTATCGCATGATGCGGCCATGAAGGACGAAATGCCAACAAGCCCTTGCACGAGCGTGTGCCGTATGGACACCCAGTCTGGCTGGTGCGTCGGCTGCTTTCGGACCTTGGAAGAAATCGCCTCGTGGGCCGCAATGTCCGCGTCGCAGCGCCGCATCGTCTGGCTGGCCTTGCCCGCGCGGCGCGGCCACGCTGCGTTACAACCGCGGAGCCCATCGTGAAACATTTGAGTTTCTGGTTTGATCCCGTATCGCCGTACGCCTACCTCGCTTTCGAGCAACTGCCCAATGCGCTGGAAGGTCTTTCCTACGAGGTGACTTACCGCCCCGTACTGTTCGCCGGCATGTTGCGTCACTGGGGGCAGAAGGGGCCCGCGGAAATTGAGCCCAAGCGCGCGTGGACGTTTCGCCAAGTGCATTGGTTGGCACATCGTCTGAATATCCCGATCGACACGCCGGCGGAACACCCGTTCAATCCGTTGGCGTACCTGAGGCTGCTGCTGTCCACCGCCATGCCGGGCTCGACTCCCAATCGGCTCGCTTGCGAACTCGTCTTGCGGCAGATTTGGCGAGGCGGCCACAGCGCCAACGATCCCGCCCGTCTGGCCGCGCTCACCACGATGTTGGCGCCACGTGTCCCGCCCGACGACGCGACTGTCAAATTGGCGCTCAGGCACGCCACCGACGCGGCACTTGACGCTGGCATTTTCGGTGTGCCGACACTGGAAGTGGACGGGCGAACGTTTTGGGGGCTTGACGCGCTGCCGATGGCGCGCGACTACATCGCGCGCGACCCATGGTTCGACGGGCCCGCTTGGTCGCGCGAGGGAGCGCCGCGTGCGGGCGTGATTCGCTGAACTCGGTGTTTTCCCGATTTCGGGCGTGCGAGGCCCGTCATGTCATATGAAGAAATCAAACGTCAGGGTTCGACCTGAGTTTGTCAGCCACCGTTCAGTCTCGCGTAAGCAACCGGTCAGAGCCGGCATCGAACATGCCAGCTCATGTCGCCTGATCGGCGATGCACGATCATCGAAGGAGACGTCAATATGGCAACCACAGTGGCAGCCGGCTCGAAGGTCGGTCAGCCCATGACGGCAGCGGAGAAGAAGGTCATCTTCGCGTCCAGCCTGGGCACGGTATTCGAGTGGTATGACTTTTACCTCTACGGGACGCTGGCTGCGATCATCGGCAAGCAGTTCTTCTCGAATCTGGATCCAAGTTCGCAGGTCATCTTCTCGCTGCTGGCCTTTGCCGCCGGTTTCATCGTCCGGCCATTTGGCGCGTTGTTCTTCGGACGATTGGGCGACATGATCGGGCGCAAATACACCTTCCTGGTCACGATCCTGATCATGGGCCTGTCGACGTTCATCGTTGGCGTGCTGCCCAACTATTCGGCCATCGGTGTGGCTGCCCCGGTCATCCTGATTGGCTTGCGTTTGCTTCAAGGTCTGGCGCTCGGCGGTGAATACGGCGGTGCAGCGACTTACGTGGCTGAGCATGCGCCCGCGGGCAAGCGCGGAGCCTTCACGTCGTGGATCCAGACCACCGCCACGCTCGGACTGTTCCTGTCTCTGCTCGTGATTCTGGGTACCCGCACGGCGATCGGTGAGGACGCTTTCGCGGAGTGGGGATGGCGCGTGCCGTTCCTCGTGTCGATCGCGCTGTTGGCGGTGAGCGTTTGGATTCGCCTCAGCATGAACGAGTCGCCTGCCTTCAAGAAGATGAAGGAAGAGGGAAAGACCTCCAAGGCGCCGCTGACAGAGTCGTTCGGCCAGTGGAAGAACATGAAGATCGTCATCCTGGCCTTGGTCGGCTTGACGATGGGGCAGGCCGTTGTCTGGTACACGGGGCAGTTCTATGCACTGTTCTTCCTGACGGGCGCCCTGAAGGTCGACGGGCCGACGGCCAACGTCCTGATCGCGGCCAGTTTGCTGATCGGGACACCATTCTTCGTGGTCTTCGGTGCGCTGTCGGACAAGATTGGCCGCAAACCCATCATCATGGCAGGCTGCTTGTTGGGTGCCTTGACGTTCTTCCCGCTGTTCAAGGCCTTGACGGAGACCGGCAATCCGGAACTTGCGGCCGCCCAGGCCAAGAACAAGGTCGTCGTGACGGCAGACCCGAGCGAATGCTCGTTCCAGTTCAACCCCACCGGCGTGGCGAAGTTCACCAGTTCATGCGACGTGGCCAAACAAGTGCTGGCCGGTAGCTCGGTGAGCTACGACAACGCAATGGGTGCAGGGAACGCCAAGATCGCCATCGGCGACAAGGTGATCGAATCGTACACGGCGAAAGGCTTGCCGGCCGACGAGGCCAAGAAGAAGGACGCCGAATTCAAGAAGACCGTCGGCGCTGCGCTCAAGGAGGCAGGCTATCCGGCCAAGGCCAAGCCCATTGCGTTCATGAGCAGTCAATGGTGGGCCATGGTCGGGTTGCTGACCATCCTGGTGATCTACGTGACGATGGTGTACGGTCCGATCGCGGCCATGCTGGTCGAGATGTTCCCCACACGGATTCGTTACACCTCGATGAGCTTGCCGTACCACATCGGAAACGGCTGGTTCGGTGGCTTGCTGCCAGCCACGGCACTGGCGATCGTCGCCGAGACGGGCAATATGTACAACGGCCTGTGGTACCCGATCATCTTCGCGGCCATCACGTTTGTCGTGGGCGTGCTGTTCGTCAAGGAGACCAAGGACGTGGACATCTACAAGAACGACTGATGCACATTGCGCGACCGAAAGGTCGCAACGCGTGTTCTCTGGCCGGGCCTTGAGCTCGGCCTTTTTCATGGTTGCTTCATCCCGGTCGTGCGGACCATCATGCCAAGTGTCCGCGCCGATTCGCTTGGGCGAGCTTGCTGCGGATCAAGCTGTGGTGGCCGGGTCCAGGGCATCATCGACGACGGTAGCCCTACGCGAATGGCCGACGATGGATTTCGAGCATCCCACCAAAGTGACGCAGCTGCAGGCGCAAGTGCAGCGCTTCATGGACGATCTCGTGTTGCCAGCCCATCCAATGTGGCAACGCTATGTGGGCGCAGGGGTCTACCCGATGGACGTGGTGGAGCCACTGAAACAGCAAGCGCGTGCACTCGGGCTGTGGAATCTGTTCCTGCCGGGGCTGCGTTCCGACGAGCCTGGTACCCGACTGACCAATCTCGAGTACGCGCCGCTGGCGGAGATCATGGGCCGTGTCCCTTGGGCATCCGAGGTCTTCAATTGCAACGCGCCAGATACCGGCAACATCGAACTGCTGCATCGCTTTGCCGACCCCGAACAGTCGGTGCGTTGGCTCACGCCGCTGCTGGCCGGAGATATTCGGTCCTGTTTCGCGATGAGTGAGCCCGACGTCGCCTCCTCGGACCCGACCAACATCGCCACGGAGATCCGTCGCCAAGATGACCACTACGTGCTCAATGGCCGCAAGTGGTTCATCACGGGAGCGGCCCACCCCAGCTGCCGATTGGTCGTGGTCATGGGTTGCCACCATGGACGAGGCGGCGATGCCCCGCATGGCCGTCACTCCTTGCTGCTCGTTCCGATGGACTCTCCCGGCCTGAGCATCGAGCGCAATGTTCCGGTCATGCAGCAGCAATCCATCGACGGCCACTGCGAATTGCTTTTTCGAGACGTCCGCGTCCCGCTGTCGTCCAGGCTCGGGGCAGAAGGGGAAGGGTTCGCACTCGCGCAGGCGCGCCTGGGTCCGGGGCGCGTGCATCACTGCATGCGCAGCATCGGACAATGCGAACTGGCGCTCGATCTGATGAGCGCACGCGCTCTGGAACGCCGCGCATTTGGCCGAGCGCTCAGCGACTTCGCCAACGTTCAGGACTGGATCGCTCACAGTCGGGTGGAGATTGATCAGGCCCGACTGCTGGTGTTGCGCGCTGCCTGGCGCATGGACACTTATGGGAATCAGGCCGCACGGATCGACGTGGCGGCCATCAAATTGGTCGCCGCGCAGCTACAGACCCGAGTATTGGAGCGTGCGATGCAGATCTTCGGTGCGATGGGGTTGACCCCCGACACACCGTTGGCCCAGTTCTGGAGCTGGGGTCGGGCCATGAGATTTCTGGATGGCCCGGATGAAGTTCACCTGCGAACCATCGCGCGCGCCGAACTCTCACGGGCCAAAGCCAACCCTGGCGCAACGAGCGCATATCTGCAGCGCTGGATGCCTCCGCGCCCAGACGACCGAATCGTCTGAAATTGTGACGCTTCAGGCTGTGCCGATCTTGATTTGTATCAAGGTTGGAGGCTCCGGGTATCGATACCGTCTGCAGTCCGTCCACCACGCGTTGCTCTGACGCCCCGTACCCATGGCCGCTGACAGCGCCAGCGACTTGATGAATCTGCTCCAGCCCAGCGGGCTGAGGCCGTTGCACCTGGGCGGTCAGGTATTGCTGCCCATCGTGCAAGGCGGCATGGGTGTCGGCGTTTCAGCTCACCGCTTGGCAGGCAATGTGGCGGCACTGGGTGCGGTAGGGACGATTTCCTCGGTCGACTTGCGTCGGCTCCATCCGGACTTGATGGAGCGAACGCGCGAACTGCCAGCCGGCGCTGCGGCGACCCAAGCAGCGAAGCTGGCCATCAATGCAGCCAATCTCGAAGCGCTGACCCGCGAAATCCGCGCTGCCCGGGAATTGTCGGCAGGCCGTGGACTCTTGGCCATCAACGTGATGCGTGCCGTCAGCGAATACGGGCCCTCCGTCGTGCGCGCGCTCGAGTGCGGCATCGACGCCGTGGTGGTTGGTGCCGGGCTTCCGCTGGACCTGCCCGACCTGGCGAAGGACCACCCGAAGGCGCTGCTGATACCGATCCTGTCGGACGCGCGGGGTGTCCAACTGCTGGTGCGCAAGTGGGAGCGACGCGGCCGGCTCCCGGATGCCATCGTGATCGAGCATCCCCGGCTGGCAGGAGGACACCTGGGGGCGGCGCGGATCGGGGATCTTCAGGACGAGCGTTTCAATTTCGAGAACGTCATTCCCCAGGCCCTGGCGTTCCTTCGTTCGGCCGGCGTCGAGAAATCAATCCCACTGATTGCTGCAGGCGGCATCCGCCGTTTCGACGATATCGCCAGGCTCCAGGGCCTGGGCGCGTCTGCTGTTCAGCTTGGCACTCCGTTCGCCGTGACGCTTGAAGGCGACGCGCACGATGACTTCAAGCACGTGCTCGCCAACGCCGTCGACGACGACATGGTCGAGTTCACCAGCGTAGCCGGGCTGCCGGCTCGCGCCGTGGGCACGCCGTGGCTGAAGAACTACCTCAAGGCGGAACCTGCGCTGCAGGCCGTGGCCCACCCCAAGCCGCGCTGCACGATGGCGTTCGATTGCCTGGCCCAATGCGGATTGCGCGATGGCACCCCCGGATGGGGTCAGTTCTGTATCGACACGCAGCTTGCCGCAGCGCTGCGCGGGGATGTCAAGAAGGGTTTGTTCTTCCGGGGTGTCGGCGCCTTGCCGTTCGGGGGGGAAATTCGCAGCGTCAAGGACTTGATGACCCGCCTGCTCACACCCGACGCGGCGGCGCAGGCCACGACGTCGCCGCCGTAGGCCCACGGCCTCGTCGGCCAGGCCCATCGACCGGTGGTGCATGGGTGGCGCATCGGGACCGGCGCTCGCGGTCCGGCGTCGGGCGTGCCGGCCGGGGCAGCGCGACGCTAGACTGTTTGCCTGACCACGCACAGGCTTCCAATGACGTCACGCGCGCTCCGTAACCCATTGCTGTGGTCGCTGTACCCGATCTTGGACGTGCTTCCGATGACGTTGCGCGATGACGTCGTTGCCCGCGAAACATCGGCTCACGTCTTCGAGCGTGGCCAACTGATGTTCGACGAGGGCGAGCTCTGTTCGGGCTTGCCGATGCTGATGAGCGGCGAGGTCCGTGTGGCTCGAGGTGAGCCCCGAGGACGAAGCCTGGGGATGTACCGGGTGACGCCCGGCGAAATGTGCGTGGTCTCCATTGCCGGGTTGTTTGGCCATGTTCCGTTGGTAGCCCACGCGCAGGCAGCCACGCGCTGTGAATTGGCAATGCTCACGCCAGCCGGATTCGAGCAGTGGATGGCGGTGCAGGCGTTCCGCCGATTTGTCCTGGGCATATTCGCAGACAGGCTCGCCGAACTCATGACCCTGGTAGAGGTGGTCGCGTTCCAGCGCATGGATCAGCGTCTGGCCGCTGCCTTGTTGGGACATGGCGACGTGGTGCGCGGCACACACC
>Ga0182021_10009727_pt1 | contig 11397 bp, 7 predicted proteins | sample 612E3MmetaG_FD_120493 | JGI IMG/M metagenome (GOLD analysis project Ga0182021, IMG submission 120493) | Permafrost microbial communities from Stordalen Mire, Sweden - 612E3M metaG (Illumina Assembly) | ecosystem: Environmental > Terrestrial > Soil > Wetlands > Permafrost | place: Sweden...
CAGATTTATTTTTAAAATTATTATTATCTAACCAGAGTAAGTATACCTCAGTGCTATACAGAATACTGCTAGAACAATCGTCATTAAAACAACCTGTTCTGGTGTAAGTTTAGGCCCTTTTGTCTCTTCTTCAAAGTACCTTACAAGTCCTGCACCACTTGGGGGGAGCACTTGTTTATCTTTTTTTGCCATTAAAATCACCACCCAATTTGTTTAATTCGAAATTATAATTTAGATTACTATTACATTTATAAAAATCTTATTGATTTTAAAGTTTATATTTGTACTGGTTTTTATACTATAGGTTTTCACACAATTATTTCAATGCCCAAAGTTTAAGGGTCGTGAAAACAGATATAATTACGATTGTTATTCAGTATTATAAAGAGATTTGCACTTAAATCAGCTGAAATGAATCTAATATTTATTTCAATACTTTTATATTTGTCTGTTCAGATTTTAATAATTACTGTAGTTGTATTTAGAGATATTAAACTAAAAATAGTTTATTATATTGGATATTAAGTTATTATAATTGTTAAATTCATTTTTACATTCCTTTTTAAAGGTTAAGCAAAGTTTTAAATGTTGTTTTGCACATAGAATAGGTAAGAAACAATTCCAGTTTAGGCGATTTATAGATGTTTGTGAATGGTTAATTATTCAATTATTAAAACTTTCATTTAATTTCAATATTTAAAAGGAAAAGGGAATATTATGGGTTACTTCGAGAGTTTAGAAGAAGAAACATTGAAACTGTACGAAATAGCAAGAAATGCGAGACTTAAAGGGCATGATATAGAGCTTGAACCCGAGATTCCTCTTGCAAAAGATCTTGCTGAACGTGTTGAAGGACTTGTAGGGCCTAAAGGAGTCGCAGCCAGAATAAAAGAATTAGAGGATGATATTTCCCGTGAAGAAGTTGCATTCCAAATTGCCAGGGAGATAGTGACTAAAAAGGATGTCGAAGGGAAGGAAGACAGCCTAGAAGTCAAAGAACAGAAGTCTGACCAGGCGATCAGAACAGCCCTAGCAATTTTAACTGAAGGAGTTGTTGCAGCTCCTCTAGAGGGTATTGCAAAGTTGAAAATAAAAAGAAACTTTGACAGTGGATGGTATCTTGCAGTTTACTTTGCAGGACCTATAAGAAGTGCAGGAGGAACTGCAGCAGCTCTTGCAGTATTAATAGGGGATTATATAAGAATTTCGCTTGGCCTTGATAAATACAAACCAATTGACACAGAAATAGAAAGGTATGTTGAGGAAGTAGAACTCTATGAATCAGAGGTTACAAATCTTCAGTACTCACCAAAACCCGATGAAGTAAGGATAGCTGCAAAAAACATACCAGTAGAAGTTACTGGAGAACCAACAGACAAGATAGAAGTATCACACCGTGATTTAGAACGTGTAGAGACCAACAACATTAGGGGAGGTGCTTTATTAGCTATAGCGGAAGGAGTGATACAGAAAGCCCCTAAGGTCTTGAAATACGCCAAAAAGTTGAAAATAGATGGTTGGGAATGGTTAGGAGACTTTTCAAAGCCAACAGATTCAAATAATAACGATAAAGACGCTTTAAAGGTTGATGATAAGTATATGAGGGATATAATAGGTGGAAGGCCTGTACTGGCATACCCTCAAGCTAAGGGCGGTTTCAGGTTGAGATATGGCAGATCAAGAAATGCAGGACTTGCTGCAATGGGAATACATCCTGCTACCATGGAAATAGTCGAATTTTTAGCTGTTGGTACACAGATGAAGATTGAAAGACCTGGAAAAGGAAACTGTGTAGTGCCTGTTGATAGCATAGATGGTCCCATAGTTAAGATGAAAGATGGAAATGTTGTTAAAGTCGAATCTGAGCAGCAAGGTAAAAAAATCAAGCATCTGGTAGAAGAAATAATATTTTTAGGGGACATGTTAGTTCCTTTTGGTGAATTTTTAAGAAATAACCATGTTCTACTTCCTGCGGGCTGGTGCCAGGAATGGTGGGTTCAAACTATTGAAAAATCATCCAAGTTCTCCGAAGGAGATATGGATCTTGAGGCTTTAGAAACAGACAATATAAACTCAAGAACAGCTTTTGAAATATCAGAGAATTATGAAGTACCTCTACATCCTGATTATACATATTTCTACCATGATGTCACTCGGCAGGATATAAACCAGTTAGTAACTTTTTTGCATGAAAATATTGGTGTTGAGGATATTAATATGGATATAAATGATGGAAGGGGAACCATTGAAGAGGATTCAAATGAAGATTCTACTTCCACAGGGTTAACAGTTGAAATAGGCCCTGAAAAGCGAATTTTAGAAGTTTTAGGCGTCCCACACATTGTAGATGGTCAAAATATGATTATATCCCATAATCATGCATATGCATTGCTTAAAACTCTTAAAGAACCTTTAAAATTTTCTGATGATTCTAGTACCCTAGATGCAATTAACAAAGTTTCCAACGTTAAGATAATGGCCAAAGCACCGATTTATCTCGGTGCAAGGGTTGGACGGCCTGAAAAAACAAAAGAAAGAAAAATGAAACCTGCGCCACATGCACTCTTTCCAATAGGCACTAATGGTGGTAGTAGACGTAACATCGTAGATGCAGCCAAAAAGGGAACTATAAGTGTGGATATTGCTAGATGTAAATGCACTGAGTGTGGGGTTGGTTCTATGCAGGCTATATGCCCGGTTTGTGGGGCAAGGACAGTTCCGACTAGCTCTGGAAAGAAAAGAATTAACCTGGCCAATTTATTGAAAAAAGCATATGAAAATGTGGGTGTAAGGAGGATAGATGAGATAAAGGGGGTTATTGGAATGATATCCGAACAAAAATTTCCAGAACCCCTTGAGAAAGGAATACTTCGTTCTAAAAACGGTGTTTTTACATTTAAAGACGCTACAATTAGGCATGATAGTACCAATTTGCCTTTGACCCATTTTATACCGCGTGAAATCGGTGTTTCCCCTCAAAAACTCCGAGAAATGGGTTACACCAAAGATATCTGCGGGAACAGCATAGAAGATGCAGAGCAGATGGTTGAGATCAAGGTCCAGGACGTTGTAATATCTGAAAACTGTGCTGAATATCTTATAAGAGTTTCCCATTTCGTTGATGATCTTTTAGAGGAATTTTATGGACTTGAGAGATTTTACAATATTACTGTTAAGGAAGATCTTGTTGGACAGCTGGTTGTTGGATTGGCACCACACACCTCTGCAGGAGTACTTGGTAGGATCGTAGGATTTACTAAGGCAGCATGCTGCTATGCACATCCCTATTTCCATTCTGCGAAAAGGAGAAACTGTGATAGTGATGAAGATTCAATAATGCTTTTATTGGATGCTCTTTTGAATTTCTCAAAGGTTTACCTGCCAAGTACCAGAGGTGGTAGAATGGATGCTCCACTGGTTTTATCCTCTAGGATCGACCCTGAAGAGATCGATGACGAGTCACACAACATAGATGTAATGTCGAAAATTCCAATTGAACTATACAATAAGACCCTGGAATTTGCTAAGCCATCCGAAGTTCTTGAACTCGTTGACAACGTTAAAAAGAGACTTGGAACCGAAGATCAGTATCAAGGACTTATTTACTCTCACGATACTACAAGCATCCACAGCGGACCAAAACTGTGCCTTTACAAGATGTTACCTACTATGAAGGAAAAGGTGGATGGTCAAATAAAACTAGCCGAAAGAATCAGGGCTGTGGACCAGAAGGGTGTTGTGGAAGGTGTTCTAATGTCCCACTTCCTGCCTGATATGGCAGGAAACAGCAGGGCGTTTTCTAGACAAAAGGTTCGATGTACCAAATGCAATAAGAAATACAGGAGAATACCACTTTCAGGGGACTGTGTATGTGGTAGCAACCTAATACTGAGTATATCAAAGGGATCTGTGATAAAGTATTTGGAAATATCCAAAGATCTCTCCCAGAGGTATCCAATAGATAACTATCTAGTTCAGAGGATTGAACTCATTGAATCGAGTATAAACTCGTTGTTTGAGAGCGACAAGTCAAAACAAAGTTCTTTGGACGTGTTCTTATGAATAATATTTTTAGGATGTGATAATAATTTATTCGTACCATACAAAACATTTTAATAATGTGTTGTTTCAATTGTTTATAAGGAACAATGATTTGTAATCCCAACAACATTTAGATGGTGGATTTCAGACCGTGTTAAATATTTGCAGCAAGTTCTGTTAAAAAAAAATTAAAAAAGAATATTTAAAAGTCATAAAATTTAATATAAAATACAGGTGTTGCCAATGAGGGAGGATATAGAAAGGGACGAGCGGATTATTGCTGCTCTTCCTACAAGGGCACAAACATGTGTCATAAAAAATAACGGGATATTTGAAAGGTTCACACACGAAAAAATTGTTAAATCATGCCTTATGGTGGGTTCCCCACTATGGGCTGCAGAGAAAATATCATCTTACATTGCTAAGGCGGCTTATGACGGTATATCCACAGCAGAAATAAAGATGTTGGTATATGACTGTCTTAAAAGGGTAGACAGGAAAATTGCTGATAAATATCTTGCATCGAATGCACTGAGAGTGAGAACTTCGAGGGATACCATTGAAACCTTCGATCAAAGAAAGATTGAAAAGACCTTGATCGTTGAGACGGACGCTTCAGGGGAACTTGCGAGGAAGATAGCTACAGAAACGTGGAAAGAACTTAAAAAACTTGATGTAGATTATTTAACTGCTCCTATGATAAGGGAGATAGTAAACACTAAACTGGTAGAGCATGGTCTTGAAACACTTCGAAAGAAATACACAAGACTTGGTATACCTGTTTACAACATCACAAACCTAATTAGAAACGGGTCTCGTGATAATGCAAACATGATCCACAATCCAGAGACAGTTCACAAGTATGTTGCAGACGAAGCTTTAAAACAATACGCTTTGCTACGAATCCTCCCAAACGAACTTGCTGACGCTCATCTTGGTGGAGACATTCACATTCATGACCTTGAATTTTTTGCAGGCCGGCCTTTAAACTGTTTACAGCATGATCTACGTCTTTTTATAAAACATGGCCTTAAAGTGGACGGTACAGGAGATCACACATCGGTAGCAGGACCTCCTAATCATATAGAAACTCTTATGAACCATTCTGGAGAAATAATGCTTGCAGCCCAGCAGAACATGAGTGGTGGCCAGTCAATGAGTTTGTGGAACGTTTTTGTGGCACCATTTGCTGCAGGACTCCCATATGAAAAGGTTAAACAGGCAGTACAGATGTTCATATACAACCTGAACATGGCATATGCTGCTAGGGGATCACAGGTTCCATTCACATCTATAAACCTTGAATTTTCAGTTCCCAAGTTCCTTGAAAACGAACCTGCCTACGGACCTAAGGGCAAACTTGTTGGAGTATATGGAGACTATGAGAATGAAACACGAATTCTTCAGAGGGCTTTTACAGAAACTCTTCTTGAAGGAGATTCAGATGGAAAACCACATCTTTTTCCTAATACAATTTATGTTTTAAGGGATAATGTAATGAATAGTGAATTTGAAGAAGATATTAAACGGGTACACGAACTTTCAGCCAAGTATGGTACAGCTTACTTTGTTAATATGCTTCCTAGCTACAGGGGAAACATGGCAAACTACATGGGCTGCAGAACGTCTCTCAGCGACAACTGGACGGGGAACTGGGATCAGGATTGTTTAAGGACAGGAAATCTAGCTTACGTCACATTGAATCTTCCAAGGATAGCATACAACTCAAGGGACGATAATGATGTTTTTGATTACCTTGATTCATACATGAGTTTAGGAGAGGAAGTTCTCATGCTTCGAAGAGAACAGGCAATGAACTGTTTGGACAATTACAATCTTCTACCTTTCTTAACTCAAGAATCCGATGGAGATCGTTATTACAAGGTTAACAATGCAACACTTTCTTTTGGATTTGTTGGGTTGAATGAAATGTTAATGTCCCACTGTGGGGAAGGAATAGAAGATCCTGATGCCCGGAACTTTGGATTGAAAGTAATAAAATATATGAACAAAAGAGCAGACGAACTCAAGGATGAAACAGGACTCAGATGGAGTGTTCTACAGACGCCTGCAGAATCAACTGCATACAGATTTGCAATGCTCGACAAGGAGAAGTATGGAGATAAAGCCATCTTACAGGGAGATGATGTAGCTTCTTACTACACCAATTCATCACATGTGCCTGTCAACTCAGATGTACTTCTACCAGAGAAGATCAAGATCGAAGAAAAATTCCATCCATTAACCCTTGGAGGCCACATATTCCACGCATTCATGGGAGAAGCTTACTCGGATCCTGATTCACTTATGAGTCTGACCAACAAGATTGCTAAAAATTCAGATATAGGATTTTGGGCCTATAGCTCTGCACTCAGTTTCTGTATAAAATGTAAAACACTGATGAAAGGCCTTCAAACTCAGTGTGGAACATGTGGTGAAGAAACTGAAGTTGAATGGTACGACCGAATAACAGGATATGTCCAGCAAGTAGGAAGATCAAGGTCTGCCTCAGGCGGTTGGAACCCTGGTAAAATGCAGGAGCTTATGGACAGAAAGAGGTTTTAAACACCTCTAATAATATTTTTTTATTAAATTTTTTATTTAAGATTTATCCAAGTTATTTTATTCTTGGTTCTTAATTAATGGGAGAAGTTTGAGATGAAAGCTGAAGCTGACGAATCTAAACTTAGGAAGAGGATGGATAACCTTCATAAAGATATCGATATAATGAAGGATAAAAAGTTCAGATTAACCGAAATAAACATGGATTATATAAAAAAAGAACTTTTAATCCCTGAGTTCATGGAAAAATACTCAAAATTTTCAAATTTCGACAAGATGATTAAATTTAGTAGTTTCAAAATAGATAACGAGATAGAATTTAGAGATGCCACTGATACAATTGAGTGGAATGATTATATAGATAACAATTCAGATTTTAAAAATTGGAATGAAATGTTGAGAACTGCAGTTCTGGAGAGGGCAACAAGAAAGTTAATTATTTCATGAATATCGAAAATTACAATCAATTTTTTTTACTATAAAGAGAGTGGAATTTGATGGATCAAAAAACATTCTACAAAAGGATCATAGAATTAACCAACGATTTCGAGTCCAAACAGATCGAAATGTTCCGTTGGCTCCATCAACACCCTGAACTTGCTTTTCAAGAGTACAAATCAGGGAAATACATATCTGACTATCTTAAATCCTTGAAGGGAGTAGATGTAGTATATCCAATAGCTAAAACTGGTGTTAAAGCAGTATTAAATGGTAAAAACCCTGGAAATGTTGCTGCATTACGTGCGGACTTCGATGCACTACCTGTAAAAGAAGATACCGAACTTTCTTATGCTTCAAAATCTAAAGGAACTTATAATGGCCAGGAAACTTATGTGGCCCATGCATGTGGTCATGATGCCAGTGCAGCATCTGCATTGGGTACTGCAACTGTTCTAAGCCAACTAAGGAATGAAATTAAAGGGAAAATTGTTTTCCTGTTTCAGCCTGCAGAGGAAGGTGCACCTCAAGGTACAAAGGGAGGTGCAGAGCTAATGGTTGATGAAGGTGCTTTGAAGGATCCTGAAGTGAAGGCAGTTTTTGCACTCCATCCATATAGCAAAGCCTATCCTGGATCAGTACTTTTGAGTAAGGGAGTAACTCATGCCAGTTTAAACGACTTGATTATCAAAATAAAGGGAATTCAAGCACATGGGTCCATGCCTTGGGTGGGTAAGGATCCTATACTTGCAGGTGCAGCTATTATAATTGCTTTACAGACAATTATAAGCAGGGAAGTCGATCTTTTGAAGGGAGCTGCAGTCATCACTGTAGGGTACTTCCACGGAGGTATTAAGGTTAATATAATTCCAAAAATAGCAGAAATGGGAATTACAATCCGTTCATTAGATGAAACAAATCAAAAATTACTGTTAAAACGCATAAGGGAAGTTGCAGATATGACTGCCAGGACACATGGATGTGAAGTCGAGATAATCATGGGACAGCATGATCCAATGAACCACAACAATGCTCAACTGTGCTGCAGTATGCTGCCGACTATTCAAAGAGTTACACAAATAGAAAAAATCCAATACAAACCAGCAACAACAGGATCAGAGGATTTTTCATATTTTTCCCAAGAAGTTCCAGGTTTATATCTACATTTTGGAAGCGCACCATTAACGAAGCCCATAAATGATTCGAAACCCAACCATCATCCAGGATTTCAGGTGGATGAAACATCTTTAAAATTTGCGACACAATTGGAATGTAATATGATCTATGACTATCTAAGTTCTTAAAAATAATTAAAACAAAATAATAATAAATCTATTTTTTTAATGTGTAATCTTGAATAGAGTGTACTGGAGTACCATTCTTTAATTTAATGGGCAGTGTAACAGATTCAGATGATGTTCCAAAGCCGTGAGCTATCATGGTGTGTCTTCCGGCCCCACCAGCTACCACCAAAATAACATCTTCAGGTGAGCGTGTAATACGAACATTACCATCAACAATCAATTTTTCGTCGAGGTTTCTGCCTCCCCTGTCTGCTAATTCTACAGGAACTACAGAATTTTCATGCAAATAAATTTTAACTTCCTGTTTATTCCAACCGTCTTTTGAGATAATTTCAGCATGTTCAGGGCTCATTATTACAAGGATCTCTCCTGGAACATGACTGTTGTTGCATCCCGGAGTTGAAGCAGAGGATGATATGGTTTTTAACAGCTCTTTTGCACCTTTGCTTCTATGATCATTTATGTTTTGGGGTGCCTCTACTGCAATAACAGTTGTTGTACTTATAAATTCATCAAAACCACGTTCACAGTGAAGCGGCTCCCAAGGACTTTCAGACTCTGATTCTGCAAATGCATAGCTGTACTTGGCTGGAGATCCCATGGTTGCATAGTCTCCGATTCCAGGAACAGCACCTGCAATGTTTATAAGACAAAGACGCAAAGCTCTCCCAATACTGGCATTTGCAATGTTTCCTGGTCCAAGACAACCTACACCACTGGATGCATCGATTTCTGTTGAAACGGGTCCGTTAAAAATAGTGCACACCGATACTGGATGTGTAGTTGCATTAATACTAGATAAGTTGAATTTTTCCATTGAAACTGCTTCAACGATATTTTGCATAATCGGCATGAAGCTTGGAAGACACCCGGCCATGACAGAATTTATGGCTATCTTCTCAAGTGTTGCTTCTCCCTGCCGTGGAGGTAGAACTGCAATTATATCATCAGGATTTCCATCAGTATAATCAAGAAATCTACTAACTCTTCCCATTGTTGGGGGTATTATTGGGAGTCCATCTGTCATCCTTCTGATATAAAAATTGTTGCTTGTTTTTTCAGGATCTGGATCTATGAAAACCTCCACATCGTTGGTCCGGACTCTGCAAAGTCGATTATCCCCTTTTACATCTTCTAAAAGATCATCTATTGAGCAACCACAGTTAGAGTCAATTTTGATTGTTTCTTTTTTTTCTTCCATTTTTTCACTCATGGTATCTGTAGAATGTATCTTAGCGAAGGTAGAATTGGAAGGGTTTTGAATCTGATTTCTTCGATTGAAAGCCCTGCAACAGGGTGTTTAACACTTAATATTTTCAGATCTTTTGCACCATGGGCCTTAGCAAGGTCATGTGCGAAGGAAGAAAACTTATCCGAACAAATTGAAATAGTTGGTATACCCATTTTTTCAAGACGTATAGCATCTAGTATAACCCAATTAGAACATGATCCACAGTCACCAAGGGCGATAACAGCAATATCGCCCTTTGCTGCTGTTTCAAGCTGTGAAGTAGTTGAAGGTGCACCTGCTGGTTTTTTCACATTTATGAAATTTCTTTTACCAAGATTTTCCATTAAAAAAGCTAATATGATGTCTGCTCCGGGTTTGGTGTTATCAAGCATTGATACAAATTCAAAATCATGTGGAATTGGATTTAGATACAGTTTAACCTTGTTTATTTCGGCTAGTGGATCCATAACCTTCTTTTCAACTACTTTTATATTCATAATAAATCCTTCATATAACTTAAATAAAAAAATAGAATAAAAGAGTGTTACTCTTCCATTCTGAACCTTTTAATTACAAGATCCTTATCTAGAGAAAGCACAAACGAAGCTGCTCTTGGGCCCTGTTTTTTACCTGTAACAACTTTATAAATTGCCTGGAAAGCCTTTTGAGGTTTTATGTCCATTTCATGAATAATAAGATACATTGCATCGTAGAACTCATCGGTATTGTAATCTCTATTTTCAAGGGTATTTGCAACCTTCAATAGGAATTCCTTCTGTAAATCATTTATTTCAACCCTTGGAAGTTTTTTCTGCACCTGAAATTTCACAAATTCTGGTGCATAGAGTTTCAGCCAGTTTTTAACTTGATTCAATCGTCTTTTAAACCTTTCTATGTCTTTCTTATCTAGTTCATTTAAATCTTTATATTTCATTTCCTTGGGAAGTTGTGAATTCTTCTTCAAAATCTCAAATACCTTCTGAAGATCGTTTCCTGCTATCTGGTATGCCACAGTCATGAACCTGTATGATGGTTGGAAAGGTATAGATTCTGCAATCTCGATCTGTGATACTTCATATATCTTTTTGAGCTTTTCTTTCTCTTTATCAGATGAAGCTTCTTCTGTTCCATAGTATATGCGCTCAACACGATCGTACTGTTCTATAAAATCTAAAAATGGCATTGAAGGGTTGAAGTCCTGGTGTTTAAGTGGTTTACTCCGGAATATAAAGTAGTTTAAGGTTTCTGGCTCTGCTATTTCAAGCCATTGGCTTGGTGTGAAAAAAACTCCATGGGATTTGGACATTGATTCTCCTTTTAGAGTTATCCACTCGTATGGGACTGGATAAGGTGCTTCATAACCGTAAATATCCTTAGATATAATTTTACTAACGTCATAGGATCCACCGCTTGCTGCGTGGTCTTTTCCAAAGGGTTCACAAGTTATACCAAATATTTTCCATCTTGCGGCCCATTCAACACGCCATGTTAACTTACCGTTACCGGATCTTATGTCCATTTGGCCTTTGTGGCCACACTTGCAACTGTAGTTTACAATGTCACCTTTATAACCGTGGGCGTATGTAGTGTTAACACGGCCACATTCCTGACAAATTGGGTTGTAAGGAAGCCAGTTATCTTTTAATGGATGTTCTCTGAATTTATTAAATATTTCTCTTATTTCTGGGGCTTTATCTAGAGCAATTCTAATGTATTGATCATAAACTCCTTCTTTATACATTTCTGCCCCTGAGTAAACTTCAAGTTTTATTCCAAAATTTCCAAGAATTTTTAAGAGGGGTTTTTCAAAGTGTTCAACGA
>Ga0182021_10009728_pt1 | contig 11396 bp, 12 predicted proteins | sample 612E3MmetaG_FD_120493 | JGI IMG/M metagenome (GOLD analysis project Ga0182021, IMG submission 120493) | Permafrost microbial communities from Stordalen Mire, Sweden - 612E3M metaG (Illumina Assembly) | ecosystem: Environmental > Terrestrial > Soil > Wetlands > Permafrost | place: Sweden...
ACGCCGTGGAAGCCGCTGGCGATCTCCTCCAGCTTGGTGAGCCGCTTGACGTAGCTCTCGAACGCCTCGCGGCGCGCCCCCGGCCGCGAGCCCGACACCGCATCCGCCGCCTGCACGATCACGGAGATCGGGGATTCGTGGGGCACGTCGTCGTGGTGCGCGGCGATGCAGTTGATCACCACCGCGGGCTCGCCGTACTTGGTCGCGACCTCGACGCCGAGCTGCACGTGGGTGCCTTCGCTCTCGTGCGTCAGCACCTTTCCGATGTCGTGCAGCAGGGCGCCGCGCTTGGCCAGCGCCACGTCCAGCTTCAATTCGGCCGCCATGATCCCCGCCAGCCAGGCGACCTCTTTCGAGTGCTTCAGCATGTTCTGGCCGTAGGAAGTCCTGAACTTCATCCGGCCCACCAGCTTGATGATCTCCGGGTGCAGGCCGTGCACCCCCACCTCGTACGCCGCCTGCTCCCCCGCCTCCTGGATCTGCCGGTCCACATCCGCCTGCGCGTTCTTGACCACGTCCTCGATGCGACCCGGGTGGATTCTGCCGTCGGCAATCAGCCGCTCCAGCGCCAGCCGCGCGACTTCGCGGCGCACCGGGTCGAAGCACGAGATGATCACGGTATCCGGGGTGTCGTCAATCACGACGTCCACGCCGGTCGCCGTCTCGAAGGCGCGGATGTTGCGCCCCTCGCGGCCGATGATCCGCCCCTTCATCTCGTCGTTTGGGAGCACGACCGCCGCCACCGTTGATTCCGCGGTGTGGTCGGCCGCGATGCGCTGGATCGCCAGAGAGATAATCTTCTTCGCTTCCTTGTCCGCCTCCCGCTTCGCCTGGTCCCGGGCGTTGCGCACCAGTGCGGCGGCGTCCGCCTTGGCCTCCTCCTCGATGCTCCGGACCAGCTCCTTCTTGGCGTCCGCCGCGGAGAGGCCCGCCACCGACTCGAGGCGGCGCTTCCGTTCCGCTACCAGCGCCTGCGCCTCGGACTCGGTGGCCGCGACCCGCTTTTCCGCCGCAGAAACCCCGACGTGCCGCGCCTCCAGCTCGTGGTCGCGGCGCTCGAGCACCTGCAGCTTCTTCTCGAGAACATCCTCCCGCTCCTCGAGACGGCGCTCGATCCGGTCGATCTCCTCGCGGCGGCGGCCCACCTCGGCCTCCCACGCCTCGCGGGCTTTCGCCAGCTCTTCCTTGCCGGAAACGACCAGCGAGGTGCGGAACGCCTCGGCGTCACGCCGCGCGTCCGTGAGGATGCGGTCGGCGAGGGCTTCGGCGGTCGCTTTGGCTTTCGCCGCGTTCCGCCGCTCCACCCAACGCCCGATGAAGAAGAAAGCGAGCCCAACCGCCGTCCCCGTCGCGCCAACCGCGACGAGGAGCGCGGCAAAGCTGAAGTCCGTTGTCATATAACCACTCCGGCGGTCGCCCGCCCTGAGTGATGCCGAAGTCCGATTCTAGAGGTGCTAAGTTACGACGGAATAGAGGGCTAAGACAAGCTTACCCGCCGACGCTCTGCCGCTTCTGGGGCGGGAGCAGCCGAGCCAGCTCGGCCGAGAGCTGCTTCAAGCGCTGCGCGAGGTCGTCCTGCTGGCGGCGCGACTGGAACAGCTCGTCGGTGATGGCGAGCGCCGCCAGGATGGCGGCCTTGTGGCTCTCCACAATCGAGCCGGAGGCCAGCACGCGCCGAATGGCCGCATCCACGTGCGCGGCCACCTCGCGCGTGTACTCCGGGTCCAGCTCCGAGCGGACGGTGTACTCCTCGTCCACAATCATGACGCGAACCGCGTTCTTCTTCACCAAGCCGCCTCGCCTCTTGCGTCAGGCCTTCAGGACTTCGCCGTCTGGCCTCTGGCTTCTGATACGTGTGCCTGCTCCTCGAGGAAACCGAGCCGGCCGACCAGATCCGAGAGCTTGGCCCGGGCAGTGCCCAGACGCTGCTCCAGCCCGAGGTTCTCCTCTTCCAGCTCCCGCAACCGGAGCATGGACGTGTCACCGACGCCCTGCACGCGTAGCTGTTCGGCCACCCGCGCTTCGGCAGTGAGCGCGCGGCGACGCCACACGCCAAGCTCGTCCGCGAGGTGGTGCAACACCTCCTCGAGCTCGTGGAGCGCGTCGAGATCAGGCCTCTCGCCTGCGGACCCCATGTCGCCTTTCCACCTCCGCCAACGCGCGAGTCACGGCCGGCTCAACATCCGAGTCCCGGAGCGTCCGGTCGGCGGCCCGGAAAACGAGCCGCCACGCGACGCTGCGCGTCCCGGGCTGGAGCGGGGCGCCGCGATACTCGTCGAACGGCCACAGCGATTCGAGCAGCGGACCGGCGCCCGTCCTGAGGGACGCCTCGACCTCGCCGGCGGCCAGCGTCTCGGACAGCACGAGCGCGACGTCCTGCTCGACCGAGGGCCACGCCGGCAGCGGCCTGAACTGCGCGGGGACGGGCGCCGTCACCACGACGTCGAGCTCGAAACCGTACAGCGGCGCGCCCCAAGCCGGCCGGTCGGCGGCAAGCTCCCCCGCCCAGCCAACCTGCCGGTCGCCCGCCTCTTTCGCAACCAGCCGCTCCCCCTCGGCCACCACCACGGCACCGGGGCGTGCCCCGGTCACCGCGGCTTCGAGCAACAGCTTGGCGTCGAACCGGTCCACGTCCGGCGGCGCGGGCTCGCTCCAGTGCGGCGGGCGCCGCGCGCCCGAGAGCACCGCCGCGACGTGCAGCTCCTCGGTCGGCAGCGGGTCGCCGCTCTTGAAGAAGACCGTGCCGATCTCGAACAGCCGGATCTCGCGCTCCTGCATCCGCCAATTGTGCTCCGCTCGCCGCACCAGACCGGGCAGCAGCGCCGCGCGGAGGTAGCCCTCCTCCTGGCTCAAAGGATTGGCCAGCTCCACGCACCGCTCGTCGTGCTTCGGTCCGAGCGAGGAGAGGATCGCCTCATGCATCCCGAGGGACGTGAACACGCGCCGCAACCGGCTGGCGAGCTGCTCCGCCGGCGCGTCCGGAACTACGCCGAGCCGTTGCGGGCGCATCTCGTCGGGAAACCGCTCGTAGCCGACGATCCGCGCGACCTCCTCGATGAGATCCACCTCGCGGGTCAGGTCGGGGCGGTAGGTCGGCACCTGGACCGCCAGCCTATCCCCCTTGGGGCTCACGACGCAGCCCAGGACCGTGAGGACGCGCTCGATTTCCGCACGCGGCACCTCGACGCCCAGGAGATGCACCACCCGGCGTTCCCGCAGGAAGACGGTCGTCGCCGGGATGGGGGACGGGTACACATCCACCGGGACGCCTGCGACCGTGCCGCCGGCTACCTGCAGCAGGAGGTCCAGCGCGCGCGCCAGATGATCCGGCAGCGCCTCGTGGTCCACGCCCCGCTCGAAGCGGTGGCTCGCCTCGGTGGCGAGACCGAGCCCGCGACGCGTCGCCCGGGTGTGCCGCGGGTCGAAGTACGCGCACTCCAGCAGGATGTCGGTCGTGGTCGCGGAGACTTCGCTCGCCGCGCCGCCCATGACTCCCGCCACCGCCTGCGCGTCCCGCTCATCGGCGATGACTGTCATGGCGGGCGTCAACGTTCTCCGCACTCCGTCGAGCGTGACGATCGCCTCGCCCGGGCGCGCCCTGCGGACGACGATCGCCGGGCCCGCGAGCTTCGCGAGGTCGAACGCGTGCAGCGGCTGGCCGACCTCGAGCAGGATGTAGTTGGTCGCGTCCACGATGTTGTTGATCGAGCGGGAGCCGGCCGCCTCCAGCCGCCGCCGGAGCCAGTCCGGGGAGGCGCCGACCCGGGCGCCGCGCACGACGGCCGCGAGGTATCGCGGGCAACCCTCCGTGTCCTCGATGACCACCCGCACGCCGTCCGTCGCACCGGCCGAGCCCTCCGCCCGGGCCGCGCGCGGAGGCCGCGCCGCCGCCGCATCAACGAACGCCGGCAGCTTGACGCGCTGTCCGAGCGCGGCGCCAAGCTCACGGGCGAGTCCGACGTGACACAGCAGGTCGGGCCGGTTCGGGGTGACGTCCAGCTCGAGCCGCGTGTCGGCGATCGGCACCGCCTCGAGGAACGGGGTGCCTGGGGGCGCCGCCGTGTCCAGCTCGAGGATTCCCTCGTGGTCGTCGCCGAGCCGGAGCTCGCGCGCCGAACAGAGCATTCCCTCGGAATACTCCCCGCGGATCTTCCGCCGCTCCAGCACCAGGCCGCCGGGGAGCGTCGTGCCCACGGCGGCAAACGGATAGCGGCGCCCGGCGGTGACGTTCTTCGCCCCGCAGACAACCCGAACCACGCCGCTGCCGGTGTCCACCTTGCAGAGCGAGAGGCGGTCGGCGTTCGGGTGGGGCGCGACTTCCAGCACCTCGGCGACGATGACATGCCCGAGATCGTGGTGCAGAGGCTCGACACCGTCCACCGGAACGCCGAGCATCGGGAGCCGCTCCAGCGCTTCGCGCGCATCGAGCGGAGTTCCCAGCAGGTCCGAGATCCAGCGCAGGGACGCCTTCATACGCTATCCACGAACTGCCGGTGGAACCGCATGTCGGCGTCGGACAGCATCCGGATGTCGGGGATGCCGTAGCGCACCATCGCGGCCCGGTCGAGTCCCATCCCGAATGCCCAGCCGGTGTAGTGCTCGGCGTCCACGCCGACCGCTTCGAACACGGCGGGGTCCACCATCCCGCAGCCGAGGATCTCCATCCACCCCGTGCCCTTGCAGGCGGGGCACCCGGAGCCGTGACACAGCTGGCACTCCACGTCCACCTCGGCGGACGGCTCGGTGAACGGGAAGAACGACGGGCGGAAGCGGACCCTCACGCCGGACGCAAAGAAGCGGCGGGCGAAGAACGTGATCGCAGCCTTGAGGTCCACGAAGCTGATGCCCTCGTCCACGCACAACCCCTCGACCTGCGTGAAGACCGGCGCGTGCGACGCGTCGAACGGGTCGCGGCGGTAACAGCGGCCCGGAATGGTCACCCGGATCGGCGGCTGGTAGGCCTCCATCACCCGGATCTGCACGGGCGAGGTATGGCTTCGGAGCAGCGTGCCCTGTCCGAGATAGAACGTGGGCTGCATGTCCAGCGCGGGATGCTCGGGGGGGAAGTTCAGCGCGGTGAAGTTGTTCCGCTCGGTCTCCGCCTCGGGGCCGATCGCGCGGGTGAAACCCAGCTCGTGAAAGATCTCGCAGATCTCGTCGGCCACGATCGTGACGGGATGGAGCGCGCCGCGCCACACGGGGCGCGCCGGCATCGTGAGGTCGCCGGCCGCCGGCGGCGCCGTCGCCGCGCGCGCGGCCTCCGCATCGGCCAGCTGCTGCTCGATGGCCGCCTTGGCCTGGTTGGCCGCCTGGCCGACCGCGCGGCGTGCCTCGCTTTCCAGCGAGGGAAGCGCCTTCAGGATCGCGGTCACACGCCCCGCCTTGCGGCCCAGGTACTCGGTCTTGAGCCGCTGCAGCGCGTCGCCGTCGGGCGCGGCGCGGATCAACTGCTCCGCTTCCGCCGCCAGACGGGCGAGCGCGGCGACGAGGTCCGCCGCCTGGTCGCTCACCGTCTACTCGTGCGTCTTGGCCAGCTCCGCGAGCTTGGCGAACGCCTCGGGATCCCTGATCGCCAGGTCGGCGAGGACCTTCCGGTTGACCTCGACGCCCGCCTTCTTGAGCCCGTTCATGAACACGTTGTACGACAGGTCGTGCTGCCGGGCGGCGGCGTTGATGCGCGTGATCCAGAGGCGCCGGAACTGCCGCTTCTTCTGCTTCCGGTCCCGGTAGGCGTAGGCCCACCCGCGCTCGACGGTCTCCTTGGCGGCCTTCCACAGCTTGCTGCGGCCGCCGCGGTTCCCGCGCGCCTCCTTCATGATCTTGTTCTTGCGCTTCAGGCGCGTGACGTTGCTCTTGACGCGAGGCATGGTGTGTCTCTCCTACGCCGTGAGAAGGTCCCGGAGACGCCGCTCGTCGGCGTGCGACGCGATCGCGCCCTTGCGGAGGTGCCGCTTCCGCTTGGCCGTCTTCTTGGTGAGGATGTGACTCTTGTAGGCCTTGCGACGCCGCACCCGGCCCGTGCCGGTGAGCCGGAACCGCTTGGCCGCGGCCTTCTTGGTCTTCTTCTTCACTTCTGGACTCCCGTCGCCCATTCGCGGCCCACCGGGGCCGCGCGGCGCATCATTTCGGCGTGAGCAGCATCGTCATGTTCCGGCCCTCGAGCTTGGCCTCCTGCTCCAGCTTCGCCACGTCGCCGAGGATCTCGGAGACGCGGTCCAGCACCTCCCGGCCCAGCTCCGGGTGGGCCATCTGCCGGCCCCGGAACATCATCGTCACCTTCACCTTGTTGCCTTCCGCGAGGAACTCCCGCGCGTGCCTGCACTTGAACTCGAAGTCGTGAATGTCGATCCCGGGCCGGAACTTGATCTCCTTGAGCTGGATCGAGTGCTGCTTCTTCTTGGCCGCTCGCGCGGCCTTGGCCTGCTCGAACTTGAACTTCCCGTAGTCCATGATGCGGCACACCGGGGGCCGCGCCGTCGGAGCTACCTCAACCAGGTCCAGTCCGCGGGCAACCGCCGCCGAGAGGGCCTCGTCCACCGCCATGATCCCCAGCTGCGCACCGTCCGGTGCGATCACGCGGACGGGACTGATGCGGATCATGCGATTGATGCGTACGCGGTTCTTGCTGTCCGGCGTTGGCTTTTCGAGAATGCGCCGCCTCCTGTGCTAGGGTCGTAAAGCGCAAAACGGACTCCCGAGCCCTCCGGAGTCCGCCAAACAACCACTCCCGCACCTGGCGGGAGCGAGGTCAGAGCGAGAACCCGAATCCACCACCCGCGAACGGGGGTCGGAGGGTGAGGAGCCACCGGCTCCTGCTTTCCGTTGCGCCGGGAAGCTAGGCGCCAACCCGCACCATGTCAACGGGTTCGGGCACGTAGCCGTGCTCCGCATCCTCGGCGAGGCGCGCCCGGGCGATGACCGGGTCGTGCTCGAAGATCAGCTGCCAGTGTTCGCGCGCCGCGCGGGTCAGCAGCCGCTTCTTGGTCTCCAGCGTCACCAGCGGCTCCAGGTCGTAGCCCATGATCCACGGCGCGGGCAAGTGCGCGGCCGTGGGCACCAGGTCGGCCAGGAAGCACGCGGCCTCGCCGCCGCTCGTGACCAGGACCGACTGGTGGAACGGCACGTGCCCCGGCGTGGGGATCACGTGGATGCCCGGCAGCACCGGCACCTCGCCGATCACCAGGCGGAACCGGGTGGCCGCGGCGACCGGCGCAAAATTGGGGGGCAGGTAGCTCGCCGCGGTGCGCTCGTTGCGGTGCGAAGCGAAGTCCAGCTCCCCCTTCTGCACGACATAGGTCGCATTGGGAAACGCCAGCGCGGTGTTTCCACCGTCGTCCCGGAATGTGTTCCCGCCCGCATGATCGAAATGGAGGTGGGTGTTGATCGCCCACTTCACTTCGGCGGCGGAGTGGCCAGCCTCGTGCAGCGCGTCCTCCAGCGCCGTCGGGCCGGTGCTGCCCGCGTTCTCCACACCGTAGATGTCCCGGAACTTCTCGCTCTCCTTGTTCCCGAGCCCGGTGTCTACCAGCACCAAGCCGTCGGGGTGCTCGACCAGGAGGCAGCGCAGCGCCAGCGGGATGCGGTTGCGCTCGTCGGGGGTGGCGCGCCGGGACCACAGCGGCTTGGGGACGACCCCGAACATGGCGCCGCCGTCCAGCCGCTGGACGCCACCCTCCAGCGTCCAGCAGGTCAGACGGCCGACCGCGAAGCGGGCGGCGCGGATCACGGTACCAGTACCCGCAGCGCGTGCCAGCTCTCGATCCCCTGGTCGCCGGCGCGCGCGAGGAGGCGGCGCAGGACCGCCGCCGTCACCAAAGCGTCGCCGGCGGCCCGGTGCCGGTGGTCGGCTTCGATGCCGAAGAACTGCATCACGCTGTCCAGGTTCCGCCGCTCCAGCTCGGGCACCAGGGCCCGCGTCATCCGGACCGTGCATAGCCGCTGCACGCGCGGCGCCAGCCCGCCCGCGCGCTCGATCTCCGCGCTCACGAAGGCCCAGTCGAACCGCGCGTTGTGCGCCACGAAAACCCGCCCGTTCAAGGCCGCGAGCACCTGATCCGCCACCTCCTCGAAGCGGGGCGCCGCGCGCACCAGCGCGTCGTCAATCCCCGTGAGCATCGCGATGTACGGAGGGATCGCCACCTCCGGATTCACCAACGACTCAAACGCCACCTGGGTCCGCGCGCCATCCACGTGCACCACCGCCACCTCGGTCACCCGGTCGCCGTTCCGCGCCCGCATCCCGGTGGTCTCGACGTCCACCACCGCGAAGCTCAGCTCCGCCAGCGGCACCGAGGCCAGCGCGGGCTCCGGCACCGAGGACCACCGCCCCTCCACGTCGAAGGCGAACCGCGGGTCCGCGCCCAGCAGCGCCGCCACCAGCCGCTCGGCCACGACGCCGGACGCACGGGCCAGCCCGAGCACGTCGCGGGCGATGTCGTCGGGCCCGCGCGGCCCCTCGCTGAGGTAGAGTGCCGCCCGCTCGGCCAAGGTCGCGCTCACGGGTCGTCGCGCCTCAGGGGCATGGTCATGCAGCGCGGGCCGCCGCCACCCCGGACCAGCTCGCTTCCCCGGACCGAGATCACGGCCCGATCCCCATCCGCCACCGGGAGATCGCCCTTCAGGAACTTGCCGCCGTGCACGATGCGGAACCCCGCCCGCTCCATTTCACGCAGGGTGGCCTCGTTGCGATCGTAGCCCACCACGACACCCGGCCGCACCGAGAAGAAGTTGCAGCCCGATCCCCACTGCTCCCGCTCCTGGTCGGCACGGTTGGCCCCGCCGCAGAAGACGGGCTCCAGCGGCAGGCCTACACCCAGCAGCGCGGCGAACAGGTTCGGCATCTCCCGCACGCCGGACTCGCCCTTGTGCCGGCGCAGCACCGCCAGCCGTTCCGCGCCCACGAAGTGCGGCGGCGAGATCACGCACAGCTCCCGGTCCACCTGGGTGAAGATCATGTCCAGGTGGACCGCCGTCGGCTCCTTGGGCAGCACGACCACGATCACGTCCCGGATCCCGCAGTGCTCGAACAGCAGGTCGGTGAGGAGATCCAGCGCCGCCGGCGACGAGCGCTCGGAGTACCCGATCACCACCAGGTCCGGCCGCAGCGGATGGACGTCGCCGCCCTCGAGCGTGTAGTTGGGCCGTTTCTCGTCCGATCCGTCGTACAGGACGCCGGCGTTCTCGAACGCGGGGTGGTGGCGGAACAGCGCCGAGATCAGCAACTCCTCGGTCCAGCGCACGCCGTAGCGCATCGAGCCGATGACCGCGTGCTCCCCGATCACCACCCCGGCATCACGGGTGAAGAACAGGTTGGGGAGCGGCGGGAGCATGTAACTGGCCTCGTTCAGCGCTGCGGCGATGGGGCCCGCCTCCTCCTTCGCCCCGGCGACCAGCACGTCCACCAGCGCGCTCACCGGCAATTGCGCCAGGCGCTGGGCCAGCGCGTCGGACGGCACGACGTCGAGCGTCCGGCCGACCAGGCGCTCGCGCACTTCCGGCCGCCGGAGGATGTCGGCCAGAACGGTGCGGGTCTCGAGCACCTCCGCGAACTGCCGCACGATGGCGACCAGCTGCCGGTGCTCCTTGCGCGCCTGCTCCAGGTCAATGACGTCGTCGTACAGGTAGTCCTCGCGCGTGCCCGGCGTCACGGCCAGCAGCTCCGCGCCGGGCGTGTGCATCAGCACCGACCGGACCGGGCCGATTTCGGAGGTGACGTGGACGCGACTCACGGCTGCGCGTGGTGCAGCGCGTAGCTGAGCGCTTCCAGCTCCAGCGCCATGTTGACCTCGGAGACCGTGACGCCCGGCCCCACCGCCAGTGTCACCGGCGCAAAGTTCAGCAAGCCCCGCACTCCGGCGCGAACCAGCCGGTCCGCCACGCCTTGCGCGGCGCCGGCCGGCGTCGCGATGACCGCGATGTCAGCGGCCTCCGCCAGCAGATCGGCCTCCAGGCTCGCTCCGCTCCGCACCACCAGGCCGTCCACCGACGTGCCGATCCGAGCCGGATCCACGTCGTAGATCGCGACGACGTCGAACCCGCGGGCCCGGAACCCCGGATACGCGGCGAGGGCGGCCCCGACCCGTCCCGCGCCGATCAGAACGACCCGGTAGCGGCGTGCCAGTCCCAGGATCTCCCGCAGCCGGCCGGCCAGCAGCGGGACGCTGTAGCCCACACCCCGCCTCCCGAACGAGCCGAAGAACGAGAGGTCCTTGCGCACTTGGGCAGGAGAGGCGCCGCCGCGTTCGGCCAGCGCGCCGGACGACACGGTCCCCAGACCTTGCCGGCCGCACTCATCGAGGAACTGCAGGTACAGCGACAGCCGCCGGACCGTAGACGCCGCTACGTCGCGCAACGAAATGCCTCGTGAAGGAATTCACGAAGCTAGACTGGGGGCCAAGGCGCGAGCAAGGGCCACGTATCGCTCCGGCGCCAGCACCTCCGCCCGCGCCTGCGGCTCGATCCCCAACCGCTCCAGGAGCGCCTCTGCCTCCGGCCGCGGGAGGTCGAACGCCTCGCGGAGCGACCGCCGCAGTTGCTGCCGGCGGCGCTGGAACAGCGCCTGGATCAGATCGCGCACCCGCCGCTCCTCCGCCTCGGAGGCCACCAGCGGCGCCGCGCGCGGCACCAGACGAACCAACGCCGAGTTCACCCGCGGCCGCGGCCGGAACGCGCCGGCCGGCACCGAGAAGAGACGCTCCACCGTCGCGACGAGCTGCACGCCCGCGGTGAGTGCTCCGTAGTCCCTGGTGTCCGGCGCGGCCGCGAGGCGATCGGCGACCTCCGCCTGGACCAGGAACACGATCCGCTCCGGCCGCGGCGGGCGCAGCGCCCGGTCAATGAGGGGAGAGGTGATCTGGTAGGGGATGTTGCCGCATATGACGGTCGCGCGCGGCCACGGGACCTTCAACGCATCACCGGCAATGACCGTGATCGAGCTGCCCCCACACGCCTCGGCAAGCGACGCGGCCAGGGCGCGGTCGGCCTCGATCGCCGTGACCCGGCTCGCCAGCGCGGCCAGGGCCCGCGTGAGGGAGCCCTTCCCCGGGCCGATCTCCAGCACCGTGTCGTCGGCCCGCAGGACGGCGGCCGCCGCGATCCGGCGCAGGATGGAAGGGTCGAACAGGAAATGCTGGCCGAGGCGCGCCGCCACGTCAGCAGCGCAGCAGCACGAGCGTCCGGTCGTCCTCCGCGACGTGCCCGGAGAACTCGGCCACGTCGAGAAAGACGGCGTCCACGATCTCCGCCGCCGGCTGCGCCGCGTGGCGCCTCACCGTGTCGAGGAGGCGGCGCTCGCCGTAGTTCTGGCCGGTGGCACCGCGCGACTCATTGAAGCCGTCGGTGAAGAGACAGAGCAGATCCTCGTGGCGCGCCCATGGGGTCTCGGCGCCGCCGATCAC
>Ga0182021_10009729_pt1 | contig 11396 bp, 8 predicted proteins | sample 612E3MmetaG_FD_120493 | JGI IMG/M metagenome (GOLD analysis project Ga0182021, IMG submission 120493) | Permafrost microbial communities from Stordalen Mire, Sweden - 612E3M metaG (Illumina Assembly) | ecosystem: Environmental > Terrestrial > Soil > Wetlands > Permafrost | place: Sweden...
AATGCGGACCGCGACTTCGCCAAGGTGGAGGAGTACTTCCTTTCGCTGCGGTCCCACGACATCGCCGGGGTCATATTCGCGCCTGTCATCGATACGGGATACCGGGAAGGCAACACCAGGCTCGTCGGCATCCTCGGAAGCGCCCAGATCCCCTTTACACTTGTGGACCGCTCCATTCCCCGCCTGCTGGCCAACTATGTCGGCGCCGATCACGAGGAGAGCTCGCGCACGCTGACCCGCTACCTCATCGAGCGCGGTCACCGCAGGATCCTGCTCGCGCGGGGACTCGAATGCACGAGCATGGACGAACGGGAGCAGGGTTACCGCAATGCCTTCGAAGAGGCGGGCATCCCTGTCGATGAACGGCTCGTCGTCAGCATCAATGACAATCTTGTCGATCCTGAGCCCGGCGAGGACGTGCTGAAAAGGCTGAAGGGTCTGATTAATCGCGCGGGAGGCTTCACGTGCTTCTACGCGCTGAATGACGGGCTTCTGCGGGCGGGAGTGGTGGCGCTGCGCTCCCTCGGTATCGACGTGCCGGCGAAAATACAGCTTGCATCTCACAACGAGATCGAGCGACCTCCGCTGCTCCTGGCCCGGACCATGCCCCATTGCATCGAGCCGACCTACGAGATGGGATGGGAGGCCGCACGCGTGCTCGTGGAGCACATCAATGATCCCGGCCGCGCGATTGTGCAGAAGATCCTCAAATCGAAATTCGTCCCGATGGAACCGGAGAAGCCCCGCTAGGGTCCGCCGTCAGCGCGCCGATTTCTAGTTGCCGAGATCCACTCCGAGCCACTTGGAGAGATCCGTCTGAGCGGAATCGATTTTTCCGATTCCCACCCTGGCGGTCGTTTCGGCGACGAGATAGGATTTTCCATTGAAGGGGAATCGCTGGCCGCCGCCGGGGACATCCACGGCAAGCATGGCATGGGAGTATTCGCGGGAGACCATCAGAACGCAATCGATTCCAAGGCGTTCGAGAATGATGGCCATGACCATGGCCCGGGAGTCGCAGTCACCCCTTTGCTCGAATGCGGCGGTGAGCGGAGGAACGAAGTCGATTCCCGCAAAGTCGCGCTCGTAGTGAAATCCCTGGATCCAGTCGAGCACCCTGCGGGCGCTTTCCGTCGGGTCGTTGGCGGGAAGTGAGCGGGAGAAGGCTTCCGTGAGGCTGTCCAGACGTGCCGCCGACTCCTTGTAGACCATCCTGTAGTAGCGCGCCCAGGCGTCTTCCCAGAGGGTCTCGCTCTTCAGGTACATCACGAGGACGTGGTATTCCCTCTCCGCGACGGACAGCACTTCCTGCGCTTCATCGGTGGACCAGGGCAGCGAGACGCTGCCGCCCGGGAGGTTCACCGGCTTCTTTTCATTGCGCGCGGCGGGCCAGGCGAGGAGGAACTGGCTCACCGGTCCGGGGAATCGGCGGGCGGCGCGATCGATGGAAAACGCATCCAGGCAGGAAATGATGAGCTCGGAGTAGGAGTCGATGGCAGTGCTTTCCGCAGACGCGACCAGCGCGTAGCTGCTCTCCGACGCCGTGGCGCCGGCGATGAAAACGGCGTGACCTTTGCGAGGCGTGCCATTGACAAAATCAAGGGCCGCGATCACTGCCCCATGATCCTGGTAGGTGAAGCTCGCACGGTCCCCTGTCGAACCCATCTGCTGGAGAAGGTCGGTCGCCATGAGATCGGCCGAGGCGTAGCGGCCGGGCGCGTAGATCAGGATGTCGAACTCCATGCCGTTGTTCGCATCGAAATAGGCGAAACGGGTCTTTCCGTCTCCGTCCCCGGCCGTGAAGCCTGATGGCATGTCGACGACGGCCCCGGTATCAGTGGCGAGCTCCTTTGCGGCAATCGGGGAGGCCAGGATCGCGATGAACGCCGCGATCATGGTCATGCGTTTGCAGATCTGCAGCGTGGAAAGGAATCCGCCGGATGTCACACGGCGCACGAGAAGCCTCGTGCTCACGATGAAGCGGGACGGCGTGGAAGGCGCCGCCCCGTACCTGCTTTCGCGAAATCGATGTAGCCCCGCTCGACATCCACGGCCGTGAGCACGACGCGAATCTTGTCGCCGATGTCCATGCCCTCGAAACCACGCACCACCCTTCCTTCAGCCGGAATGGCAATCAGTCTCGCCCACGTGCCTTTGTCGGAAGCGCCGGTGACCAGGGCGTCGAAGCTTTCTCCGATCTTCGAGGTCAGGAGCAGCGCCGCCGCGGACTTGCCGACCTGCCTTTCGACCTTGCGGGATGCGTCCTCGGCGTCAGTGAGATGGCGCGCCAGCTCGTCGAGCGCGGCGAAGGTGTAAGGCGCGGCCTGCCCGGCAATGCCGGCCTTCACCAGGCGCTGCGTGATGATATCGGCGTACCGGCGATTCGGCGCGGTGGAGTGCGCATAATCTTTCACGGCGAGAGCGAAATGCCCCGGAGGGGCCCCTTCCGGGGGATCCGCGACGTACTCGCCCGATCCGAGCAGCTTGATCACGGAAAGGGAGAGGTCGGGGAAGCGCAGCGGATCGGCTGCTTTTTCCTTCACAAGGAACTGGTCAAGCGCCCCCGAATCCGGGCTCTCCGGAAGGCGGAACTTCCGCTCTGATGCGATTTCGACGATCCGGTCCCAGCGCTTGGGCGTGCGCACGACCCTCCGTATCGAAGAGAGTTTTTTCGAGGCAAGAAGTCGCGCCGTGACGCCGTTGGCGGCGACCATGAAATCCTCGATGATTTCCTTGGCCCGATTTCTCTCTTCCACCTCGAGGTTGCGCAGAGTTTCGCCGTCAAAAACGGGTTTCGCCTCGATGGTATCCAGGCTCAACGCGCCATGAACATGGCGGAGCAGCTTCAGCTTCTGGGCGGTCCGGTCTTGCAGCCGAAGGTTGTCCGCCAGGCCCTCAACTGCGCCGATGCCTTCAGGCGCGGGGGCGTTTCCTTCAAGCCAGGCCGCGACGCTGTTGTAGGCGAGCTTGGCATGATTGACGACCCGCGCCCGGTAGACGTCCGAGCCTCGCAAGGCGCCATCCGCGCCGATGGACATTTCCACGACAACGGCCAGGCGCTCCGCCCCCAGGCCCAGCGACGTGAGGTCGGTGGAGAGCTTTTCCGGCAGCATCGGGAAGATCTCCGCTGCCGTGTACACGGAAACCGTGTTGTGACGGGCGTGTTCGTCGATGGCGCTGCCGCTTTTCACGAGCGCGTCCACATCCGCAACGGCAACGCGAATCTTCACCGTGTCTCCCGGCAGCTTTTCCGCGACCGTGAGCTGGTCCAGGTCGCGCGAGTCATCATTGTCGATCGAGGCCCACGGGAGAGCCGTCAGGTCGCGAATCCCGGGGAGCTCCGCCGGCGGGAGGCTTTGTATTCCCGCCGGCGACAGGATTCCTTCCAACTCGGCTACCGCCTCGGGTGAAAAGTCGGGGAGGAGGTGCCTCTCTATCATCACCCTGCGGGCGATGCGTTTGAGGGTTGCCCGATCCTCGTCGAGTGGTTTTTTCTGTTCCATTACCTGTTCGTGTACGCCCGGGCGAGGGCTTTTCGGTCCCCGATTTTCCTCAGGTTGTTCCTGCGGCTTCCAAGGCTGCCTTTTTCTTTCCGACGAACGAGCGGAATCCCTTTTCCTTCACGTCTTTGCGTTCACGAAGGTTTGTTATCTCCCGCAGAAAGTCGCGGATCGCCGGCGTGTCACGGCTCACCGTGGTGTGGTCCCGGTCCACGAGCGACCTGTATACCTCGCTGCCGAGCTTCGCCATGAGCTTCTCAGCGCGGGCCTGCAACTTCATGATCTCGAGCTTCAGCACACCCCGCGCACCGAGGTCCTGCGCTTCCGCCACGCCCTTGTTGATGATGCCCTTCATTCTTGCTGCAAATGTCATGTCCTGCTCCTTCGATGCCGGCCCCTAGACCCGCGCGTCGATTTTCTTTATGATTTCCTGCGTATCGCCATACACTGCCTGTGCCCTGCCGAGGTCCTTCTGCAGCTTTCCCTTCTTTTCCAGGTTCTTGTTGCCCTTGACCCTGCCGACGGTTTCCCGTGCCTTGCCGTTCGCCTGTTCGATTCTGCCCTTGCTCTGGTCTCTGTTCATCGCGTTCTCCTTCTCTGAGCCCCGGATGGATCACGCTGATCCTCCAAAGTCTCTCTTCTCAAAGCTGCACATCGCGGCCGACATTTTCTGTCCGCTGGCGCACATAGGAGACAGGAGAATCACCGCAACGGCCGTTCCCGTGGTCGTTCAGTCGCGCTGGTGCGCCGCCCGCTCCAGGCACGCATGGACACGGGCCGTGAGCGCCGGAATCGAGAATGGCTTCGTGAGGTAGTCGGTCGCTCCTGCTTCGAAGCTGGCGGATGTCGCAGCCTCATTGCCCGAGACCGTCAGGATAAGCACGGGCAGGTGCAGGGTGGCCGGCGCGGAGCGCAGCTCACGCAGCACGTCGAGGCCGGGCATCTCGGGCATCTCGAGATCGAGCACGACGAGGTCGGGCCGCTCATCCGCGATGCTGCGGAGCGCTTCCCGGCCGTTGACGGCCTCGCGCACCGTGTGGCCGTACTTCGCAAGGACCTTCACCGCGAGCCGGCGCAGCAGCGGATCGTCGTCCACGACCAGGATGCGCGCAGCGGCAACCGGCGAGACCGCCGCCTCCGCATCCCCCTGTCGCACGGCCGAGAGCGGGATCTGCTTCCCGTTGATGACATATTCGCCGCCCTCGTGGGCGCAGAAGACCTCCAGCGCGTACTTGCGTTTCTCCGCCAGCGCGCGCGCCCGTTGTTCGATGTCGGCGACGAACAGATCGTTGTGCTCGGGGTCGTGGTGTGTCAATGCGACACGCTTGACGCCGGCCGCCGCCGCGAGCTCCACGACGTAGTCGTAGGGGCTGTGACCCCACGTCTTCTTGGATGCATACTCCTCCGGCGTGTATTGCGCGTCGTGGATGAGGAGGTCAGCATTCGCCATGAAACGGGCATGGCGGCGATCGCCCTCGTGCACCATTGAGTCGATATGGCCGGGTTCAGAGTCGCCCCGCCAGAGATTGTCCGAGAATGGCTCGTGGTCGGTCACGTAGACGATCGCCGCGCCGTCGGCCTCGATCCGGTAGCCGAGCGTAACGGCGGGATGGTTCAGATACTGCGTCGTCACCCGCGCCCCGCTGATCTCGTAGGTGCCTTCGGCAAGCTCATGATAGGTGATCTGGGCCGGAAGCTGGCCGAGCTCGATGGGGAAATAGGTGAACTCCATCTGGCCGGAAAGTGTCTCCTGCAGCGAGCGGCTGCCTCCCTTTGGCGCCCAGACCGAAAAGCTGTTCCCCGGCACGAAGACCGGCTTGAAAAAGGGGAAACCCTGGATGTGATCCCAGTGGGTGTGGCCAAGGAGAATGCTTCCCTTGATCGGCTTGGGTGCGGTGGCCAGGAGCTCGATGCCCAGCGGGCGCGCCCCCGTGCCGCAGTCGAGGATCAGGCGCCCGCCTTCCTCGGTGGTCACCTCGACGCACGAGGTGTTGCCGCCGAAATATGTCGTGCCCGGGCCCGGCGTGCCGAGCGAGCCGCGCGTTCCCCAGAATCGAATCTTCATGTTGCGCTTTCCTTCTGGTCGTAGACGACCTGCACCCGCCCCAGGTACGAGACAAGCTCCTCCATGGTCTTCCCCATCGTCGCGTCATTCTCCGCGAGGGCGGCGTGTTCGAGATCCGCGCCGAAGGTCGAGATCGCATCGAATCCGAAAGTCCCTCCCTCGCCATTCATCTGGTGGCCGACTGTGCGAATGGTTTCGAAATCACGGTCATGGAGAGCCTGGACGAGCGCATTGGCGCGGCCCTTCATGGCGTGCATGAACTCCTGGATCAGCTCGGCTATTTCAGGGTCGGCGCGAACGGTCATTGAGGAAGTGGATGCTTCGGGCACCGGCGCCGCGCGCGCGGCATCCCGAACGTGCCCCGCGATGACGGCGAACAACGCTTCTTTCTTGATGGGCTTGGCAAGGTAATCCGTGCAGCCGGCTTCGAGACATTTGCTCCGGTCCCCGCTCAATGCGTAGGCAGTGAGCGCAATGATGGGCACGCGAGCGCGCTTTTCACCCTGTTCCCACTGACGGATGGCGCGCGTTGCCGTGTAGCCATCCATGACCGGCATCTGCATATCCATCAGGATCACGTCGTAGTGCCCGGCCCGTGCCTTCTCCAGCGCCTCGGCCCCGTTTTCCACGGTGTCGACCAGGTATCGTGCCGAGCGCAGGTAGGCCTGGAGCAGCATGCGGTTGTGGATGGAGTCGTCGGCGACGAGAACGTGCACATCGAGATCGTCTCCCGCGATGGCGCGCGGCGCAGGCTGTACCGGCTTTTCGCGTGCCGCGGCAGGCCTCTCCGTGCGCGCGCGGAGCCGCACGGTAAAGGAGAATGTGGCCCCATGACCCGGAACGCTCTCCACCCAGATACGCCCCCCCATGAGCTCGACCAGGCGCTTGGAGATCGTCAAGCCCAGACCGGTTCCGCCGTACTTGCGGCTCGTGGAGGAGTCGACCTGCGTGAAGCTGTTGAAAATAGCGTCCCGTTTCTCCGGCGGGATTCCGATGCCCGTGTCGGAAACCGAGAACCGCAGCAGGCCCGGTTCCGGTGCGTCGGTTTCGAGCTCGACCCAGAGTGCAACTTCGCCGCGTTCGGTGAACTTGATGGCATTGCCGAGCAGGTTCAGGAGAATCTGGCGCAGGCGCATGACGTCACCCGCCAGGGAGGTCGGGACGTCGGCGGCGAGCTTGTAGACGAGTGACAGGCTTTTCTCATGGGCGCGCAGGTTCATGAGGCTCATCGCGCTCTCGAGAAGCTCGGCGAGGTCGAAGTCAACTTCCTCCAGGACGAGCTGATCCGCCTCCATCTTCGAGAGATCCAGGATGTCGTTGATGAGCAGGAGAAGGCTGTTCCCGGCCTCCTGGAAGACATCCGCATATGCACGCTGGTCGGACGTGAGCGGGGTTTCCTTCAGGAGATCGGCCATGCCGATGATGGCATTCAGTGGCGTCCTGATCTCATGGCTCATGCTCGCCAGGAAATCCGACTTTGTCTGGCTCGCAGTCTCGGCCATGGCCTTGGCCTGCTGCAGCTCCGCCTCCACGCGCTTGCGTTCCGTGACGTCACGCGCCATGGCAACGACGCCCTGGAGCGTGCGGTCACGATCGTAGAAGGTGGTGGCGTTATAGGACACGACGGTCTGTTTGCCATCGCGCGCGCGTGCAGTGAGCTCGTAATCCGTGACCTTTTTCCCGCTCAGAACGAGCTTGATCCCCGCTTCCGCACGCTCCGGATCGGTGAAGTAGCTCTTGAATGGCGCTCCGATCAGCTCGTCCCGCGTGCACGCTGTGAGCGCCTCCATTTGCTTGTTGACATCCGTGATGATACCGGATGGATCGGTGGTTACCAGCGCATCGATGTTGGATTCGATGAGGGAGCGGGTGTAGAAGCGCTGGTCGCGCAGGCGCTGATCGAGCTTTGCCTGCTCGGCTTCAACCAGCTTGCGCGCGGTATTGTCGGTGCCGATCAGGAGATAGCCGATGATGGCCTCCTGCGCGTCCCGCAGCGCCGTCACGGACACGACCGCGGGAAAACGGCTGCCGTCTTTGCGGATGTAGGTGAGCTCGTAGATGTCTTCTATTCCGCGCGAGGCCTTGAAGACCAGCGCCTCGAAGCCCGGGGTGATCGTCGTGGAAAGCTCGATGCTCAGCGCCTTTGCGCGCGCGATCACCTCCTGGGGGTCGGAGATGTCGGCGGGGGTGATTGTATTCATCACCTCGGCGGCCGTGTAGCCCAGCATCCGTTCCGCGCCGACATTGAAGATCTGGATGACGCCTTTTGCGTCGGTGGCGATGCTGGAGAAGTTGGCGCTGTTGAAGATCGCTTTCTGCAGGGCGCCCGCTTTGAGAAGCGCCTCCTGCGCCAGCCTGCGGGCAGTCAGGTCGCTGGCCTTTTCTGAAATGCCGCTCCGCCTCCTGACTGTCTTTTTCGGCTTCGGCATGGTGCTGATTCGGGCGTGCGCCACGTGGATGCTCCTCTGATGGCCCATGAGGTCCTCTCTCACAATGAGCGGGGACCGTCTGCCATCATGCGGCGACGGTCCCCCAAATCCGTAGAAGAATAGCGGACTCGCTCTAAAGGATGATGATGACGATGACGACGACCAGAACGATGCCAAGAATTGCAAGCCAGGTCATGGTTTTCTCCTTTTCGTTTTGCGAACGCACGATTTCGGCCGGATGGCCTTGAAACTCTCAGTACCGCGTTGCAGCCAGAACATGACCCGAAGGCCCAACAGCCCGGCGCTATGCTCAGTCAAACGACAATAGTCATGAAGGCGGCCCTCGTTCTGTGCGGCAGCACACGCTCGACAGTTGTTCTGCGCCTCGTTTCCCACCGCGGAGCTTTCCTCGAAGCAGGGCCACAATGTGCTCTTCCGCACAGTTTGGAGTGCACCCCGTCCCTATCTTCATGACAGGCTTAAAAGTGAGATCCCTCACGCTGCGCGGTCAGCAGGGTGACGTGAGAATCAGCACTTCCGCGCGTGCCACGATGCGCGCAGAGAGACAGGGATGGAACATGAATAGACTGGCAATGCTGCTGACGATGGGGTCTTTGCTTTCCGTGGGCGCTGTTTCTGTCTTCGCGCAGACGGCCGCCGACGCGGGGACACCGGAGGCACAGCCGACGGTGAACGCTCCGACGGTCGCACCTTTGCCGGTTTTTTCATTGGAAGAATGCGTGGCGGCGGCGCGGAGCACAAGTCCGAATCTCAAGCTTACGACTATTTCCCAGGACACTGCGCGCGCCGCGCTCATCCAGGCGCGGGCTGAGAACGGGCTCGCCCTCGGGGAGAGCGGCCAGTACACGCACCAGGGAAGCTTCGGGGGCACGGGTGCCTCGTCGACAACCGGCACGTCCTCCGCGGGGGGCACGGGAGGCTCCTCGGTGAACGGCGAGAACTTCCAGGGCGATCTTTCCCTCACAGGCCCGGGGACAAGCCTGGGCCTCACGGCTCACCATGGCATCGAAGAGGGCGCGTCGAACGACCAGGTGAGCTCCTTCGGCCTCACGGGCGCACAGACTGTCTTCGATGGCTATCCGGGAGGACGGGCGGCAGGCATTGTTCAGGAGGCAGAGTCGGCCTACAAGATAGCGGAGGTCTCCTCCGCGGCCGCAATGAAAAATGTCATCTACCTGGTCCGGCAGGCGTATTACACGCTCCTCGGGGACCAGGATACGGTTGTTCTGCGGCAGGCAACCGTCGGGCAGGCTGCCGAGAACCTCGCTCAATATCAAGGGTTGTTCACCGCGCGGCGCGCGACGCGACTGGACGTTCTGCAGGTGCAGGTCGCCCTGAGCCAGTCCCAGCTCGATGTCCGTACCGCACAGAACACCGCCGTGGTCGACCGACAGAGGCTTTCGCTCGCGATCGGCTGGCCGTTGGACAAGCAGTACAGCGTCGCTGACAGCCCGCTCCCCGATCTGCCGTCGCTGGGACCGGAAGCCGCGTTGAAGCAGGCGCTCGCCAACAGGCCCGAGGTGATGACGCTGGCACAGAATATCATTGCGGCCGGCATCGCTCTTTCGCTCCAGAAGAGTCAGAGCCTGCCGCAGATTTCCCTCATTGGGTCCGTGACTTTCGGATACGACTGGACGGCGCAGACAGACCAGGGGGCTTTCGCGGCCGGGGTATCGATTGCACTGCCGCCGCTCATCGACGGTGGACTGCAGAACGCCCTGCTCACGCAGGCCGCTGACCTGCTTACCACGGATAACATCCAGCAGGCGGAGCTCAGCAAGAGCATCACGATCGATGTCGGGAATGCCCTTTTCGGCGTCGCTGATGCAAAGGACCGTCGAGACCTGGCGGTGCTGAATCTGCAGCAGGCGCAGGGTCAATACGATCTTGAAAAAGCGAAGCTCGAGGCGGGGAGTGGCACGACCCTCGACGTTCTGACGGCGTTCTCCGCACTCGCGACCGCCCGCGTGGGCCTTGCACAGGCAAAGAGCAGTTACCTGCTGGCGATATTGAATCTCGACAGCGTCATGGGAGTGTAAGAGGTGAAGGAAATGAAGAAGCGAAGAAAGATGTTCGTGATCATCGGTATCGTCGTGGCGGTTGTCATCGGTGGGTTCTTTGTCCTTCGTCCGCTGTTGTTCGGCGGGACCAGCATCACGTATGTCACGAAGCCCGCTGCCTACGCGGACATTACCGCAACGGTCAATGAAACCGGGGTCGTAAACCCTGTGACGCAGGTCATGGTGGGGAGCGAAGTCTCGGGGACGATACGGACGCTGAACGTGGATTTCAACTCCACGGTCCGCAAGGGGCAGGTCCTTGCCAACCTCGACCCGACCACCTACCAGGCTGCGGTCGATTCTGCGAAGGCGGGCATCACGCTGGCAACGGCGAATGAACAGAGCGCCGTGGTCAACGTCGGCAAGATGAAAGCCGAGGTCGACATGGCAAACCTGACCGTTCAGAGGGACGAGCCGTTGTTCACGAAAGGCCTGATCGACGAGAATCAGATCGACACGGAGCGGACGGCGGGGAAGACGGCCCAGCAGGATTACCTGGCCGCGCAATCGCAGGTCCGCGTCCAGCAGGCCCAGATTTCGGTCGTCAGCGGTCAACTGCGCCAGTCGCAGTACAACCTGTCAAAAACCGTCATCCTGAGTCCCTTCGACGGGATCGTCATGGCCCGCAACGTGAGCATCGGTCAGACCGTGGCGGCGTCCCTGCAGACCCCCACACTTTTCACGCTGGCAACGAACCTCACGGATATGCAGGTGGATACCTCCGTGGACGAGGCCGACATCGGAAGCCTCAAGAAAGGGGAATCCGCCCAGATCACCGTGACGGCTTTTCCGAACGTCGTCTTCTCCGCGACCGTGCAGCAGGTCCGCATCAACCCCACGATCGTTCAAAACGTCGTGACCTATGATGCCGTTGTGCAGGTGCACGACACGACGGGACGGCTTCTGCCCGGCATGACCGCCCAGGTGACCATCCAGACTGCGAAGCAGACGCATGTCATGTCGGTGCCCATCGCTGCTGTTCTGTACAGACCGCTCGCCGCGTCGGGTGCTGCCGCTTCGGGGTCCACCGCATTGCCCGTCGCCGGTGCCGCGGGCTCAAAAGTGACGGTCTGGAAGCTGGTCGACGGAAAACCCGTCGCCTTGCAAGTGGTGATCGGGCTTTCAGATGGCAGGAACCTCGAGATTACAAGCGGCGGGATCGCCGAAGGGGACCTGATCATCGTTGCCCAGAGACGCGGCGGCGCGGCAGCTTCGACGACGGGAACAGGCGCGTCCGGCGGAAACGCGGCGTCTGCGGGGGGCAATGCCCGTGCCGGCGGATCCAGGCAGGGACCGTGATGGATCATAGCGCGCCTCTCAT
>Ga0182021_10009730_pt1 | contig 11395 bp, 10 predicted proteins | sample 612E3MmetaG_FD_120493 | JGI IMG/M metagenome (GOLD analysis project Ga0182021, IMG submission 120493) | Permafrost microbial communities from Stordalen Mire, Sweden - 612E3M metaG (Illumina Assembly) | ecosystem: Environmental > Terrestrial > Soil > Wetlands > Permafrost | place: Sweden...
CTGACTGCATGCCCTTTCGATGGCGGCCCAGACGCCGAGCGCACGCTGGCGGGTGCCCCGCATGGCCTGATCGGTGGGCGACGCGGAGATGACGACCCGGTCCCGGAGATAGATGAGGCGGACGGCCGCCGGCCTGCGGCCGAGCTCGGCTTCGCACATGAGGGCGTACATGTGGACGCCGCCGAGACGCGATCTCGACTTCTCGTGGCGGGGAGCCCGGCCGGTCTTGTAGTCGACGACGACAAGGCTGCCGTCGTCCAGCTCGTCGAGGCGGTCGATTATCCCGCGAACGGTGACACCGTCGATGTCTGTGATCAGGCTCATCTCGAGGCCAACGGCCCTGACGGCATCGGGGTCCTCGAGCTCGAAGTAGCGGTCCACCAGCTCTCGGGCATCGGCGACGAAGGCAGTGGTCGCGGCATCGTCGAGCCCGAGCCCGGCGAGCTCGTCCCCGTCCTGCAGCTCCTGCCAGGCGCGGTCGAGGCTCGCCTGCGCGGCTGCCCTGCTCCTCGAGCCCTTTGGATTTTCGGCGAAGAGAAGCTCGAGCGCCCGATGCACGAGCGTGCCTTTCAGGGCGGCCGGCGAAGGCGGTTCGGGCAGGTGCTCGACGACCGAGAAGCGAAACGCCAGCGGGCAATTCGTGAAGGACGTGATCTTCGACGGCGAAAGGGTGCTCGGCAATTCCAGTTCGGTCGCTACGGGAGCCATTGCGGCCAGGCTACGCCGGGGGTGGGTCAACAGCCCGGATCACCGCCTCGGCGACAACGCCCGGAAGCTCCAGCGGACCGAAATGGCCGAGACCCTCGATCACATCGAGGCGTCCGTTCGCCAGTCGGTCCACCAAGAGCTCGAGGAAGCGGGGACTGAAGCTGTAGCTCTCGGCGCCGCCCGCCACGACCACGGGGCACTCGACGGCGCCGAGGCGCGAGAAGGCGGGATGGCCGAAGCCGTTCTCATAGATACGCGCCTCGTTCTCGCCCCGGCACAGGAGCCGGACAGTGCCGTCGGGCAGGTCCTCGAAGCCGAACTCGACGTAGGCGGCGAGCACCTCGGGGTCGAAGCTCGCCAGGGGAGGCTTGGAGGCGTAGTTGGCGTAAGCCTCCGCGCGAGTGGCGAAGACCTCGCGTCGTTGTCTGGCTCGGATCGCGAGCGGCTCGTAGAGATCGCGCGGCGGGGGTTCATCTGTTGGGAAGACGATCGGCTCGTAGCAGTACAGGCTCGAGAACGTGCCCGGCCGCGCCTGTTCGGCGAGAAGCAACGCCGCGCCGCCGCACGAGTGTCCGATGCCTATCGGAGCCTCGAGGCCGAGGGCGTCGACCGCCGTGAGGACGTCTGTCCCGAAACCGATCCAGTCGAAGTCCAGGTCTGGAGGTACACCTGAGCTTCCCTGCCCGCGCAGGTCAGGCGCCACACAGTGCAGCCGGTGGCGGAGGCCGCGGGCGAGGGGTCCGAAGACCCGGCCGTGAAAACCTGTGGCGTGCACGAGCAGAGCCGGCGGGCCGTCACCGCCGAGATCGTGCACCGAAAGGCTGACCCCGTCAGGGGTCGTGGCTGTCTTCGATGGCATCGACCGAGCACGCTAATGGTTGGGCTCCGGGGCGGTGATGGCACCCTGGGCTCGCCGCGGGCTAGAAATATCGAACCGTGCAGCACTTCCTCTCCTCCTGGGGCTACCTCGCGCTCGTCCTTTTGACCTTCGCCGAAGCTGCCTGTGTGCCCATACCCTCCGAGGTGACGCTCGGTTACGCCGGTTACCTGGCTTCGACGGGCCGGCTCGACATAGCCCTCGTGATCGTGCTCGCCGTCATAGGCGAATTCCTGGGGTCCTTCGTGGGGTGGTCGATCGGCCGGTTCGGGGGCCGTCCCCTCGTGGAGAAGTTCGGTCGCTACGTCCTTTTGACGCACGCCGACCTGGACAGGACGGAGCGTTGGTTCCGAAAGCGCGGCGAGCCGGCGGTGTTCTTCGGGCGCATCCTGCCGGTGGTACGCACCTTCATCTCCATCCCGGCCGGGCTCGCCGAGATGGGCCTGGTGCGCTTCGGGGTGGCCACGGCCGCCGGGAGCGCCATCTGGTGCACGGCGATCGCCCTCGTCGGATACGAGCTGGGCGGGACGTGGAGCAAGATCACCAAGGGCTTCAGTGCCGCGGGCTACGTGCTTGTCGCCGCCGCCGTCGTCGTCGTAGCGGTCTTCATCGTCCACCGCTACTCGGTCGTGCGCCGCGAGCGCGAGGCCGCCCGGCGCTAGCTCTCCGAGCCGGCCGGGGGCGCGTTCAGCCCTTGGGGCAGTGGGCGGCCGAGGCCTGGCCCGAGCTCGGGCTGACTTCGAGGCAGGATTCGTCGATGGCGACGAAGTCCTTGGCGGGGATCTCCTTCATCAGCTCGACGAGCCCGATCGGCCACTGGGGGAAGGCGCTCCCCTGGAAGTACCAGTCGCTGCCGTTGTCGGCGAGGATCAGCCCGTAGTGCTGCATGGCCGTTATCACCACGGCCAACTGGGCGCAGTAAGGAGTGCCGGTCTTGCAGATGCGTGATGCGCTGAAGCCGGCGCTGAGCCGAAAGCGCGCTCCCATCGGTGGATAGGCGGCACCGCACGAGCCCGCCTCGTGGCGCGCCGGCCAGATGTAGGCGGTGTCGCTGCACTGGGTGGTGAAACGGATGGCGTGGTCGACCTTGCCGGAGAGCACCTCTTGGTACTTGAGCAGGCCGGGCGTGATCGGCAGTCCTGCCGCGTCAGCCGAGGTCCACGTCGCCGGTCGCAGCGCGTCCGAGCTCAGGTGCCAGATGGCACCCGAGCCGGCGGTCGACTTGGTCCGCGAGACGTACTGGGCGTCGTACAGCTCGTAGAGGACGCAGGTGGCCGGGTCGACCATGAGGGCGTGCCGGTCTCCCGAGGCGTTCTTCCCGCCCTCGATAGGAGTGCTGGCGCTGAACGGGTACGGGCCCGGGTCGCTCTCGGAGCCGTACTGGAACCTGAGATGGATGAAGGGCTGCGCCTTCGGGTTGACCACCGTCCACGGGATCCCGTAGGGGTAGCCGCCGTAGTCGGGCCCGAAGTCGGGATGCAGGTACGTCGCGGGGGTGCCCATGTGAGCCATCCACGTCGAGCTCAGCTTGTTGACCGGGAGCTTGGATATGTCGGTGTTCCAGACATTGTCCGCCGGGAACATCTCGCACTTCGGGGCGCCGGGCACGATCGGGCCTCGTGGCGTCACCCTGGCCGAGGCGGCAACGGCGTCGCTCGGGCCGGTGGTGAACGGAATTGCGGCGAGCAGCATGGCGGGAACCGCGAGCGTCGCAATCCATCCGAGGCGCCTGGCGCGGCGCGACAGAGGCCAGGTTTCCATGTTCGAATTATCGGCGCCCGTCTCCGGGGGTTGAGGGCATTTCTTGCGGGGCACGGTGCCAGGCCCTACGGTCGCCGACGAGGAGGGATGCCTTGACGCACGAATTCGAGAGACCAGCCCAGACCGCAGATCACCCTCTCGGCCAGCTCCTCGAGGAGGCGGTCGAGCTCGCTCGGCGCGCCGGCGAGCTCACCCTCGGCTACTTCCGCTCGTCGAGCCTCGACGTCGAGAAGAAGAGAGACGGAACGCCGGTGACGCTCGCCGATCGCGAGGCCGAGCGGCTCATCCGTGAGGAGCTCGAGCTGCGCCACCCCGGCGACGGCATCGTCGGGGAGGAGGAGGGGGTCAAGCCGAGCGAGACCGGTCGGCGGTGGTTCGTCGACCCGATCGACGGGACGCTCGCGTTCACCCATGGCGTCGGGCTCTACGTCAACCTGCTCGCGATGGAGGACGAGGAGGGCATCGCTCTCGGGGTGATCAACGCGCCCGCGCTCGGCGAGACCGTCTACGCGGCCAGAGGCCTGGGCTGCTGGTGGAACGGCGCCCGCGCGCACGTGAGCGAACGCGGGGAGCTGGCGGGAAGCTATCTGTCCACGAGCGCTTTCGACAACTGGGACGAGAACGCCATGGTTGCCCTGAAGAGAGCCGGCGTCCAGCTGCGGACCTGGGCCGACGGTTACGGCTACGCCCTCGTGGCCACCGGCAGGGTCGACGCCATGACCGACATGGAGGCCGAGACCTACGATGTCGCTCCGATGCCCGTGATCCTCTCGGAGGCAGGTGGGCGCTTCACCGACCTGCGGGGTGCGCCGCGCTACGACGGCGGCTCCGCCCTCGCCACCAACGGGCACCTGCATGAGGCCTTCCTGAGTTTGCTGGTGAGATCGTGACCGCCGGCCCGCGCGTCGTGCGAGCACCTCGTGGCGCGCAACGTTCGTGCAAGGGCTGGCCGCAGGAAGCAGCCCTGCGCATGTTGATGAACAACCTCGATCCCGACGTGGCCGAACACCCGGACAGCCTCGTCGTCTACGGGGGCACGGGCCGGGCGGCGAGGTCCTGGGACGCCTTCGAGGCCATCTGCCGCGAGCTGGCCAACCTCGGAGACGACGAGACCCTGCTCATCCAGTCCGGCAAGCCGGTCGGAGTGGTGCGGACCCACGAGTGGGCGCCCCGCGTGCTCATCGCGAACTCCAACCTCGTGCCTGAGTGGGCGACGTGGGAGGAGTTCCGCCGGCTCGAGCATCTCGGCCTCACCATGTACGGCCAGATGACGGCCGGCTCCTGGATCTACATCGGGAGCCAGGGCATCTTGCAGGGGACCTACGAGACCTTCGCAGCGGTCGCCCGCAAGCGCTTCGGGGGCTCTCTCCTCGGCACCTTGACGCTCACGGCCGGACTGGGCGGGATGGGCGGCGCGCAGCCTCTCGCCGTCACGATGAACGGAGGGGTCGCTCTTTGCGTCGAGTGCGACGCGTCGCGCATCCGGCGTCGTGTCGAGAGCCGCTACCTGGATGTGATGGCCGGTGACCTCGAGGACGCTCTGCGGCGTGCCGCCGAGGCCAAGGCCGCCCGCCGCCCGTTGTCGATCGGCCTCGAGGCCAACGCGGCTGACGTCCTTCCGAGGATGCTCTCCATGGGGCTGGAAGTCGACATCGTGACCGACCAGACCTCCGCCCACGACCCGCTCGCGTATCTCCCCGTAGGCGTGCCGTTCGAGGACTGGGCTTTCGAGCGCGAGCGAGACCCGGAAGGCTTCACGGACCGGGCGCGGGCTTCAATGGCCACTCACGTCGAGGCGATGGTCGGCTTCCTGGACGCCGGGGCGGAGGTCTTCGACTACGGGAACTCGATTCGCGCCGAGGCCCGCCTCGGGGGTTACGAGCGCGCCTTTGCGTTTCCCGGCTTCGTGCCGGCCTATATCAGGCCGTTGTTCTGCGAAGGAAAGGGCCCGTTTCGCTGGGCGGCGCTGTCCGGCGATCCGCGGGACATCGAGGCGACGGATCTGGCGATGCTTCGGATGTTCCCCGAGAACGAGTCCATGTCGCGTTGGATCCGCATGGCATCCGAACGGGTCGCGTTCCAGGGGCTGCCGGCCCGCATCTGCTGGCTCGGGCACGGCGAGCGCGACAGGGCCGGTCTCGAGTTCAATTCGATGGTCGCCGCCGGCGAGCTTGCGGCGCCGATCGTCATCGGCAGGGACCACCTCGACTCCGGATCGGTGGCATCGCCCTACCGGGAGACCGAGGCCATGGCCGACGGCTCCGACGCAATCGCCGACTGGCCCTTGCTGAACGCGCTCGTGAATGCCTCCTCCGGTGCGTCGTGGGTGTCCATCCACCACGGAGGCGGCGTCGGCATAGGCCGGTCCATCCACGCCGGCCAGGTGAGCGTCGCCGACGGCAGCGTGCTCGCCGCGCAAAAGCTCGAGCGCGTGCTGGCGAACGACCCGCTCACAGGGGTGTTCCGTCATGTCGACGCCGGCTATCCCGAGGCGGTCCGCCATGCCGAGTCCCACGGCGTGGCGATCCCGATGGGCCCCACGGCCCCGATGGGCCCGATGGCCCAGGGGGTCCCAGGCGCCGAGCACGCAAACCCTGGAGGATCCGAGTGAGCTTGTTCGAATGCGTTCCCAACTTCTCCGAAGGCCGCGACGAGGCCAAGATCGGTCTCATCGTGGCGGCGGGAGCTGACAGCCCGGGCGTGACCGTGCTCGACGCCGAGCAGAACGCGGACCACAACCGGTGCGTTGTCACCCTCGTCGGCGGGGGACCGGACATCGTCGACGCCGTGTTCCACATGATGCAGGTGGCGACGAGCGTCATCGATCTCACCACCCATCAAGGCGAGCACCCTCGCATGGGCGCGACCGACGTGGTCCCCTTCGTGGCCTTGGGCGAAGCCACCACAGAACAGGCCGTCGCGCTGGCCGTCGCCCTCGGCACCAGGGTGTGGGAGGAACTGGGTATTCCCGTCTACCTCTACGGCGATGCCGCCCGCGTGCCCGAACGCCGGGACCTGGCCAAAGTGCGCTCCGGGCAGTTCGAGGCGATCCGCGACACCATTGCCACGGACCCGGCGCGGCTTCCGGACATCGGCGAGCCGCGGGTGCACCCGACCGCCGGCGTGGTAGCAGTCGGGGCGCGGCCGGTGCTCATCGCCTACAACGCCTACCTGACGACGGCAGACGTGGCCGTGGCCAAGCGGGTGGCGAAAGCCGTCCGCGCCCGGGACGGCGGGCTCGCCGAGGTGAAAGCGCTCGGATTCGACATCCGCGAGCGCCAGCGGGCGCAGGTCTCCATGAACCTGACCGACTACCGCAGGACCCCGATCCACCGCGCGCTCGAGGCGGTGCGGCGCGAGGCGGCGCGCTTCGGGGCAGAGGTGGAGGAGACCGAGGTGGTCGGTCTCGTGCCCGAGGACGCCTTGTTCGACGCGGCCGAGTACTACCTGCAGCTGAACAGCTTCGACCGCAGCACCGTCCTCGAGCGCAAGGTCCGCGGCTCGCAGCAGGCGCCGGAGTCACTGGCCGAGTTCACCGCCGCCCTTGCGGCGCGTACCCCGACGCCCGGTGGGGGGAGCGCCTCTGCCGCCTCCGGTGCCATGGGCGCCGCGCTCGGCGAGATGGTGACCGCGTACTCGGCCAGTGCCGACGATCCGGCGACCACCGAAGCCCGGGGACGTTTCGCGGCGGCCCGGGGCCGGTTCCTCGAGCTGGTGGGGGAGGACTCCCGGGCCTACGCGGACACCGTCGTCGCGCGCCGGGCGGCCAAGAGCGAGCCCGGGCCGGAGGGTGAGCGGGCCTGGACTGCCGCCATCCGGCATGCGGCGGACGTGCCTCTCGAGACGGCCAGGCTCGCATGGACCTGCGCGGGCGAGCTCGAGGCGATGGCCGACCTGGTGAGGCCGTACATGAAGAGCGACTGGACCGTCGCCCTCGCCCTCTTGAGCACGGCGCTCCAGGGCGCCCTCGCCAACGTGAACATCAACCTCGACGAGCTCCGCGATCGCGGCGCCGAGGTCGGCGACATCGAGGCTGCGGTTCGCGAGCTGGCCCGCTGAGGCGAGAAGGGTGAGACCGCCTGCAGGCTCGTTGCTCGTCAGCAGGATCGGGTTGCTCGTGACCAACCGGCCCGAGCTCGGCCGGGGCATGCTGGGCTCGCTCCGCGACGTCGACCTCGTGGTCGACAACGGCACCGTGGCCTGGATCGGACCGACGGGGACTGCGCCCGCAGCCGACGGGGTGCTCGACGCGGCAGGCAGGTGCGTGATCCCGGGCTTCGTTGACTCTCACACCCACATCGTCTTCGCCGGCGACCGTGTCGAGGAGTTCACGGCGAGGATGGCGGGGGAGCGGTACGCGGCCGGCGGGATACTCTCCACGGTCTCGGCCACCCGCGCGGCCTCGCAGGCATCTCTGGGCGAGACAGCCTCGCGGCTGGCAAGGGAAGCCGAGGCTCAGGGCACGACGACGCTCGAGACGAAGTCGGGCTACGGCCTCACGGTCGAGGACGAGGCGCGATGCCTCGAGGTGGCGGGGAAGACGGTGGAAGAGGTCACGTATCTCGGGGCTCATGTCGTGGCGCCCGAGTACGAGGGGAGGGAGGACGAATACGTCGCCCTCGTCACCGGCCCCATGCTTGACGCCTGCGCCCCGAAGGCAGGCTGGTGTGACGTCTTTTGCGAAGAGGGTGCCTTCGGTCCCGACGCCGCCCGGGAGATCCTCCGGGCCGGGCGCAGGCGCGGACTCGGTCTCCGGGTGCACGCCAACCAGCTCTCGTTCGGACCTGGCGTTCGCCTCGCGGTCGAGATGGGCGCCGCCTCCGCCGACCATTGCACCCACCTCGACAGGGCCGACGTCGACGCGCTCGCCGGCTCCGCGACGGTGGCGACCTTGTTGCCCGGTGCCGAGTTCTCCACTCGATCGCCTTACCCCGACGCGCGGAGACTGCTCGACTCCGGAGTGACCGTCGCCCTCGCGACCGATTGCAATCCCGGGACCAGCTACACGACTTCGATGCCTTTCGTGGTGGCTCTTGCCGTCCGAGAGATGCACATGACGCCCGACGAGGCCCTTCTTGCCGCCACGGCCGGAGGAGCCCGGGCCCTGAGGCGGGGCGACCTCGGTGCGCTCGCCGTCGGGAGCCGCGGTGACCTGGTCGTGCTCGAAGCGCTGGAACCAGCCCATCTCGCCTACCGGCCCGGTGTCGACCTCGTCGCGACCGTCGTTCGTGCGGGCCGCGTGATCCATTCGAGGGGCGGCGCCTCGGGTCCCGGCCGGCGGGGCGACCGGCGGGGCGAATTGCCGGACCGCGCCGACGCGCCATAGCTCGGGGGCGCTCCCCGCTTAAGCTGCGCGGACTGTGATCGGCTCGAGAGCTCCCGTGACCCCAACCGAGAAGCCGACCAAGGGCGCGCATTCGCGCCGGAGGTCGAGAAGACGCCTTCTCGAATGGGTGGTCGTCATCGTCGTCGCCGTGCTGGTGGCGGCGGGGCTGCGGGCCTTCGTGGTGCAGGCCTTCTACGTTCCCTCCGGCTCCATGCTCCCGACACTGCAGATCGGGGACCGTATCGTCGTGCTGAAGGTCGGCTACACGATCCATCGGGGTGACATCCTCGTTTTCCGCCGCACTCCGGCTGACACGTCCACGACCGACGCCGACCTCGTGAAACGGGTGATCGGCCTGCCGGGCGAGACGATCTCGTCCCGCGGCGACACGGTGCTGATCAACGGCGCGCCGATCCAAGAGCCCTGGCTGCCTCCTCTGGGGCCGCACTCGACATCGGTGGGACCGGTGGACTGCTCCCAGAGCGCCTTCGACATCCCGAAGACCAAGATCCCGGCCAATCACTACTTCATGATGGGCGACTGCCGCGGGGACTCCGCCGACAGCCGATCGTGGGGCACCTTGCCGGCCTCCTACGTCGTCGGCAAGGTCGAGGTGATCGTCTGGCGGTTCGGCCGTCCCTACTTCCACGGGTTCTGACCTGAGGCTGTGAGCAGCCTGCCAACCCGGCAAAGGGCTCGTGCCGCCTCGGCCCGGCGCCGCCGCGCGCGAGCCGCGGTCCGCCGACGCCGCCTGACACTGGCGCTGGTGTCGCTCGCCGTGCTGATCGTGGCGGTCAAGCTGGCATCCGGCGGGGGCACAGCGCCGAGACTGACTCCTTTGCAGGCGCGCCTCGTGGCGCTCGCGACCGGCCAGCTCGGCTACAAGACCGATCCCCCCGATACCTATTGCAACCGCTTCAGCGCCTACTGGCACGCGGGGGCGCTCGACTGCCCTACCGCGAATCGGGACGAGGAGTGGTGCGCCGACTTCGCGGCCTGGGTGTGGCGCAAGGCAGGCCTCCCGTTCGTGTACGGCCAAGGCCCGGAGGACATAAACGCCGGCTCGGTCAGCTTCTACCTGTGGGGAGTCGCCCACCACTCGTGGCACCCCGTCGGGTCGGGCTACCTGCCCCACCCCGGCGACGTCGCCGTGTACGGGCTCGACCTCGGGACCTCAAGCGCCCAGCATGTGGCGGTTGTCACGAGCTTCTCGCCGGGGTCCAGGGGCCCGAACGTGGTGAACGGCGACGGGGAGCGGACGGGCTTCAGCGTCGTCGAGACGGGCACGGACCAGTACCAAGCCGACCTGACGGGCAACGGCGCCAAGCTGGCCGGCTACGTCTCGCCGCCGCCCTTGCCCGTGTCGCGGACCCAGGGGCGCTGAAAGGCCCAGCCGCGGCACTGGATCGGGGCCGAAGCCGCCCATCGGGTCGTTCAGGCGCCTGCTTGCGGATCTCCGCCGCCGGCAAGCCCGTCCGCCAGCTCGCGCGCGCCAGCGAGAGCTTCGGCGATCGGCCGTCCCGACAGCGCGGCGAGGTAGCAACTAATGGGCGCTGCCGTACGCTCAGATGCGTGCGCAGCTACTCCGGCGAGGCTGAGGAGGCTCTCGACGTCGTCGCCTGTGATGGGCGGCACGCCGAGTGCTGCTGCGTACCGATCGAGCCAGCCCTGCATATCGAGTGCCATGGCTGCCGAGCGTAGTCAAACGATGCGGCTCCCTCCTTCGGCCCACGTGGTGAGGGTGCCGCTCATGATGGACAAGAGCCCGAGCGACGTCCTGCGAGCAGCGGGGCGCGATGCCCACCCGTTCGCCTTGTTCGGCGCCTGGTCGCACGCGAGCGCGCTCGTTGGCTCGGACCCCCTCGTCGTCTCCGTGGAGGCCAAGGACCCGTTCTCGTTGCTCGACGAGCAGCCTGAGATCACGGCGACGGTGACCGGCGCCACGGGGGGCGGGTGGGTGGGCTACCTGGGCTACGGCCTGGGGCGGCTCGTCGAGCGCCTCCCGGATCCGCCGCCGCGGCCCGTGGCGGTACCGGGTTCGATTCTCGCCTTCTACGATCACCTGCTCGCGCGCGACCAGTCAGGCAACTGGTGGTTCGAGGCCTTGTGGTCGAAAGAGCAGTCGGAGCGACTCGAGGCGCGGCTTTCCGAGTGGCGGCGCCGCGCCGGTGAGCCCGCGCCGGAGGCAGGCGAGTTCGAGCTCGGGACATTTGTCATGAGTCCCAGCTACGACCGGCACCTGGCGTCTGTCTCGCGGGCGATCGAGCACATCCGTTCGGGCGACGTGTTCCAGGTCAATGTCTGCACCCGCCTCGAGGCCGGCTTTTCGGGGGATCCGGTCGGGCTCTTCTGCCAGGGTGCCGACCGGCTGGCGCCGCGATACGGGGCGTTCCTCGGCCACCCGTCCGTAGCCGTGGCGAGCTTCTCGCCCGAGCTGTTCTTGCGCCAGCGGCGCCGCCGCGTGCTGAGCTCGCCCATAAAGGGAACGGCGCCACGTGATGGTTCGCCCGAGAACCACGGGGAACTCCTGCTCGGCTCGGATAAGGACCGCGCCGAGAACGTCATGATCGTCGACCTCGTGCGCAATGATCTTGGTCGGGTATGCCGTTACGGCACCGTGGCGGTGCCGGAGCTGTGCCGGCTCGAAGAGCATCCCGGCTTCTGGCATCTCGTCTCCGACGTGACGGGCGAGATGTGCGAAGGCGTCTCTGTGGCCGGTCTCC
>Ga0182021_10009731_pt1 | contig 11395 bp, 9 predicted proteins | sample 612E3MmetaG_FD_120493 | JGI IMG/M metagenome (GOLD analysis project Ga0182021, IMG submission 120493) | Permafrost microbial communities from Stordalen Mire, Sweden - 612E3M metaG (Illumina Assembly) | ecosystem: Environmental > Terrestrial > Soil > Wetlands > Permafrost | place: Sweden...
AACGGAACAGATTCAACAATAATAAAAAATAAGCTGGACCTGACAAATATTAAAGTTGGGTATTGTACGCCATCGCTTAATGCACCGTTTTATGTTGTTCTTTCACAGTACATTCAAAAGTATACCGAAGGGTCAGGCATGAAATTCGTATCAGCAGACGGACAGGACGACATTATTAAACAGATCACCTCTATTGAGGACCTGACTGAAGCCGGGGTAAACGTTTTAATTATTAACCCTCTTGATCATAAAGCACTCGTTCCGGCTGTAAATGCCGCTGTAAAAAAAGGCATCCCGGTTTTTATAGTTGACAGCGCTATCGATCCTCTTGCAAATTATGTTACTTCTATTCAGGCAAATAATGAGGGGAACGGGGAATTAATCGGAGATTGGATTGTAAATAAAACAGGCAAAACCAAAATAAAAATAGCCCTGATCAGCGGTAGTCAGGGTAATCCTGTGGGAAGAGAAAAACGACTCGGATTTATACGTGGTTTTTCTGAAAGCCAGTTAATGTCGCTGGGAAATGTTAAACTGGATATCGTTGCACAGGGCTGGGGTAACTGGACTAATAACGGAGGATTGAAAGCTATGGAAGATATCCTGGTAGCAAATCCTGATATAAACCTTCTGGTAGCTGAAAATGATGCCATGGCAATGGGGGCTCTTAAAGCTATTAATGAAGCCGGGAAGGCTGCTAATATAGCTGTCGCCGGCTTCGACGGACAAAAAGAAGCATACGAACTGATTAAGGAAGGTAAATATGCTGCAACTGCACTCAATAGCCCCGAAGAACTGGCAAGACTGGTAGTTGAAGCGGTGGTCAGTTATCTGAATGGCGTAAAACAAATCGATAAAGTAATCTATACCGCTCCTGTTCTGATCACAAAAGAAAACGTCGATAAGTATTATGACCCGAAAGCCCTTTTTTAACTCAATATTTCCTCAAAGCATTACCATTATTACTTCCTGTAATAAATATTCATTTATATTAGGTTGATAATAAATTGATTACAACGACATTTATTAAAGTGAACAGGGTAGAATTAAGAAATATTTCAAAATCATTCGGAGGAATTGCAGCATTAAAAAATGTCACATTAGAAGTTATTGCAGGCGAGATCCATGCACTTGTCGGGGAGAACGGAGCTGGGAAATCCACTCTCATGAAAATACTTTCAGGTGCCTGCGCAAAAGATAACGGCCAGATATTTATCGATGGAAACGAGGTCCAGATTAAAAATACTTATGACAGTAAAAAACTTGGAATCGGCATAATCTATCAGGAATTTTCACTTGTCCCGGCTTTATCTGTCGCTGAAAATATTTTTTTAAATCAGTTGGGAGCAACCAGTTCCTGGATGAATTGGGCTGCGATGAAGAAAAAAGCAGTAGAGCTCATAAACAATATCGGATTCAGTATAAATCCTTCTTTAAAAGTTGCTGACCTAAGTATAGCTGAGCAGCAGATTGTTGAAATTGCCAAAGCATTATCCGAGCATGTACGAGTGCTGATCCTCGATGAACCTTCAGCAGTCCTGGGACCACGGGAAATTCAAAAGCTTTTCGATACACTGAACAGGCTGAAAAAAGAGGGAGTTACCATCATCTATATTTCACATCATCTCAGCGAGGTTTTCCGGATTGCTGACAGGATTAGTGTACTGAAAGACGGTACATCTGTCGGGCACTTGCCTGTGGCTGAAACCAGCAGGGATTCCATTATAAGATTAATGTTGGGAAGGCCTCTGAACGCAATGTACCCTCTGCGGGATCCGGTCATCGGAGTGGAAGCATTAAAGGTCGTTGATATTCACGCAGCTGAAAAAGTTAAAGGAGTTTCATTTTCCGTGAAGGAAGGGGAGATAATCGGTTTAGCCGGACTTGTCGGAAGTGGCCGGACTGAGACTGCAAGAGCTATCTTTGCTGCCGACAGGTCCGCAGGCGGAACGATAATCCTGTTCGGTAAAGAACTTCGTCTCCACTCTCCGCAAATGGCAGTAAGCAAGGGGATCGGGATGGTACCTGAAGACAGAAAACAACATGGAGTGATCCTTTCCCTGTCAGTAAAACAGAATATCAGTCTCTCTAATTTCAAAGGGATCACTGATCATTTTGGATTTATTAACGCAAAAAAAGAAAAGTATAATACTGCTGAACTGATCCGAAGACTGGATATTAAAACTGAAAATGAAAATCATGAAACAGGCAAATTAAGCGGAGGAAACCAGCAGAAAGTCTCACTGGCAAAATGGCTTAACCGGGACTGCAGGGTTTTGATTATAGATGAACCTACGCGGGGCGTTGATGTCGGGGCAAAAGTTGAGATATATAATCTGATTAATGAACTTTCACACAAAGGGGTGGCAATAATTGTAATTTCTTCAGAAACTACGGAACTGATGGGTATCTGTGACCGGATACTTGTAATGAGGAAAGGGAAGATTCAGGGAGAACTGACGAAAGAGAAATATTCCGAAGAAGATATCCTGCGTCTCTCCATTGGTGCAACCCTTAATACTGAAACTTAAAACAAGTCTTGCGATGAAATCCGGATGCCATAGTCAGATCTACCCGGCCATATTTAATAGTATGTAAAATGAATATTAAAATCTATCCGAAGAGATATATACAATTTATCATAAAGTATGATACAGTATTTATCTTCCTGGTTATGCTAATTGTTTCAGCACTTGTCTCGGACGTATTTTTTACCGCTACCAATTTGTTCAACCTCATAAGACAGGTTACACCGGTCGGTATCATAAGCATGGGAATGTTACTTGTGATCCTGACAGGCGGCATAGATCTTTCAGTGGGTTCTATCGTAGCAATGGTTGGAGTATTATGTTCCCTATTCACCCAAACGATGCCTTTATATCTGGCAATTACTGCCTCACTGATATGCGGACTTCTGACAGGGAGTATATCAGGCTACCTTGTGTCAGTACAAAAAATGGCTCCGTTTATTGCGACCCTGGCACTTATGTCAATAATCAGGGGGCTTGGCTTTATTTTTTCAAAAGGGGCTCCAATTCTTGTGAGTGAAAATGCTTCCTCTCTGACCGATTTTGGAAGCGGCAATTCTCTGGGCATTCCGAATCCGTCGCTTATACTTTTACTGATATTTGCAATAACCTCAATTCTTCTGAAATATAATGTTTTTGGACGTATTATTATAGCAATAGGCAGCAATGAAGAGGCAGTTCGTTTATCAGGTATTAAAGTTAATGCCTTTAAATTCAGTGTGTATGCGATTGCCGGATTTTTATCTGGTGTTGCAGGGATATTAACCACAGCCCGGACAGCAGTCGGTTCTCCGGTTATGGGATCGGGAATGGAACTTGATGTAATAGCCACAGTAGTCATAGGCGGTGCAAGTTTAAGCGGAGGAAAGGGATCGGCCATCAATACACTGCTGGGAGTTCTGATCCTTGGAATGATCGGTAACATCATGAACCTGATGAACATTCCGGCTTATTCTCAACAGGTTATCAAGGGATTGATCATAATATTCGCAGTATTGTTACAACGATTTCAGAAGAATAGCAATTAGCAATCATTTTTTTATAAGGAATATGATAAAATTAAATGCAAAAAACCTGGACCGCCTTCCCAAAAAGGTGGCTATACCTGATTATAACAGGTCAGAAATAAAAGCCGGAATAGTTCATATTGGCATTGGCAGTTTTCACCGGTCGCACCAGGCATTTTATACTGATCAGCTACTTCACCGGAGTGACGAATCAGACTGGGGGATATGTGGTATAGCTTTGCTTGATTCTGACCGTAAAATATTCAATACATTAATGAATCAGAACGGGCTATACACGCTGATGATTACTGAACCTGATGGCACATTAACTGCAAGAATCATCGGCTCTGTCGTCGAATTGCTTTTTGCACCTGAAAATCCGGGCGCTGTTCTTGAAAAGATGGCTGACCCCGCTATCAGGATCATTACGCTCACAATTACAGAGGGAGGGTATAATTTCAGTGCAGCTACCGGTGATTTTCAGATTGATGACCCTTCAGTTCAATGGGACCTTAAAAATCCGGAAAAGCCAAAAACGGTTTTTGGCTATTTAACCCAATCTCTTAAACGGCGCAGAGACAGGGGAATAGCAGGATTGACTATTCAATCTTGTGACAATATCCAGAAAAACGGGGACATATTGAAAAAAATGCTCCTGTCATATGTTCAGGAATCAGAACCTCAATTGACAGACTGGATTGAAAAAGAGGTTGCTTTTCCAAATTGCATGGTAGATAGAATTACTCGCGCGACTACCATACCGGATATTGAAAATCTCAAATCTGTCTATGGAATTGAAGATGAATGGCCTGTGGTATGTGAGCCCTTTATTCAGTGGATCATTGAAGATACTTATTCAAACGGAAGACCGGACTGGGAATCTGTTGGAGTTCAGTTTGTTGCTGATGTGGGCCCATTTGAGAAAATGAAGATCAGGTTATTGAATGCAGGACATTCCTTACTTGGGTTTTTAGGTACACTTTATAGCTGTAATACTGTAGATGAAGCGGTAAAAATTCCTCTTTTCAGAACATTCCTTCGTGAGTTTATGGATAATGAAGTAACACCTCTGTTAGGGAATATTGAAGGAATCAACATAGAAGATTACAAAGACAAACTGATTCAGAGATTCGGGAATCCGAATATTAAAGACCAGCTTTCAAGAATATGCATGGAAAGCTCTGCCAAAATTCCGAAATTCCTGTTGCCGACTATTACAGAACAGGTGGAAGCCGGGGGATCTTTTAAGAGGGGAACTTTGATAATAGCAGCATGGTGTCGATATGTGGAACTGGCGGGTACTCCAGGCAACAATTTCGAAATTCAGGATAAAATGGGATCCGATTTACAGGCTTGCGCAAAAATATCAGCCGGGAGTGATCCTCTGGCTTTTTTAAAGTTTGAGCCTGTATTTGGCAATCTTGTTCAATCCGGACTTTTTGTCGGAACATATTTGCCAATTATCGAAAGTATCCGCAAATATGGGATCTATGATACAATCACAATACTTGACTGAGGTACAATAAACTATATGTGGCAGTAAAATCATAAGATTGGACAATAATAAATTAATATTATACGCACAAATTCCACTGAAGCAATTGCCCAACCGGGTTTGGCGGACATATAAAGGAGGTGCCTTAATTGATCGTTGGAAAAAAGTAAAACCTGAATTGGATGGTAATCTTCCCGAGGAGTGGATAATGTCAGCTATATCTGCCATAGGAAAAAACCGTCCACCGGCAGAAGGTCTGTCATTGATAATTACCCCATCCGGAATAATTTCGCTCAAAGAATTGGTTTCATTGGACCCGGAACTCTTTTTAGGTGAGAAAACTGCTAAAAAATTCGGAACCACGGGTATCCTTATCAAAATGCTTGATTCCAAAGAACGGCTCACCATCCAGGTACATCCCGACAAAAAATATGCCCGCGAGAAGCTCAATTCGTCCTTCGGAAAAACCGAGTCGTGGTACATCCTTGGCGGACGGGAAATAAACGGTGAAAAAAGCTCTGTTTATCTTGGTTTTAAGGATGGGATCACAGAGGAAATGTGGTACGGATTTTTCATGAAGCAGGATATAAAAAGAATGTTGGATAGTCTTCACCGGTTTGAGGTGAATCCCGGAGATGCATTTATTATTCATGGTGGAGTTCCTCATGCGATAGGAAGCGGTTGCTTTTTACTGGAGTTGCAGGAACCCACTGACTTCACAATGCGCATCGAGAGAGTCACACCCGGAGGTTTAACAATAAGTGATGAAATGATCCATAATGGAGTTGGGGTGGAGAATATGCTAAAATGCTTTCACTATGATAGTTGCTCGTTTGAAGAGGCGAAAAACAGATGGAAAATTACTCCGGTAACAATTGAATCTTCAGATGAATATACACTCAGATCCATTTTTAATGAATCTCACACCGATTGTTTTGCCCTCAGAGAACTTGACCTTGATGGAGTAATGAACATAAAAGGCAACGGGAATTTCTTTGTCGGTGTGATATGCTCAGGCGAAGGTATTATTAATTGTGGGGGAAAAGATTTCAGTTTTGTGCAGGGTGATGAGATATTTTTTTCAGCTGCCATTGAAAATATTACTTTCAGGACTTCCGTCGCTTCAAAAATCCTGCTTTGTTATCCACCTGAATGACACCCGAAAATAATACTCATGCAGATAATTAAATCTCTATCTATATCACCATGCCCGGTTTGAGTATATCTTCAAAACCAAAATTATTCCAGCTCATTTAATCTTACCACTTCATGCTTTCTCGTAAGGAGGTGAATTATTGTCCAGGCAAAAAGATAGGTAAATCCGCAGATAGTGAATAAAAGGTTATATCCACCGGTTAGATTACCGGCCAATTTATAACTATCAAGCAGATAGCCCACCAGGATTGGGAAAAGTATTCCTCCGACCGCTCCTGCCATACCTCCTATCCCTACAACAGAGCTTACAGCTTCTGATGGAAACATATCGGAGGCAATTGTAAAGACATTTGTTGCCCAGGCCTGATGAACAGCAACAGCCAGGCTGATTATAGCGACAGCCATCCACGCAGCCGTAGTATACCGGGCCAGAATTATCGACAATTCCAGTACGGCAAATATAAAAAGAGCTGTCTTCCTTGCTTTCATTACGGGCCATCCTTTTCTTATCAGCAATGAGGAGAAATAACCACCTGAAATACTCCCGATTGTTGTGGCAGAATAAATGATAATTAATTCAAGGCTTGGTTTCTTAAGGTCTAATTCATAAGTGGAGGAGAAATATGAGGGAAGCCAGAACAGGAAAAACCAGAATATAGGATCGATCAGACCTTTGCCTGTTATCAAAGCCCATGTCTGAGGAAAGGTAAACAGCTTATACCACTTTATTTTTATTGTGCTGCTAAGCTCTTCCCTTTTTAATACTTCTGCCTTACCTTCCTGTATTAAGTTAAATTCTTCAGCTGATAACCTTTTTTGTTTTGAAGGGAGATCGTAAAAAATTAACCAGAATATCAGCCAGACAAAACCAATTGACCCTGTTATCCAGAAGACTTCATGCCAGTTGTAATTTCTCAGAATCCATGGCACAATCATTAGGGCAAGTACAACTCCAACGCTTGTCCCGGCATTAAAGATTCCCGTTGCCAGTGCCCTTTCTTTTTTAGGGAACCATTCTGACACGGCTTTAACGCCAGCCGGAAAGTTCCCGGATTCACCAAATCCCAGACCAATTCTCGCCAGACCAAATTGAAAGGCACTCCGTGCAAAGGTATGAACCATGCCAGCCACACTCCAGAGAATAATTATGAAAATATATCCTGCCCGTGTTCCTATCTTGTCAATAAACCTGCCAAGGATTAACAGACCAACAGCATAAGCTGTGGTAAAAGCCATGACTATATGTGCAAAATCAGTTTCACTCCAGTTGAATTCTACTTCAAGAAGAGGTTTTAGCAGACCTATGATCTGCCTGTCAACATAATTAATGGTGGTCGCAAAAAACAGCAAGGTTACAATGATCCAGCGGTAATTTTTAATTGTTGAGCCCGGCATCTAGAAGATATTTACAGGTTAAATTCAATCAGGAGTTCAATTCTTTTACCGTTTGAGAACAGACATTTGTGAAAAGTCCGACATCAACTGAATACGAAATGTATTGAACTCCAGCCTTTTTCCACATTTGAGCAGATTGAAGAGTATCTGTAAATGTCCCTACAACAATTCCCTGTGAACGGGCCCGTTTCACAATATCATTCATAGCTTCTATAACGAACGGATGGCTTACCTGACCCGGAACTCCCAGCGACTGTGATAAATCATAAGGACCTATAAAGATTATATCGATCCCTTCAACTTTCATAATGTTCTCGATATCAAGGATCGCTTCTTTTCCTTCAATCTGAATGATCACCAGAATCTCGTTTGCTCTTTTAAAATAATCTTCCCGTGGCAATGATGAATAGTTTGCAGCTCTTACGAACCTGCATACCCCACGTTCCCCCAAAGGGAAGAAACGGGCTGCTTCAACACAGGCTTTTGCGGTACCGGCTGAGGTTACCTGCGGAATCTGAACACCCAGCGCTCCAAGATCCAGTGGTTTGGAGATTGAGACTTCAGCTGCATCGGATGTCCTTACAATCGGAATTACGTTCGCCAGAAGTGCTGCCCGGATAAGATTCTGTAACTCAGAAAATGATGCAGGGCCATGTTCCATATCAAGGATTACAAAATCAAAACCCGAATGACCGGCTACCTCAATAAATGCCGGATCGGTACTTTTCATGAAGGGTCCGAAGACATATTTTCCTTCCTTTAGTTTGTTTTTAAACCTTGCTAACAATTCCATTATATAATTTAGAATTTATGTATTTATAAAAAGGATTACATTACCAGTCAACCACTGAACCATCGTCAGGATCAAAGCGGGTGTTGTATGGTCGGGGTTCACCAACCTGGGACATGAGCCTGTCTTCATCAATTGTTATCCCGAGGCCGGGATCAGTAAGCAAGGGGCGGTATCCGTTTTTGATCTGAGGCAACGGCTTAGCAAGCAGATCAGAATATTCATTATCTCCCCGTTCCTGAATGAGAAAGTTTGGTATGCATGCGGCAACCTGATAACTGGCAGCAAGGGAACAAGGTCCCTGTGGATTATGCGGTGCGATCGGGGAATAGTATGCTTCCGCCATACCGGCAATTATCCTCAGCTCGGTAATACCGCCTGCATAACAGACATCGGGCTGGAGTATTGTTGCAGCCCGTTTCTCAAGTATTTCCCTGAAACCCCATTTTGTAAAAATACGTTCGCCGGTTGCAATTGGAATATGGGTTTTACGAGCCAATTCAGCCATTACATCAACGTTGAGAGCCTGTACAACTTCCTCGTAAAACCATGGATGATACGGCTCAAGAGCTTTCATAAGGAGTAAGGCTGTTGGCGGTTGCACGGCTCCGTGAAAGTCAACTGCAATATCGACATCAGGACCCATTTTTTCACGAAGAGCTTTAAATCTTTCTGTAACCTCATCGACAAACTTCTGTCCTTCAACATATTTTATTGGTTGCCGGTCTCCTGCTGTAGGTCCGACCTTCATCGCATTCACACCTGTTTTCGGATCAGGAGTTCCATATACTCTTATCCTGTCTCTGGTGGGGCCACCCAGTAATTTATAAACGGGCACTCCGAACGCTTTACCCGTTATATCCCACAGAGCCTGATCAATACCGCTGAGGATAGCTGTTTTAACGGGACCGCCCCGGTAAAAAGCACCCCGGTGTATCGCCTGCCAGTGATATACCACCCGCAGCGGATCCTTGCCAATCAGATAGTTACCTACCTCCATGGCTCCGGCAGCACAGGCTTTAGCATCATCTTTAAGCATCTCTCCCCAGCCAGTAATCCCGGCATCGGTTGAAATTTTCACAAAGACCCAGGTATTTTTTAAAATAAAGGTTTCGATTTTTGTAACCTTGATTTTGTCATTGGGCCCGATCAGTGCAGAACCGGATATTTCTTCAGGAGCATCCTCCTTATCGCTATTTTCAGCGGCCTGTATATAAGGAATAGCCCCACCGACAATAGCTGAACCCGCAACAACCTGACCCGTGGTTTTAAAAAAGTCACGTCTCGACTTAAGAGGACCCGATGATTCGTTCTTAACTTTTCCTTCCATCTTTATTAAAATTAAGTTAAAAAATTCAGTATAATAAACATATTAGAAGTTAAATCTTTATCGACCTGCAGTAGAAAAAATAATTAAACTTATGGAAATTTAAGTACTGCTTGCGCAAATTTTTAATTGTTTTCTCATACCGCAAATTATAAAAATGATTGGATGTTGCGAACTTTAATATCTGAAAATCTGTTTTAATTGCAGGATTTATCAAAAATTATCATGGCTAACACGATTCTTCATAAAGCAGAAACCCGTGGCGACGCAAACCACGGCTGGTTGCACAGCAGGCATACATTCAGTTTTGCGGATTATTATGACCCCGAAAGGATGCACTTTGGAACATTACGGGTGCTGAATGACGATATAGTGCAGGCAGGAATGGGTTTTGGCACCCATCCTCACGACAATATGGAAATTATTTCAATTCCACTCGAAGGCGATCTCGAACATAAGGACAGTATGGGAAATGTAAGCGTGATAAGGCATGGCGATATTCAGGTTATGAGCGCCGGTAAAGGAATAACACACAGCGAATATAACAGGAATCGGGACAAACCGGTAAAATTCCTTCAGATCTGGGTTTTCCCCAACAGGAAAAATGTAGATCCACGTTATGACCAGATCACCCTTAATATTGAAGACCGTCATAACAGGTTGCAGCAAATTCTATCTCCTCATCCGGATGATCCGGGAGTTTGGATATATCAGAATGCATGGTTCCATCTGGGAAAATTCGATAAAAATTTCCGGGCAGATTACAGTATTAAATTAAAAGGTAATGGTGTTTATGCTTTTATCCTGAGTGGCGATGTAACCATATTCAATCAGAAATTGAATTCACGTGACGGATTTGGGATATGGGATATTGATAAATTCTCAATCGAAGCTGATACCGATACGGAATTTTTATTGATGGAAGTACCTATGACATAGAATCATGACGGAAAAAGAAACATCAAGAATAGAAACCTTTAGTGATAGTGTATTTGCTATAGCATTAACCTTACTCATACTTGGAATCAAAGTTCCTGACCTGAATGATTTCGACTCCAGCGAAAAACTATTTCGCTCATTAATACATCTCTGGCCATCTTATTTAGCTTTTATTCTGAGCTTTACAGCGGTTTTGATTATGTGGATCAACCATCATGGATTTTTTAAATATCTTAGAAAAATCAATCAGGCTTTTTTATTCGCGAATGGATTTCTGTTGCTGGCGGTGACATTCATAAATTTCCCTACAGCAGTCCTGGCAAGGTATTTTGGCAAGCAGTCATTTAATATCGCTTCTGCATTCTATTGTGGTTCAATGGTAATTATCAGCGTTGCTTATAATCTTCTCTGGTTCTCCTCTGCTCACAAGCGAAAATTAGTGAAAGATGAAATTTCTGATGCCCTGATCATTAAAATCCGTAATGCTTACTGGTTCGGGTTCTTTATTTATTTCATAGCATTTATAATCTCATTCTATTTCCCATTTATTGGTCTGGCAATCTGCATTTCCCTATGGATTTTCTGGACACTGTTGGATTACGACAAGGAATTCAATCTGAGCAGAAAACGTTAAATCGAAATTTAATTGAAGTTAATGACAGGTTTAGACAGGTAAAACCATTTTATTATATTCCGAAACCCGTTACCAGTAATTACTCCCAAATGAGTCCTCCCGATTGCAAATACATTTACTAACTT
>Ga0182021_10009733_pt1 | contig 11392 bp, 5 predicted proteins | sample 612E3MmetaG_FD_120493 | JGI IMG/M metagenome (GOLD analysis project Ga0182021, IMG submission 120493) | Permafrost microbial communities from Stordalen Mire, Sweden - 612E3M metaG (Illumina Assembly) | ecosystem: Environmental > Terrestrial > Soil > Wetlands > Permafrost | place: Sweden...
ATCCAAACGCGCCAAGACGCTTTCTTCAATAACTTCGCCCGGCAATAAATCGGTAATGCCGGCGTCCGTCACCAAGAAGCGGGAGAACATTTGATGAGCGATGATTTCCACGTGCTTATCGTTCAACGGCTGGCCTTGGGAAGAATAAACATATTGAATTTCTTTGATGATGTATTTTTGCACGGCCAAGCGGTCTTGCAAACGGAAAAGCTGATCCAAGTCCAGCGAGCCGTCGGTCAATTGCTGCCCTCTTTTCACTTCGTCGCCATCTTTGACGAGCAAAGCTGTGCCTTTCGGAATAATCATCTCTTCAATTTTTTCCATTTCACGAATCACTTTCAAATGCTTGGCAGTGATGACAACACGGCCGGATTCGCGAGCGGTCACTTTTTTCTTGCCGATGGAATAAAGCGCGTCGCCGGCTTTTACCTCGTCCCCTTCTTTAACCAAAAGCTCGGTCTTATCTTTTTCCACATCACCTTCTTCGGCGACCGGTGCGAGGCGATATTTTTCCGTCACTTCGCCTTTGTAAAATATTTTTAAAATTTTAACGCGAGCGTTTGTTACGATCATATCCTTGCCTTCTTCGTCTTTGATAGTGCGCTGTTCGGATTGAATTTTCACTTTGCCATCCACATCAGAGATAATAGCTTTCTTTTTCGGGGTGCGATTTTCAAAAATTTCTTCGACGCGCGGCAAACCTTGGGTGATATCGGAGCCGCCGGCCACACCGCCGGTGTGAAAGGTTCTCATTGTGAGCTGAGTGCCAGGCTCACCGATAGATTGAGCCGCGATGATGCCGACCGGCACGCCGACTTCCACAGTTTTATTTCTGGCCAAATCGTAGCCGTAGCAATGCGCGCAAATTCCGCGCGGCAAACGGCAAGACAAAACTGAACGAACGCAAGCCTCGTCTATTTCTTCCTTGGCAATTTCTTCAATAGCATCTTCAGTCATCAATTCGCCTTTCTTGAACAAAACTTTGCCCGAGGAATTTTTCAAATCCTGCGCCAAATAACGGCCGCTGATGCGCTTTAAAATCGTTTCGCTCATTTCCTCACTCTCTTTTTTAGTAATAGTAATACCAATATCATCACCACAATCATCTTCAGAAACGATAACGTCTTGCGCCACATCAACCAAACGTCTGGTCAAATAACCGGCGTTAGCAGTACGCAAAGCCGTATCGGACAAACCTTTACGCACACCGTGAGTGGAAATGAAATATTCCAAAACATCAAAACCTTTCTTGAAATTTCCCTTCACCGGCAATTCGATAATGCCGCCGGAAGGAGAAGTAACCAAACCCTTCATGCCAAGAATCTGTGTTAACTGAGCCCAAGAACCGCGAGCACCGGAATCGATCATTGAATAAATTGAAGATGACGGCGGCAATTGTTTTTTACAGACATCCATCACTTGTTCTTTAACACCGCTCCAAAGCTCAATAGTTTTACCGGAGCGTTCGGAATCGGTAAGTAAGCCTTCTTCAAATTGAGATTTAATTTCTTCAACTTTAATATCAGCAGCGTCAATCAATTTATCAACATCGGCAAAATGCGGTAAATCGCCCATGCCAAAAGACAAGCCGGATTTAGTAATTAATTCAAAAGCGCGATTCTTCAAATTATCCACAAACTTCACAGTTTCTTCTTCACCGTAATAGCGCAAACAATCTTTCACAACCTGTTTCAAATCGCCTTTTCTAATAATTTTATTCATGAAACGCAATTTTTCCGGCAAGACTTCATTGAATAAAATACGGCCAACAGTAGTAGTCAACATTACGCCGTTAATTTTTACTTTAATGAATTCTTGCAATTTAATTGAGCCGTATTCGTAAGCGGTTTTAGTTTCATTTTCGTTATAAAAATATTTCAAAGCTTTTTCGGTTTGGTCTTCCCATTTTTCCGGCGAGTAGGTGATGTAGTAAGCACCCCAAACAATATCTTGCGAAGGCGTGACGATCGGATCGCCAGTAGCCGGTTTCAATAAATTGTGGGAAGCAAGCATCAAGTCGCGAGCTTCGGCTTTGGCTTCTTCGGTCAGAGGCACGTGGACGGCCATTTGGTCGCCATCAAAGTCGGCGTTAAAAGCAGTACAAACCAAAGGATGGATTTGAATAGCTTTACCTTCAATCAAAATCGGTTTGAAAGCCTGAATACCAAGGCGGTGCAAAGTCGGAGCGCGGTTTAAAAGCACGTAAGATTTTTTGACGATGTCTTCCAAAATATCCCAAACCTCATCCGGGCCGGCGTCGATGTGGCGCGAAGCGGAACGAACATTATGAACAATTTCTCTTTCGATTAATTTTGAAATAATAAAAGGTTTAAACAATTCCAAAGCCATGCGTTTTGGCAAACCGCATTGATCCAAATTCAATTTCGGATTGACGACGATGACGGAACGACCGGAATAATCGGTTCTTTTACCAAGCAAATTCTGGCGGAAACGTCCCTGCTTTCCTTTCAAAGAGTCAGCCAAAGATTTCAATTGTCTTTTTTGGCCGGTGGAAGCGATAGTGGTTTTGGAAGCGCGAGCGGAATTATCGATCAAAGCGTCGACCGCTTCTTGCAACATTCTTTTTTCATTGCGGCAGATAACTTCCGGCGCGGCCAATTCAACCAATTGCTTTAAGCGATTATTGCGATTGATAACGCGGCGATATAAATCATTCAAATCCGAAGTGGCAAAGCGACCGCCTTCCAAGGAAACCATCGGGCGCAAATCCGGTGGGATGACCGGCACAATCGAAAGCACCATCCATTCCGGACGAATATTGTTGGCGCGCAAAGATTTCAAAAGCTTCAAGCGCTTGGTGAGTTTTTCCTGTTTGGAATCAACCGCGTCGCCCAATTCTTTTTCCAATTTCTCGATCGTTTTTCCCAAATCAATTTTTTCCAAAATCTTAATGATAGACTCGGCGCCGATGCCGGCTTCAAAAATGTGGCCGTATTTCAAGGACAATCTTTGATAAATATCTTCCGAGACGACAAGCATCGGTTTCAAATCTTTCAGTTCGCGCTGGGATTCGGAAAAATAAATATTCAAGTTTTCCAATTTTTCATCTTTAACTTTGGTGAGCGCATCAACTTCGCGGCCCAATACCAATTCCGCCTCGCCGGCGCTGGCGCCTTCGTTCATCATCTTGCCTTTCTTGTTGTGAATTTCTTTGACCTGATTATTGAATTCATCGGTAATCTGCTTTTTCTTTTCTTTGAATTCATTTTTGATCTGCTCCAAAGTCGCGTTCTTCAAATCCATATTCACGTCGGTAATGATGAAGCTGGCGAAATAAACAACCTTTTCCAAAGATTGCATCGATAAATTCAAAAGCAAGCCGATCTTGGAAGCGATGCCTCTTAAAAACCAGATATGCGTGCAAGGAGTTTCCAGTTTAATATGGCCAAATCTTTCACGTCTAACAATTGACCGCGTCACTTCAACACCGCACTTGTCGCAGACGATGCCTTTATAGCGGATTTTTTTGTATTTGCCGCAATAACATTCCCAGTCGCGAGACGGACCGAAAATGCGTTCGCAGAACAAGCCGTCTTTTTCAGCTTTTTGTGTGCGATAGTTAATGGTTTCCGGACGAGTGACTTCACCGTGCGACCAGGAAAGCATTTCCTCAGGAGATGCCAACTTGAGCTTAATAGCGTCAAAGTCGGAGGTTTTGATTGGATTCAGCATATACTTTTATTATTATAAATATTTTTAATTATAAATTTTAATTTTGGGTGGTTCTGAAAAACATTCCATTGCTATATTGTTAAATTGTTATATTGTTGCGCAACGTTATTTTTTTGTCATCCTGCCTTGTCCGCCTCGGGCGGAAACGCCGCGCGAATGACTTGTTTTCGTCCCCTCCTTGGGAGGGGTGGCTCGCGCCGCGCGAGACGGGGAGGGTCTATTCTTCTTCCTTATTTAATTATTTTTTAATTTTTCCAACAAGTAAATAAACCGTATTTCTATTACCCGGGTGACTTTCTTCATAAGTATTTATGATAGTATATTTCCCCGTATTCAATTTTTCTTTAACCATCTTAAGTTGATCCTCTCCCACTACTCCAGAAAGAGTGTGCACATCCAAATCGTAAAAAATTCTAGTTTTATACCAACTTTTAATAGCAACAATTAGGGCTATTATACTTAATATTAAAGTAGGTGCGTTATTTATCAACCAAGATAATATGCTCATATCATTTTAGTTATTAAAATATGTATCTTCAAATTGTTTAAACTGCTGTTCCGTGATTACACCAATATTGTGTTGGGTACAAAATAATTTAGGTGCGGGATAAACATTGGTACTACATTCCGCTATCCAATCATCGTCAGGGGAAACCCTAATGTCTGTACTAACAGAACCACTATCAGAACCGGCCAAATTTACAGATATAAGAAATTCGTAATAACATTTTTTTAACGCCTGGTTGTAATGTGATTTTAAAACCGTAGCAAGCCTGTTGTTTGTTTTTTGGTAATCGTTCGCTGCCTGTTCAGCTATTTTTTTACAACTCATCCCATTAGCACTTTCAGTTGCTAGATTATTAGACGCTGGCTGAGTTGAAACTACGGAATTATTTTTTTCGGTATTTTTTAAATTATTATAAGTTGGTATGGGAAAATTACCAACATACTGATTGCCAAAATCATCCACACAAGAAACTTTAAAATTAGAATAAGAATCTCTGGTACCGGAGGCAAACGTTATTGCGTGCTTCTCTGTGGCCGTGTTAGCTTTTGTAGTTACCGAATACGGAACAGACGCGCTTCCTCCCTCATACGTCCAGACGCATGTAGAATTGTTACCGTTTGGTATTGATAGCGAAAAACCGTCTTCACCATTATAGAACGTTCCAACATTAACGATTGTTGCGTTAATTTTGGTATTTTTATCAACACTTATAGTCTGGTCTTTAACAATTTTATAACTACATCCACTCAAAAATAAAACAGCAATGGCTAATGTTAAAATTGGAAGTATTTTTTTCATAACATTATAAAATTGATTTACTTATAGTGCGCGTTCTTGGTTCCATCGCAGTCTCGCCTCGGACTGCGACGCCAAAAAAATAATTATAATACCGACCAAACTCATTCATCTTTAAAAATTTGATCAAATCCGAAGTTGGGAATATATCCAAATTTCAAATCATCTTTAGAATCAATAAATTCTTTTATTTTTTCGTCTGATAAATCATCAAAGTTAATTATTTTTTCCGATGGGATAAGAAAAAAATTGCTTTCTATCGCAAAAGTAATCACATTCCCACTGGGCAAAACTTCTTTACGAGTTCTAAAATTTAAATTATCGGGATTATAATTAAATTTTTTTGCTATTAATCGATCTTCCATATAATTATAAATTAAACTTCCTTCTGCGCGGGAATGATAGAATAATAATGTCGGGAATAGACCCTCCCCGTCAGTCCGCGGCGGACTGCCACCCCTCCTGAGGAGGGGACGTTCTCTTTTTCAATATCATCCTCAATCCCCCACCCCAAACCGATTTTCGATTTACGAATTTCGATTTGAGGTGAAGTATTTGAGAACACTATTTGCTTTTGTTTTTTATAATGAATAATCATCAACCCTCTCTGTCTCACGTGGCGCGGGCAAACTACTTCTTATTTATTTTATTTTTCAAAAATAAAATAGCTTGAGCAATCAACCAAGCCGCAATAGCCGCGCCAATGCTTATGATTAATGATTCCAAGGAACCTAATTGAATTAAAAAAATCAATAAGAGCAAAGCGGCTAAGATGCGATATTTATTTTTACCGCCAAAAATCGTCAGCGCCAGGGTTACAAAGAATGAATAACTGATAAAAAAACCTTCGAAATAACTATCACATCCCAATAAAAACCCTGCCAAACCACACGCGCTAGTTGTAATTTTTTCAAAAAAATCTGAAAACAGGGGGGTGAAAAGAATTATTAACAGAAAAGTCAGTAACATCATCAAATAAACATTAATTTTTTTCATAATTTTATAAATTATTTTTTAGATATTCTAAATCACTTTTAATAATATCGTATCCGGTCTGATTGAGATAATTTGATTTTTTAGCCGCATTAAGCGTTTTTTCAAAAATAGCCAAATCTAATTTTATTACGCCTTGTCTGCTCGCGTTCAAGGCCGCCAAATCTTTATTAAAATTGGCAATGGCCTTATCTTTTTCCTTGGCGCTTAATTTAGTATTATTTTTCGTATCCGCTATTTTTTTAATAATCACATTTTTTGCATCATCCAATAATTTCAAGGCAACGTCCAAAATATTAAGTTCGCCGATTAAAAGATCTCTTTGTGATGAATTTTTTAGCCAGCCTCTTTTGTATATTTCTTTAATATCTAAAACTGTGATTTTTATATCTGCTGTTATGCTAAAATTGATTTTCTTTTCCGTGGAATTTCCAGCCTTATCAGATGCAACAACAGACAAGACATGAGCGCCGATTTGATAATCGAATAGATTAACCGTGGTTGAAGAAATTAATTTATTATCGATTTTAATAATAGTTGAAGACACGCCGGAAAAATCATCGCTGGCCACATAACTTATCATCATTTTATCACCGTGCTTAAAACTGCTTCCGGCCAGCGGAGAATTTAAAATTAAGCTTGGCGGAGTTATGTCTTGCGGCTGCAAACTGCCAACCAAATCCGGACTGGAACTTGAGTAATCAATCTTAAAATCCTGAATGGCGCCCGTTGTAATCTGGCCGGTAAAATCTTTATCGGTTGAGGTTGCGTCGTCAATACCGCTGATGCTTAATTGATATTCACCATTGCCCGTGCCCTGCAATTCAACCTTGTACTCGCCGTCAAGCGGATTAGGAATCGTGGCAAATTTTCCTGAATAATAGGCGCCATCAATTTCGTTAATATCTTGGCCGGTCGCAAAATTCTTGCCGATTCTTTTTCCGTCTGGAGCGGTAATCAAAAAATCGGCCGGAGAAAAAATTCTCGCCATGAAAATTTTCTGGATAACATTTTTTCTGACTTCTTGACTTGGCCTAATTCCGGTTAGTTCCTCAATGACCGATTTTTGCGCATCAGTTACTATGCCTAGGTGACTAGAATTATCATAAACGGATTGATTGAAATTATTAAAATACTTATTACTGATTGCGGGAACAGTATTGTCGCCCGCGCCCAGCTCTAGCCCATGGTCAGTAAATGGAATTAAATAATTTTCCGGGTAGCCGTATTCCCACATACCAATTGAAGAATTTTTCGGCACAATCCGAAAAACATTGATTGTGTTATTTTTATTATTATTATCAGCTACAATGTTCAGAGTTTTAATATTATTCAGCTTAGCTAAATTTAAAGGGGAATTAAGCTCATCCAAAAAATCATTTTTCGGATAATCATTCGGATAACTTCTTAAACTGCCAGAGTCTTTGTCTCTTAAATAATTATATGTCGGTAAAAGTTCCTTTAGGGATAGCATCGGCAAACCTCTGAAATATGAAAAATTTGTAAGATATCCCTTATTATCCGCCTCAGAAAACATAAGATTCCACAATACAGTATTACTAAATCCAGTTCCTGCCTCACCACCTTCCCAAGCCAAATATGCCATTGGCGCGCCCTGTTGTGGTGTTGCCAGAAATATTAATTGATCTATGTCGTTTTGATAATTAGCGCCCTCAATATAGGCACGAGCAACTATGCCGCCCATAGAATGGGCGACCAAATCAACTTTACTACAATCATAGCCAACTATATTGGCCGAAATGCAAGCCGCTTTTGCCTCGTTAATTTTTTGTTTTAGTAATAAGCTAGAGGTCGCATTTGATTGCCGCCAATTATACGGAAAAGCAAATAAAGTTTTGTCTTTTTCATAACCGGCTAATTGCAATGCTTGCCAAAGATCATCATAGGTGTGCAAAATCGGATCAAGTGCTAAATGATCTTCTTGACCCCAACTGCCAAAAAAACCAGGAATCAATATCACCGGATTCAATTTCGGCTTCGGCGTCGCGGACGTCCATGGAGAGATTAAAAACGGCAAATAATTCGCCTGACCGATAATATAAGTTCCCAAAACGGGTTTGCTCCAATCATCATCGGCAAGTATTTGAGTCGGGCCGAGAGGGCTACCCCAATAATCATTGGTTAAATCAAAAGTGGTGTCGCCGTCATTTTCAATAGTCGAGCCGCAATCCCACTTATCAATCGGGTTGCCATCTGTATCATATTCCTGATAGCAAAAATCAGGATTCCAAATATTGGAATAATTTATTTGCAAAAGATCGGAAGAACCCATTTTAAAAAGTTGGTCGTTGTCAATTAGATTGCTATGAGTAATTGTAATTGTGTTTCCGGTTGAAACAGGATCTAAACCGGGCGGCGAGCCTGCCAGACAAGGAGCAAAGTATACGCCGCCGCCATATTTTATTTGCGCATAATCAATATTGATTTGGGCGGACGATCCCAAAGTTTTTATTTTTCCCCAACTATCTAAATTGGGCATCGTCGTATCACCGATAATAACGCTACCAACGGAATTATCATTTACTGAAGTGATAAATACCGGTTTGTCCTGCGTACCTTGAACTTCCAAGTCGCCATAAACTTTTATATCATTATAATTTGCCAATTTAACTATAACACCGGCTTCAATAGTTAACTTGACGCCAGCTTGAACTGTCAGCCCGTTAGCAAAATCATCGATGGTAATTTCCTGGCCGTCATGCCATGTCGTATCATTGGAAATTACCATGGCTTTGGCATTACCCGCGAAAATAAAAAATGCAGCCACGATAAAAATCGGGGTCAATAACCGCAGAAAATTCACAACTCTAGTTGTCTGATTTTTACCTGGCATAAAAATATTATTCTAATTTTATACTATCCGTAGCAATCCGAAGTGAGACGCTGTATGACCAAAATGTCGGTCATAGACCCTCCCCGTCAGTCCGCGGCGGACTGCCACCCCTCCTGAGGAGGGGACGTTTTCCGTAGCGCAGCAGTCCGCTAAATGCGAGACTGCTGCATGGCACTTTTTTTTATTTTCTTCGATGACCGGAACGCAAGATATTGCGTTCCTACGAAAATATTTTACTTCGTTGCGTAACAATATAACAATTTAACAATATAGCAATCTTCCTAAGTACCTAATCAACTAAGTGCCTAATTTTATTCTTCTTTCTTATCACCCTTCTCGTCGCCAATCTCTTTTCCCCATCCCGGCTTATCAGCGGCTTCTATTTTCCGGTCATTATCCGAGCGGCGCACATCGTCGCGGTCGCGCGGACCTTCTTCGCCTTCGGAACGCTTTTCGCCCAAGAGCTGGACGTCAAGGCACAAGCCTTTTAATTCGCGGACTAAGACGTTGAAAGATTCCGGCACGTTCACTTTATTTATTTTTTCGCCTTTGATAATGGATTCGTAAGCGGCGGAACGGCCCGGGACGTCATCGGATTTAATCGTCAAAATTTCTTGCAAAGTATGCGCGGCGCCATAGCCTTCCAAAGCCCAGACTTCCATTTCACCGAAGCGCTGGCCGCCGAATTGCGCTTTACCGCCCAACGGCTGCTGAGTAATCAATGAGTAAGGACCGATGGAGCGCTGGTGCATCTTGTCTTCCACCATATGATTCAGTTTCAAAACATATTTCATACCGACGACGACGCGATTTTCAAATGCTGTTCCGGTTTTGCCGTCGTAAAGTTTTATTTTTCCGTCTTCCGGCAAACCGGCGCGGATTAATTCTTCTTTAATTTTTTCTTCGCCGATACCGTTCAAAGCCGGAGTCGCAACTTTATAGCCTAATTTCATCGCCGCAAAACCAAGGTGCACTTCCAAAGTTTGGCCGAGGTTCATACGAGAAATAATGCCGAGCGGCGAAAGAATGACATCAATCGGTGTACCGTCTTCCATATATGGCATATCCTCGGAAGCGACGACGCGGGAAATAACGCCCTTGTTGCCGTAGCGGCCGGCCATTTTGTCGCCGACTTGAATTTTTCTCAAATTCGCGACGGAAACTTGGATGGATTGGATAACACCGGCGGCTAATTTATCACCGGCCTCGCGGGAAAAATATTTGATATCAACAACCTTGCCGTGTTCGCCGTGTTCAAGATAAAGCGAAGAATCGCGGACGTCTTTAGCTTTTTCGCCGAAGATGACGCGGAGCAATTTTTCTTCCGCCGACAATTCGGTTTCGCCTTTCGGGGTAATTTTTCCGCACAAAATATCGCCGGAAGAAACTTCCGCGCCGATGCGGATCACACCGGTTTCATCCAAATTCTTTAATTTTTCTTCGGAAATATTTGGGATGTCGTTGGTAATCAATTCCGGGCCGAGCTTGGTGTCGCGGACGTCAACGGTATAGTTCTCTATATATATAGAGGTAAAAATATCATCACGCACCATTCTTTCGTTGACGATGATGGCATCTTCATAGTTGAAGCCTTCCCAAACCATAAAAGCGACCAAAACATTTTTGCCCAAAGCCAATTCGCCTTTATCAATAACCGGTCCGTCGCTCATCGCCTGATTTTTCTTGACGTGATCGCCGACGCTGACGGTCGGGCGCTGGTTGATGCAAGTGGAAGCGTTGGAGCGCAAAAATTTGGTCAGTTCGTAAGTTGTGTCTTCGCCTTTTTTGCTGCGGACAACAATTTTGGAAGCATCGGCAAAGGTCACTTCGCCGTCTTCTTTGGCAATTATTTCGTGGCCAGAGTCGCGAGCCGCGCGCTCTTCCGCACCGGTGCCGACGATTGGCGATTCCGCGGTCATCAAAGGCACAGCTTGGCGTTGCATGTTCGTGCCCATCAAAGCGCGCTGGCCGTCGTTGTGTTCCATAAACGGAATTAATGAGGTAGCGATAGAAATAATTTGGTTGGCGGCAACGCCGAATAAATCGACATTTTTCACAGCTTCAGTGGTCGGATTGCCGTATTTTCTAACTTCGCAAGTGGCAACCATAAAATGGCCGTTCTCGTCGATTGGCGTGGTAGAAGCGGTGGAAATAAATTTTTCTTCTTCAAAAGCGTCAAGATAAACAACTTCATCCGTCACCTGCGGCACAATCGGGATCAAAACTTTGCTGGAAACTTTTTCTTTGATTAATTTGGCATCCTCGTGAGTAATTTTTTCACCGGCCTTAATGACAACCTTTCGCTTTTCATCATCGGCGACATCAGCCATCACGATATGTTTTTTGCCCATCGGCAATTCCACATCTTTAATTTCATAAACATCTTCACGAGTAATTTTTCCGGCTAATTCTTTATCGGAAGTTTCCAAATCGTGCAAAATTTTGCGATACGGCGCTTCCAAAAATCCATAAGAATTCAAACGGGCGTAGCTGGCAAGGTGGCCGACCAAACCGATGTTCGGGCCTTCCGGCGTGGCAATCGGACAAAT
>Ga0182021_10009735_pt1 | contig 11390 bp, 7 predicted proteins | sample 612E3MmetaG_FD_120493 | JGI IMG/M metagenome (GOLD analysis project Ga0182021, IMG submission 120493) | Permafrost microbial communities from Stordalen Mire, Sweden - 612E3M metaG (Illumina Assembly) | ecosystem: Environmental > Terrestrial > Soil > Wetlands > Permafrost | place: Sweden...
CTATTTGACCTCGACACGGAGAACAGAGAGGAAGCCAAATATCTGCTGGAAATCGCCGAACGAAGGAGTTGGGACAAAAGCGACATCGCCACGCTGGCTCCCATCATGCAAAAGTATGGGCATAAATGCGAAGAAGAAAGCCTGATCAAATTCCTGAACTGGTGGGTACGCCCGGATGATTTTGGAAACCTGTTGCTTTCGGCCCTGCAGGCCTACTATCAGGCCTTCTTCGAACAGGAAGAAAAGCGGGTGGGCCCTGTGCTGGAACTCGGCCTGGAGCATGCCAGGCAGCTGGCCGGGCAGCTGAGCATTCCCGACCTGATCGCCGAGCTTTCACAGGGTGTACGTTTTATAGAGGAATTGGGCAAAGAATTGATCCTGGTACCGACATACTGGATGACGCCCCTGGTGAGCCTGGAGAAGATCAATAATGAACAGAAGATGTTCCTGTGGGGTGCCAGGCCTTCGACCATGTCCGCCATTCCCGGCGAGCTGGTGCCGGACGGCCTGCTGATCAGCCTGAAAGCTCTGGCCGACCCCACCCGGTTGAAAATCCTTTGTTATCTTAATCAGGAGGAACTCACTCCGTCCGAATTGTCGCGCCGCTTGAATCTACGCGCGCCAACCGTCACCCACCACCTGAAGGAACTGCGCCTGGCGGGCCTGGTCAACCTCACGCTGCACGGCCAGGAAAAACTTTACCGCGCCAGGCTGGAGGCACTGGACGTGATGCAGGGCGACCTGAAGGGGTTTTTAAAGAACACTGCGGGGGAAGACGAACTGGAATAGCTCACGGATCATATAGATCAGACTGACGACCGCATATAAGACAGAAATACTGTATGTGAATAAGCAACCACCAGACCTTGGGGGAATAGATCAGGCAGATGGCCACAGGTAACGCTGAAATGTTCCGGGTACCAAGGCGGTCCGACGACTCACTGACCGTCAGAATTGACTTGTGGGGTATGAGGCAACGACTCTTCCACCTTGTTTGGTTTTGCAAAAGACAGTGCCGTACATATCAATAATAAAACAATTAATGCCGGAAAATTGTATCGCAAAACTTCCGGTTTACTCGTGTATGGATATAATGTTGAGGAATAGGCAATTGAAAAAAGAAGTGTTAAAAATATAACAAGAAACCTTTTTTCACCCTGTTCGAAATACTCGAGGACGGGGATCAATAACATCGCGGCGACAGGCAGCAAGGATAATTTGTAGTCATAACTAAGACCAGGGATAATACAGGCTCCAATAGTACAGGCAAAAAAAACGGAGGGGTTGAAGCTTTTTGAATTTTTTTTATACGCCTGCCAAAGGATGATCAGGAAACAAACAACAATAAAAGCGAACAGGAAGGATTGAAGCAGCCAACTGTTGGCTTGCAGCCACATGAAAACAGGCATGCGAGACAGAAAGCCAATAGACAGAATACGCATGCTAAAGGACAAGATCGAAAGACTGTAGACACGCCCAGGCAGATTAGCCTGGATTTTATCAATGGTCCTAATGGCTGTTTGTATTAGATCCACTCCGAAAATAAAAAGGGCTGCGAAATTAAGAATACCTAATCCCACAATCCGTTTTATATTACCCTTCCAGTCCGACCAATCTTCGATCAGAGCAAAAACAAAGATGGCGGGATAGAGCTTTAATTGCACGGAGATCGTAAAGAATAAATATGCCAGCCAGCGGCGTTTTGGGTGATTATGGAATATATAGACCGCGACCAGACAGAACGTGAAAGCTATAACATTAAACTGGCCTCGCTCTATTTCAAACTGCATACCATAAGAGACCAGGCCCGTGATAAAGATCAGCATCGAAAGGGCCGATATATTCTTTTGTTTATTGATCCGTTGGGGAAGTGTCAAGGTCATTAAGACATAACATAGAAGGATGATCAATATAAAAATCTTATAACCGACCTCACCGTCCAATAATGTGAATGGCGAAAAAAAGATCAGAGTAAAAGCCGGGTATACAATCTCCGGAACGACCGCGGAATGGAACCAGGTGGAACTGAAAGCCACACTGACCCTGAAATCATTACCGATGGGCAATGTAGCTGGAAGATAATGATTAAATTGCATTCTCAGCGAGGAATCAAAAAATATGGGTACAATAAAGAATGCGAGGAAAGTAATGAAAAAGCCGAGCAAGACCCAGGTCATAAGCGGCAATTTCAAGAGATAATCTTTTATTCGCTGATAAATATTATCGATCATGTTTCCCGACCCATTCCAAGGTTGCTCTTAGAGATCGGCGAAGCATCCGCGCTCTTTTCCGATCTGACACAACACAATATCGTGCATATCGTTAATATAAGCAACAATGCAGGCAGATTGTATTGTAGCCATTCCGGTTTGTACATATAAGGATAAAGCGTTGACGAATAGGCAACAGAAAAAAGGAATGTGAGTAATATCATCAGGAACTTGTTTCCACTCTCCTTGAAAGTCAGGATGGCCGGGATCGATAACGCAATAGAAGAAGGAAACGTGGCTAATTTGTAATCAAAACTAATGGCAGGGATTATGAAGGCTCCGATCGAACAGGCCATAAAGACCCAGGGGTTAAAACCTTTTGAACCATTTTTATAAGCCTGCCCAAGGATCATCAAGAAACAAACGGCAAAAAAAGCGAACAGGAATAATTGAGGCAGCCAGCCATTTACCTGCAGCCATACGATAATGGGCGCGTGGGGCAGAAAGCCCATAGACAGGATATACATGACAAAGGAAGATACAGAAAGATTAAACGGCAATCCAACATGTGTAGCTGCCGTTTCAACCACGGACCCGACCGTACGCACCAGGGGACCGGATCCGAAAATAAAAAGGGCCAGGACGTTGACAATACCCAATCCAACAAACCGTCTGATATTATTTTTCCAGTCCGACCAATTTTCGATCAGAGCAAAAACAAAGATTGCGGGGTAGAGTTTTAATTGCACGGAGATCGAGAAAAGTAAATATGCCAACCAGCGGCGATGGGGGTGATCATGGAAAATATAGATCGCGGTCAGACAGAATGTAAAAGCCACTACATTCCACTGACCCCGCTCCAGTTCAAGTTGCAGACCGTAAGATACCAGGCCGGTGATGAAGATCAGCATGGCAAAAGCGGATATGCCTTTTTGTTTGTTAATCCAACGGGGCAGGATCAATGTACTCCAGACATAACAAATAAGGATGATCAAGGTCAGGACCGTATAACCTGTCCCATCATTCAAAAATGTAAAAGGCACAAAAAACATCAAGGTAATTGGCGGATACAAAGTCGGTGGCACGGCGCCACTGTGGATCCAGGTGGAGCTGGAAAACACAATACTTCTAAAATCAGAACCGATGGGTGAATTGACGAGTATATTGTATGGGAAATATTTCATATATTGCGAGGGATCAAGAAACAAGGTTACGATAAAAAAGTAGAAGAAAGTAATGAAAAAGCCAAGCAGGACCCAGGTCATAAGCGGCAATTTCAAGAGATACTCTTTTATTCGCTGATAAATATTATCGATCATGTTTCCCGATCCATTCTTTAGTCACTCACTCTCATCGGTTGGGTTTGGAATGTCTCAAACCGTTGCCAGCCATGAAATATCATGCCGAGCGAGTCATAAAAAATTACACGCCGGATCAATCATCCAGCATGTAATTTTACAACATTAAGCTTTGCAACCCGCAGTGGTTTCGATCGTTTTCGGGGGATGCGCTAGCCCATCAATTTGTCGAACTGCTCAAAAGTGACTGCCGGCGCCGTCTTAAAGGAAATGCCCAGCAGTTTCGTCAGGGCGGCAGAGACCTGCATGGCCCGCTCGTTATCCGGCAGGTCCACCACCATGACGATATCCGTGCCCCCGAGCAGGGCATAGCCGGCCTTCACCTCCCCGCCATACTTCTTGACCAAAGCCTGGGCCTGGTTGGAGCGTTTTGCGCTGATGGCCTTGACGGCCTCCAATGAGTACTTGCCGAACATTACAAACGTAGCCATATCTCTCTCCTTCTGGTGAATGGATTTAATGTATTTTTAGTAGTATAGGTCAAACGCCGATCGGATTCAATACCCCGCAGCCAGCAATCGGCTCCGATTATAAAATCCAATGGATGACCGGCTACCGGATGCTTGTAAAGAGTGATAGACGTCCCGGACATAGGACACGAATTGAACGGATTTGCTCAGATTAAAAAAAACGGCAAAACGTGCTTTTAAAAGATGATGGGGAAATAGACCACTCGTTGGAAATATCTAAGGGCTTGTCTCGACAAAGAAATCTCTTGCGAATTCGGGGATTGCCTCCACTACGCTTTGCTTCGGGATCCCCTAGACCAAGTACGGGGACGTTGTGCTACGCGACCCTTACCCCCTACGGGGGCCTTCGGCAGGGTGCTACGCGAACGTCGGGACACTGAAGAACACAGTACAGGCGAGCACCCTCCTCGGGCGAGAAGATCGCTCGCCATCTGCGACAATGACAAATTAATAATGACAATTGCTTGAGTTTAACTACTCCTAAAATTATTTAGAGCTGGTCTTAAGTTTGAATTGATAGACCCATTGGTCGCCCGAATTAAAGCTGCCAGGGTTATAGCTGACCGAGCCGAGCGGCTCCCAGGATCTGGAGGACAGCTGCTTTATGATCCACCACCCGACTTCGACCTCCTTTCCGGCGAAACCCTTCATCTCATAGCCATAAACTTCGTCATCATTCAAGGTATGGGGAGTAGTCTTCAAATTAGAGAAGTCTTTCTTGAGCCCGTCGAGCAGATATTGGAGGGTACCCGCTTCCGTACATTCAAGCGACACGATGCCCGTCGAGAACCGCAATTCGGCAAAATGATAACTGTCCATTTTCGCTCCTATAAATAGTTTCCAACCCTGCTGCCTGCATCCATCCTGGGTTTTGATTTAAGAAGGTGCAAGGCGATCATCAATATTTCGTTTATATTAATCCCCAGTGCTCTGTAGTATATAACAAAAATCCACCTTACACATCGAGTAAAGGCGGGATCTTTAAAATCGTATGTTCCTCGCCATGGGCATGAACCCCCACCCGCCAGGCGCGTCGGGCTGCTTCGCGATCCCTTACCGTTAAAGCGCACCGACCCTACGGGGATTCCTCGCGAAAAACCCAACGCCTTCGGCAGCACAGGCAAAGTCTGCTGCAGCAAGAAAGGCGTGAAAGTTGTTTTTTATCGCGAATTTGGATAATCAACCAGGCTACCGTTCATTAATACTATCGATAAAAACTCCCCACATACCTAAACAGGTAGAAGAATATATTTTGCAGCGGTCTTGAGAAACTAATTATCAGCAGTATACCGATCCCTATTGACAGCCCCGACAGGAGAATGCCGCTCAGTGAAAATAATGTCCTTTTCACGCCAGGTTTCAAGGTGGAAAGCCCCTGCCAGAATCCCACCACGGCAAGGGGAGCCAAGCTAAACATGAAATCAGCCACAAAACGCATGTTAATATAAAAGTAGATCAGGAGCACGGAGAAGGAGATTATCGAGGCGCCCAACAAACAAATCGAGATCCATCGGTAATGTGCGAGAGGATCTTCCGTAGAACGATCGGATGGTTGCACATCGGTCCTCTTCCCGGTAAACCATTTTGCGAGTGACACTGCAGGCCAGAAAACAAACAGTAAGAAGGGTGCGCCGAACAGGATCCCGGTGATCTCTTCCGTTTGGTAATTCGCGAGTCTCAAACCATCGAGAAATGGGGGCACGACTCCGGCCTGGGCCTTTATGAATGGAAAACGCGCCTGGGGTTGAAAAGGCAGGATCGTATAGTTATATAGATTTGGCAAGACGTAATTTAAGGAAAATAGCTGATCGTGGTTTTTATTGAGATCGGATACGGTCAGCTGATATCGGAGGCCAAACTCCAAACTCGAACCAAAACGGGCTATATTGTACCAACCAAGCATAACGAGGGTGATTGCCACCGGTATCACGATGGCTGACAGGCTGAAAAACAGTCCGACCCGGTTCCCTGTCCGGTAAAATTTTTTGATAAGCAGGACGACAGCGCCCATGAGGAATAACACGCTGCCGAGTACCGTAGCCCGAGAGGCAATTGCCAGCGCCCAGAGTATGCCGGCTACCCACAGGTTTCCAGCGTGAATCGTTTTTTCTTCAAAAGCCATCCAGGCAAAATAGAGACCCGCCATCAGAAAGAACTGACAGCTGAAAATTGCCGCCTGATAGATCTTCGGCAAATGGAGCATCCAAACTGTCGGGTACATCAAGCCGACGGTCATGATACCGAGGGGAATGGCCCAAACCGGCAAGTTTGGAAAAAAGCGAATCCAAATCCGAATCAGCAATAGAGTCTGAAAAAGCAAAGCTCCCCAACAAAACAAGAAAACCAGTACCGGATCTCCGATAAGCCCCGAATACAGGAATTTGACAATTGAAAGGAGAAGGGCAGGGGCGGGCCCCCAATACATGTAAAACCTGTAATGGTAAAACGACATATCGTAGGCTTGAGTGTTTATGTATGTTTCGAGCGCAGGATCACTGTTGCGAGCCTGGGGATCATAAGGATCGGGAAGAGCCAAGAGTGCGGCCGGCGGCTTGATATCAAGATACAAGTGACCGCTCTGGAAAGCTGTTGCAAGTTCGTCATAATCATGAGTTGTCTCGGGTAAGGGTGTTCTTTGTCTTTGGCCAACAGTAAAGATGAAGGCATATACTACAAGTACCAGAAGGAGGCTAGAGGTTGTTAGAATGTATGCACTCTGTTGTTTAAAGCAGGAGGCAAACCAGGACATCCCGAATACCGAGAGGCCGACCATCAGGAGAAGAATTCGACTACTTCCCCAATCGGTATTGTGAGCCAATCCAAACTGCCTTGCAAGAACCGATACGCAGATGAGCGAAAGGCCAATAAGTGTGAGAATTAATCGGTACAAATACCTTTTCATTACATTACATGCCAACCTTATTCAAACCGCCGAACTCGTGAGTTTTCAACGATCAACCATCGAGATGGTCAAGAAACGATGACAAAAATGTCGTGACAACGATCCATGCCTAACGCGACTTTGTACATGATCCGTTCTCAAAAAATACTGATCGTTGAGTGTATTATAACGTCTTAGAGTCCATACCTTCGGCCTGGCTGTTAACCCGGTGATGCGCGGCAATCTACCGCCTACTGGTATCCCAAGGTGCATGAGTGGGGATGTTATTTCCATAGAGAAAAAGCGGGGACGATGTCCCCCAGGAGCAAGAACGGGGACGATGTCCCCTAAAAGCAGGAACGGGGACGTTGTGCTACGCGACCGTTGCCCTTACAGGCGCCGATAAAGACACTCGGCATCTTCGACCTTCGGCAGTGCGGGCAAATACTTACCCTCTGCGAGCGTGCTTCGCGAAGAAAGATCGAGCATGATAAGAGAAGGATGCTGGAGCCTTGAACTTATCAACCTGCAATAATCCCGGACACTTACAAAGGTGTGATACTTTTGCCACTTTTAAAAAGCGCAATCTGGTTAGAATGAAATTATGGAAAAAACCTCCCTCAGGCTCAATCCGAACAGCTTTATTTTGGCCTGTTTTTTTTCCTTCATTGTGCTGGGGATAAACCTGGCATTCGTCTTTCTGATCGCCGACCAGCAGCAGAGAAGCATTCTATCGGATGTGACTTCTGCAATCGTCGATATTTTGACCTGCACGGCGCTATATATCGCCGTTAAACAATACACCGTCCAAACCAGGCGCCTTGCGCTTGCCTGGGAAACGATCGCCCTGGCCATGGTCTTTTATACACTCGGAGATATCACCTGGGCAATTCTTGAGGTGGGTCTCAAGCAGCAGCCCTTCCCCTCCCTGGCAGACGGTTTTTATCTGATTTATTATCTTGTTTTTCTTATCGGTGTATTGCTCCTGCCGGAAAAACCTGCCAGCACCAGAGAGCAGATCAACAAGGCAATCGATATTGGCATAGTAATGATAGCGGCCATCCTCGGGTTCTGGAATTTCCTGATCGGGCCCAGCATTCTTTCAAATGCCGGTCAACCGTTGATCGTGCAATTAATATTATTGGCATATCCGGTCGGGGACCTGGTGTTACTTGGGGCGTTGCTGCTGATTGTCAACAACCGTACCACCGTAAGAAACGATTATTCGCTGCTCTTTTTGGCCGGAGGCCTCATATCGACGATCATCACGGATTCCATTTTCGACTACCAGTCTCTCATCGGAACTTATATCAGCGGTGGTCTATTGGACATCGGTTGGATCATAAGCAGCCTGCTTCTTGGACTGGCAGGCTTAAGCCAGATAGCGTCCATCAAGTTCAAGAAGAATACCGAAGAATTCACACCGGAGCATAAATTATTAAGAAAGTGGCAGGCCGTCACCCCCTTTCTCCCATATCTATGGCTGGTTGCCGCCTATATTTTGCTTATCAAGGGCGGGCTAAAACCGTTATCGATGAGCTTCCTGTCGCTATCATTGGGCGTCGGAGGGATCATTTGCCTGGTGCTGGTCAGGCAGATGATCACTTTATCCGAGAACAACAAGCTGAATGCGCAACTAAAGAAATCGAACCTGGAATTACAGTTCGAGATCGCCGAGCATAATCGCGTCGAGGAGAAATTATCGTACGACGCCCTGCACGATGCCCTGACCGGTCTCGCCAACCGGACTTTATTCCTGGATCGACTAGGGCAGGTTATCGGATATGCCAAACGCCGCGCCGAATATAAATTTGCGGTCCTGTTCATTGACCTGGACCAATTCAAGGTCGTGAACGACAGCCTGGGACATCTATTGGGAGATCAACTTCTCATTATGGTAGCCCACAGGTTGAAAGAATCCCTGCGTGCCAGCGACACCGTAGCGCGTTTTGGCGGGGACGAATTCGAGGTCCTGCTGGATAATACGGTCGACAAGGATAGCGTCCTTTTTGTCGCACAAAAAATTAAAAAGGTTTTGCATTCGCCTTTCAAGCTGGAAGGGCATGAGGTGTATATAACGGCCAGCATCGGGGTCGTTTCAAACCTGGTCGGATATAAATTTGCGGAAGACATCCTGCGGGATGCGGATATTGCCATGTATCAGGCTAAAGCCTCGGGCAAGGACCGCTATGAGATCTTCGATGTCCACATGCGCACGCGGGCATTTTCCCGCCTTGAATTGGAGAACGAAATACGCATGGGTTTGGAAAGGGACGAATTCCAACTCTATTATCAGCCCATCCTATCCCTCGAATCCAACCATCTGGCCGGTTTCGAGGCCCTGATACGGTGGCTTCATCCCAAACGAGGCCTTTTATTACCTGCCGAATTCCTTTCGATTGCCGAGGAATCGGGCTTGATACTGCCCATGGGCGATTGGGTCCTCCATGAAGCTTGCGGCCAGTTGAGGAGATGGCAGGAGAAATATCCGAACCTGCATAATCTAAGCGTAAATGTGAACATCTCGAGCAAACAATTCTTGCATCCGAATTTTATCGAGCACATCGTGCGGACACTTAATGACAGCGGGTTGAAGGCCGAGGCCCTGAAACTGGAGATCACCGAGGGAGTATTGATCAGTAATTACTCGACGGCCAATGAAGTCTTTACGAAATTACAAAATCTGGGGGTTGAATTACAGATCGACGATTTTGGGACGGGTTACTCGGCCCTGGGTTATTTGCAGCATTTCCCGATCAATGCCATCAAGATCGACCGAAGCTTCGTCAATGAAATGGTCAAAAGCCGTAAGAGCACCGAACTCGTGCGAGCCATCATCTCCATAGCACGCGAAATGGGCATGGAAACCATTGCCGAAGGAATCGAAACCGAAAAGCAGCTCAGCGAGCTTAAGGGCTTATTATGCAGTTATGGCCAGGGTTTTCTGTTATCCAAACCACAGGATTCAGTGTCAACCGAGAAAATTCTTGCCAGCCTGGGACATGGCGGACAACATTTTAATCAATGAAGAGAAGAGGGAGATAAAGGCGGATCTATCGGAAAGGAGGTTATGAAGCCGATTTCAAACTCTTCCAACAATTCATGGAATGACGCAGGCACAAGAAATATGATTAACCCCGAATTTACTGCTTCTTGATCAAATATCTATATTTTTGGTTGAGATAATTATGCAGTACACGTAAATTTGTGTATTTTTAAATATCCGTATGCCCTCACCCCCAACCCACCCTTCGCTGCGCTCCGGGATGCTGCGCGATCTCCCGGGGGAGAGGGGAGCAAATCAGAAAAATAATAAGCGGATGGCGGTATTCCCGCCATCCGCTTATTATTTTTCTGGGAAATTATGAGATTTGTACCCGGCGGTTGCGATTGAAACCCCATAACCGCAACCATGCCAATAGCGGGAGAATATTTCTTCTCAAGGCTTCGGCACGCTGAATTTGAAGATCTGGTTCTTGTTGGTCGTAAAGTAAAGCTTGTCCTGACCATCGAAGGCCATGCTGCGAACATTCCCGGTCACCTTGATCAAGTCATGGTAAACGCCGTTTCCGTCGAATACCTGGATGCCCTTGAAGTCGCCCACGACCACCCGACCCACGCTGTCGACAGCCATGCTATCCAGGGCGGTAAACTTTCCCTGGGCATCCCCTCCGAACTCACCCACATCAACATATCATTGCCGTATTAGAGTTATTTCAATCGGAGGCCCAGTGGGATTGGAACCTGCGCGCCGGGCCGGGCCGAGAAGAACTCTCGGCATCTTCGAGAAGTACACTCGGCATCATCCCCCTACGGGGGCCTTCGGCGAGGAGTGCACACGGCATCTCCGGATTGTATCCCCTTCGGGGATTCAATTTAGTCTACTACCAATGTTTTGAATCATTTGAAAAGCAGAGAGCAATTATTTCAATATCGTAAAGGTATCAGTCGAATCACAAGGAGCATCAGTGTTAGCAACTGTTTCCCTAAGAGTAAAACCTGTGCCGTTAAACGTCAAGTAACTGTTCCAAGCGATATTATCAGTATTCCCAGTCTGAATGTAAGTGTTCGGGCCTGTTTTCGAAAAATAATCACTCTGATTTTCCCAGCCGTTATCAGACAGATTTACATAGACCTTATCTTGGGAAAATATTATAAGAAAATCACCTGTTTGCTGAGAAGTGCCGCCGCAAAATTCATTCTGCTTCCGAGACTCTGAGAACTCATGAGATCCCGAGTTGGCGCATTCTTCCGGAGTTAAACCAAGTTGAGAACAAGAAACGACCGTGCCTGTGATATATCCGTCAATCAGCAATCCTATCTGTTGAATATAGCTTGGGTCAATCTCAGAACCACATCCAATTATTGCAAAGATTACATTATTCCGCGTTGCTATCAGAATATATCCTGGACCGCAATCATCGCTAATCTTGAAAAGTTCGCCCTGATCGCCTATCTTTACCGGAGTTTC
>Ga0182021_10009736_pt1 | contig 11388 bp, 11 predicted proteins | sample 612E3MmetaG_FD_120493 | JGI IMG/M metagenome (GOLD analysis project Ga0182021, IMG submission 120493) | Permafrost microbial communities from Stordalen Mire, Sweden - 612E3M metaG (Illumina Assembly) | ecosystem: Environmental > Terrestrial > Soil > Wetlands > Permafrost | place: Sweden...
CGGCTGCGCCAGATTCTTGTGAACCTTGTCAGCAACGCCGTCAAATTCACAGAGAAGGGGGAAGTATCGGTCCGCGTAACGCTTCAGGAAGACCTCGTCGACAGCGTCCGGCTACGGTTTGAAGTGGCCGACACCGGCATCGGCATCTCCGCTGAGGCGCGAGGACGGTTGTTCCAGGCATTCTCTCAGGCCGATGGATCGACCACGCGAAAATATGGAGGGACGGGACTCGGACTGAGGATTTCCAAGCAACTGGTGGAACTTATGAGGGGCAGCATCGACGTGCGGAGTGAACCGTGCACCGGCAGTACGTTCTGGTTCACAGCGCGCCTTGCACGGCAGGTCCTGGCAACAGAACCGGGGCATCAAGAGTTGAATACGGGTGGCAACGGAAAGCAACCCGGTCCGCAGGAAACAACGCTGCAGTCACATTCGCCCGACGTCGCGGGGGCAGTTCGTGCGCTGAGGGTTCTGGTGGCAGAAGACAACATGGCGAACCAGAAGGTCGCCCTCACGATGCTCACAAAGCTCGGATGCCGGGCCGACGTCGTGGCAAACGGCCAGGAAGCCGTGGACGCGCTTCGGACCGTTCCCTATGACCTGGTATTCATGGACTGCAATATGCCCGATGTCGATGGTTTCACGGCCACAGAAATGATTCGCAAGATGGAGGCCAACGACAAACATACGGTCGTGATCGCGATGACTGCAAATGCGCTAAAAGGGGATCGCGACAGATGCCTCGCCGCGGGCATGGACGACTATGTGTCCAAGCCCGTAAGCCAGAAAGCACTCGAAGATATCGTCAACGAATGGAGGGAGAAAACAATGCAAGAATCCTCAGCAGGTATCGCGGCTACAAAAAGGCACCGAGATGTGGAAGAACCGGCAATTGACCGGGCGCGTCTGGACGAACTCGCGGAGCTCGGCGATGAGGAAGACCCGGAATGGATCATGTCCATTCTTCAGAAGTTTGAAGAGGATACTGCTTCCAGGGTTGTGAAGCTGGTTGTCGCCGCAGAGACAGGTGATGCCCCCGCTCTTGGGCAGACGGCGCATGCGTTGAAGGGAAGTTGCAGCAATCTCGGTGCGATGCAGATGGCATCCATTGCCGAGGGGCTTCAGGCGCTGGGACAAAGTGGACGCACTACCGGCGCAGCAGACATGGTCCATGCTCTTGAAACCGCATTTGCACGTGCAAAAGCGGCGATCGAGCAGTATACCTCAACCCGTGAGCATGTCCGATGAAGGTATTGATTGCCGAAGATGATGCGGTATCGAGTTTCGTTCTTGCCGCACGGGTGCGTAAAATGGGACATGATGTGTTGACGGCAACGGACGGGAACAGCGCATGGACCATCTATCAACGGGAACATCCCCGTCTGGTGATCACCGACTGGATGATGCCCGAAATGGATGGTCTCGAACTGTGCCGGCGCATCCGTTCTGTGGAACATCGTGCCTACACGTATCTAATACTGCTTACCGCGCTGAGCGGCAGGGAGAGGTACTTCGAAGGCATGAAGGCGGGGGCAGACGACTTTGTCATCAAGCCGTTGGAACCGGACGGCCTGCAGGCACGTCTTCGCGTTGCGGAGCGCGTGGTGCATTTGCAGCAGGATGTGGCTCAACTCGAGGGATTATTGCCGATCTGTTCCTACTGCAAAAAGATCCGCGACGATACCAATCTCTGGCATCCTTTGGAATCCTACATGGGAGAAAAAACCGAGACCGCCTTCGAGCATACACTCTGTCCGGAATGCAGCAAGCTCTGACACATAAGGGAACCATCGATGGGGAAAATCAATATTAGTGATGTACGCGCCGGCATGGTGCTTGCAGCGGATGTTCAGGATCGGAATGGCAGGACCCTGCTTGTCAAGGGGGTCGAGATTTCCGACAAGCACATCCGGATCTTCAAAATGTGGGGGATCACCGAAGCTGATATTCAGGGAGTGGCGCTGGAGGATGTCGCTGCCCATGATGCCGCGACAATCGATCCGGTGATACGCGAGAAGGCGGAACAAGAAATCATGCTACTGTTCCGTTTCGCGGATATGGAGCATGCGGGCACGAAGGAGCTCGCGCGACTTGCCACTCTGCGTTATGTACGCACGAAGACGGAGGCCCAGGATGGACACCAGTCCACGTGATCTTCTCAAAGGATATGTCGAAGTATCATCCCTTCCCACGATTCATCTGCGCTTGGAAGAGGCGATCAACAATCCCAAGAAATCGATGTCGGATATCGCAAAAGTCATCCGCGAGGATCCCGGGTTGACTGCGCGTCTGTTACGCATCGTCAACAGTGCCTTCTACAATTTTCCGTCGAAGGTGGAAACGATCTCGCAGGCAGTGACGATTGTGGGTACGCAACAGCTCAGCGCTCTTGCGCTGGCCACGTCGGTGATGAAGATGTTCAAAGGAATTCAGTCGAACCTTGTCAGCATGGATTCATTCTGGCGGCATAGTATTGCCTGCGGCCTGGCGGCGCGGGTGCTGGCGACCATGCGCCGTGACAATAACGCGGAACGGTTCTTCGTTGCGGGCATGCTGCACGACATCGGGAGACTCATCCTCTACACAAAACTCACCGACAGGAGTCAGGAAATCCTGCATCATGCGCGCAACGCGCCGATGCTGTTGTACGAAGCAGAGCGGGAGGCGCTGGGGTTCAACCATGCCGTGGTCGGCGGTCTCCTGTTGCAGACATGGAAACTCCCGACGAGTCTGGAAGAAATTGTGATGTATCATCACAACCCGACGTCCGCAACGCGTTTCCCCATGGAAACGGCCATCGTTCATATCTCGGACATCATTGTCCATGCAATGGATCTGGGGTCCAGCGGGGAGACCTATATCCCGCCGCTTGATCCGAGTGCGTGGGAGAAACTGGGGCTCCATCCCAGTGTTCTCGGCAGTGTGGAAGAACAGGTCGACCGTCAATATCACGATGCCCTCCAAACCATGATGGTGGATGCATAAGATGGAAGAACTCAGTGACATCATAAAGCAACTCCGTCAGGCGGAAGGACGTGTACGCCACCTGGAAGGAGTCAACAGGCGTGTCCTTGATGCGCTTGACTTTGTCGCATCGCTGGGCGATTTCCAGACAAGCATCAATCCCGACCAGGATGCCTCCACAATCATGGCAGCGACCAGGTCAAACGTCAGTCGCATTCTGTCGCTTGAGGTGACAGCATTTATGACCGAGCCCCACGACGGTGGCGAATTGGTCATTACCGATTGCACCCCCGCCGATCACATGGCTCAACTGCAACGCGAGATCGATTTGCAGATCGACGATGGGACCTTTGCATGGGCACTCAATCAGAATCGCGCGCTTGTGGTTCCCGCGAAGACTTCTGCGACGAACATCGTGCTCCATGCGCTGTCTACGCGTTCGCGCGTCATCGGCATGTTCGTCGGTGTTCTGCCGGGCGAAGAACAGCTGATTACCGAGGTGTCGCTGAACCTTTTGTCGATCCTTCTGTTCCAGACAGCGAATGCACTGGAAAATGCTGCTCTGTATCAAAAAATGATCGACTACAACCGCACGCTGGAAGAAGCGATCAAGGAACGTACCCGTGAATTGCAGGGCGCCCTGGAAGAGGCTCAGGTTGCCAACATCGCCAAGCGGCAATTTCTGGCAAACATGAGCCATGAAATCCGCACTCCGTTGAATGGCATCATGGGACTTGTGGATCTTCTCCGGGATACGCGGCTTGAGCCGGACCAGCGGAAATATCTGCAGATCATCCAGGGGAGCAGCACGGCATTACTGACGGTGATCAACGACATTCTCGACTTTTCCAAGATTGAAGCGGGAAAGCTTACTCTTGACCAGCAACCCTTCGGGATCCGTGCGACGGTGGAACAGGCCGTGCACTTGTTTGCGGGTCGTGCCGAGCAAAAAGGCATCCGCCTGAACATCAACTATGATCCCGGCATTCCGGCGGCGGTGATGGGCGATGCCATCCGTCTTTCCCAGATCCTTACCAATCTCGTCGGGAATGCCATCAAGTTCACTGAGCATGGCGGCGTTACGGTGACCGTGACCGTTCCGCACCGCACCGATCGCCAGGTCTCTATCCGGTGCGATGTCACCGACACCGGCATTGGCATTCCTCCTGCCGGATTGAAGGCACTGTTCCAATCGTTCTCCCAGGTGGATGGGTCCGCGACCCGGAAATACGGAGGAACGGGACTCGGGTTGGCGATCTCCAAGCAACTCGTAGAAATGATGCACGGGATCATTGCCGTGGAGAGCGAAGTCGGGAAGGGCAGCACCTTCTGGTTTTCCGCAACGTTCGATATTGTCCAGAGCGCCGTTGAGCAGGCAACGGAAACACACGCTGCGCCACGGAAGAATCGTTCAATGCGCGGCACACGCGTGCTCGTCGCCGAAGACAATGAAGCCAACCGTCTCGTTGCATCGATCATGCTTGGCAAGCTCGAATGCGAATCGCAGATTGTGACCAACGGGCAGGAGGCTGTGGAGGCACTTGTAGAGAAGGAGTTCGATGTCGTTTTTATGGATTGTCACATGCCGGTGCTGGATGGGTTTGAGGCAACGCGGATGATCCGGCGGTCGGAGGGGGGAAAAAAGCACCGGATCATCATTGCCATGACGGCGAACGCTCTGCAGGGGGAGAAAGATCGCGGCCTTGACGCCGGAATGGACGACTTTCTCAGCAAGCCGGTGATGCTCGAAGACCTTGCGAACAAGCTTGCAGCGTGGGTGCACATGGACGCGTCAACGGCATCAGATCGCCAGCACACGACCCCTGCGGAAGAGAAGCCTGCACCGCGCATTGACCACGGGCGGTTGAGATACCTTCAGGACCTGAGCAAGCGGCAGGATCCTGCCCTGTTCGAGAGGTTGATTCGATCGTTTCTTGATGACGCCCCGGTACGCATCATCACCATGTGGCATGCCCTGGAGACGAACAATGCACGTGCGTTCTTCACTGCAGCGCACTCTCTGAAGGGCATTTGCGGGAATATCGGCGTCATGAAGATGATGGAGTTGAGCCAGACTCTTCAGGCTGCAAGTCAGGAGGGAAATCTCACAAGTGTCGACGTGCCGTTGCACGCGCTGGAAAAGGAATTCGAATACGTAAAGGAAGAATTGCATAACGAATGTAGTTACTCTGAGAGCAAAGCATGAGAGCACTCATCGCTGAGGATGACGAGGCATCGCGCACGATCCTCTCGGCTCAGCTGCAAAAAATGGGGTATGAGGTGCTGGAAGCGGAAGACGGCGTCCGCGCATGGGAAGCGTACGAACGCGAGCGACCCGTACTGGTGATTACAGACTGGATGATGCCAAAGATGAGTGGACCCGAGCTCTGTAGCCGCATCCGTTCATTGAACCGCCCCGAGTATACCTATCTCATCATTCTGACGGCTCTTGAGAACAAGGCAGCATATATCGAGGGCATGAGTTCAGGGGCTGATGATTTCATCGTCAAGCCCGCCGACACCGCGGAGCTCACTGTGCGGCTTCGCGTGGCAGAGCGGATCCTGGCACTGCAAAGTCAGGTAAGGCAGTTGGAGAGATTGCTCCCGATCTGCCCGAAATGCAAGCAAATTCATGTGAACGGCGAACGCTGGGAACCTGTAGAGAGCTACATCACGAAACGATCGGAGGCGCACTTCTCGCACGGGATCTGTCCTGAGTGCTACAAGAATATCGTACAGCCGCAAATTGCAGCGCTAAGACTGCGCAATCACCCGCAGGGGGAATGATGGAATCTTACGGGAGCGAAGGAGCCGTTGGAGTTGTGGAGGAAACGCCGCAAATCATCTCAGGAATCGTTGATTTCACTACCGGCGATAAAGAAGCGGTCTACAAGCTCGTGAAAATCAAGATGGTACCGTCCATGCCAAAACGATGATTGAATGGGGAGGAATCCTTGAAACCCGTTCGCTGTAGCGAAACGGCCAACGGAAAGAGACTAAGAGGCGATGACGCCCCAAACCCGAAACTACATCGCCATACTTCTTTCCGGTAATGAGCCGGACGTGCGCCGTAGGGCTGCGGAGGAACTCGCCGCCGCTCCGGGTCTTGCGCCCATCACTGCGCTGGCTGCGGCGTTGGAGGATGAAAGCAAGGGAGTGCGGGATGCCGCCGGTCGATCGCTGCTCACCACCGGTGGAATCGCCGTGGCCCGCGCAGTCGTCGAATACATAGGGCACACCAACATTGTCACGCGGAATTTCGTGGCGGAACTTCTCGTGAAGTTGGGCGGCACCTCCATACCGGCAATACTCCCGTACCTCGAGCATGAGGACCGGGACGTGCGCAAATTTGCCGTGGACATTCTGGGGCTCATCGGGAGCGATGAACCGACCCCACGCATGTTGCCCCTCCTGCATGATCCCGATGACAATGTCGTGGTTTCGACCGTCGAAGCGCTCGGCAACATGAAGAGCTCAGCGAGCATACAAGGGCTCTACGAGACATATGACCGGTATGGCTACGCCCGCCCGGCAGTTGCCGAGGCGCTCGGCAAGATCGGTTCCGCGGATGCTGAGCCATTCTTGATTGATCGCTTCCGGAAATCCCTTGACACACTTGCCACCGATCCCGTCACGCCATTTGCCATTATCGAAGCCCTCGGCGTTCTCGGTGGAGGCGATGCGCTGACCGAGTTGCGTCAGACCCTGGAGGCGGTGAAGGGGACGCTCCGTTCCGCACGCCTGCACGCGATAATTCGCATCTCCGAGCGGCTGGGTCGAGCACTCCCCGCCCAGGAAAGTTTGAAGAATGATTATCTCCGGGCATTGAAGGAAAGCGATCCAGCTGTGCGCGTCAGCGGAGTCAAAGGGCTGTCAGCGTATTCCGGCAGCGATGTGACGGCAGCCCTGATCCATTCGCTTGGATCCTCTCCGGAAGTTGATGCCATTGCCGTGCCGGCACTGTTGCAGAGGGATGATGCGCTGCATGTGTCGACAGCAGCGCTCGAACAGGTGCCTCAGGGGCAGAGGAAAGCCGTCATCGGATTGCTGGGCCGCCTCACCATGGAGACGATCCAGAATGTGATGCGGAAAGCCATCAACAGCGGCGATGAAGAGGCGTTTGGCCGTTCGTTTGCGGCCATCGCAGCGCAGTGGAGTGAAGCTGATGAGGAAACGCGGGCGGTCATTGTGGACGTGCTCTTCCGTCTGGATGGTGACCGGGCGGTGGAGTTCCTTGATGCGATCATGAATGATCCTGATCCATGGTTGCGCATTCATGTCATTGAAGTTATTGCGGCGATTGCTGATGCGCGCGCCCCGGAATACATCACGCGTTTTCTCCAGGACGACGATGAGATGGTCCGTGAAGTGGCAATGGGCACCTTGCACAGCAAGGGATACGATATCGCGCCCCAAATGTGAGGAGCACGAACACCGTGACCATAGCAGCGCCGTTAGTGGCCAAGCCGCCGATGACACCCATGATGAAGATGTCGGATGAGATGTTCCGCGTGGTCCGGGAATTCATCTATCAGCTGACCGGGATCTACTTCCAGGACAACAAGAAGTACCTCCTTGAAGGGAGAATCGGCAAGCGCGTCCAGCTCCTCGGGCTCAACTCGTATGAAGACTACCTTCAACTCATCAAGTACGGCACGCGACGTACGGAAGAGTTGAGGCACCTCTACGATGCCATCACGATCAATGAGACGTTCTTCTTCAGGAATGAACCGCAATTTGAGGCCTTTGAGCAAACACTGGTGCCGGCGATCCTGGCACGAAGGGGATCACTCACGCGTCAGAAATTGCGCGTCTGGAGCGCTGCAAGCTCCTCGGGCGAAGAAGCCCACACCATTGCTATGATCTATCTCGAGAAGCTCCGGACGAAGTACCAGGGGCTGGAACTTGAGGTTGTCGGAACGGACATCAGCTATGCTGTCCTGGAGACTGCCCGCAAAGCAGTCTACCGGGAATACTCCATTCGCAACATGCCCAAACACTACCTGGAGAAATACTTTACCGTCGAAGATGTGCGGTATCTGCTGCGTGACGAGGTCAAACGCCTCGTCCGTTTCGATCATATGAATCTGTACGAACAGACACGCATGCGGCAGGTGACCAATGTCGATGTAATTTTCTGCTGCAACGTGCTGATCTACTTCGACACGCAGTCGAAGATTCAGGTTGTCTCCAATCTGTATAACGCACTGAACCGCGGGGGGTATCTGTTTATCGGTTATGCAGAATCGCTCCACGGCATATCCACCGCATTCAAGCTGGAAAGCTTTCCCAAGACTGTTGCCTACAAGAAGGAGTGAGACATTATGGGGAGGACGATTCTTGCGGTTGATGATTCCGCCACGGTGCGCAAGTTTGTTTCTGTGGCGTTGACCATGCAGGGATTCGGGGTCGTCACAGCATGCGACGGCATGGATGCACTGGAGAAATTGCCCAACCAGCAGGTGGATTTGGTAATCACCGATTTGAACATGCCAAACATGGATGGCTTCGAATTGATCAAAGCGCTCAGGGAAAATCCTGCCTACAAAGATCTTCCAGTGATCATTCTGACGTCGTTAACCGATGATGACAGCAAGGACAAAGGGACAGGGCTGGGTGTGAATTCCTACATCGTCAAGCCCTTCAGTCTCGAAAAGATACAGCATGAAGTGTCGAAGTATGTGAGCTGGGCAGACTAATGTATTCATTGTGTTCATCTATTGCAGGGACGTGACATGGGCGCTACAAAGTTTTTGGTGGTAGATGATTCGTTGACGATGCGACGCATTGTCGTTAATACCCTCAAGACTCTCGGCTTCTCAGCGATCGTCGAGGCGGCCGATGGCAAAGACGCCATGACCAAACTGATGAGTGAGGGAGCCGACTTTCTCATCACCGACTGGAACATGCCGGAAATGAACGGTCTCGAGCTGACGAAATGGGTCCGGGGCAATGAGGAGTTTGCCGAGCTCCCCATTCTGATGGTGACGACACGGGGGAACAAGGAAGACGTCATTGACGCCATGAAAATGCGGGTGAACAATTACATCGTGAAGCCCTTCACAGCTCAGGGCTTGAAAGAGAAGATTGACGCCATTCTGAAGAGCAGTAATGGCAAACCGGCCTGAGTGCGGACTGGGATTTGATCAACGAAAGCAGATGACAATGAAACGTAGAGTGCAGCACGAGAGAACACAAGAGAGACACTACCAATGTCAATGAGAAATGCGGTGGAGGCATTGTTCGGCATCATTCCGGTGCTGGACCAGATCAAGCAATCCATCGAGCAGACCACAGGGGCGATTCCACGTGCTTCGATCCAGCTGAACAACGTCACCCAGGCAACAGAGATGGCGACGGTGGAGATACTCAATGTCCTGGACCGCATGACCGGTCGCATCGAAGTCGCCGAAGGAGCTATCCAAAGGCTGCGGCAGGGACCGGCTAATACCGCCGAATCGCTCGAAGCCATCAGCCAGGCCCTGGCAGACACGCGCCAGGATTCTATGAATATTGCCATGGCGCTTCAGGTGCAGGACATTACGTCCCAGCAAATCGCCGGTGTGTCTCACATGATAGTGACCGTTCGCAGCCAGCTGCTCGAAGCTCTCGGCCAGCTTGAACCGGGAAAGAGATCTCCGGCCGGGCCTTCCCCCGGGGAGGCGACGGCATTCGATGGGAATGCTTCATTCACGGGATCAACTGAACGCCAGGAGAATGCTGACGCGATCATCAAACAATGGAACAAGGCGGACAATGAGTGATCAGGGTACGGGCAACGGGCCGGCATTCGACAATGAAATGGCGGAGATTCTCGAAAGCTTCATTGTCGAAACCCGTGAGACCTTCGACAAGTTCGGGCAGGACCTCATCACATTGGAAAAGGGCGCGACAGATGCCGATCTGTTGAACGCCATCTTCCGCGCGGTGCATACCGTCAAGGGAACCTCATCGTTCCTTGGCCTGGAACAAATGACACAGCTGGCACACAGCTTCGAAAATGTACTGAACAAGCAGCGCCGGGGCGAGCTCCAGGTATCGTCAGACAAGATGGATGTCATGTTTGACGCATACGACCTGATGAAAGAATTGCTTATGCAGATCGAATCGCGGAATATCCAGCGCATCGATCTGGACCCCATCCTTGCAAGGCTTCGCGCATTATCGCAAGAGGCGTCTGCTCCTGCAGCTGTGTCTGCTCCCAAACCGGTGCCGCTTGCAGCTCAGGTTCCCCCGGATGCCGGTAAGGAACTTCCGGCTCGGAACGTTGCTGAAGCCACTGCGCAGAAGCCGGTCGATACAACAATACGTGTGGATGTCGTGCGTCTCGATACCCTCATGAATCTGGTCGGTGAGCTTGTGCTCGGCCGTAACCGTCTGACGCAAATCGCCTACCAAATGAGCCAGGAGAGCGAAGGGACACCCCTCTCCAAGAATCTGACGGAAACAAGCTCCCAAATCGACTTCATCACCACCGAACTTCAGATGGCCGTAATGAAGACCCGCATGGTCCCGATTGCAAAAGTCTTCAACAAACTGCCACGCCTTGTACGTGATCTCATGAAAGAAACCGGGAAAGAACTCGAACTCATCGTGGCTGGTAAAGAAACAGAACTGGACAAGTCGATAATCGAAGAACTCAACGATCCGCTTGTCCACCTTGTCCGCAATGCTGGAGATCATGGGATTGAATCGCCTGCAGACCGGCGGGCGGCAGGGAAGCCAGAAAAGGGAACCATCACCGTTCGCGCTGAGCACGAGGGAAACCATATTGTCATTTCCGTGGGTGACGATGGCCACGGCATGGATCCTGAGAAACTCAAAGCCAAAGCAATTGAATGGGGGGTGCTGACGGAGGCCCAGGCGCGAGAAATGTCGAGTACCGACGCCTTCAATCTGATTTTTGCCCCCGGGTTCAGCACAGCCGCATCGGTCACCAACGTCTCCGGCCGAGGTGTCGGAATGGACGTTGTGAGGACCAACATCATCAAACTCAAAGGCATCATAGAGATCGAGTCGGAACTCGGGAAAGGGAGCAAATTCATTGTCAAGCTCCCTTTGACTCTTGCGATCATCCAGGCGTTGCTTGTTGAAGTGGCAAAGGAGGTGTTCTGCATTCCGCTCGAAGCAGTCCTCGAAGTCGTGCGCATCGAGGCAAGGGATATCAGTACCATCGGTGGACGTGAAGTCGTTCGGCTGCGCAAAACCGTTCTGCCTCTGGCGCGTCTTCATCGGGTGATGGGGACAACGGCCAACGGGTCCAAACAGGGCGAGTGGATCTACATCGTCGTTGTTGGGCTGGCGCAGCAACGGCTGGGTATTGTCGTGGATTCGATGCTGGGACAAAAGGAAGTCGTTATCAAGTCTTTGGGTGGTTATCTGGGAACGGTTCCGGGTATTGCGGGTTCGACGATTCTCGGTGAC
>Ga0182021_10009737_pt1 | contig 11388 bp, 9 predicted proteins | sample 612E3MmetaG_FD_120493 | JGI IMG/M metagenome (GOLD analysis project Ga0182021, IMG submission 120493) | Permafrost microbial communities from Stordalen Mire, Sweden - 612E3M metaG (Illumina Assembly) | ecosystem: Environmental > Terrestrial > Soil > Wetlands > Permafrost | place: Sweden...
GGCACCCACGACGAGCTGATTGACCAGCGCGGCCTCTATGCCAACTTGCTGCAGGTACAGATGGGGCTCGACGAGCGCAGCATCGGGGTACTGAAACAGAGAGGACGCCCCGACTGAAACCGACGCCCGCGCTCCTGCTGGCCCGAGCCCGCTCTTTTCTTGGAAGTTTTTCCCGGATGACCGCCCTTGTTGGTTGCTAGTTGCAAGGAGCCCAATGACCATCACACGGCCACGACTTTTCAACCTTTCTCGATACCACTTGCTCGGAGCAACCCTGGTTGCTGGGGCACTTTGCTCGGCCTGCACCACCGGGACAGATACCTCGCCTTCGTCGTCCGGCGGGCTGCATGACACCGGGGGACAGTCCAGCACCGGAGGCACCACCAGCAGCGGCGGCGCGCCTGGCACAGGGGGCTCGATAGGGACTGGCGGGCTCGTGACCACGGGTGGGTCCACAGGTGGGACCACAACGCAAGGCGGATCGACGACCCAAGGCGGCTCGACTGCGAAGGGCGGGGCAACAACCCAAGGCGGCTCGACAACCCAAGGTGGGGCGACAACCCAAGGTGGGGCGACAACCCAAGGTGGGGCGACTGCGAAGGGCGGGTCGACAACCCAGGGCGGAACGACAACCCAGGGTGGGTCGACAACCCAGGGCGGGACGACAACCCAGGGTGGGTCGACCAGCCAGGGAGGCGCGGGCGGTCGCGACGCCGGGACCACTTCACCCGATGCAGCCCCACGCGATGCCACCGCGGATCGAGGAAATGCGACCGGCGGTTCCACCGGCACAGGCGGAAACACGGGCACAGGCGGAACCGTGGGTGCAGGTGGTTCCGGCGGGGGAAGCAGCACGCATACGGGACCGTGGAAGATCATGGCCCTGGGCAATTCGATCACCGGCTATTGTTACCCACAGGATCTCTCTCTGGAACTCACAACGAATGGCCGCACAAACTTCATTTTCATCGGAACCCAGACGAACAATCACGGCGACTGCACGAAGGGTGCACCAGCCACCCTCAAAACCGAGGGTCATGGTGGCTATGGTGTGACCTATTTGCCGGCCGACACCAAGCGAATGCCCAACCCTTGCACCAAACAACCCCAAGGATGCGGAAGCTATGCTGAACTACTTACGTGGGCCGCTGAGAAGCCAGACATTGTGCTTATGCACTACGGTACCAACGATGTTTGGGATGGGGTGGCTACCGCCACTATCCTCTCGGCCTATACGACGGTTCTCGCTGAGTTCCGCAAACAGAATCCCAACGTAATCTTCTTCGTGGCCCAAATCATCCCGATGAATCCCAGTACCTCTTGCTGCGAGACTGGTGTGGAAGGTCTTAATGCCGCCATACCTGCCTGGGCCACAGGCCAGAACACCGCCGCATCGCCAGTGTACGTCGTAAACGTTTGGTCCGCGATCAACGCAACTACGTACTTGCCAAACTCCACGTTCACTGCGGACGGTGTTCACCCCAACCCGGCTCCGTCGCAAACAATGGCGGACAAGTGGTACGCTGCCCTCATCGCGCAGGGGCTCCCATAGGAAGGTCCCGCGACCGATCTGATCCCGGTCGCCGGGAGTCTCCGGCCCCGCTGACACGGGTGCGCAGACGTTGCCCGAAGGCAACGTCAGTACACGTACAGCTCCGAATTTGACAGTATGTTCGTGCCGTCGGAGCCCCCTACCAGAAGAACCTTTCCGTTCAGGAGCATCGTGGCGGTGTGGCCCGTTCTTCCATCGCTCATCGATCCGGCGGTAGTGAACGAGCCACTTGTCGGATCGTACAACTCCGCGGTTGCCTGGGCGCCACTGTTATCCGAGCCGCCAGCGATAAGGATCTTGCCGTTGGCGAGCATCGTCGCTGTATGAAGAAATCTCGCACCACTCATAGTGCCCACGGCCGAGGTGAATCTACCCGTGCCGGGATCGTACACCTCGGCACTCGTAAGAGTGGAATCCGAATCGTTGTACCCACCGACCATCAACACCTTGCCATTCGCCAGTATTGTCGCCGTGTGGCCCTGCCTTGCCGCGATCATCGTCGTGGCCGTTGGTGTGAAGTCCCCAGTTGCCGGGTCGTACACCTCTGCGCTTGCCAGATACGCGGATCCAACACCGTGTCCGCCAGCGACCAGAACCTTCCCGCTCGCCAACAACGTAGCGGTGTGCTGGATTCTCACGTCGCTCATCGAGTTTGGCGTAAGCGCAAACAATCCTGTGGCGAAATCGTAGATTTCCGCACTATCAAGAGGCGAGAAATCATCCGCCCCACCCGCGACGAAAACTTTGCCTGAGTCTGGCAGTAGCGTTGCTGTAGGCAAATCCCTGATCGAGTTCATCGAATTCGCGACGCTAAACTGCCCTGTAGCCGGGTCGAACAACTCGGCGCTGGAAAGGTTGTCATGTGTAACAATGGAACCTGTCCCGCCAGCAATGAGAACCTTTCCGTTCGGCAACAATGTGGCAGTGTGATCAGACCTTGCCGTGTTCATCGAGCCGGTGGACGAGAACAGGCCGGTCGCCGGGTCATAGAGCGCTGCACTCGACAAGGAACCAACGCCATTGCGCCCACCCGCGACGAGAACGGTCCCATTGACGAGCCGTGTGGCCGTGTGATCCATTCTTGCTGCCGTCATCACCCCACTAACAAAAAATCCAACCACCGACACCGTTACCTGTGCCGTTGCGGTATCGCCTGCGGGGTTGGTCACGGTCAGGGTGTAGGTCGTCGTGCCTGACAAGGCACCGGTACTGACCGCAGTGCCGCTGCTGACGCTTCCGATGCCTTTGTCGATGGCGCCGGTTCCGGAGGCGAACGACGCAGTCAAGGTCGTGCCGGTGCCCGGCGCGACAATACCCGCGGCAGCGGTGAAGCTGGAGATGGTCGGCAACAGCACCACCGTCACATCCACCTGCGCTGTGGTGGTGTCGCCCGCGGCATTGGCAACCGTCAGGACGTAGGTCACACTGGAGGTCAATGGCCCCGTGCCGACTCCACTCCCGCTGGTAATTCTGCCGATCCCTCGACTGACTGAAGCTGTGGCACCGACGTAAACCGCAGTGAGGGTCGTGCTGGACCCCACGCTGATCGTGGCCGGATCAGCCTTGAAACTTGTGATAGTCGGGGCCTGAACGACGGTCACCAGGAGCTGCGCTGTTACCGCATTGCTAGCGTAATTCTGAGCCGTCAGGGTATAGGTGGTGCTTTGGGTAGGGGTGACCAGCCTTGTGCCCGTGGCCGACACCGGCCCCACGCCTTGATCGATGGTGACCGTCGCGGCACCAGAAACTGACCAGCTAAGGGTTGCACTCTTGCCCGCAGTTATCATCGGGGGCGATGCAGTAAAGGTAGAAATCACGGGCAACTCAACGATAGGGACATCGCTGGCGTCGACTCCAGGGGCATCGGTGAGGTTGGCGTCCGGCGAACCACTTGTGCCGCCTGCGCCGCCTGTTCCGCCGGCTCCGCCTTGCGCCACGGTCCCTCCAGTCGTCGTGATTCCGCCGGTGCCGACAGCCATCGGCAGGTCAGGTGCCGCGTCCAGCGGTGCATCGGGTGCAGCGTCTGCCGGCGCGTCTGGTCGCGCATCCACCGGCGCATCCGGCGGAACGAACACCGGCGTCTGGTCCGGCTCCGGGCCGTCCAGCCCATAGGTGTTGCCCACCGGCGCGTCGGGTGGGAGGGATGCTGGCGCGGAATCCGGCCCGGCGGCATCCCGTCCGACAGCAGGGCCAGCGGGCGCATCGGTCCAAGCCGGCGCATCCATGCCCAGGACCGTGTCAGCAGCGCTGTTGCTGTCTACGACCACAAGGCCATCAGCACCGCCGTCGACGTCCCGCAAGCATTTCCAATCGGCAGTGCACGTGTACCCGGTCTGGCACTCGTCTTGGGGTGAGCACACGCTCCAGTCCCGCTGTATGCACGAAGGTTCCAATACCGCTGGCAGAACCAATGCCAGCAGCCTTGTCCATACGACGCGTCGGTTTCTCATGTCTGAGTTTCTCGGCTGTGGGTTGAGGAAGTTGCCTGAAAAATGAGACAATCAATGGTGCGCCACGGCTGGTTTCCGGCGCCATACCGCGGACGAGTCCGGCGGTCGGGAGGCATCGCGTTCGTGCCCCGTATTCCCCCTTGTGCAGGCAAACCGGAAAGCCACGCAGCAGACGATGCCCACGAGGGCCTGGCGTGTCAAGCGCCGGATGCCACCCTGAGACGGATGTGTGGCCCTCGTCCTGAAGACTGGCTCTCAGGGATGCGCCCATTTCTGGTTTGTCGGTATAGGATGATCCACAGAATCTTGTCTGAAACTGCACTGCCGGTCGAACCCTCGGATCTCCTGCTGCTCAACGCCTCCAATCTGCCGGCGACGCCGATCTTCCCCTATGCCTTCGTGCAGGTGACGGCGCTGGCCCGCCGCCATGGCTTGCGGGTCGCGCGTTTCGACTTTGTCGGCCTGCCCAAGCAGCGGTGGCTCATGCTGCTGGCCGAGCTGATTGCGTGCCACCGTCCGCGCATGATCGGCCTGCACCTGCGCCAAGCCGATACCGTGGTGGCCTCGGATTATTTGCCCCCGCCCGAGGGCGATCCCGCCAAGTATTTTCTGCCAGTGGACGACACTGCCGAGTTACTGCACCACATCCGCGCGCTCACCGAGGTGCCGGTAGTCGCCGGCGGATTCGGATTCAGCGCCTATCCTTTGCGGACAGCGCAGCGCCTGGGCGTGGATTTCGGCGTGCAGGGCGAGCCCGACGGTTTCTTCGAACGCTGGGATGACGTGCTTGCCGGCCGTCGCCTCGGGGAGGTGCCCAACCTAGTCTTTCGCCAGGGCCGGCACTTTCGCGCCAACCCGCGCGTGTTCTATCCCCCCTCGCCCGAGGGCGAGTACGACGAAACCTTGATTGCTGAGCTGGTTCGCTTCTACGGCGAACGGCCGCTGCTCGACGGATCGCTGGTGCATGTGCCGGTGGAGATCGCGCGCGGCTGCCCCTTCCGCTGCTATTTCTGCAACGAGCCCGCGGTCAAGGGCCGCGAGGTGCGCTACCGGCCTTGGGCAGCGGTGGCGCAGGATCTCGACCTTCTCGAACGCCACGGCATCCACTACCTGTGGTTCGTGTGCTCCGAGATCAATATCCATCCGACCCAGTGCCGCGCGCTCGCTCGTCGCATGGCCGCGCGGAACCGCGGGCGTGAACCCGCCCGCCCCACACGCTGGCGCTCATACAACATCCCGCGCATGTCGGCCGCGGACACACGGCGCATGATCGCCGCCGGCTTCGAGCCGGGCTGCAATGATTTTCCTTCCTTCGACGACCAGAACCTGACCCGCTGCCGCGTCCCCTTCCGCTCGGCCGCTGCCCTGGCCTACTACCGGCGATTTCTCGATTGGGCCGACGCCCAGCCGGTTGCGCCACGCGATCGTCAGATTTTCTACCTGTTTTTGGGCAACGCCTTCGCCGATGCGCGTACCATCGCCACAACCTTGCGCTCGGTTGATCGGCACGGGCTGGCGGATCGCCACGAGATTGCGTCGCTGGGCGCCGCCACTCGCGTTTTCGAAATCGACGGCGCGCTCAGCTGCGGTGATGCCCGCAGCATGACCACGGTAGGCCGCGCGGGCAAGGCCAGGCTCGACCTAGTGGGACCCACGTATCACTATCCCCCAGCGCTGGTTCGTCATCTGGGCAGTGAAAAGGCGGTGCGTGAGTTTCTTGCCTATGTCGGCGCGACTTTCCTTTCCAGCGAACACGAGCGCCAGCGCGACTGGCCGGGATTCCTTGGCAGGAGTCTCGGTCCGGCGGCGCTGCTCGCCCGCATGCGCGAGGCGAAGCAAGCGGGCGGCGTGAAATCGCTGACTCTTGACGCGGCCTCGGATGCACAGCTCGGCGCCAGTATCCTGCGAATCCTGCACGAGCTATGGCGCAAACCGGATGCAAGCGCGGTTTCACGGCTGCTCTTTCGGGGCGGTGAGCGCGAAGCCATGAACTACGTGGCGCAAGCCGTGGCTGTCCAGCTTTTGCGCCCGCACGCGCGCGCCTTCCGCCGCGTGCTGCGCTTCCTGCGCATCCCCACCGATCGCGGCGGATTCCATTGCCTTACCCCCTATCGCGTGGCCGAGATCCTCTACCGGCGCTGGGACAGCACCGAAGACTTGCTGGCCGAGACCAGCGAGAAATGCGCCATCGCGCCCGGAAGCCTCGACGCCCTAACGCTCCACTACCTGCTTTTCGAGAACAACCTGCGCATCCGCAAGGAATACCGCGCGCTTCTCTTCCCATCGCCATGATGTCAAGGCACGCCTACCCGGGCGGTGGTTCGGCCCAGCGATTTCGTGACAGTTGCATTTGCTTGCGCCCAGCCCCAAGCTATTGTGGTTGGTGGCTGTTTCCCGACAGTTGGTCAAGATAGACATGGGAAAGAAAACTCTCGCGCAATTGTTCTTGGGGGTGATCCTCGTCGTGGCTTCGTGCGGCCGCAACGCCCTGCTGCCATCTTCCCAAACCGAAGGGGGCGCCGGTCAGACTGGTTCACGTGGGGCCGGCGGTACAACCGGCGGGGGGGGCTTTGGTTTTGCGCTTCCGGATGGTGGGATTGCAGCCCTGTTGGGGGATGGCGGTGTCGGCCAGTTCCTCTGCGGGCCCGAGGTTAGGTTGGGCGCGTCTTGTTCCGGCAGTGTGCCGATTTGCGTTCTTCCCAGCCTGGGTGGCGTCTGTGCCTGTCTCTCCGGCACCTATCTCTGTCCGCTGAGTACCGGCGGTCCCTCGCAGTGCCCGCCCGGGGCAGCGAACGGAGCGACCTGCAAGTCGCCGCTTTCCACCTGCATAGGTGGATCGGCGGTCGGCTGCATTTGCGGTCTGGGAACCTACAGTTGCCTGTAGCGCTTCCCGATTGGCTAGTCGATCGGTTGTGGGTGCGCAAACGCATCGGTACGGGGTGGACACTCAACTACGCCCGCCCCGCGGCCTATTGGATAACCGCGTTCCTCCTGGTTTTCGTAGGTGTGATTGTGTACTTCTCACTGCACACCGGGCCGCCACGTTTCTGTCGCTGAAAGCGATTCCCGCCCGCCGCGCCACCGCTGCTGCCCACAGCTCCAGAGTCAGTGTCGCGCTGGTGGAGGCGACGGAGGGACTGGCACCGCAGGAGTTTTCAGCTCCACCACCTTCTTTGGCTCGGCTGGGTCGTTGCTGATGAGTTGCAGCTTTCCGATGCCTGGTTCAGCCTGCTTCCCGGGCGGCGTCCCGTTCCAGGTCACCTTCACCTTGAATACTGCGTTCGATTCAGGCTTCTCGATTGCGGCGGCAAACGGGCCATCGAGCACACGAACCCGCAACAACTTGAAATTCGGCTTCTTGCTCGAAACCCGCAGCTCGCGCTCGTGGCCATCGCCCGATCCGGCAGCAAAACTCAGACGGTCCGGCACTACCTGAAGCGTGCTGGTCACAGCCCAGGTCAAATTGAGCTCCAGTTGTTCAGGCTTCGCCAGACCGGTGGCAATAGTCACCTTGCCCGATCCGGCGGCGACCTTGTTGCCCTTGAGTTTGAGCTCCAGCCCCTTCTTGACCGTGTCGCCCACCTTCTCCTCGATGAGCCGCACCTCCAATGCATCGAGGATAGGGTCCTTGTCCGCGTCGACTGGCGTGTCAGCTCGCCTTGGGCTTTCCAGCTTGAGGATTTTCGGGGTCGCCTCAGCCAGCAGCTTACCGGTCAGCCACACCTTGTCTACGTGTGGAACCCCATACTCGGTCACCACGCGCACGTAGCTCTGCTCCAGCGCGAGCATTCGTTCCACGTTGGCGGTCAGCGTGACCGTGACGTGGGCTTGCCCCGTGGCGTTCGAGTCGACCGTGATCGTTGTGCGGCTGGGCCCGACGCGGTTGTGGGTGTCAAAGGTGGCGTCGATCTCACCGGCACCGCCCGGTGCAATCGAATTGCTCTTCAGCGCAGCCACCGTGCACCCGCACGATGCATGAGCGCCGCTGATCAGCAGCGGGGCATTGCCTGGGTTCTTCACCACGAAGGCGTATCTGAGTTTGTCGCCCTCAGTCACCGTGCCGAAATCGTGCACTTCGCTCTCGAATGCGATTCTTGCTCCACCCGCATCCACCGACGCCCGCGCCGACCTGGCCCGCCCTCCGCATCCCACGAGGCACAGCGAGAGAACCAGCAACTCCAGCGCACGAGATCGGATGGTACAGCGGATCGCGGCGAGCCAGGTTCTTGCAGCTTCACGAGGCATCTAGCGAGAGTAGCAGAGGATGAGGACTAGGGGGAAATTTGCGAGGCGCGCTAGTGTATACTTAGAGGGTATCCGGTTTTCAGCCCGCCACAAGATGGGCAAACCTCGTGTGGGGGATTCGTGCCCCGTTCGACTCTTTCCCTTTTTCTCTCGGCGACCTTGGCCGTGCTCGCTTGTTCGAGCAGCGGCGGCGGCAAGGTTGGCGGCACAGGTGCTGGAGGAGGTGCGACCGAAAATGGCGGCGGGGTGAAGGGAGGGGGCGGGCAATCCGCGACCAGTCCACGTGGGGGCACAACTGCTGGCTCGGGCGGAATCAGTGCAAGCGGGGGCGAGAGCGCATCGAGCACAGGCGGCACCGGCACGGGCAGCGGAACAACCTGTCCGCTGTTCGGCTCCACCGCGCCCGGGGGCGGCGGCACCAGCTACCACGTCGGCCCGGGTCAGACATACGCGACTATCGGCGCGGTGCCTTGGTACAGCCTCAAGGCCGGCGACACAGTCTACATCCACTATCAGAGTACGCCGTACCACGAGAAGTTCTTGGTCTCTGGCCAAGGGACATCCGCGCAGTGGATCCGCGTGCTGGGGGTACCAGGGCCGGGCTGCGAGCTTCCCGTCATCTCCGGCGACGGCGCCACCACCAGCGCCAACATGCACAACTACTGGCAGGACGCCACCGGCAATAGCGCCATCCAGGACTCAGGCATCATCCAGATTGCGGTCAACCGCGGCACCGTGCTCCCGGCCTACATACAGATTGCCGGGCTGGAGGTGCGCGACTCCGGCACCGCCTACAAGTTCACCGCCGAAAATGGCACCTCCGCCAACTACGGCATATTCAGCGCGTGCATTTACGCGCATTCAGCTAGTCACCTTCTTATCAGCGGAAACACGCTCCACAATTGCGGCCTCGGTTTCTACAATTGGATCGGAGACGGGTCGGCTCCTACTTCGTATTGGGCTGGTCTTGAAGTCGACACTGTGTTGCAGGGAAACTACTTCTACGACAATGGAGCGGTGGGAAGCTATACCTGCCACCAGAGCTACACCGAGTCCCAGGGCGTGATCATCGAATACAACCACTACGGTGCGATGAAGACCGGCTCCATGGGCAGCCAGCTCAAGGACCGTTCCGCGGGCACCATTGTCCGCTACAACTACGTTGAACAGTCACCGCAGGGCTGGGATTTGGATTTGGTGAACCCGCAGAATGGCTGGCCTGTCCTCGGATCTCTTCCGACCTATGCCCACGACTTCGTGTACGGCAACATTATCGTCGACAAGAGCCTCGCCCAAGATTTCATCCATTGGAATGAAGACGACCAGTCCGGCCACGGCCGGGCCAATCAAGCCAATGGCGCCCTCGCTTTCTACGACAACACGGTTGTGGTTGTGGCCAACCAATCGGACTTCTACGGCGCGCTCGACATCTTCAACGAGACCTGGGGCGGCTTCGACTGTCCGTCGGGGCCACAGCCTGGGGTGATACGCCAGCACAACAACATCTACGCCAGCTTGCCGCGCACGGTTGGGTCAGCGGCGGCGCCCCTGCAATTCGGCTACTGTGGCCTGGAGAATTTCGATTTCGGAGTCAACTGGGTTTCACCAGGCTGGACATCGTGGAAACGCGGCGGGGCCAGCGCCAGCGGCACCGCGAGCATCGTCTCGCCTTCGGGAAACGATCCCGGATTCGTCAACGCCACTGGCAACGATTTCCACCTCACTGCGGGATCCTCAGCTGTCGGCATCGGCGGCATTCTTGCTCCCGCGGTCACCAACAACCCTGAAGCTCTCGATCTGACGCCGGTCTTCCAGTACCTCGCCGATCAGCAAGTGGAGGTCCGATCGACGAGTGGAGCCGGATCCGACCTGGGTGCCTTCGAGAGATAGGGACGAACCCGGGGCGGTGAAGACTCCGTTCCGACGGGGCCTACCAACTCAGGTGGGGGGGCGGGTGCCGTTGAAGCGCTGTATGTCTTGGCAGGTGTCGCGGGTTCCGCAGTCCGCGTTCTTGTTGGTAGCGTATGTGTAGGTCACGCTTCCGGTGAGCAGATCTCCGGCAAGCGTGCCGACCAGGTGGGCGTTGCGTGTGAAGGCACAGGTGCCGCTGGACCCGGCCACGGTTCCGATGATTGACAGATCGAGTGAATTGCCCGAGATTTTCCCGGTGAACGTGTCGCTGCCCGTGGCCAAGCTGAGACCCATCCCGGCCACACCTTGCACCTTAGCTGTCACGTTGGCGCCGTCTTGGGTCACTACCACGGTCACGCCAGTGGAAGAGGTTTCCGCGGCATTGGTCAGGATGCCGCACTCGTTCTGCTGGACGGTGAGGGCAAGGGTGTAGGTACCGGCCACGTTGGCAGTGGCATCGCTGCTACAGGCTGCTGCAAGCACGGCAAGAGTGAAAGCTGCCCTATGCATGAGACGCTCCCTTCTCTTGCAACTATACTCGGTATTGCCCTCGGCAGAAAGTTTCTGACCACCGACTACGCGCTGACAACGCTGCGGCGGGAATGGAGTACAATAGCGCACGTTTGACCCGCGCCGATATTGCAAGTCAAGCCGCGCGTTTGAAAAGGAGAGGAAGAGATCCATGCGAATCAAGTTTGCCGTGTCGTGCGTGGCGATCACGCCCTTGCTGCTCTCGGTCGCCTTTCCCCGAACCAGTGCAGCGCAGGTGAACCTTCAGGTGCGGGTCGGCGTACCAACAATCCGTTTTGAAACCCCGCCCGCCCTGGTCGAAATCAGCCCTGGTGTGCAGGTTGTGCCGGAATACGACCAAGAGGTCTTCTTCGTAGACGGCTGGTACTGGCACCGCGCGGGCCGGGTGTGGTACCACACGCGAGACCATCGGGGAGGTTGGGTCGTCGCCCACGGGCGAGAGGTCCCGCGAGGTTTGTTGCGCGTTCCTCCGGGCAGGTACAGGCACTACCAGGCCGCCAGAGAGCGGAATATCAACGAACACCGACAGGAGAGACTAGGGCACCGCGGCGAGGCGCAATTGCAGAGGCGGGAACGCGCGGAACACAATGACCGCGGCCGTTTCGAGCGCAACAACCATGGCGTCCGCCAAGAGCGCATGGAGCAGCGGAGCCACGGCGAATTCCACCGCGGGCGCCGCTGATCGACTGTCCTCTCGAC
>Ga0182021_10009738_pt1 | contig 11387 bp, 9 predicted proteins | sample 612E3MmetaG_FD_120493 | JGI IMG/M metagenome (GOLD analysis project Ga0182021, IMG submission 120493) | Permafrost microbial communities from Stordalen Mire, Sweden - 612E3M metaG (Illumina Assembly) | ecosystem: Environmental > Terrestrial > Soil > Wetlands > Permafrost | place: Sweden...
GCAGCGTCGCCTGGTATTCTGGCAGAACGGGTACCCCATCCGCAAGCTTAACCAGGCTTACTTTGCCTTCTACGGAGCTTATGCCAATGTACCAGGTGGGGCAGCGGGTGAGGATCCGGTCGGCCCGGCCGTGCGTGCGCTCCGGGCGCAAAGTGCCAGCCTGGCAGATTTTCTGAAAACCATCGCCAGGATGAGTTCCTTCCAACAACTTCAGGCTGCCATATCTAAATAAATAATGAAACCAGAAAACAAAGCGGTAATAAGGTCTTGTCAATCCATGGTCCAAAGAACATTGATCAAGCCGCACCTGATCTCCCTCCTAGCTTGCATCGGATTTATCCTTTCAGCCTGCTCCTCTGTCCCGACCAGCTCTCCCCCCACCTCCTCAGTGATTCCCATCCAGTCGCAAGCAGTGTCACCCACCGTTGTTCCCTGTACCCTTCTACACACCCCGGCAGCCTCCATGGCAACCCCGGGTATCCCGTTTGAGGGTCACGGACACGCGAGTGGACCTGCAGATGCACCCGTGACCATTATCGTCTTCAGCGATTATCAATGCACTCAATGTGCCATTCTGGCCGCCAGCCTGAAACAGGTACGACTGATCCATTCAAAAGATGTACATCTTATATATCTACACGCACCATTGGCAGTAAATGATAAAGACAACCTGGCTATCCAGGCAGTGGAAGCAGCGGATCTGCAGGGTAAATTCTGGGAGATGCACGACCTGCTTTTTGCCAAGCAGGCTGAATGGTTCACGCTTAGACCAGCGGATTTCGAGTCGTGGACCGCCCAGCAGGCTGTTAATCTTGGTCTGGACCCGATCCGCTTCCGCTCTGATTTTAACGGACCGCAGGTGGCTGAACGTCTTCAGCAGGCAGTTCAATTCGCCTCCACGGTAAAGTCGTTTTCTCCACCAGTGCTGTTCGTCAACAGTACGTCAGCGTATACCGGCCTCGCAGATTTTGCCAGCCTGGACACGGTCATCCGCATGGATGCTCTGACTATGCACGAATTCAGCGCCTGCCCCACCCAGGATGTGGATCCACTCAAGCAGTACATCGCCACCCTTCACACGGCTAAGGGCGATATTGTGTTACAGCTATATCCGGAGAAAGCACCGCTGGCGGTGAGTAATTTTATTTCCCTGGCGAACAACGGCTGGTATGACAATAATACCTTTTACCGGGTGCTCACGGGACAGTGGGCAATGAGCGGAGATCCCAGCGGGACGGGCTACGGCAACCCTGGTTACCTTTTTAAGACAGAGATCAGTGCCGGTCTGAACTTTGACCAGGCCGGCATGGTGGCGATGGATAATGATGGGCCGGATACCAATGGCAGTCGTTTTTTTATTAATCTTGGTCCGGTGCCTCAGATGGACGGGCAATACACCATTTTCGGAAAGGTATTGAGCGGTCTGGATGTCCTCTCCGCGCTGACCACCCGCAACCCACAACCGGGGGTCTACCTGCCACCGGGTGATGAACTCATCAGTGTCACTATTGAAATAAGATAATGGTCAGCATGCCATTCCCCCGGTACCGCCGCCAAAATATTCTGCTGGTCATATTTGCGAGTCTTGGAATTCTGGGTCTTTTGATCCGCTGCATATACCTGGTGGATACAGGACTCCTTTCCCACGGTCCTGGTTTCGTGGAAGATCAGGCCTCCAACCTGCTCAGCGCCCTCAGCATGCTCTTTTGTGCATCCGTTCTTCTACCGATGCTGGTATTGAGCATTAGAACGCTGAAAATGCAGGCAGTCCGTCCGGCAGTTATCCCAGCCATCAGGTCCCGGCAGCTGGTGGGTCTCGCCCTTGTTTGGGTGGTCGTTATCATCCTCGGATCTGTGATCTCGGGCATGTTCAACTATGGCTGGGCGGCGGCGGCAGTGTTCTTCCTGCCTGGCATAGGCCTGCCCATCCTGCTCATCGTTTGGATCGGGGCCGGTGGCCTGCCCAGCGGGTCAGTTCGCCGCTTGTGGTCGGTATATGGTATTAGCATGGTTGGGAGCACGCTGGGTGCGGTACTGCTGGAATACCTTCTGGTAGGGGTGGCGGTTGGGATCATTGGAATTGTTGCAACAGCCAATCCTGAATTGCTGAACCTCCTTAATCAGATCAAAAACCAGGTAACCTCGACCAAAGCCGGTGATATCCAGAGCCTGGTGATCACCCTGGCGCCCTATCTGACCAATCCCCTGGTCATCCTGTCCATCCTTGTCTTTGCTTCAATGCTTACGCCGATGATCGAAGAAACCCTCAAGCCGGCAGTTCTCTGGCTTTTGGGGAAACGAATGCGCTCCCCTGCTGAAGGTTTCTTACTGGGCGCGCTGTGCGGCGCCGGGTTTGCCACAATGGAAGGTCTCCTGGCTGCCAGCAGTGCTTCACAGATGTGGGGTCTCGGTCAGGCCGGGCGCTTGGCAGCCTCCTTGATGCATATCACCGCCAGCGGGATATTGGGCTGGGGGATCGCTTCCGCTCGATTGAAGCAACGATACGGGCGATTGGCTTTGGCCTACCTTCTGGCTGTCAGCATTCATGGAATATGGAATGGTTCGGTGGTACTGGCCGTATACGGTTCATTGCGGATGGTCACCCACAATACCCAGGGCGATCTGTTCGGTGGAATCCTTGTGATCGTTGGCTTGACTTCCTTATTCTTAATATTGATCATCATCGGAACAGCTCTGCCGCTGATCAACCACCATCTGCGACGATCAGCCGTTCCCCTTGCTCCACAGGTCCCGCTCCCACTGGCTGAAGAAAAACGTGAGAGTTCTTCTCCAGGACATTCTGATATAATCGCTCCGCCAACAAATTAGTTTTATACGAGGGATTTTAATGGGCTTCATTCTCAAGGTCGTTGATTTCGTCCTGCACATCGATAGCTATTTGAGCGACATCATTACCCGCTATGGGGCATGGACCTATGGTTTGCTGTTCTTTGTCATCTTCATGGAAACCGGTTTTGTCGTGACCCCCTTCCTCCCGGGAGATTCGCTTATCTTTGCAGCATCCACCTTTGCCGCCCGTGGCGCCTTGAATCCCTGGATGATCTTCATCCTGATGTCGATCGCAGCGGTAGCTGGGGATACCACCAATTACTGGATCGGTCATGCCGTCGGTGCAAAAGCCTATACCGGTGAAGTCAAATGGATCAAGCAGGAATACTTGGAACGGACCCATGCATTCTTTGAGAAACATGGCGGAATAGCCATTTTTCTGGCTCGTTTCGTTCCAATCATCCGCACTTTTGCCCCATTTGTCGCCGGTGTGAGCGAAATGTCCTACGGTTACTTCATTACCTGGAACATGATTGGGGGGATCAGCTGGGTGGCATTATTCACACTTTTGGGATACTTCTTTGGAAACATCCCCTTCGTCCAGAAGAATTTCGAACTGGTGATTATTGCTATCGTTCTTATCTCTTTGGTGCCGGCGGTATCTGAAGGACTGAAAATGAGGAAGAATAAGTAGGGAAGCGGGTATTCATTGAGTAAACCGGTCTCCATTAATAGAGGAGACCGGTTCTTTTTTACCTGATGCAGAAGCTTTCAATGCGCGATTCCCAGTAAGCGTGGATACCAGTACCACAATTCATCAGAGGCAGGCTTGCCATGGATGGAGGCCGAGGCATCCTGCAACGCCACGGGTGGATAGTAACCCCGGCTGACAAAACCGCCAATCCAGGTGCGGCTGTTGACCGCATTCAACATTGCCTGATAAACATCAGCCTGGGCCTGAAGATTCACCGGCACCTGGGTATTGCCCGGCTGGAAGAGCAGGTCTTGGGGGAGGGTAGCGTTCGCGGCACCATCTGTTGCGGGATAGGCAACAGCCAGGATGACCGGTTTTTGAATGGAGGCCTGGAATGGTTGTATGTCGGCATCCAACGACTGGCCAGCCGAGATTGTCATGGCATCCACGCTTGAACCACTTAGCGGGGCATACCAGAGCAGGTAAACGCCGTCCAGTGATTTTAGAAAATCCGGAGCAGAACTTAAGCCACCGGGATAGGACAAAGCCCAGTAGACACTGCCTTTAAAGCGGGTGCGGACATCCGAAAGGATCGCCTGCCAGCGCGCTTCTGCATCCGCCGGCACACCGGATGGACTGCCGTTTATCTGTCCGCCAGGCAGGGCAGGTGCGATCCAGTCCCCCCCCAGAATGAGTGCCTGGGCGCCAGATTTCGCCGCCAGGTCCGCATGATAGGCGGCAAAAGCTGCATAACGAGTGAACCAGGCATCCCACCAAGCCGCACCCTGGGGAGTGGAGGCCCACCAGGCGGAGGGATCACCGGGTAGATTGGGAACCGGGAAGAGCGCCACACTCAGGTTGGCAGCTCGCGCCCGGCCGACAGTATCCAAGATATCCGCCCATAATGGATCTGCACCGGGGGTGGGTGAAAAGATTAATGGAGAAGCCTGTTTCATAGTCCAGGTGGGGTCAACTACCAGCCAATTTGCGTAGATTCCCTGCACGTTCTGGATCGCCAGTGGGATCCAGGTAAGCCAGGTTGGATCATAGCCACCCTGAAATTCCACGCCGGCGGTGAACCCGCTCCGAGCCGAGATGGTAGCACCGACAACCGAAGCAGGAGCGGTGCTCTGCAACCATGTCCAGCTGGTGACGGTATCCTGAAAATCCTGTGGGGTCAGGCTGGTCGATACGGGCCGCCCCGAATTACTGCCTGAAGTCATCACATCATCAGCAATGCCGCATTGTTCGTCCCGGCAGTACCTGTACTCGAAATTGCCGAGCATATTCAGCGGACTGTAGAGCTGGTAAACCCACTGGTTGTTGCCTCGCGGCCACATCGGGAGAGGTTCGGTCCAACCATAGGGATTGAATTGGATCGAAACGATATCGGTTGCCGGTGTGCTCGCCGGGACGTTAACCTCGAACAGGATCGGTGAGGAGGTCCCTGCCTGCCAGGTTGGGACCACATCCTGGATCTGGACAGGGGTGGACGAAACAGGGACGATCAACTGACGGAGGATGAAAGAGCCGTCCAGGTTGTGCTCGGCATTCCAAAAACCATCCCCGAGGGTGTACTTATAGCGAATGTCAGCCCCTACAGGCAGCATCACCGACAGGGATAACTGTCCATCCTGCTCCGGTGTAAGCACTGGCATACGGGAGGCGACTGTGCTCAACCCACCCAGAAGGTTACCAAAGGTATCTCCCAGCTGGTACAGGTTCCCCGCCAGACGGATGGGAACATTCTGGATCATATTGGCGGGCACAGATAGGTTAAAGACAACATTCACCATGGTCGCCGGAGTCATCGAGACCGTAACCGGGGTGTTCAGACCGGCGTCGACTCTTGCACCCTGCTGAAAGGTCTGGTAGGCGCCGTCCATGGCATAGGCTACCAGGTTATGTGTTCCAACCGGGAGTGCATTAAAAATGAAGGCACCGTCCGAATCCGTCAAGGTCTGCTGCCCATCCACCACCATGAGCAAGTCCGGGATGGGGGATTGATTGGTCGCATCCATTACATGACCAGTCATTTGCCCCATAGGGCCGGTGAACGAGCCGTCGGTCCAGGCGGCAACCACATCGTTCACTGTTCCCGGGCTGGTCACCTGGTACATGCGATAGCGAACCGGTTTATTGAACGGGTCGTCTTCCAGAATGGGCAGGCCGGCCTGGCGGAGGTAGCGATATTTAACGATGCTGTTCAAGACGAAGGGTATGGTGACCGTGTAATCCAGCGAATCCATCCCCTGCATGGCATAGTTAACATAGTTCAAGTCCAGGCCGGTGACTTCATCAACAACCGACAGGTAGAGGGTCTCGCCAGTTGCCAAGGGAGAGGGTACGGTCACCCGGAAAGTCACAGCTGCGGAAGGTTGGGGCGTGGCAGTTGACCCGCTCAGGATGGGGGGGGTGGTGGTGGATCCTGTCAAGGCTGGGATGTTCGCAAGCGAGAATGTGCAACCACTGAGCAATAGGGTAATAATGCTTGCCAGGGATAAAAGATTGAGAATGGAAACTCGGACAGGTTGTACACGCATAACCCCTCCTTTCGACTTTACGGGGCAAGGGTGAGGAAGATGGATTCCTTCATTATTCTACAAGGGGAAGGAATGAATTGATTGGGCCAGATGTTCGTTCTCATACTCGCATCATACCTGCTACCTTCCAATCCCGAGGAGGGTTGAGGCGTTATTTACCGGCATTCAAAAACTGGGTGATTTCGTTTTGATGATCCGCCAGGCTGCCCAGCACACCATTGACAAAACGAGGGGCGCTATCGGAACCATAAGCTTTAGCCAGTTCGACGGCTTCGTTGATCGCTACCTTTACCGGTGTCTCGCGACCCACAGTGAATTCCCATGTGGCGATGCGCAGGATGTTTCGGTCTATGGCCGCGATTTGTTCCAGCGGCCAGTCGGGAGCATATCGAGCGATCACCGCATCCAATTGTTTACGCAGGGGGAATACCCCAAAAATGATCTGGCGTATAAACTCCGCCAGTTCGTCATTATATGGTTCATCCTCCAGGCGTTCTTCAAAAACCTGCACTGGAGGATGAGCGGTCATATCAATTTCATAAAGTGCCTGCAGGGCAACGCTTCGCGCCCTGGTGCGTGCTTTCATGATTGTTCATGCCTCGTTGCTATATTCGATATCCTCGATGTGTATATTGACATGACCGACATCCATCCCGGTCATCTCGGCAATGGCACGTGTTACCGCCTGCTGCACGGTGCGACTGACTTCACGGATATTGACATCCTTTTCCAATATCAGATAAAGGTCTATAAAAACATTATTATCCTCCACCGTGATGCGGATCCCCTCGTTATCACGCTTGAACAGTTCGTTCAAACTGCCTTTAACGATAGCCATGCGCTTGACGCCTTCCACTTCCAAGGCAGCCATACGGGCAATGGTCAGTAGGACATCCAGAGTGAGGGTTGTTTTCCCAGTGGAACTCTTTTCAGTCATCGTACCTCCATGCAGATTAGGAATTATATCACCTGTAATAACACCCTACTTCCGCTTAGATAGCAACCCCCCTCCGAGTGCCAGGCCCCCAACGATGTCGATGCTCCCGGCAAAAAGGAAGGCATCCTGCCAGAATCGCAACGGGAATAAACGAATGAGCGTGTCGGAATACAGGAACTGCCAGGAATTGCCGGTGAAGAACAAGCCGTGGAAGTCCGTGAAGAACTGCCAGAAATTGATCGAGGCAAAGATGCCGATCAAAACCACCAGCCCCAGCGTCAGCAAGCCGCCTCGCCAAACACCCTGCACATATTGCCTCGACCAACCCCCAAAACAAGCCCACAGACCGAGCCCAACCAGCAGAAGCCAATCTCCATAACCGATCCACAGGACAGGCCTGACTACGTTCTTGACGTCCTGCATGTGGCTCAATTCCCGATCGTTGAACAGGCTGGTTCCGTCGGGGAAGGTCAGGTCAGCCAGGAAGGAAATGCCGGCGTTGTTGGTTAAATAATCAATGGATATTTCCGACCATTTCAACCGGTCCTGGAGGTTAAAACCAAAATCGTCTTTCGGAAAACCGGGTAGACGATATTCAATCTGCGGAAAGACATGCGTCAGGAGCAGCCGCAGGCCCAGGAAGGTCAAAGTCAGGGGGATCAGGATGGTTATCAACCAGGAAAGGATTCTAGAGAGGATTTTCATTGCATTGTACCTATTTCGCCTTGAAGGATGAAATTCAGTATCATGCTGTTGGTGATCCACTCAATCGGCGAGCGATCGTCTGTAAAAACAACAGTATGCTGCGGGGCAGGTTGGAGATTGGACACCGTTAGCTCGAGGGACTCGATTAACAAGCTGTTCGTGTCGGGAAGCGCTGCCAGCGCGGAAAGATTTAGGTGCAGGTCCTCCACGGTGGTGGGCTGGAGCGTGGCATAGATCATTGAGTTGAAACTGTCGGGAATATCCATGACGTAGATCGAGGGAAAGATGGTCCCGAGCGTCGTCGCCAGGCCGTCGATCAGACGCCGGTCACCGGGAGAACGGCCCACATTAATCACCACAACACCATCCGGGTTGAGATGGTCGGCAGCGACCTGGAAGAACTCCTGGGTGGTCAGGTGCGGTGGGATGTAAGGCGGACGATATGCATCTACGCAAACCAGGTCGTACTTCTGCGAGCTGGTGGTCAGTCCCCAGCGCCCATCCTGGATGATGACATTCAGATTGGGCAGATTCATGTCAAAGTATTTGCGCCCGACATCTACGATCTTCGGGTCGATCTCGAAACCATCGATGATCACGTTCGGGAACACAGCCGCCGCCTGCCGGGCGGTGGTCCCCGCCGCCAGGCCGACGATGGCGATGCGGTGCACTTCCTGTGGTTTTTTCTGAGGATTAAAGAACGGGCCAACCAGGAACTGCTGCCAGGGTCCGCGATAATCGAGAGTCTGCGGGTTGAACTCAGAGTGGATGCCCTGACCCTCATTAAGCCGCAGGTAGCGGGTCCCATTGAACTCCAGCACCTGGATGTAGTTATAAGCCGACTCGGTCTCGTATATTTGGCCGTTGGTCTTTTTGATCCCGCCCCTGCCGCCAAAAATCGCCAGTGCTATCAGCGGGAGGACCATCAGCGTGTAAACGAGTACGGTCCGCCGCCCAGCGCTCAGACCAAGCCCCACCAGTGCAACGATCAAGAGGATGGAACTGAAGAAAAGAAAGGTGCGGGTGGTGCCGATCAACGGGATTAATAGCAGGGTTGGTAGAAAGGTACCGATGAACGAGCCGATGGTAGAAATGCCATAAATGGTGCCGGAAACGTTGCCGGCTTTAGCAGCATCCTGAATCATCAGCCGGATGGCGAAAGGTGAGATCATCCCGAACAAGGTCACCGGGATGGTAAAGAGCACCATCACGCCTACAAATGCACCGGCCAGCAGGCCAATCTGTAAATTGTCAAAGGCATTGGCTGCCACTCGCAATACCGGCCCGGCAACATAGGGGACAATGCCGAGGCTTAAGGCACCCCACGCAAGGATCGCATACATCCTTCTGGGGTGCGGTGAACGGTCTGCCCAGCGGCCACCAATAAAGTACCCTGCAGTCAGGTAGACCAGGATCAGCCCGATGATCACCGCCCAGACCGGGTTGCTGGTGCCGAAAATATTTCCCAGAAGGCGCGAGGCGCCAAACTCAGCAGCCATGGAGGTCATTCCAGAGATGAAGACGGTGAAGCACAGATATTTACGCATGGGTGAATTATACATTACCGTCCCCGGGAATAAGGACTCACCCGGTCCGTCGTTCATCTCTTACAGCCAGGGCAGATACGCTCATTGACCGGATGGTCCCTAGTTTCCCTATACGTCCACCTGCTAGTGAACCACGAGGATGTAGAGCATTACGATTGTGGAGAACACCGCCAGCTAAGGGAAAATCCTCTGCACAAGTGTAATGGTTATCCAGACGGACTGAGACTAATCAGTCCGCCATTGTCGTCTGCACTCTGTATTCCGTCCGACGCGACGGTAAAGAAAAATAAACAGTAACAGCAACCCCATGCCAATTATGGTGATTACGGAAATATTCATACCTTATTCTATACTGCCTCCGTGCTCGGGTCCGGTACTCCGATCCATCTGCAGGAAATAGAATATGATGTCGCACCGCTCTGCCCGTTACCTTCATGAAATAAAGTTGAATAGAGCCTTTACACCTTCTCGATCTGGAAGGACTGCGGTAAATATAGCATGCGATCTCACTGGCGACCGAGGTGCAGGCGGTGTAGAATGGAATCTAATTCCCCGTCCAATTCGTAAACATCGGATTAATGTGGAGTGAACCAATGAAAAATCACCCTCCCAGTATTTTCAATGATGTGATTGGTCCGGTTATGCGTGGGCCGTCCAGTTCGCATTGTGCCGCTGCAGTTCGGATCGGTAGGATCGCCCGGGACCTGATGGATGGGGACATCAGCGATGTGCTCATCGAGTTCGATCCTCACGGCTCATTGGCAACCACCCATGAAAGTCAGGGATCGGATATGGGGCTTTTTGGGGGTCTCCTGGGCTGGGACACCACCCATGAACGGCTGGAAGATTCTCCCAGGGCGATTCAGGAAGCCGGGATCAGGGTCAAGATCAGGATTACCCCCATCCATGCCAGCCATCCCAACACCTATCAAATGACGATCAGGAACTCCAGAGAAACCCATAAGATGACCGCAATCTCTACCGGTGGAGGGATTATTGAGGTGATCGGGATCGACGGCGTAAAGCTGTCGATGGCCGGCGATTATTATGAAACCATTGTCTATTCCGATGCGCATGGGGAACTACTGCAGGCTCATCTGAAGGAGAATGTCCAGGCTGATGAAATCCAGCTCTTGCGCAGCAAAAATACCTGCTTTGTAGGGATCAAATCCCATGGATATTTGGACAGGGATATGGTTTCCAGACTGTGCTCAAGATTGAATATCTCCGGTATCAAACAGATCAAACCTGTGCTCCCCATCCTATCCCGGCAGGAGATCGAGGTACCTTTCATTACCTGTGGCGGGATGCTGGAGTATAACCAGGATAAAAACCTCGACCTCGGAGAATTGGCCGTTGATTATGAACGCGCCAGGGGAGGCATCCCTGCCAAAGATGTGCTGGAGAAGATGGCCGGTATCATCGACATTATGCAGAATGCTATCCAAACCGGTCTGGGCGGCACGGAATATGCCGACCGGATCCTGGGTAATCAATCCCTCGGATTCCAATCCCAGATGGCAAAACACCGACTGATTGATGGAGGTGTTCTGAACCGGATCATCCTGTACACCACGGCGCTGATGGAATCAAAGAGCGCGATGGGTCTGATAGTTGCGGCACCGACAGCTGGATCCTGCGGCGGCCTGCCAGGAGCCTGTTTCGGAGTAGCCGATGAAATGAATCTAACCAGGGAAGACTTGACCTGCGCAATGCTGGCTGGGGGGCTTATTGGCATATTTATCGCAGCCCATGCCACTTTTGCTGCAGAGGTCGGCGGCTGTCAGGCCGAATGCGGAGCCGGATCCGGGATGGCTGCCGCCGCACTGGTCACCCTGGCAGGCGGGACTGCACATCAGGCGGTGGATGCAGCCTCAATGGCGCTCCAGAACATCCTGGGGATGATCTGTGACCCGGTTGCCAACCGTGTAGAGGTACCCTGTCTGGGGAAAAACGTGATGGCAGCCAGTAATGCCCTGGCCTGCGCCAATATGGCCCTGGCTGGTTATGACCCGGTGATCCCTCTCGATGAAGTGATTCAAACCATGGACAAGGTAGGAAAGATGCTCCCCGTTGCCCTGCGTTGCACGGCGCTGGGAGGTCTGTCAGTCACAAAGACAGCCAAAGAAATCGAAAAAAGACTGATGCAATAATACGCCGGTAATCGTTCA
>Ga0182021_10009739_pt1 | contig 11387 bp, 9 predicted proteins | sample 612E3MmetaG_FD_120493 | JGI IMG/M metagenome (GOLD analysis project Ga0182021, IMG submission 120493) | Permafrost microbial communities from Stordalen Mire, Sweden - 612E3M metaG (Illumina Assembly) | ecosystem: Environmental > Terrestrial > Soil > Wetlands > Permafrost | place: Sweden...
ACGTCCTTGGGGACTGGCGTCCAGCAAAGCATTCATGGCTCCCCATTTTGGAGGTGGAGCAAACATACCCATACTGGCTAAAGTCAGCATTTCTCCTACGTACTTATGGAAGGCTCGATATGCCTCTGCATCATGTTGCGAAAAACTTGCTATACTCTCACACGTCTTGTCCAGGTTCTTCTGAATTACCAATGTAGAACCATCGGGGAAAACTGAAGCAAATACCTTCTCCGGATAGATGTATTTAAGACCGTATTTGGATTTCAGCCCCAGTTCATCATTGTAGATAAGAGGGTTATAGGAAATTATTCCATGCATCATGGAAGCCCAATCATGTTTGAAACCAGGCACAGTCAATTCTTCTGTTCGGACACCCCCGCCTATTTTGTCACTGCCCTCGACAACACAAACATTGAAACCCGCCTTGGCCAGATAACACGCAACTATCAGGCCGTTATGGCCCGCACCTATAATAACGAAATCATATTTATTCATCAGATCACTCTCCTCATTTTGGTGGTTGTTAAAACTGTCCACCATCTACAATAATGGCCTGACCCCTGATTTTGTCGCTGGCATCACTGGCCAAAAAGGCTACCGCTTCGGCGATGTCTTCGGGCATGCATAACCGGCCATATTGGTCGTACTTTTTTCTTCCTTCCTCGGGTATTGCCGCCCAGGCGCCGTCGGTTTTTGTCAGTCCGGGCAGTACGGCGTTAACCCGAATATTGTACCTTTCACCTTCCCGGGAGAGAACTTTGGTCAGGCCCACCTGGCCGGCCTTAGTGCTGGCGTAGTGCGCCAATCCGACTTCTCCGGTTATGCCCAATACGGAAGAAATATTTATTATCCTCCCCCATTTTTGTTTTCTCATTATATCCCAAACAGCTTTAGCGCAGAGAAATGATCCGGTCAGATTAACGGCGATTACCCTGTTCCATTCTTCCTCGGTCATGTCCTTAAATAGGCTTGTTTTTTCGTATGCCGCATTGTTGACCAGTATATGCACGCTGCCGAAATGCACCAGCGCCTTGCTGACCATGTGCTCTACTTCCGTGCGGGAACTTACATCGGCTTTAATAGCCAGCGCCGCGCTTCCCAGTTCCTTAATTCTTTTTACCACGTCCTGGGCTTTGCTTGCGGACTGGGAATAATTCACAATTACATTGGCCCCCAACTTTCCGAATTTAATGGCGATGGCTTCGCCGATACCCCTGGAACTTCCGGTAACAATGGCTGTTTTACCCTTTAGTGATTCGGACATTCGACTTCCCCCTATCGAAAATTAATTTATAATTCCAGGACCGTTCGGACAATCCACCCGACTACTTCTGCAGTGACTTGGGCTCTTTGATGGGATCGATGATGACAAAACGCTTGGTCTTCCCGTCCGCCTTAAAGACAATGCTGGAAAAACTGCTCACGTGCTGATTAGGACCAAAGGTGATGTTGGGACAGAGGCCGCCCATATCATGGTTCTTGATGCTTTCCAGGCCTTTCACGAGTGTATCGGGATTCAGATCCCTTCCCGCATTGCGCAACCCCTGGACCATGGCCTCCATGTAGCCCCAGGCAGCAAAATACTGGTAGTCCGGAAACATGGGATCATCCAGGGTCTTGGCTGGATTGCCGTATTTCTTGTTCATCTCCCTGATGCGTTTGACCCCAGGCAGATCCGCGTGCCCCGGCGCGTAAGGCGTTACCAGCATATAGCCGTCTACCGCCTCACCGGCGAGGACAAAGAGTGAGGGGATGCCAGTGGTGTTGTTGGAGATTAACTGAACATCCCAACCCATCTTGACTTTCTGCTTGATGATCGACGCTGATTGCGCCAAATACGTCCAAAGGACAATGGCGTCCACATTGGCGTCCTTCATAGAGTTCATGTGCGGCGAGAAATCGATCGTACCGGTCTTGTAGGGGGCCTGCGCCACAATCTTCGACTTCATGAACGCGGCCGCTGCGGTGGCGCCTGCCAGGCCTTCCCTCCCGAAATCGTCATCCTGATAGATCATACCGATCCGCGCCTTGCTGTTCTTTTCGAGAAGATACTCTACTGCCCGGGCCGCCATATCGAACTGAACCGTATGGGGCACAAATACCCACTTGTTGCCGGGAGAGTAGAATACCTTGTTGGCCCCGTGAGGCATAAGGACGACCTTATTCTCCTCGCAAAGAGGGACGATGGCGCTTGATCCCGCACTGCCCAGATTGAAGGCGATGGCCAGGACTTCATCCTTGAGGATCACTTTCTTGGCTGCATTCATTGTCGTGTTGGGAAAGATCCCATTGTCCTCGACAATCAGATTGATCATTCTGCCGTTGATCCCGCCGGTATCATTAACCATTGCTACATGATCCTTTAATCCAGCGGAAAGAGACGGACCGGCGTATTTCCCCGGTCCCGAGAGATCAACGAGAACAGCGATCTTGATTTCCTTGTCCGTAACACCGCGGACGTCTGCCGCGCAGATACCGTTCAGCGATAGGCAAAGAACAACCGCCAATATCAAACTGACTGACAACAATCTAATTCTCATATTCTTCCTCCTTTTCATACCTGTTTAAAGATCAAGTTCAGGCGAGCGTGGTGTTCAGGGCGCGGATGGTCGTTTCCGCCTCTTTTACAATGCGGATAATCAATTCCTCACACGAGGGAATGTCGTGGATGCGGCCGGAAACCTGTCCGCTCACCGTAAAGCCTGTTTCGGTCTCGCCGTCCGTGAAGGTGTCACGGAAGCGCGCACAACCGCAGACGAACTGCACTACCGGCATTTTGTTACGCCGGAATTCTAGCAGGATGCGGAGCATTTCTTTCAGGGGTACCTTGAATCCCTTAGTCATGCCGAGAACGCTGACCGGCAATTCCCATGGTCGGCTCCACCAGCCGCGATAGTTTTTTACCTTCTTCCCCGGAACGCCACGCAGACGCAAACCGTCGAATTTCGTGGTGACGATGGCATCCGCTTCGTTGGCGGCGATCACCGCCTCTTTGGCCCTGTCATGCACGGGACATTCTTTTGTAACAAAAAACCGCGTGCCCATGGCGATGCCGTCGGCGCCCAAAGCCAGAGCCGCCACCAGGCCGCGGCCGTCGCAGAAGCCGCCGGAGGCGGCAATCGGCACCTTGATATTTTCCGCAGTTTTGGGAATGATCACGGTGCTGGCGATGTATCCGACATGGCCTCCGCCCTCGAAGCCATGCACTACAATGGCGTCGGCCCCTTCCTTTTCCATGTACTTGGCCTGCTTGACCGTCCCGGCGGTGGGCATGAAGATCATGTTTTCCGGTTTCTTAAGATTCAACAACTTGAAGGGATTGCCTAGACCATGGCTGAAAACGGGTACGCGCTCCTCGATAATCACCTTTACCAGCTTGCTGTATTCCGGCATATAGGGCACGGCGTTGACGCCGAAGGGCTTGCTGGTCAACTCCCTGAGCTTGCGGATATTGTCGCGCAACTCCACCGGGGATTGGTCGCTGGCGGTCAAGATGCCCAGGCCGCCCGCATTGGACACGGCAGCAGCCAGCGGCACATAGGATACGAGGCTCATGCCGGCCTGGATGATAGGATGTTCGATCCCCAAGAGTTCCGTCAATCTTGTTTTCATACACACCTCATTTGAATGATTGTAATTTTGTATCCTTACGCATCTTGGTTTTCGACCGGAGTGGGGATAGGTCTATTCCATTTTGAACTGAAATTATTCCTTTTTCAAGAGAAATACATGTTATGTCCCCGGAATACCTGGAATACCTCGCCCGGAATACCTCGGAATACCAAGAGAACCCTGGCTCACCCCTGAATTCCAGCCACTTTCCTGGCCATGGCCATGGCTGGTCCGGAATCATAACTTCTGAGCATCATCATCCGCTGAGCCTCCAGAGTGCCCTCTCCATGGACCGTGCCATACATATGAATGCTCAATTCTGAAGAACCGGTCAGATCGCGGACCAGCTTCAGCATGCGAATACGGTTTTCCGTCGATACGCCCTTGCGTCCGACGAGATAATAATCGATATAGGACTTCAGCTCCGGCGTCTTGTAATCGACGGAACTCGGACACGTTGCAGCTATGCCTCCCGCAATTTCTATAACACTTTTCTCATGTCCATGTCTGCAATGGGCATGCCATGACCAAGTAATCTAAATAACTAAACAATATCTCTAGCAGGATAACAACCGGCGACCAGGAGCGAAGTTGATACGATCTTGATCTCTCCAGGCCGCTTGAATGTCCGGTTTCTACAGGAATAATGTTTCATAATTTTATACCGGGTACGTGTCCCGGGGGCAGGAAATTTTTCTGCACGACGACCCGGGAAACGCCCAAACCAAAGAGAGAATAGTCGGCCAAATACACAACATTTCGTTTGTTGAAAACGATATGTTGTGACTTAATTGATTTGGCAAGCGGGGGAGGGGGTGGTGAAAAGCCATGATTGTCTGTTAACACAGCAGCTTAAATATATTGGCATCTGTCTTGCACAGTATTGTGTTACTCTTAAGGTAGAATTGTTATTGTCAACACCAACAGGTTAGGGGTTGTCCATGCTGAAAGTTACAAATCTCGAAACTACTTACAATGATATAATTTTGGCGCTCAAAGGGATTTCCCTTGAGGTTCCGCAAGGTAAGATTGTCGCTCTTCTGGGCGCCAACGGCGCCGGTAAAACCACCACCCTCAATACAATATCAGGAATCCGCAAGACACTCGATCTGGAGATAGAAGACGGCGTGATCGAATTCGTCGGTGAGGTAATCAATAAAAAAGAGCCCTATAGCATCGTTTCTATGGGAATCTCTCAGGTTCCCGAGGGAAGGCGGGTTTTTGCTGAACTGACTGTTGAGGAAAATATCATGATCGGTTCCTATACACTTGCGGATCGTAAGAAGTTTCCTCTGAGCCTGGAAACGATCTTCCGCTATTTCCCCATCCTGAAAGAACGCCGCCGTCAGCTTGCCGGATACCTCAGTGGCGGAGAGCAGCAGATGTTGGCTATTGCCCGGGCTCTTATAGCCGATCCCCGGATGATGATGCTGGACGAACCGTCCCTCGGGATCGCACCTCTTGTCGTGAAAGAAATATTTGAAATCATCAGCACCATTAATAAAGAAAGAGGCGTGTCCATTTTGTTGGTGGAACAGAACGCCAATGCTGCTTTATCGATCGCCCATTTCGGTTACATCATGGAGAACGGTAGAATCGTGATGGAAGGACCGAGCGAAGTTTTGCGTGAAAACAGGGATATCAAGGAATTTTACCTTGGTCTGACGGCTGTGGGTACCAAGAAAAGCTTCCGGGACGTTAAACATTACAAAAGAAGGAAAAGATGGCTGTCATGAATCAGGATAATTCGCTACAATTGGAAATTACGAATCTTTCCATTAGCTTCGGTGGAATTAAAGCCATCAGGGATGTTTCTATTGCCGTAAAATCAGGAGAAATATATTCAATCATCGGGCCGAACGGCGCCGGTAAGACAACCATCTTCAATTGCATCAGCGGTATCTACAAGCCCCAGCAGGGCAGCATCCGGTTTGAAAATCAGGAGTTGCTCGGAATAAAGCCGGACCGGATTGCACAAATGGGTGTGGCCAGGGCTTTTCAGAACATCGCCCTTTTTAAGGGAATGACCGTTCTGGACAATCTGATGTCCGCGCGGGTTCACCTCATGAAATACGGACTTTTGAGGGCGGCCATATACCTCGGCGGATGCCAGCGGGAGGAGGTTCAGAACCGCGATGCTGTGGAAGATGTGATTGAGTTTCTTGATTTGCAACGGATGCGCAAGTCTCCCGTAAGCAGCCTTTCCTATGGCCTCCAGAAACGGGTAGAGTTGGCGCGGGCCCTGTCCATGCAACCGAAGATCCTGTTGATTGACGAGCCCGTCAGCGGAATGAATCTGGAAGAGCGGGAAGATATGGCGAGGTACATAATCGACATCAATGAAGAAATGGATATAACAGTTGTGCTGATCGAACACGACATGGGGCTGGTCATGGATCTTTCCGATCGGGTTACAGTGCTTAATTTCGGTACGAAAATCGCCGAAGGCACACCCGGAGAAGTAAGTAAAAATCCGGAAGTAGTCAAAGCCTACCTGGGAGACGAGAAATGAAGACCGGACGATCTTTAACGATGATCAGCGGGCGGGGGGAGTGTTGTTCATGGAGAGGGTAAATACGACATTGCCGAAGCTTCTGGTGGAAAAAGCCGAGCTTTATCAAGACCGGGTTGTCATGCGGGATAAGTACAAAGGTATCTGGCAGGAAATATCCTGGAATACATACTTGGAAAAGGTCCGTGAATTCTGTCTGGGGCTGTTGAATTTAGGCATGAAAAAAGGCGATCAGGCCTCGATCTTGGGGGAAAACTGCCAGGAATGGCTTTTTGCCGACTTAGGGATCCAGAGTCTGGGAGGGGTGGCAGTCGGTATTTACCCCACAAATTCGGCCGAACAGGTACAATACATTCTCGATCACTCCGAATCGAAGTTTGTCATCGTCAAGGACCAGGAACAGGCCGATAAGGTTCTGGCTGTCAAGGAAAAATTACCTCTGCTTGTTAAGATTATCGTCATCGATATGAAAGGATTGCGTAACTATAATGAACCCCTGATCATCAGCTATAAGGATGTGGAAGCTTTAGGGCGGGAAGGCCACAAGAAAAATCCAGAGTGTTTTGCCCGCCTCGTTGCCCGGACCAAAGCTGAAGATGTGGCCTTTATCGTCTACACGTCGGGAACGACGGGACATCCCAAAGGCGCCATGATCTCACATCGGAACATCATCCACCAGAATCTTACCGGCGCGCAGCCGATCCTGCACTTTACGGATAGAGATACCCTCCTCTCCTACCTGCCGCTGTGTCATATCTTCGAGAGAAACCTGACCATGGCCATGCCGCTGATTTTCGGTTATACGGTAAATTTTGCCGAATCGATCGATACGGTTCAGCAGAATATCCAGGAGATTGGTCCCTCCTTCTTTGCCGCCGTTCCGCGTATTTTGGAAAAGCTTCACTCCAGCGTTCAGATTAAGATGGAAGACTCGACGCGTTTTAAGAGATTCATGTATAACCTCTGGATGCCCGTGGGACAGCGGGTATCGAAATACAGAATGAACGCCGAGCATGTTCCGCTGCACTGGCTTTTGCTGTACTCGTTAGGTTATCTGTGTGCTTTTCGAGCCATCCGGGACAAGGTCGGGATGCTCAATTGCCGGTGTCTCATGAGCGGTGGTGCGCCGATTGCTCCGGAGATTCTGGCATTTTTCCGTTCGCTGGGTGTGCGGACCGTGGAAATGTATGGGGCAACGGAAACGTCCGGAACGATTTCCGGTCCTCATGTGCAGATCAAACATGGATCTGTGGGAGAGCCCATCAAAGGGGTGGATTTAAAGCTGGGCGAAGATGGAGAAATCATGGTGAAGGGCGATTCCGTTTTTTGCGGTTATTACAGGGACCCCGCAGCCACGAAGGAGGCTGTCTGTGAGGGCTGGTACGCAACTGGTGATGTGGGCCAGCTCGATGAGGATGGCCATCTATATATTGTTGATCGCAAGAAGGATATCATTATTACCTCGGGCGGGAAGAATATCTCACCTTCGGAGATTGAAAACAAGCTTAAGTGCAGTATGTATATAAAGGAAGCGATAGTCATCGGTGACCGCCGGAAGTTTATTAGCGCACTGATCCAGATCGACTACGAAAACGTGGGCAACTGGGCGCAGAAGAACAAGATTGCCTATACGACCTATCGGAGTCTGGCTGAAAACCAGCAGGTTATAGATCTGATTAAACAAGAGATTGAAGCGGCCAATGAAGATTTGGCCAATGTGGAAAGCGTCAAGAAGTTCAAGATTCTGGAGAAAGAACTGGACCAGGACGACGGGGAAGTGACCGCCACCCAGAAAGTGAAACGGAAGACCATTGAGATAGTGTTTGCCAAGGAAATATCGGAAATGTACGGCGGCCGCTAAGAGTCCTGCCGCGAGGAAAATTCAGTGAGGGTATTGATATAATGGAAAAGATTATAGAGATTCTGTTTAATGGTTTGTCCATGGGGATGATTTATGCCCTGATGGCGATGGGTTTTGTTCTCATCTTCAAATCGACAGGTGTGCTTAACTTTGCCCAGGGGGAGTTATCCATGGTGGGCGCCTTTATCTGTTACAGCTTCGCCACACTGATGCATGTTCCTTATATTTATGCCTTCTTTATTGCTTTGATCGGCGGCATCATCATGGGTGCGATCGTTTACCAGGTCTTCTTCCGGACCATGATGGGTGAACCCCTGTTTTCCACGATCATGATTACTGTCGGGCTTGCGAGTATCCTCACGTGTCTCGCGGGGCTTATCTGGGGACATGATGTTTACTCGCTCAATTCCCCTTTTACGGACAAGGTTATTCACCTGGGTAAAATCACCTTCGCCCAGGGTTCGCTATACACTATTATTGTGTCCGTCTTGCTGTTTGTCATTATCTTGTTGTTTTTTAACCGCTCTCTGTTGGGAATCTCCATGCGGGGTTCGGCGGAAGATTCTGACACGGCTCAATTAATGGGCATCAACGTGAAGAAGATTCACATGATTGCCTGGGCGTTGGGAGGACTGATGGCGGCTGTGGCGGGCATGTTTCTCGCGGATCAGAGCTTTGTCCGCCTTTCGATGAGCTATATGGGGATTAAGGCCATGGCTGCGGCGATTCTCGGTGGAATGGAAAGCATCACCGGGGCCATTGTGGGCGGCATCATCATCGGCGTTGTCGAGGGGTTGGCGGCGAATTATATGAGTGGTATGGAGTTTGGCAATTTCCACATGGGGGATATTAAGGACGTGGCCGCATTTGTAATCATGATCATCGTTCTGATGATCCGTCCGCACGGAATTTTCGGCAAGGAAAAAGTGGAAAGGGTGTAAAAACGTTTATGGCGAATTTCAAGGTAAGTTACCGGGCAGATACAGCGCTGCTCCAGAACCTCTGGGTCAAGTCATGGTTGATTATCTTTATCGTGGCAATGCTGCTGCTCCCTTTCCTGCTGCATCGTTATGAACTGAGTATTCTCATCGAAATGGGCATTGCCGTGATCGGTGCTTTGGGCCTCAACCTGCTGATAGGTTATACGGGCCAGATTTCCCTGGGGCAGGGCGCCTTTGTTGCTATCGGGGCCTATACATCGGGCCTGCTGGCAGGAACTCTGGGCTTACCATTTTTGGTTACATTGCCTCTTTCCGGCCTGATGGCAGCCGGGCTGAGCCTGATCGTCGGAGTTCCCTCCCTGCGGCTGAAGGGCCTCTATCTGGCCCTCGGGACATTGGCCTTTGGCTTCATCGTAGAGTATATCATCTTTCACTGGGACCTGACTCGAGGAGATCTAGGCATGGCTGTTCCCAAGATCGGAACACAAGGGTTTTTTATTGAAACGGAACGGCAGTTCTTTTACCTGATCATGTTTTTCGCAGCTATAGCGACAATCGTGGCGAAGAATCTTACCCGGACGAAAATTGGCCGTTCTTTTGTCGCCATTCGTGATCGTGATACTGCGGCGGAAGCCATGGGGATTTCGCTGGCGAAATACAAGATCATGGCGTTTGCCGTTTGCGCATTCTATGCAGGTGTGGCGGGAAGTCTGATGGCCTATTACCAGAAATGGATCGTGCCCGGAAACTTTGATATTTCCTTGTCTGTCGCCTATATTGCTATGATCGTTCTCGGTGGCGTGGGCTCAATTCTGGGTTCTGTCCTGGGTGCCATCCTGATTACCGGTATCCCCCATGGCATCGTTTACCTGACTGATGCGCTGCGGGCTACTTATCCGCATCTCAGCAACCTGGTCGTGGATTTGAAGCTGGGTATCTTCGGGTTAATCATTGTTCTGACGCTCCTGTTTGAGCCTCAGGGGCTTGTCGGCATCTATCGACGCATCAAGGTCTATTGGAAGACATGGCCCTTCAAGTATTAAGTATATTGACCATATTATAAAAGGAGGAAGTATATGAAAATTAGATTGTGGAGAGTCAGCGTGATGTTGGCAATAGTTATTTGCCTATCGATGAACAGTGCCTGGGCAGCAGAAGTCCGCGGTGTTACGGATAAGGAAATAAAGATCGCCTGGCTTACCGATCTCTCGGGACCGGGGAAATACGCCGGTCCTCCTATGTGCGATGTGGCCAGGGATTTTGTGGCCATGGTCAATGATCAGGGGGGGATCAACGGCAGAAAAATCAATCTGATCATTGAGGACAACGGAATCCTTCCCAGCACAACGATGAATGCCGCCAAGAAAGTGATCCTCAAAGATGAAGTTTTCGTCATTGCCATGAATCTGGGTAGCGCCGGATCGAGGGCAATTTTGCCCCTGTGTGAGGAGAACAAGGTTGTCGTCATGCCGCACGGGGCCAACAAGGATTTCTACTCTCCCGGCAACAAATGGGTATTTGTGCCCCATACGGTTCAGTTCGATATGGCTGCCCGGGCGGTTGACTATATTCTCGAAAAAAATAGCAAGGCACGGATCGGTATGATCTATCAGGATGACGATTTCGGCAGGGAAGGCCTGGCCGGCGCCACCGCAGCAGCCGCGGTCATGAAGACGAAGCTTGTGGCACAGGCCCCTTACAAGACCGGTACGATCGATTTCTCGCCGCATATGACCACTATGAAGGAAGCCAATGTGGACGCTATCGTTCTTTGGACATATTTGCCCCAGTCAGCCGCGATCATCAAGCAGAAGGTCAAGATGGGGTGGAATGTTGATCTGATCTCCAACAATACCACAGACTCCCCGGCGCTCTTTGCCCTGGCCGGCGAGGCGGCAGAGGGTTATATGCTGGTAACGCCTTACGCCCCATTGCATTTAACTAACCTTCCGGGGGTTCAGCGCCTCAGGGAGATGAACAAGAAATACGGCAATCCGGCCAAGACCCTGGACGATCCTGCGTATAACTCATACCTGTATGCATCTTCTTACGGCTACCTGGTGGCTCTGGCCGAGGGGCTCCGCAAAGCGGGGAGAGATCTGAATCCCGAAACCCTGATCAAAGGTCTGGAAAGCATCAAGGACTTCGATATGGGCGGCCTGTGTCCGAACATTACTTTCGGGCCTAAACAGCACGTGAGCAGCTTCTCCAGCATGGTGCTCAAGGCAGACGCGAAAACCAAGCGTTTTGTCATTGCCGCTCCCATTAAGGAGCCCAAGATAACTCAGAATTAGACGGAGAAAGGATGTCAGTTGAAGTGTAAGGCAATAAATCTTTCAGAAGGGTCAAAAACAGGAGGTAATAATTATGGGTTTAATGACAGCAGCTCAATATAGAGAGAGTTTAAACGACGGCAGAATCGTATATTACAAAGGTAAGAAGATCGATAATGTGTGCGAAC
>Ga0182021_10009740_pt1 | contig 11386 bp, 10 predicted proteins | sample 612E3MmetaG_FD_120493 | JGI IMG/M metagenome (GOLD analysis project Ga0182021, IMG submission 120493) | Permafrost microbial communities from Stordalen Mire, Sweden - 612E3M metaG (Illumina Assembly) | ecosystem: Environmental > Terrestrial > Soil > Wetlands > Permafrost | place: Sweden...
AAAACCATTTTCTAATCGTTCGTACCGGGAACGATCCACGTCCTGCCATGTCTCAGCTGAGGCGGGCAATCTGGTCTGTGGATAAGAGCCAGCCAATCAAGGGTTCCTTCCTAATGGACGATGTGGTGTACCGCGATCTAAGCGCTCCCCGATTCCGCGGGTTTCTCCTTGGCGCTTTCGCAGCGATAGCGCTGGTGATTGCCGTTATCGGCATCTATGGCATCGTTTCCCATTCTGTGGCAATGCGAACTCATGAGATGGGGGTGCGCATGGCGCTAGGAGCGTGTCGCGGTGACATTTTGCGGCTCGTGCTTGGCGAGGGCTTGATTTTGGTCTTTGTAGGGATCGTCATCGGAGTGGCTGGGGCACTCGCTCTGGCCAGGCTCATCGAAGGTTATTTGTACGACGTCAAACCTGTCGATCCCTTCACTTTCATCACTATTTCAACAGCCTTTGTCTTAGTCGGGCTCATGGCTTGCTGGATGCCGGCATGGCGAGCATCTAAATCGGATCCATTAACGGTGCTTCGCTGTGAGTAGCCGTAACCAAAAATCGCCAGAAGGACATTGTGCGCAATTTGCGCGAGATGCAGACTCCTGAGGTTTTCGCCATTACGCCAAATTCAATGCATTTCACGAAAAGGAGGAACTCAAATAATGGTCATCATGCAAGCAATTCTATTTGCCGTTATCGCCCAAGGTGCAACTGTTGCTGTCGCGCGACCTGACTTTACAGGGACATGGGATCTCAGTGATGTTCGGACGCGATCGAGTAATGCACAGCTTACCAAACAGCTGGCTACGGAAAAACTCCTCACCATTAGACTGACAGCGCAAGAGCTGAGCATCAGCCGTCAGGGACCAGCAAAGATGATTGAGCGCTACACATTTGACGGAAAAGGAAACACCAACATCACCTGGGTTGGTGAGAAGCTTTCGTTGTCACGGGGGATTGACGTGACGATGGATAAGAAGCCGACAAGGTTTGATGCCAAGGAGGTATGGAGCCTTTCTGACGACCAAAAAACGTTAACGATTGATATGACAGTCAGCACCCCTGAGGGGAATGCCATTTATCGGCTGGCCTATACTAAGGGGGCTTCCTAGATTCGCCGGTCTTGTGGCATAAGCAAAATCCCCTGTTCAACTGGAACGGCACAGGAGATTGTGGACAGCCACCCTTTTCGCGGTCTCTCCCGGATCTGCCGAGATTCTTCCCGCGAGAAGAGTGGCTGTCCACAATCTCCGTAAGTAGGCTTTTCCCCTTGCTCCCATTTTCCCTTTGACAATCTACAAGGCGCTTGAGTATTCTGGGGTCACTTGCAGAGTGTCAAGGAGAACACATGAGCAAAGCCAATGTGGATTTGCTACAGGGCACGCTTGACCTCCTCATTCTGAAAACCCTGGGTCCCGGGCCGATGCACGGTTGGGGCATTTCCCAGCGCATCCAGCAGATTTCCGAGGATGTGCTGCGCGTGCAGCAAGGCTCCCTTTATCCCGCGCTGTATCGTCTCGAGCAACAGGGATGGATTGCCTCCGAATGGGGAGCCTCCGAGAATAACCGCCGTGCCAAGTTCTATCGTCTGACAAAACTCGGCTACAAACAGCTCGACTCTGAAACCGAGAACTGGAACCGGCTAGCCGCCGCCGTAGCCCGAATCCTGCAGACGACCTGACGCGCGCGTCTGATTTTCTGGAGGGTGGTTTGGAACATCGCTGGTGTGTGGCGGCATCGTCTTATCATTGCACTCAAGAAGCGCTTTGTTAACAGCGGCATTGCTCCTTCCCGGCGGAGGGAATGATGGGCGGATTCTGGATTCGATTGCGGGCGTGGTTTCTGAAGAGCCGCAGCGAACGGGACATGGATGACGAATTGCGTTTCCACATCGAGAGGCAGATCGAGGAAAACGTACGACGCGGCATGAACCGGAAAGAGGCGCGTTATGCGGCACTGCGTAGCTTCGGAGGGGTCGAACAGGTCAAAGAAGAGTGTCGCGAAAGGCGAGGCATTCGTTGGCTCGACGAACTGCGGCAGGATTTGCACTATGCGCTGCGCCAAATTGGACAGCGGCCGGCGCCATCGATCACAGTTATGCTCATCCTGGGGCTTTGCATTGCCTCAAATACTGCTCTGTTTGCAGTCCTGGACGGGCTGCTGTTTCGGCCCTTGCCGTTTCGAAACAGCGAGCAACTGGCGGCGATACAGGTTCGACTTGAAACTTTACGCCGCCTCACTACCGCCGATCTAGTCGTCGAGCGTCAGCGGCTCGATGGGAGCGCGGATATCGCAGAAAGAGCTTACGTTCTGAGTGGCAGCTATCTGGGCGGGTCCGGCGTTAATGGCAAGGTTCAGGATTGGGGACCGGGGGTGAGCCTGTGCCGTGTTTCGTCCAGCTTCTTTTCCCTGCTAGGCGCAAGAGCTCGCAGAGGGAGAGGGCTGTCGTCCGAAGACATGGGCTCCAATCCTATATCCGCCGTGCTCGGCTACGACCTTTGGCGCTCTAAGTGTGGGAGCGCCACGGAAATTGTGGGCCAAGTGGTAATGCTCGGGGATCAGTCAGTGCGAGTGGTGGGCATAATGCCCCCGGAATTCGCATTCCCATACGGAGCGAATCTTTGGCTGCTCCGTGATTCGGCAAGCATTTCCGATTCTGCAATTCCTCAATACGTGCGAATCGCGCCCGGTGTGAGCCTCGCGCAGCTAAGAGCGGAATTCCCGCGGCTGAATGTTTTGCCCATCGAGGAGACGGTCCGCCCTCGGGGACGGAATGCGCTCGCCCTGCTTTTTGCCGGAAACGTGCTGATCCTGCTCGTGGGATGGGTGCAAGTGGGAGCACTGCAAGTGGCGCGCGCCGCGGCGCGATCGCTCGAAATCGGCGTGCGTACGGCATTGGGAGCGACGCGCTGGAGGCTGACGCGACAGTTTCTCTGTGAAGGAACAGCGCTAAGCACGGGCGGGGTGCTGATGGGAGTCGGCGCGACTCCGGCACTGACGGCTTGGATATTCCAGCTGTTGCCGCCGGAACTGACGCGCGGCCAATACGTGGCAATGGATCTGCGAGCCCTTCTGTTTGCCTGCGCCCTGGCAATCATAGGTGTGTTTTTCTCCATGTTTGTTCCTTATCACCTCGTTGGAAGCACTGCTCCCATGGCCACTCTTCGCAGCACTCCATCTGCCGGCGCAAGTCAGAAAGCCGGACGTATTCGGAATGTGCTCATCGTGCTACAGCTGAGCCTCACGGCGGTGCTTCTATATCTCTCGGGCCTCGCGCTTCAGAGCCTGCGGCTGGCCTCTTCAACTGATCTGGGACTGGATCCAAGAGGAATAAGCGTTGTGACGGTGCCGAAAGCCATTTTGTACGGTCCGGTGGAGGATAAGAAGGTCCGTTTGGAGGAGACATACGCGACTCTTCGGGCGCTGCCTCAGGCAGAAGGCGTCGCCGGAGCGATGACGTATCCACTTCAACCCGGCGGAGGGATAAGGGCTGCGTTACAAGTGGCCAACCCCGCCTTCAAGCCTATCGATGTGCGCGTCAACGCGGTGACCCGCGACTTTTTCAGCGTATTAAGAATCTCACCTGTCAAGGGCACTACTTTTGATTTCTCGGCCATGAGTCCCGGAGTGACTGGTGGAGGCGCGATTGTAAACAAAAGATTGGCATCCCTGATGTCGCAATGCGGCCCCGTCATTGGCCAGGTGGTTCAGGCTGTAGCATTTCGTGCGCCTGTCATAGGTGTGGTGAACGACTTTGTCGATGCTCGCCCTGACGTTGCGCCGGAACCGCAGGTGCTGTTCTTGGATCCGATCGGTTTTGCGACCACGATCCTGGTCCGAACGAGAGACGGCGATCGCACAGCGCCGGCTGCAATCCGCGCGGCGCTTGCGGCGAAGTGGGGAGAGTCGAACGTCATCATCTCATCCATGGACGAAAATCTGGCTGCCGCGACCGCGCCATATGGAGCGAGAGCGATACTTTTGAGTTGGCTCGCCGCAGTCGGAGTGATCATGGCGGCCGCCGGTCTCACCGGCGCGCTCATGTATGCCGTGCAGCAGCGCACACGGGAAATTGCAATCCGCCTCGCGCTGGGCGCCTCTCCATACCTAATCCGGAATCGGTTGCTTGGGTGGGCGCTTGGATGCGTGGCCGTGGCGCTCATCTGCGGAATCGGCGGCGGCATTCTCGCAGGCCGTTGGGCACAGTCATTGCTCTTTGGAGTGCATCCGGCCGATTCAGTCACAATCGTTGGGGTCTCCTTCGTCCTGGCTATCGCGGCTCTGGCGGCTGCCTGGTGGCCTGCCGCGCGTGCTGCGCGAGTCGATCCTAATGTTGCGCTTCGAGAAGGATAGACAGTGGCACGAGCTTCGATTGCTTTGTTGGCAATGGTTCTTTTGGGCGTCGGCGAATGGAGCGTTGCGGAGCAAGGTGTTCAAAAAACTTTAGTTCAAAAATCGTCTTCACCCGAGACGCGAGCTCAGGCTGTGATCGCACGTGCAAAAGCCTTCCTTGGGGGACCGAGACTTGAACAGGTCCGCGCGCTTGAGTCGGTGCGCAGCAACGACAACGAGATTCTCCGCGTCCTGTTTCCGACTTGCTATCAATTGGAGACGGCACGAAGTGGGAAGATCCTTCTGGTCTCTTTTGATGGAAACACTATCTGGAGTCGATCCGAGCCGGAATCACAACTGCCGCCAGTGAACGTCGATGCTGCGACTTTGAAAATGCGAGGTCTAAACAATGTGGCGCAATACGCGCTGATGTATTTGCTCCGCGATTTGCCTTCAAGGCCTTTGAAGCCCGTTTGGGTCGGCGCGGCGCAGTGCGCTCCTGTTAAAGGTGAGTGCATTGAGTTCAGGCGCACGGATGCAAGCGAGGCCCATCCCTGGAGGATGGCCTTTCATGCGGAGACATTTCAGCCGCTTGCACTAATCTTGTACGCCAGCAATTCCCCAGAAGGACCCCCGACGATTCAGTCCATAGATCAGCTCGACGACTACCGTCCAGTCGATGATGTGCGTTTTCCGTTTCGCATCACTCATCGCAACATTGATCTGATTACCGGCGAGGATCGCACAACGGCGGTCTGGCAATACAAACAAATTCTCGTTAATCCGCCACTTAAAGCGTCGGATTTCAAAAAACCCGCAGCCAAGAAATGAGTTTTGGTTCTAATCACGAAGGCATACTTCCCCCGAAAGCGATCTTGATTCTCGCTCGAATCCGGCCGCGAAGATTGTGGATAGCCACCCTTTTTGCGGTCTCTCCCGGATCTGCCGAGATTCTTCCGGCGAAAAAGATGGCTGTCCACAATTTTGTAGGAAAGCCCATCACCGCTACCCAAGGCTTTATGGTTCCACTAAAAACCACCCAGCAGACCATGCTGCTTGAACACAGCTGTCCACTACAGCGTCTTGATTTTGCTTAGATTCAAAACTCGGGCCTGTTTTCCACAGCCAACCCTCTTTCCGCAGGTCGCGTCTCCAGTTTCCTCGCCCGCACAACGCCTTGAGTCGGAGGCCGGTTTGACAGGCTTGGAAACGCTGTGTCATAATTTCAAGTCAAGGTTTACCTTGGGAAAGGGCAACCGCCATCTTATGAGACTCTTTGTTCGGCAAATCAAAGGAATCACAGCACTTTTGTTCTCTGCAACCGTATGCGCCGCCATGATCTTTGCCGGCGCCCCCGAGAGCAGGGCATTCCAAAACCCCATTAATCTCGATAAAGCCCTGCGTGAGAAACCGGCGCAGGATCGAGCCCAAAGCTATTACCACTATGCCCTGTCGAAGTGGTACGACGACTCTGGGGATATGGCCAATGCCCTCTCGGAGATGCAGGAGGCGATTCAGTACAACGATAACGAGCCGAGCCTTCAGGTGGCCGTGGCCGATATCCTGGCGCGCATGGGCCGCGTCGCGGAAGCCGCGGACGAAGCTCAAAAGGCAGCCGCCAGCATCGATCCTAAAGATGCGGAGTCGCATTGGCTGCTGGCCAATGTCTATCTCAGGTCGACGGAATCGGCACGCAGCCGTCAGGCGGCGCAGGACACTTTGAAACAGGCGGTCAGGGAGCTGGAGATTGTCAAGGCAGACGCTCCCGATGATCAGCGTTCCTATTTCGCGCTGGGCAGCTGCTACCTCGAGTTGGGTGAAGAGGACAAAGCAATCGCTGCTCTCGAGCGTTGGGAAACTCTGGAATCTGATAGCGACCAGGGTTTCGTCAATCTTGCTCAATACTTCGAGCGCAAAGGAGACATTGCCAGGGCAATCGGGTTCCTTGAAAAAGCCGTTGCCGGCCAGCCTGACTCCGTCCAGAGCCTTTCCATGCTGGCGACTCTGTACGACAAGGCAAAGCGTGACAAGGACGCGATCCCACTCTATCGCAAAATGTTGAAACTCTCGGGAGGCGATCCCGAAGTTAAGAAGCAACTCGCCGGTGATCTGGTAAACACCGGAGAATTCTCCGAGGCCGGCGGCATCCTCGATGAACTGGCGAAAAATGACCCGCAGGACACCTCGATCAGGGTCTTGATGGGCCGCGCCCAGGCCGGCAATCATCAGATTATTGAAGCGATTCAGACGCTGAAGGCTGCGGTAGCCGGAGATCCGGAGGACCTCGAAGCGCAGTTTTATCTGGGCACTGCTTACGAACAGGCCAGCCAGTCCGCCGAAGCGGTCAAGATCTTCCAGAGCCTGTTCGATAAAGCCGAGAAGGGACCGGAGGAGCTGCAGACCAATAAACCGGTGTTTCAGCAGCACCTGGCGGCTTCTTACGAGGACATGGGTGAATATTCGAGAGCCATCGGAATCTACGAGCAGATGGTCAAGGACGATCCGTCGCCGCGCACCTACTTTCTCCTGATAAACGCCTATCGCGTCGACCGGCAGTTCGACAAGGCCTTGAGTGTCGGCAAGCAGCAATTCGATAAGAATCCCAAGGATGATGAACTCGCCCTGGTTTATGCGCGCTCCCTGGCCGACGCTGGTAAGGCGAAAGACGGCGCGGAGATCCTGGACAAGAGACTGCAAGGGGACCCAACCAATCTCGACCTCTACATCAACTTGAGCCAGATCTACGTTCAGGCAAAACGTTTTAATGACGCGGAAAAGATCCTGCACCGCGCCGAGGACCAGAACCTGGACAAGATGCGTCTGCAGTTCCAGCTGGCAACGGTCTATGACAGGCAGAAGGACTTCGGCAAGGCCGAATCTCTATTCAAGGAGATTCTCAAGGAAAACCCCAAGGATGCCCCGACTTTGAACTATATCGGCTATATGCTGGCCGACCGGGGAGTCCGATTGGATGAAGCTCTTCAGTATGTGCAGCAGGCATTGGCACTGGATCCCAATAATCCCGCGTATCTCGACTCACTCGGGTGGACTTTCTTCAAGTTGAACGAGCTCCAAAAAGCGGAGAAGTACCTTCTCCAGGCGGCAGACATGGAGAAGAAAGATCCCGTGATCCAGGATCACGTGGGAGACCTCTACTTCAAGACCGGAAATCTCCAGAAAGCTCAGGAGTTCTGGAATAAATCGCTGAGCAACGGCGGCGAGCCGGATGATGCCCAGAAGGTACGGGAGAAGCTCGATAAGGTGAAGGAGACAATCCGCAAGCAAAAGCGCATCGAGTAGCCCCTTTTGACGCACGAGTGGCTTTCGATTCGAGATTCGAAATTCGAGATTCGAGATTGAGGAATTTCGAATCTCGAATCAGATGAAACGTCGAATGAATCCGTCTCCGCTTACGATCCGATCGTTCGCAAAGGTAAACCTGGCGCTGGCCGTTTTGGGAAAACGCACGGACGGCTACCACGAAATCCGCACCGTATTTCAAAGCATTGACCTGCACGATGAGCTTGTAATCCGGCCTTCGCGACGGCTCGAGCTGCAGTGCGAGAATCTTGATGCTGTTCCCAGGGAAGAGAATACCGTCTGGCGCGCGGCGGCCGCACTTTCGCAGGCGGCGTCTCCTTCATCAGGGGCCGAGATCGTTTTGAGGAAGCGCATCCCGCCGGGCTCTGGACTGGGCGGCGGGAGCGGCAACGCCGCCGCAGCGCTTCTGGGGCTCTGCCGTTTCTGGCGCCTCGAGGTTTCTTCCAGTGAATTGCGGTCGATTGCGGCGTCGATAGGCTCGGATGTCCCCTTCTTTCTTCAAGGCGGGACGGCCCTGGGAATCGGCCGCGGTGAGGAAATCTATCCCCTGCCGGAAATCAGGCCGGCCCATCTGGTGGTAGTGTACCCCGGAGTTCATGTTTCCACTGCGGCGGCATATCGTTCCTTGAGATTGGGGTTGACATCCGCACAGGCCGTCCATAAAATCATGAGTTTCTGCGGTCATCTAGAGGATGATTCAGGTTGCCGCAGTGAGATCTTTAATGATTTCGAGACTTCGATCCTCCCTGCCTACCCATCCATAGAGGAAGCCAAGGCATTCCTCAAGGATCGGGGAGCGACAGCCTCACTGCTGTCCGGCAGCGGATCTTCTGTCTTCGGATTCTTCTCTGATGAGGAGTCAGCTCTCGCAGCCTCCCGTGCCAAGTTGCCCGGGGAATGCTGGCGGGTGTTTCCGGCGAAGACCCTTTCTCGTTTTGAGTATTTCCAAAGCATGTTTGGGTAGTCGTCGGCGGTCCGGAATCGAGTACTGGGGCGTCGTCAAGCGGTAAGACACAGGTCTTTGGAACCTGCATTCGGAGGTTCGAATCCTCCCGCCCCAGCCAGTTCGCACCGAAATCAGGAGCTCGGATGAGAATGAAGAGCAAGGCTTTCAAGCCGATGAACGGAGAGTTGAAGGTCTTTTCCGGCAACTCAAATCCCGTTCTGGCGAAGGAGATTTGCCGGCATCTGCGAATTGCTCCGGGAGAGGCGAATCTTTCGACCTTCTCGGACGGTGAGCTTTATGTCCAGATTTTGGAGAACGTACGCGGCCGGGATATTTTCATCATCCAGCCCACCTGCCTCCCGGTGAACGACAACATGATGGAGCTGTTGATCATGATCGATGCATTCAAGCGATCGTCGGCAGCGCGAATCACTGCAGTTATTCCTTATTACGGGTATGCTCGCCAGGATCGCAAGGACAAACCCCGGGTTGCCATCACCTCCAAGCTGGTGGCCGATCTGCTGACGTCCGCGGGTGCCGACCGGATCCTGACCATGGATTTGCATGCCGGACAGATCCAGGGATTCTTCAACATTCCCGTGGACCATCTTTTTGCGGCGCCGGTGCTGATCGATTACCTGCAGAAACTGCGGCTTCCTGACCTCACGGTAGTAGCCCCCGACGCCGGCGGCGTCGAACGGGCGCGCGCCTTCGCCAAGCGTCTGAATGCCGACCTGGCGGTAGTAGACAAGCGGCGCACGTCCCCCAATCATGCCGAGGTGATGCACATCATCGGCAAAGTGGGGGGAAGAAACATCATCATCTGCGACGATATGATCGACACCGCCGGAACTCTGGTCAATACGGTCGCCGCCTTGCACAAGCAGAAAGCGAAGAGGATATTTTCCTGCGCGACCCACGGGGTGTTGAGCGGTCCCGCGATTGAAAGGCTGGCGCGCGCTCCGCTGGAAGGGATCATCCTGACCAATACCGTACCTATCGACAAGTCGAAGTGCCTGCCGAACATGAAAATCCTGAGCGTGGCGGGCCTGCTGGCGAAGGCGATTCGCAGCATTCATGAAGAGACCAGCGTCAGCAATCTATTCGTCTAAGGAAGGAGTAGGATTTCATGGAACAAATCGTGATCGAAGCTCAGCAGCGGACGCCGGGGGGCAAAAACGCCAATCGGAGGCTGCGCAAGTCGGGCAGGATTCCCGCAGTCGTTTACGGTGCCGGACGACAGGCGCTGCCGCTCCTGGTGGACCCGATTGCAATATCGGAAATCCTGCACTCGCACAGCGGGCACAATACCATTTTCGCCGTGACTGTGGATGGCGGCGCGCAGGCCAACGTCATGGTCAAGGATTATCAGCTGGATCCGGTGCGCGGAAACATCATCCATGCGGACTTTTATGAGATTGCCATGGATCAGCTGCTCAAGCTCATGGTCGACGTTGAAATGGTTGGGACCGCGGAAGGCGTCAAACTGGGCGGCATCATGGACGTCGTCACGCGCTCGCTGGAAGTGGAGTGCTTGCCGTCCGATATCCCCGAATCGATCAAGGTGGACGTCAGCGCGCTCAAGGTCAATGACTATATCAGGGTCAAGAACCTGCCCGGGGATCCCAAGGTCAAGATTCTGAGCGACCCGGAAGTCGTGATCGTCACGATTGTGCCGCCGGTCAAGGAAGAAGTTGTTGTTGAAGCCGCGCCTGTCGCGCCGGCCGAACCGGAAGTGATCAAGAAGGGTAAGACCCTAGAGACTGAAGGAGAGGGAGGAGAGGAGAAAGGCAAAGCGGCCAAGCAACCCGAAAAGGCCAAGCCTGAATCCAAGTAGTCCCGACACCACACCGTGAGACTCATTGTGGGATTGGGCAACCCGGGCTCGCGTTATGAATGCACCCGTCACAACGCGGGATTCATGGTGATCGACGAGCTGGCCCGCCAGACAAGGGCCGGAATCTATTCGATCCGGTGCCAGTCTCTGGTAAGTTCGGCCATGATCGGAGTGGAACCGGTGCTGCTGGCAAAGCCGCTCACTTTCATGAACCTGAGCGGGCGCGCCGTGCAGCTTCTGTTGGAGGAGAGCCGGGTCGATCCCAAGGAAGTGATTTTGATCGTCGACGATTTGAACCTGCCCTTGGGCAAAACCAGGATCAGGGAGCGAGGATCGTCTGGAGGACACCGAGGCCTGGAATCGATTCTGCGGATTCTCGATACCGACGAGATTATTCGCGTGAGGCTCGGGATCGGTGAGGAAAATATTCCCGATGACAAGGCCGAGTTCGTGCTCTCGAACTTTCCCGCGGATCGGATGGCCGAGGTCGGAGAAATGATCTCCAGGGCCGGCCAGGCTGTCCAGTGGATCGTCACTGAGGGCGTTTCCCGAGCCATGTCGTCCCTGAGGCAGGAAAAGGAGAAAAAACAGTGAGAACATACGAAGTAGCTTTCATCGCCGTGCCGACCCTGACACCAGAGGAACTGGATGCGTTTATCGCTCAGATGAAAACGGTGGTGGAAGGCAAGAACGGAACGGTGACGAAGGTAGATAATTGGGGCAAGAAGTCCCTGGCTTACAAGATCAAGAAGTTTCGGGACGGCTACTACGTCATCCTGACGCTGGAAGCCGACGGTGCCATCATAGCCGAGCTGGAACGGAGATTCCGGGTTGCCGATCATGTCATCCGGTTCATTTCCGTCCGGACGGATCAGGATTTTAAACGCTCGGAAAAGATGAAGGCTTCCCGGCAGCGAAAGATAAGGACGACTGCCACGCCGGCTGCCACGCCGGCT
>Ga0182021_10009741_pt1 | contig 11386 bp, 14 predicted proteins | sample 612E3MmetaG_FD_120493 | JGI IMG/M metagenome (GOLD analysis project Ga0182021, IMG submission 120493) | Permafrost microbial communities from Stordalen Mire, Sweden - 612E3M metaG (Illumina Assembly) | ecosystem: Environmental > Terrestrial > Soil > Wetlands > Permafrost | place: Sweden...
AAAACCCCCTTAAAAGAGCTGAAATACGATACAAACTTTTGGAGAAAAAATTATGTACGAAACCTTGACCTACACTGGTGGAATTTATAAGTACGAGGAGATGACAGAGCTTATTGAGGATCTAGGGGGTTTTGTGCTTCAGGAAAACATAAGCCAGATGGATTTGGTTCTTACCTTAGCTGTTCCGATTGAAGATGTTCCTAGCGTCAAAGAAAAGGCTAAAGAACTTCTTGGAACAATTAAAATAGCTCCTATGGCTGGCACCGAGATAGCCATTGTTTCTCCAACTCTTGCACGTCAACATCTACCTCACTCTGCATGTGATATATCGGAATTTCTTAGGCGTTACGGTGCTAAGGACAATATGATTGGACTTTCAAGGGGTGCTGGTAAGGGAATATCAAGGATTTCCGAGGATGAAAAGAAACTGATAGAAGAACATGATCTAGTTGTATTTGCCCTTGGAAGTTTCAGAGAATGTATAATACATAAAACTCATTTATTTGAAGGTATTGAGATACCTGTTGTTGTCACAGGGGCTCCTGAAATTGATTTAGATGATATTCCTGGGGCAGATGCGTATGTGTCGGGTCTTGGAAGAATTCCCCGTAGGCTCAAAAGAGGAGAGAATATAAGAGCTCTTAAAAAGCTAGTTGATGTTGTAGAAGAAATTCTGGATAATAAAAGAAGGGAAATATTAGATGATCCACCTATTGTTCCTTCAATACTTGTAAAGAGGGAAATTGAGGATCAGATACCTGCTATTAAGGAAGTTTACTCACCTCTCCCAGTTGTTAGTCAGCTAATGGGGGTGAGGGTGAAACTCAAATATGATGACTATCACAATGAGATCGAAGATGTTGTAGTTAGCGATCACCGTCTGGGTGACATATCTGAGGTCGTAAAATCTAAGATGTACGATTACACGCTGGTAAAACTTTTATCGGAAACTTCGATAATCTAACTTTTTTTTAAAAGGAGTTAAAATATGAGGACAATTCTCAGGTTCGCAGGATTCATGTCGGTATTCTTTTTTGGGTTTTTAGTAGTTAACTACTGCATTTTCTATGGAATTGCTTCTCTTTTCAGTATTCAACCAGGTTATATTTTTTATTCTCTACTTATTCTAGCAGTGATTTCGTATCCCGTGGCTGCTACCATTGAAAGAGTTATTTCCAATACAACCACAAGAATTTTTTATTCTGGTGCATCTGCATGGATGGGTATATCATTCTACCTTTTGACATTCATTGTAATTTACTGGCTGATATCATTGGTGTTTAAAATTCCAGGAGAAATAGCAGGAATTATAATTGTTGCATTAACCACTGTATTAAGTGCATATTCGCTTATTAACAGTTTATATTTGAATGTGAAAGAGATTGAAATACCATTGAAACATTTGAAGGGAAATATGAAGGTTGTTCAACTTTCAGATATACATATTGGGTCCATCAGAAATTCAAGCTACATGGAGAGGATAGTAAGTAAAACAAACGAAATCAACCCTGAAATAGTTTTTATAACTGGAGATATGGTTGATGGAAGTGCCAGATTACATACTAATACTTTTGGCGCAATAAATAAATTGAATGCACCAGTATTCTTTATAACAGGAAACCATGAAACTTATGAGGGCTTGGACGAGGTTTTCAGGGTTTTGAGAAATACTGATATGAGAGTACTGAGGGATGAAATGGTTGTATGCAATGGAATTCAAATCATTGGTGTTGAGTATTCATTTGAATATAATCACATGGAAAATGTCCTATCAAAACTTAAAATTAACACTGAAAAACCTTCAATAATGTTGTACCATCTTCCCCAAGAGTTAAAAACTGTTGCAAATTCAGGTATTGGGTTACAACTTTCAGGACATACACACGCAGGGCAGATGTTTCCATTCAATTATTTAGTTAGAATTATGTTCCCATTATTTAACGGGATTTATAAATACGAAGGTACTTATTTACACGTTTCTCCAGGTACCGGGACATGGGGGCCACCTATGCGTCTTGGATCTAGATGTGAAATTACTGTGATAAATCTTAAGGGCGAAATATCTAAATAAACTTAAAATTGCTAATTATTCTTTTTTTAATCAGTAAAAAATTAACTCTTAAATCCAGAAAAGTCTTTTAATAAAATTTTATTTTTTAAGTAATTATTCGTAGCTCTAGAGATACGATATAAAATTATGCTATATAATTTCCTAAATTTGCAATATTTACAAAATGTAATTATCAAGTTATGAGATAAAAAAATAAGTTAAATTGGATATAACTTGTAATATGTATTAACAAATAGGTGAGAGAATTGGTTGATGTAGTAGTTATCTTATCCATCATAACCAGCATTACTTCAATTATACCGGCAATATTTGCCATATTATTTTCCATGCAGGTGGAGGAAAGACTTAAGAAGAATTTTTTAAGATTAAAGGATATTATGGATAATAATCATGAACGAACTAAAGAAGTTCTGGCAAACATGGACCGTGAGGCAGAGGACATAAAACAACAGTCTTTAAATCTCAAACAGAACTCCAAGAAGCACTCAAAAATATCCTGGATGATTGTAATATTTCTGGAAAACAACTAGAAGAAAAATAAATGGAAATAAAGAATAACTCCCTTCTACCTTATAAATAATACCCTGCCTTCATGATAAAAAAAATTTATGGATTAAATAAAATATAATTCCAAAAAACAAAATTTACTAATAAAAATTATAATTGTTTAAACAGAATAATGTAAACTATTTTTGACATACTTTCTATAATAAAATTACTATTAATTTTGATTCTTTTTTAATTTATATTTCTCTCCAATATCCACATGCAAATAAAATTCTCTCATTATACCCATGATATTATTTATTAAAAATTGGATAATAAAGTAGGGGTCTTCGAAATGGGATGTTTAGACAGAAAAAAATGCAGACTGAAAAAAAATGTCAAAAATTGACAGTAAAAAGTGAGTAATTGACAAATTATAGGGATGTGATTAGATGAGTTTAAGCCAACAAGATATCGACAGTATAAGGGCGATTATAGCGAATGATAACGCTGTACTTGTTGAGAAGTTGATTAAGACAGTTAATAGGACTATTAATGTTTTAAGCGCCTTAAAGATGGGTGAGGTTGTTTCTGATGATAGATGGAACATTAGCGGTAGCGCTGATATTGAAGAGATAATCCTTGATATCAAAGCAAATAATGATGTAATTTTAAATGAACTTGTTGAAGGTGTTGATACTGATATTTTTAGCACTTTAACAGTACAGGATATAATTGCAGATGAAGGACTTATAAAATAAACACTGTCATATTGCTGTCATGCTACTGACTTATTTTAGAGGTGAAATAATGAATAGTTGTGATGTAAATGGGTATAAAGAGTTATCACTGAAGATAAAGGATAAGCTCGGATTAGAAAAATCTCCAGTTGCTATTAAACTAGTTTTAAATGAAGATGATATCCCTAAGGGGATCCCAAAGATAGAAGAACATATAAGACATTGTGAAATGGTCCAAAGGGCAGCTCAAGGAAACATATTTTATGCAACAGCTGAACAACAAGCATGTAAAGGAGGAGCTGGAGCAATAGGTCTCATGGAACCACCTGAAAAAGTTAAATCCGGTGAAATGTATTACTCCCTAGGTAGATTTTCGAGTTTGGGATCGGCAAAAAGAACAGTAGATGCCATCCCCAAAATAGATCCTATAATGAAAGCAATAGCATACGCTCCACTTGAAACAGCACCATTCGATCCGGATGTAGTTGTTATAATTTGCAACCCTAAACAGGCTATGCAGTTAGCTCAAGCAATGGTTTACACCCTTGGAGGCCGTTTTGAAGCAGACTTTGCAGGAATCCAATCAATATGTGGTGATGCGGTAGCAGGACCATATACAACCAAAAGACCCAACATAACCCTAGGATGCAGTGGATCAAGGAAATTTGCCGACATTAAACCAGACGAGGTCATAGTTGGAATGAACGGTGAGAATATTGGTTGTATTGTAAACGCTCTTGAAGCTCTTTAATTAAACCATTATATCATCAAATTTGTGGAAATCTAGTCTTTAAACTCCTCATAAGCCCTTAGAGACTGGGCTAGTGCATCGGTTTCTGCTATCATAGATCCCATTAAAATAGCTAAAAGGAGTTGATCATTAGTTGCTCCAAATTTTTTTGCTACCTTAAGATGGGTTAATAGGCAGTGCTCAGCCCCCAGGGCAGATGCTGCTCCTATAGAAACAAATTCTTTGGTTAATGATGGCAAAGTTTCATCGGTCATTAATATTTCAAATTTTATGAAATAAGCTTTAAGGGCCAATGGATTTTCTGCCAATATCTGAAATATCTTGGGAACTAAACCAAAATAACTTTCAATTTTTTTAAGAATTTCTTCGACATCTACCTCTTCATTTGCATTGTTGAAACTCATTTAAACGCCTCTTTTCTACCTATTCAATTTATAATGGATTATTTAAAATCAATATTTATAGTTTTCAGTCTAAAAAACGTCGATCAGACTTTTTTTCTACTGCTTTATGATGTTTGTTTTCAAACCATCCTATTTTTATATCATCATCATCGTGTTTATCGAAATTAGGAATGTAAGGTTTAATATCAAGTAGTGGTGTATCATCAACTATGTCTACATCTGATATGTATATTTTTGTGCCTTCTATCTTTTCAAGGCGTACAACAGAAACCCCTATAGGATTTGGTCTTTTAGGTGCCCTTGTTGCAAATATACCCCGTTTTTCAGTGTCAAGAAATGGTTTTACTTCGAGTGAATAGCCACTTGAGAGATGAAAAAAATAAATTAGTATAATATGTGAAAAGCCTTCAAGATCCTTCAAACCATCTTTATATTTCTTATTAAGTTTTATTTCACCTTTAATTCCCCTAGCTCCAACAGGCTGTATGGGCATTCCATCAAGATCCTTAAAAGGAGAATGAATAGTGCCTATTGGCTTGAATTCGATTTTTGTCATTGTTTTTACCGAAATTTTAATAAATTCTAGATCGAAATGACATATTATACATAAGAACAATTTAATGAATGTATATATAGTATTATATAAAAGATGAGGTAAATAGAGCCCACAGTTTGGATTGAGGTTGAAGTAAAAGGTACTAAATTTAAGGGAAAATGACTTCCAATTTGTTGGATACATTAAGGATAAAAAAAATAAAGAAATTTATTTAAGTTTTAAGTTGTTAATGTTAAAATAATAAACGGAGAGTCACACAACGGACTATTGTCCGCATAACTATTAATCTTTTTTTACTTTAAAAACTGAATTTTGGTAGAATATAATCAGAATTGTGAAAGAAATTAATCAATAAAATATAACAAACCCGATATTGAGAGAGAACAGATAGCTAAGCTCACTTCAAAATAGGAACTGAAGTTTAACATTTAATAAAAACGTATACATTAATTTTTTATTATATCGAATACACATTAATATATAGGTGATAATATATGTTATTTGTTGCAGAGCACACACATCCCGCCTCAGAATGTCCTATGTTAACTGATGAAGGGAAAGATATGATAAAAGGGCTTTTTTCAGATGAGCATATTAAGAGTGCAGGTATTGGACTCGTTGGAGCATATATGAGCTGTCCTGTTGATGATAGGTCATATCATAAAGGATATTTCATAATAGAAGCACCAGACCCAGAAACAATAATAAACTTCTTCGGACCAATGAAATTATTAGAACTCAAAGAAGTAAAACCATTCAGCGAAATAGCAAAAACATTATGAATATACAAATATACCTCCTTTTATGTTAATATAAATCCTAAAAAGAAGAAAACTATCCTAATGGATACAATATCTAATTTCGTTGTGTTAGAGTTATCAGATAGTAATCTTTTTACCTGTATAGAACTGTTCAAGATTACTTTTAAATATGGATTTCATTATTTCAAACCCATATTTACCAGTACAATGGCCTGTGTAGACCTTTTCCACAGCTTCTTTTATCCATCGGGATATATCTTCTATTTCTTCTGACTTTTCATTAATAGATGATATTCTACCTGCTTGAAAATGAAATCCTCCAATTATGTTTTTGATTTTCGATTCTGGAAAAACTTCTTGAGCTGTGCTGACTATGTTTCTGATGCCACTGTGCCCACAACCAGAAAATATAGTTATTTCATTATTAACTTTCACGATCATGAAAAGTTCATGATAAAAGTTGTCCTTTAAAATTTGATTTCCTTCTTTTGAAAAAAGTATACGATTAGTTGTAGGTGTTGAAAATTTTTTGTAAATATTAGGTACCACAAAAAAACCTTCCAATATTTCAGACGTTTCAGTTACAAATCTGAGTCTTTCATGGTAATCATGACTAATCCTATAATCTATTCCTATAAATTCTTTATGAGATCCACTACCAGTATAATGTGGGTTTAAGGCTTCTTTTTTGATGTACACTGGTGCTTTATCATTCAATTTGAAGAAATCAAGTAACCCGCCTGAATGGTCATTGTGGCCGTGTGATATAACTACAGCATCAACTTTGGATAGATCAAGATTTAATGTCTTTGCATTTTGGACCATAGTGCCTTTAGGACCTCCAGTATCAAATAATACTTTGTTATTATCTTTTTCTACTAGGATAGATAATCCATGTTCGGTATTCAGTTTCGATTTATTTAGCTTAGTATTTTCTGAAAGTACAATTGCATTCATTTAAAAACTTCCCATCTCTTTAATGACAGTTTTTGATATCAATTACAGATAAAAGATTATCTGTAGTTTTTCGAGTTTAATTTAATTGTTTATTTAATTAGTATTTTACCAAAGTATTATATAATAGTTATGAATATATATTCATAACATGGGAAGGCCAAAAATATGTAAAAGAATTTTCGGTGAACCAAAAATAATATGCTTCAAACCTGATGTAAAAGTTGATTATCAGAAATCTGAATCCATAGAAATAACCATGGAAGAATTTGAAGCTATAAGACTTAAAGATTACCTAAAAATCAAACAACAAAAGGCAGCAGAAATAATGGGAATCTCGCAGCCTACCTTACACCGAATTTTAATTTCTGCTAGAGAGAATGTAGCTAATGCATTAGTAGAAGGTAAAATATTGAATATCAAAGGAGGAAATTACATGAAAGCTGAGAAGAGATATAAATGTAGAAAATGTGGATTTGAATGGCAAAGTCCTCAAAAAGAATATGAAAAATGTCCAGATTGTGAGTCTGAAGACATATACACCATTGATTACGAGAAACAAACGCAAAGAACGATGGGACAACAGGGAATAGGTCGAGGTCGCGGTATGGGAGGAGGCCTGCCAAGGGTGTGTAAATGCCATCAGTGTGGTTATGAAACACCTAAAACTCAGGGAATGCCCTGTAGAAACGATAAATGTCCGGAATGTGGCACTCCACTCTGTGGGGCAGATTAAATTTAATAATATTAATTGGAGGTCAAAATATTAAAATAAGTATACCAAGTATGGATAACCAAGCACTTTCCTCAGAAATTTCAATTCATTTTGGAAAAAGCCCTTACTTCACTATCTTAGATGTAAAAAATAATCAAATAGAAAAAATTGAAGTTATCAAGAGTTTAGGAAAACATGAAGGTGGCAAAATGACGGCTGCAGAGATCATAATTCAATCAAAAGCAGATGTCCTGTTATGTGCAAATTTAGGTTCAAAGGCAGTAGAAATGCTCAATGAAAGAGGAGTAAAAATATATGCTGGAGCCTTTGGTACTGTTGAAAACACTTTTGAAGAATGGAAAAATGGTAATCTACATCTTGCCGATGAAAATTCTGCTTGTAAGGAACATAACTAATAAATCAAATAAAATTTTTTTAAAAATATATTTATAAATTGAGGATTATCTAAGAAGATAAAATTCACAAATATTTGAGATATATGCAAGTTAGTGATTAGATGGGTGAAAATGATTTTATACACCTAAAAAAAGGTGAAGCAGCATCTAAATATTCTATAATAGCTAATATTTCTCTTGCAATCATTAAAGGGATAGTTGGAGTTTTTTCAGGTAGCATAGCATTATTAGCAGATGCAGTGCACTCTTTCTCAGATATATTTACTTCTTTGGCAGTTTACATTGGATTGAAACTCTCTCAAAGAAAACCAGATGAGAAATTTCCCTATGGTTACTATAAATTTGAAACCCTGGCCTCTCTGATAATATCCGTGATAATTATCATTAGTGGTTTTGAAATAACAATTGAATCTATAAATGGTATTCTAACCCCAAAACCAATTGGTATACCGTTATTTGCTATTTCAGTAGCTATAATATCTGTAGTTATTTCGTTTTTCTTATCTAAATATAAGGATAAAGTAGGAACTGAAATAGGATCCCGGGCACTGATAAATGATGGTCAACACAGCTTTGTGGATGTGTTTTCTTCACTCATAGTTTTTGCTGGGATTTTGGGTGTTTATATAGGTTATCCGTTTCTCCAGGGTGTTGTTGGTTTAGTAGTAGCATTACTAATCCTTTATATTGGATTGAAATTTGGAAAAGAAGCAATACTCGTATTTTTAGACGCAAATCTTGATCCAAAGACAGTAGAGAAGATTAAATCAATAGCAACTAACACTAAAGGTGTTGAAGGAGTACATGATATTAAAGTGAGGAGATCAGGGCCTTATGTATTTGCAGAGCTTCATCTGGAGACAAAAAATAGATTATCGATAGAAAAAGCCTCTCAAATCTCTAAAAATTTAAAAAAAAGGATTATAAACGAAATTAATGATTTAGACAGTATAACAATCCAGATTGAACCTGGAAAAAAATGATAGTTAGAGTAGCTGTTCCAGTTGATAAAGATGAAGGATTGAAGTCTAATATTTCACAACATTTTGCTAAAGCTCCCTACTTCTTAATAGTAGATTTAGATAAAGAAGAAATAAAAAATTTTCAATTAAAAATAAATCCTGCTAAAAAATATGAACGAAAAAGAGGATTAAAAACTGTTGAATTTTTGAAAAATGAAGATGTGGATATTCTTTTATTTAATGGGAAAGTGAATGAAGGCCCTTCATATGCATTATCTGATGGATTAATTGATATTGTTAGTACTAATGAGAGAAAATTGGAAGATATGATATTAAATGCAGTCAAAAAGTATGAATGAAATGATATTTTTTAAGCTATAATTTTAGAAATTAGTAACATTAAATTAATATAAATAGTTAAGAGGTGAGAGAATGGAAAAGAAAAGTGGCATAATAGGTTTTACTGGTGCATTTAGAGATAGTGTAAAAGAAATAAATAAGGGTTCCAAGATTGTATTTACTGGTTCTGTAGCAGTTTGCACTCCTTTTATTGAGTTATTATCCTATACTATCAGAGATAAAGATTTTCAAATGGTTTATGTACCCAAAGCCGATTTGAAAAAGGCTAAAAGAATAAATGAGCAGCAAAATATTGGGTTCAGTGTTCTAAATATTCAAGGTGATCCAAAAAGACCTGACGTGGTTGTGATAATGGGTGGTCTTGCTATGCCTAAATTTGGATGCTCACCAGAAGATGTTTTAAAAATGATCGATGAAATTTCAGTCGAACAAAAACCTAAAATAATTGGTGTTTGTTTTATGAACATCTTCGAAAGGACGGGATGGACCAAAAAAATATCATTTGATGTCTTGATTGATACAAATATGGAAACAATTGTTAAATGATTTGTTTAAATTTGCAACAAATAAATCTGAAAATTAAAATGGGGTTTGGTGATATTTTCATTGATTATTTGAAACCTTTAAAACTAATTTATTCATTTTTTTCTTTATAATCTAGTAAACTATATATATTAATTTTGAATATATATTCATCATGCCTCGTCCTAGAATATTTAGAAGAATATCAGAAGAACCTCAAACACGTTGTTTTAAACCAGAAAATGAGAATATTGACTCTTTAGAGCCTATTAAAATCACATTGGATGAATTTGAAGCTATAAGACTTAGAGATTATCATGACATACAGCAGGTAAGATCTGCTGAGATAATGGGAATTTCACAACCTACATTTCATAGAATATTAACTTCAGCTAGAAAAAAGATATCTAATGCCTTAATTGAGGGAAATACACTTATAATAGTAGGTGATGATATTATAACAGATAAAATAAGGTACAAATGTAATGTTTGTGGATTTGAATGGCTTAGCAAAGAAAAAGAATATGATGAATGCTTAGACTGCAAATCCAAAGATATTATGAAATTAGAAGATGAAGAAATCATAATTAAAACCGATCCTTCCCTGTTAGAGCGTAGATCTTATGGTGGTCATGGATTGGGAGTAGGCCCTCCAAGAGTTTGTAAATGCCCAAACTGTGGTTATGAATCCCCAAAAACTAGAGCAGTGCCATGTAAAAATACAATATGCCCCAAATGTGAAACTCCACTTTGTGGATCAGAATAAAACTAAAGTTGGTATTTAAAATCTAAATTCACACTAAATCATTAATAAAAAAAATTGGTGGGTTACCATGTCTTTTATAGAAATAAAAAACGTCACTAAATCTTTTGACGGTGTAAACATTCTTAAAAATGTGAATATCAAAGTCAATGAAGGATCTGTTTTGGGAATACTTGGAAGGAGTGGATCAGGCAAATCTGCCCTAATAAATATGTTAAGGGGAATGAAGGAGTACAAGCCAGATAAAGGCCAGATTATATATAATCTTTCAATATGTCCATCATGCCTTCGAGTTGAACCTCCATCAATGGAAGGTAAAAATTGTGTTTGTGGTGTAAAGTTTGAAGCAAGAAGTGTAGACTTTTGGAGCTCTGATAGAAAAGTCTTTGCAGCCATAAAACGCAGAATATCTATAATGTTACAGAGAACTTTTGCCCTCTACGAAGATGATACTGTAATTGACAACGTTATAAAATCTATTACGGGTCATGAAGATGAAGAAAGCATGTACTTGGCAATAGATATGTTAGAAATGGCTCAAATGTCCCATAGGATAACTCACATTGCTCGTGATCTAAGTGGAGGCGAAAAACAGAGAGTTGTACTCGCTAGACAGATGGCTAAGGAACCAATGATATTCCTTGCTGATGAACCAACAGGCACTTTAGACCCTAAAACTGCTGAACTCATACATCAAGCTATTATTGATGGAGTTAAAAGTAAAGGAACCACAATGGTAGTTACTTCCCACTGGCCAGAAGTTATGCGCCATCTTTCAGACTACGCTATATGGTTGGATAAGGGCGAAATATTAGAGGAAGGAGACCCTGAAACTGTTGTGCAGAGTTTTATGAGTCATGTACCCCTTCCAGAAAAGAAAGTAGAATTCAAAACTGGAGGCCCTATAATCAAAATGGAAGGAGTC
>Ga0182021_10009742_pt1 | contig 11386 bp, 9 predicted proteins | sample 612E3MmetaG_FD_120493 | JGI IMG/M metagenome (GOLD analysis project Ga0182021, IMG submission 120493) | Permafrost microbial communities from Stordalen Mire, Sweden - 612E3M metaG (Illumina Assembly) | ecosystem: Environmental > Terrestrial > Soil > Wetlands > Permafrost | place: Sweden...
ACAAGTTCCCGTTAGGGCCTGTGCCACCATATAGTTTATTGTTAAAAACAGATAAACTGTAAATGTTCGTCTCTGAACCGAGCTTCGCTGCTCTCTGGATCCATGAACTAGCCCCATCCCACTCAAACAAGTTCCCGTTAGGGCCTGTGCCACCATATAGTTTATTGTTAAAAACAGATAAACTGTAAATGTTCGTCTCTGAACCGAGCTTCGCTGCTCTCTGGATCCACTGAAAGTTGACGGGATCCCATTCGTATAGGCTGCCAGTTGTGCCAGTTCCTCCGTAGATTTTGCCGTTAAAGTATGCTAGACAGCGAATTTCTGAAGCACCATGACTGATCCAGGCGCTAATACCATCCCACTCGTAAAGTTTGCCCCCGGGGTTTGTGCCACCGTAGAGCTTGCTTCCAGTGCCAGGGTTAAAAACTACTAGGGATTTTATGTCGGTCTCGTCCCCGAGTTGAGGAGCTCTCTGAGTCCAAACAGTAGCTCCAGTAGCCCACTCAAGTAGACCACCACCGGGGCTCGTACCACCGTAGAGTTTCCCATTAAAGACCATTAGGCAGTTAATGCTGGTTTGAGAATTGAGTTGATTAGCTCTCTGGACCCAGAGGTTACTAACGCCATCCCACTCGATGAGAGAGCCGTCAGAGGCCCCGCCATAGATCTTCCCATTGAAGGAGGTGACACAGTTAATCTTAACACCGTCATTGAGTCCATTTGTTCTCCTTATCCAGTTAGAGTTCGCCGCGTAGTCGAAGGAAAGATCATCGCTTGAGGCGGGCCTATTGATATCAATGAAACCAACGGTGTTGTTCTTGAAGCCACTAGTAAGGATGGTCTGAGGGCTTGCTGATTGAACACTTTTCAGCCACATCTCATATACATCTAAACCGCCTGTTAGGGTACCCTGATTCAGTGTAATATAATCATTTAATCCATTGAAATTTTGTGCAAAGGATATTACCCCATTTGTTTGTGAAGGCTCCGAATCACCACTTTTCGTTCCTGTAAGCCCATTCTGAGAGCTGTCTGAGGTGTGAGATGAGTCAGGATTGTCACTCATGTGAGAAACTACATTATACACAGACCAAACTTGGTTTGGTGCTCCTTGGTTGCTAGCCATTGGATTACCATAATAAATGTAAATTACGGTATCTACTGTGTTTGACAACTGTGGGATATTTACCCAAGCTAATAGGTTGCCAGTTGAGCTATCATATGAATCGATCTCATGTGGAATTTTCGTAATCTTATCGGAGGCGGTGAAGAGTATGTCTCCGCCATCGCTACGTGCATTCAACGCAATACTTGGTTGAGTTATGCTGATTAAGAATGGGTAGTTGGTCAGTAGTTCTGGCACCAGTGTATGATCAATCGTCAGAGCTTGTCTGTAGCCCCATCCTTGATACCATGGGATAGTGGATAGGATTGTGGGTGACAAGGTGACGTTGAGGGATGGATTGTAGGTCACCCTCCAACCAAAGCTGCTGTTTGTACCTAGTAGCTTAGATGCTTGATTATAGGTTACTTCATCCCCGACTTTTACATTGAGGTTCGCGTTCGGCCATGGGCTAAGTGTTGTGCTTGAGAAGTCATTGTAGCTGTATGGTCCTAGGGAATGGGTTACACTTGAGTTCATCAACCTCATTGGTGCGAAGGGATTAATGTAGGAGCCTTCGCCAACTGCCCAGCGGAATCCTATGCTTGTCGGTGCTGTTGAACTTAGAGACCAGTTAATGGGAAAACCGGTGCTCTCAGTAAGGTCGTTGAGTAAATTAGTCGCTCTTGTGTTCATCTGCTGGCTGCTGTGATAATTATAGATGTTGTCAAGAGTCCCTGTGGTTACCGTTACGGTAATTGTCAAGAGACCTAGAAGTATGACGAAGCTTGCAATGTAATCTATGATGTTTGCACCCATTTATCTCACCTAAAACTTATCCATAATTCCCCTGATGATTTCTTTTGGACAATAATTACTGCTTTGGGATTAGTGCTGTCAAATCTTTTTGAGGCATCCCAGTGTACGTTGGGGCCCAAGTTAACGTGCGTGGTGTCATGGAGCGGTAATCCGGGAAAATTGAATGTTAGCGCTAGAACGTTTCCGGTTAAGGTTCCATTAACCGAATAGTTTTGGCCATCTATTTGTTCGGGGAGGGGGTTTGTCTTCGTGACGTTACTAGGGAGGATATCGGTTTGACTTAAAGTATAATAAAGTTGAGATATAGTTGTTCCAAGCTGATTCTCGGCACTATTAATTATGATTGCTCTCTGTTGTATCGAGTAGTTGGAGGCCACGGCGTTAGCTACCAGTGCGAAGATCATCATCGCGACAAAAACTGGGATCATAATTATGATATTCTCAGTAACAACACTAGCCAATCATCTTTCACCTACTCTAGGAATCCTACCTGAAGGTTACCCGTGTATAATTCGACTTCAGCCCCTGAGACTGGAAAATCAATTGTTTGAGTCGACACCGGAAAGCTGAAGAAGGATGAATCATAACCGCTTGCTGATTTCGGGAACGATACTGTAATGCGTAAATGTAAAATGTTGTTGTACATCGATGCGTCTACATTTTTGCCCGTAAGTGTAATATAACGGGGGTTCGCAGTCGTTAAAGGACCTAAGGTCATATTTGCTAAATACAACTTAAGATAGCTAGTTTTGACCCCATCAGCATTGATATTAAATTGAACGCTCCTAAATAATGAAGCAACAGCGACCTTGATGTAAGCGTTTTCGCCTACAATTGGTGGCCTTTGTACAGCAAAAACCCTAGATATTGGAGCTTCTGTTGAGTTCTGAATTAGTTGAGTCATGCTGCCTGGAAGAATATTCTCAAAATAGGTATTATCCAGACTATATCTTGTAATGGGGAGGTCATAGAAAAGAACCGATGTATCAAATTCTTTTAGTGTCGAATATCCGTGATCACCTACCTTCCAAACCTCAATCTTGTAATGTATCAAACCTGTCCGCAGATTTATTTCAGCTGATTTGGAGCTGTACTGGATCGTGTTGCTCTGCCCAGGGTGCCATGCAACATCGTCCACGCTAAGCCCAATATTCTTCATAAATGTCTGTGCGAGCGTGAATTCATTCTCTCCATCGTGTCTGGCTAAACTCTGCTGGACGAAATTTAGGGTCAGGCTCATGCAGAAGAGGGTAATTGCCATCAATAATACCGTGGCCACAATTGTCGAATCACCACTGCGGTTCCTAATCATATTTTTCAATTCATACCATCTCCTATTCATCACAGTTGAACCTGTCTCCGGTGTTGAATCTAATTGAGCAAGAGTTGTTAGTTTAGTTTTTAAGCTTAATCTATCTAGAATACATTACTTTAATTTACAGTTCAGTATCATTAATATTGTATTAAATATATATTTTATATTCGTTAAATAAAAGGGATATTAAATCCATATTTAGAATATATGTTTAATTTGAGTATTTTTCTTAAGGTTATAAATTTACTCATAGTCATTCTACCCAAAATTATATATTTTTTTTGTGTTAACTTCGATTATCGTTGGGCTTTTCGAAACTTATGTCCGTCCAAGTTCGAGCTTTAGAAATGCATGTAGGATTTTTACAAGTTGCCATTCCTTTAATTAGATTGTCTCCCGAAGAGACGAACCCTATATTAGAAGCGTTTAACGCTTTCCCACAAGAGTCACATCTTAAAGTGCCATTTTCAAGATCTTCATTTAGGCTAGCGATTTTGAGTTGTGTGAATAAGTATTCGTCATTAAATTCAACATCTCTATGCTTCGCGGCTAATTCAACCAGGAATTAAAGGAATTTTATAATAAAGGAGATTATGGAGCGTTATCACATATTTTTAGTGGGTTGCGCTCCTTGAGATATTTTAAAAAAAATTAGTTGTGTCTAACTGGGCTTGGCTTGACAACTGGAGCTACGGGTTTTTTATCTTTTGGTTTTTCAACTACTTTCTTTTTCTTCATTCTTCTATACAAAAAGAACGCAGCTAATATTATTGCAATGATTACAGCTAGCGAAACTATTAGCATGGTATAGTCTGATGAAAAGAGTGCTTTCTGAGTGATTTCTGTTACTTCACCATCTATTATAAGGTTAACTGCATTAGTTTTCGAAGATACTGCACCAACCCACTCTTGGAATATGTATTTGCCGCCCAATATTCCTAAGATGCTGGGCATAGGTGCGATGGATGGAACCTCAAGGGGGATGGTTTCACCATAGGTGTAGGTTCCACTTCCCTGGATGAAGATTGGGACGTTAGCTGACACGATTAAATTGTAGGCGTCTGGTACCGCAGTTATGTTTTGAGTTGTGCTTAGGTATCCTCCGCCGACATTAATCATCGCTTCAAGTTGTGTTTTCTGTTGAATTAGTGTGAATCCATTCTTTGCGAGGCCTGTGGAGTCTGTGATTGAGTATGGTGAGCTCAGACCAGTACCTTTCCAGATTACTGTAGCTCCTTGTATAGGCGTGTTGGCTACTGTCAATTGTACCGAGACTTCTGTTGGTTTGTTCATTGGCATTTTGCTACCAACATTAAACTGCATCTTGAGGGATGTTTCTGATGGTATGAGTTGAATGGAGCTTGACTTGAAGCTGGGTGAGGAGACCGTTAAGGTGGTTTGCTTTGAGGAGAGTGCCTTAGCATAGAAGAGTATCTCGGTTCGATCGCTCTGTAGTACAACAGTGTTGGGTACTTCTATGTTTGATGCATTACTTGAAACCACGTTAACTCTAGCTACGTCTGATGTCACCGAGGGATTACCGCCCAAGTTGCATATTTGGATCAGTATTGGAAAATCAAAATTCATGGCGGGGTTCATTGCGACAACGTTAAAGGTTGATGGTTTGGTATCGAGCACTGTGAAGTCAATTTTAGACGAAGGAATGCCACTAGCTGATGCAGTTATGGAGAATTGGCCAGGTGACCCGCCCTTGACATTTAGATACTTCATGTAAGTTTTTTGACTTAATAATATCGAGTCTACATCACTAATACCTACCTGAGTGTCGGAGGATACCAGTTGTATAAGGGTCTCCTGAGACACTGGTGCGGGGATCGTCCCCTTTAATGTCAATAGGCAAGCCTCAACTTCTCCCTCGTTCGGAATTGGAGGTGTTTCAAGCTTGACAGAGTCTGGAATTGGAGCATAGGATATTAAATTGGTCGTTGCAGATCCGTGGATTAGGCTTCCAGCAGTTATCAGAGTGTTACCCGGTAGTTTTGTTGTTACAGTAACCAGGGCAGCCGATTGTCCATTAGGGATTTGTACGTGACTCTGAGGAAGGGCTACGCCTGAGCTGGAGGAGAATAGATCTAAGTCCTCACCCGTTGATGCCGTTGGAATTCCGTTTAAATCTACGGTTTGAACGAGCATCGCGTTTTGACCGGGTTCATCCGCTGGGAAGCTCTGCGCTAGGGAGTAGATTTTGATTGACACAACTTTCCCGGTGGAGCTGTCTGTCCCTCTTATGTACACCTTTGAGCTCGACAGGTTTTCAGCTGCAGCTGTGAGGGTAACATCACTGGCCTTATAGCAGGAAAGGGGAACTATAGCTTGCCACTGATTCTTTGGTATTACGACGCTGTCCTGGACGGATATTATGGTCGGATCTGAAGAATACAGGTTGATGGTTATGGGGGATTGTATTTTGACGAGGTTCCCATCGGAATCAGCAACGCCGACAAAAAGGATATTGCTTTGATCATTAATGGCCATTGTATTTAATGCCCAAAGAACTATTTTCACTGGATTAGGACCATTTACTGACAAAATACCCGCGTCTGACTTTAGATTAGTTGAAGAGGCCGTGATGGTCGTAGCTCCCTGTATTCCGGTCGTAGTTAGTTGGGTTTTAGCCGAATAGCTTCCGGCTACGATAGTGATTTTACTTATTGATATATCACCTACGGTTGGATTGGAGGAGAAGAGAGAGATGCTTAGGTCCGTCCTTGCTGGTGTTGGGCTACCATATCCATCTACAAGAGTCACAAGTAGGACAACCTGCTTTCCAGCTTCAGGTAATATTGCGTCAGGTAACACGGTAACCTTGAGAGCGCTGGGTGCCCCTGCGGGTGGACCCACTGCGATGTTGATCTTTGTTGACTCGAATCCTGAGGCTGAAGCGGTTACTTCTATCTGTTTGCCGCTTCCAACGTTACTAGAGGCGTTCACTATAGCGTAGTAAGAAGCAGCAGTAAGCTTCACGGTGCCGGGTAGACTGATTGCACTTGCATCGGAGCTTGTTAGGGTTACGTTAAGTGGCTGTGATAATGGAAATGGCTTACCCTGATTATCTTGGACACCGATGAAGAGAGCTGTGTGAGATCTTCCATCGGACGGGATGGAAGTCATGGCGGGGGTTATTGTAAGCTTCGGTGATAATGTTTTGGCCGAGCTTTTGTAGGCTATTGAAAAAGTCGAGGAGAGTATTAGGACCAAGATTATTAGTTTTAACCCTTTTCGATACAATTTATTCATAATAATACTCCTAATTATTTAAGATTAATAGATTATAGATACATTAGTTGTTCAAATATTACCATCTTTTTAAAAGATATATTATATTATGTAATTCGTTGATCGGTGATATGGATATTAGAAATGAATTTAAAAAATCAATTAGTAATGCACGCTCGCATGGTAGTCTAAAAATTTGACAAACTGAAGCTACCCAGAAGTAGATGCGCATGGAGCGAAATGCGATGCATTATTCGCATTTGACCTTATGCGCACGCATGATTGAAGAAATGAAAAAGTAAAAGAGGGATTGGTCTAGGTTCGCCAGCGACTCTTTGGCTTCTCTTCCTTCTTCTTCTCTTCCTTTTCAGGTTGTATACTGACAGATACAGCACTCTGACTTAGGCCACTGTTTCTGAGACTTGACATTAGCTTTGAGTGTATTTCACCCACGTTTGGGGAGTCGATCACGTTCATTTTGTAAGATTTGGCCATAGTGGTCGCTTTGTTATCGAGTCCAGGTAATACGAGAATAAAGGTCTCTACCTTAGAGTCGGTAATTTTACCATACTCTCTGAGGATATCGAACTCCCCGAATAGTTCCTTGCCCTGAAGGATATCGACGAAGTATTTCCTCCCAGCGCCTTGGTAGCCGACGTCGAAACTTAATTCCACTCCAGATGTGCCCACTATTTTTGGGACATCCATCTTTTTCAGTCCCATGCCCTCAAAGATTGTTGTGATGGGAGAGATGAAGAGAATGCCTCTATCGATGTCTTCTTTTGTCCCTGTTGTTGGGAAGTAGGAGAATTTACCTTGATAGATTGCGTTCTCGAAGCTGAAGTTACTTGCCGTATTTCTGCACCAATGGTTCACGAAGGGGGTATCAATCTGCTTTTTGCAGTCTGCGCACTCATAGATGCTTCCGGCGTTTCTATAGGCACCTTCGACTAGGGGTTGTTCACATTTGGGGCATACAAGTGGGTCTCCGAATGTCGTCAAGTTTCCAAGATACCCGCAGTCTAGGTGTTCCATTAGAATAGTCTTTTTTATGTGGAAGGATCCACAGACAGGGCATAGATACCTCGTTGAAACGTTCGGGCTTCCACATTCTGGGCATCTTATCTCCATGTCGTAGATTTGGCTGTCTAAGATTCCTCCCTCATAGAGGTCCTCTAGCAGTGCAACTGCTCCGTCTGAGTCTTTGTTAGTGGCCTTTTCTACGTCTGGGTATCGATATCCGTATTGAAGGTCGAATACTGGGTCAAGTCGACCAGTTTTACTGATAAGGGCGTTCATCACGGCTTCGACATCTGGTCGCTTGTATAACTCAACTCGCTGAGCCAAAGGTATCAGGATAAAATCTAATTATCTTGTTTTAAAGGTCTCAGGAGTACTAATACGTATGTTTAGTATGGAATACCTCTGCGAGGAGTGTGTAGGATGCGAGTAAGACAGTTAGTACTACAAATATTTTGACGAGATTGTCGAGAGGTAATTCGCCGATAAAATAGTATGTACCTCCGCCTAGTATTATCGACACTATTAGGGGTATGATCATCGACGCCATTAATTATCACTATGTTAATGTTAATATGTTGACATCATTTTTAATAAAGAGATTATGGATCCCCTATAGTTATTGATGATTCAGATTCTAAGGGTATATTATACTTTAAATATGTATCAGTGTTCCTCAAACCTTTTTAAATAATTGCTCATTAGTTGAATTCAAATAGTGACATCTAAGAAGAAGTGAGTTGAGAGAGGTAACGAGGTAAGAGCTGTGGCAAACCGAAAAACCGTCAAGAAGAAGGGGTCTACGGGTAAGACGGTGCGGTCTTCGGGTAAGAAGAGGGGCGTTTCAATTAAGAAAAAAGCTGTAAGTAGGTTGTCAGAATCAATGAAAACTCCCATTAAAAATAGTAAAACTAGTCAAGAAATTGTTCAGGATGCCGATAAGAAGAGGATTCTGGTTGTTGATGATGATGAGTCTTTTTGCGACACTATGACGGATATTCTTTCAATGAGTGGGTATGTTGCTGAAGCTGCATTGGATGGGGAGACGGCGAAGGAGAAGATCCTTGAGGGCTTCTTTAATATGGCTCTTCTCGACCTGAATCTCCCGGATATTAATGGTATCGATCTTTTGAAGTGGATTAAGAAGGACTCTCCGAGAACCGTTGTGATGATGATTACTGGTTATTCGGCTCTTAATAATGCGGTTGAGGCGCTTAACTTCGGCGCTAATGCTTATATCATGAAGCCTGTGAATCCCAAGGAGTTTTTGAGTTTCATCGAGGCGAAACTTAAGGAACAAGGTGAGAAAGAAGTTGGGGTTCTTGAGCAGTTCCTTCCGAGTTACCTTGATACGATTAAGGATGGTAACATGTGGTCGACTCATACTGTTGCCTTTAAGTTGAAGGTGCCGTTGATGGTTGTTGAGAGAACCTCCAACTTCTGCGCGGGTGTCGGCTTGATCAAGTATTGGAAGAATAAAGGCGTTGTTCAGAGGTTGAACGTCAAGATCTAGTTGAAGACCCTTAAGGAATGATTTTTAGTTTACTTTTTTCCTAGTAGTTATTTATTCACGTTAACTTTGATGAGAGATAGATATATGTGATAGAGTTGAAGTATACGGTATTATTAATTAACCTAAGTTGATGATATTCCATTCAGTTTTATGATTTTAATTGATGTATCATTATCATCTATCTTAGAATCCATAACATTATTAATAATCATAATCTGCCTTGAGTGTTGACTCTGGAGAATTGCCACTTTGTTGATCGGAAAAAGGAGCAGCAGCATGGATGTCATTGAGGATCTGTTAAAGGTGGCCGACGATCCTCTTGGGGTTAATAAGACGAAGTTAGTCTACATGTCGAACCTTAATTTCACTAGACTCTCGCGTTTCCTGGATTATCTGCTCGAGAAGGGGTTGCTTGAGAAGAACGAGAAAGGTGATAGATTTATCCTATCCATTAAAGGGAGGGAGTTTCTTAAGCAGCTAGAGAAGATGAAGCATTTGGTTTAGTGCCTATAGTTTTAGGTAGTCTTTGTCTAGCTTGGCGGCCTCGCCGCCGTTGCTTATCTCGATGAAGCCGAAGTCTCTGAAGAAGTTCACTACTCGAAGCAATGTGTCGTTGCTCATGATTGTTTCGTTATTTAGTTCGTCTAAATTATGCCAATTCCCATCTTTTAGGGTATTTAGTACTTGAGTTACATACAAGGTATCTTTATCCTCGTCGATTGAGCTTGTTTCTGAGCATATATAAGTTTGGAATCATTGGTTCTTATTAACACTTGTAGACTAGGGTACTGTATCCTGAATTCTAATCAAGAATTAGTATCTATGAACACTACTCATCGAATAGTAGTTTAGATTAGCAGAGTTAATAGTCAAGTCTTCTAGTTGAGGTATTTTAGATCTTTAACATAGCTTAGTTGAGTGGTGCACGCACTTCCAAAGGAAGCAATGATGAGTTCGTGTATGTAGGCTCGATACATGCGCGTAATTGAGCGAGCGTGTTGACCTTTCTTAATTTCCGATTCTCCGATGACTTCTCTTGAGCTGGTGAGCTAGGCTGAGCTAGCTGGGCTGGGCTCAGTTCAGCTGATGATTTTTTCCTGTTCCTCCCTACACATACGGGGGCTCCAGCGGGCTTCGGCTTCTGCAGCGCAGCATCGACCGACTCCTTTGACTCAGAGAGCGACTCGACCCCCGCGGCGACCCAACCGGGTACACGCACACCCTATAAAGTTGCACCGGGTGTCAACGTGCTCTGCTCTGTTAACCCAGCCGTGTCAGCTGGTGTCAGCTGAGCCGCGTTCTATCGATGACTTTCTACTGGCACTACCTACATCTACGGGGACACCAGAGGGCTTAGGCATCTGCAGCTGGGCACAATCGGCACCGCCGACACCTCCGATACTACTACGCGCGCGCTCGGATGCACAGTGCGTGAAGAGGGTTTTCGGTGATGTGGTGTTTCACCCGGTGTTTTCATACGTCTACCCACGTGATAGACAGATGTCCAAGTGAAGCTGCTCCGCGTTGCGCGCGCAGCGTTTCCCAGATGATGGTTTCTAGCACCCGGTTTTTCACGACGTCGTGAAAATTGTTTGTGCGACGAGCGTATTCGGTGCGGTGACTCATCATGTGTACAGATGTGGTCGGTAGACGTTTCTGAGCGGTTGCAGCGCTTACCGCAGCATCGGCGGCTATGCCGTCAGCAACATAATTTCCTGTCCCAACCTCCGGCGCGCGCGGTCCACCCATCGTGCAGGGGGATTAGCCTCAGCCTCAAGGGTGAGGAGGTGCGCACTCGAGGGAGTCCTAACAAGATCTGTTGAGCACGCGTGGACCTGAGTTGAATGAGTCATCCCCCTATCCCATCCTCATGAGATCCCCCTTCTTCACGTGCTCAGGAGATAATCCAATTCTTCGATTCGTTTTCGACGAGCAATTGAACTAGGTCTAGGTGAGTCATGAGGATGTCTCGGAGGAGTCGTGCGCGAGTTCCGAAGTTGGGCTTGCGCGCGCGCCATCAATTTTATACTTTTCTGGCGGTTCAGCCTATTTGTAATGCATACGCGTGCGCGGCCAAAGAATATCTGGATATGATTATTCGAAGTTGTTTAGATTGGCTACTAGGTGGATGGTTATGAGAAGTGTCGCTATTTCATATTCTACAACTTGGTTGAATCTGAACAACAGTATCGGGGTTAGGGTCGAGGTTAGGAATGGATAGGCTTTGAAGGGGTGGATCGTGCGCGCTCGCAAACACTATAAATAGAGCGCGTGTGCATCAATCTTTAAACTACGGTCGAAAAATATGATTGTAAAGAAGAGAAAGGGTATTTCGACGTTCATCGCCACGCTACTCCTCATGGTGCTGGCCGTGGCGGCC
>Ga0182021_10009743_pt1 | contig 11385 bp, 7 predicted proteins | sample 612E3MmetaG_FD_120493 | JGI IMG/M metagenome (GOLD analysis project Ga0182021, IMG submission 120493) | Permafrost microbial communities from Stordalen Mire, Sweden - 612E3M metaG (Illumina Assembly) | ecosystem: Environmental > Terrestrial > Soil > Wetlands > Permafrost | place: Sweden...
AAGTCGAAATACATCCCGTGGGCCGAGCTGCTCCGTAGAACCTTCGGGTTTGAGATCGCGTGCACGAAGTGCCACGCCCAGCTCCGCCTCATCGCCCTCATCAAATCCGAGGACATCGCCAAGAAAATCCTGACCGCGATGCACCTGCCGGCAACGGCTCCCGCGCTCCACCCTGCACGCCCTCCGCCCAAAGAACCGGATGGCGGCGACGACTGGGCGAACTGAAGGCGACTCTCGTGGGCCGCGCTGGAGTAGACTACGCCCTGTGGGCGAAACAGACTTCTCGGCACGCGATTCAGGCGGTCACGACCCCTCCGCTGGGCCATCCGGGCATGCGCGAAGGTGCGACAGCGCGACATGGATGGGGTTCTCGGACCGGAAATACCCCATCGATTCGCTTATGCTCTCGTGCTGGTCGAGCTTCGTAGCAAGAGCCGCCAGCCGCCGTGGGGCCTCCGCTGGCCGCGCCGGCACACCGAGCACGCGTCCCATTCGTCGCGCGAGCCCCGCCGGCCCCACACACTCGAACCCCGCCCGCGCCTCGCCCGGTTTGAACAGTTGCCGCCACGACGTGCCGCCATCATGGGCAGCCAACAGAAGGTCAAGCATGGGGTGGGAACCTCCAGGTGGAGCGTAGGTCATTTCATGTGCCGTCGCCACGCGGGCATCATACGCCGGTTGCCTGACGCGGGTCTGGCGTGAGCCTGGCGGTCAAGCTGGTTTCGGCCGCGGACGGGCCGTACAACACTCATGCCATGCTCCACGAGCACCGCCTGGTCTGCAAAGCACTGCGGGCGCTCCTCAGGGCGGTCGCGACGGCTGTCCCTCGCCAGGCTGTCATCCGGCGTGAAGATGGCGGCATTCCCGAGTAGCGCTGCGTGGTGATCGCTCGATGAATCCCGGCGAAGACTAGACGTCGCTATTTTGCCGTCGAGTACCGACGTTCGGGCTCGATTACAAGTCTTGGTCTTCCGTTATGGTCAGCCCACCGGTAGAACTGAGCGGCGAGCCCAAACCGTGAATCCTTCGAAAGGTCGCCAGCCGCTCTCTCGACAGAAAGCCGGTTTCTAGGGGTGTCCTCCACGAAGGCCACAGCATCGATCGGAAGGTTGATACGGACCTTGTTGTACCCAAGAGCTGCACAGATGGTCTCGCGGTCACGATCAAGCAAGTATTCGAGGGCAGCACAATACGCGACAGCCTGATCCAGGGCGTGGCCAACATCGCTGGCCCGCGGCTTTTTTACCTCGAAGACACGAACACCTCGACTTGACCGAGCGATCACATCCGCGTGGCCCGCGGTGCTTCCATGTGGCAACCGAAATTGGCCACGCGCGGAAATGGGCAAAGGAAATTGGAAAGGCATATTCGCCAGCAGCACCGGTTGGTGCCAGTAGAGAGACTTCAGTTCACCGACTGACTTCCCTTTCCACATCGCAAGAAGCAGTGCGTTCTCAACCGCCGCTTCGCGTTGGCGGTGAACAAGCGACGCCACTTCCTTGAGGTACTTGCGAACACTTTCTCTTCCCCAGTCTGCCGGGCCGCCTGCGATTCTGTCCCTGTATCTCTTCTTCGGCCGAAACAACCTGCTGTTCTTCCCCGGCACGAGCGCGATCTCTCCGCAAGAAGTGCCAGCCACCCGAACATCGATCAGCAGGCGATCGGAGTGGAGTGCACCGACGCGAGCATAGAAATCAAAGCCCTTACGTCGCCCAAGCCGAGCCACCTGCTTCTCCAGGTCCTCCTTGCACATCTGGAGCCGCCGAAAGTGCTCAAGCAACTGGTCCAGTTTCGCTTCGCCCGCTCTTTCAAGCAGACTCCTGATCTCAGATGCTATCGATTCGGCAGTGCGCATGAGCTTCAAGACCTCCTATCTTTGGGCGTCTCGGCAATTGTGCCTGTGCTGCAAGCGGAACTTCACAGGTTGGGAGACAACTGTTACACCTCCCACGACACCCCATCGACACCCATCGTCACATTCTTGAAATGCTGCGCGAACCTCTCCGGCGCGGCGGTGTGGATTGGGACCACCTTGCCCGGTTTCAGTGCCTCGACCAAGCGCTGCAGATCGGCGATGCCGGCGTGGCCAGAGGTGTGGTGGATGATGATGGTGATGCCGTAGCGCCGGCAGAACTTCCGGGTTTCGGCGCCGCTGGGCATGTCCAGGTATCCCGGCCATTGGGACCAGATTGCTGTGGCTCGCTTCAGGACCGCGGGGTACTTGGCCAGCATCGGCTCCATGGACTTGCGGAAGGTGACGACCAACTCATCGGCACGAGCGGCGATCTCCTTCTCGAAGATGCGGCGGCCCTTGATCTTGTCGACAAGATGGAACGCGCCACGGTTCTTGATGAGCACGCGATGGTGCTGCGGAACGAACACCTTCAGCCCATCGAACCCCGCCTGCGGGATCTTCAGATTGCCTGTGGCGCGCGCGATCATCGCCGTATAGAAGTCGATCACGAGATCTCGGCGCGATCTCCGGGCGGCCTTGAATACCGACACAAGGCGGTCGATGTTCTGGCCGGAGTAGGCGACCAGCACCATACCGGGCGCCGCCTTGATGGTGCTGGTCATCGCGTCCGCCACCTCCGCTTCGGTCCTGCAACCACCGTCGGGCCCTGGGCTGGCGCGAACGTGGGTGCCTTCCATCAGCAGCACGTCGACAGGCGCGGGCGGGTTGCGAAGCAAGCGGCGGAACAGTGCCGCCTTGGCGCCGGTCGCGCGGAAGTCGCCGGTGTAGAACAGGCGCCCTCCGCCGCCCTCGATCAGCAGCGAGTAGGAATCGAAGGCGCTGTGGTCCGCGAGAAAGGGCGTGATGCGGAAGGGGCCGAGTTCGAATGGTACCCGATCACGCAGCAGTCCGGTCGGCGTGGCGGTCAGGCCGCCGATGCCGAAGAACGCCGCCTCACGGAGGATGTTGCTGGCGGCCTCGCCGATGAAGACCGGAACTTTCTCGGAGATCCCGCTGGCCAGCCCGTAGTGGTCCTGGTGGGGATGCGAAATCACCAGGCCAAGCAGCGACGGGTCGTTGCCGTCCAGCCCGGAGATGGGCGGCAGTGGCACGTCGTCGTCGGGACCGGCATCGAGCGGGTGCCCGAGGTCGAGCACGATCCGCGCCCCGTCCGACTCGACCTCCACGCAGTTCCCGCCGATCTCGTGGCTGCCCCTGTGAATCCGCACCCGCATTCCCATCATCGCCCCCGCGTGCACACTACTCGCTCCACTTCTCAGCCGAGAGAGGTAGAGCATTGAGCTCAGCGCGGGCCTCCCGCCAGGTTGGACAATGCTCGTCGAGGAGCGCAATAAAGCGTTCACTGTGCGTAGGCTCGATCAGGTGCAGCATCTCGTGGACGACCACATACTCCACGAGATCCTTCGGTTTCTTCACGAGTTCGGTATTGAGGCGGATGTTCCCCGCACGGTGATTGCAGCCCCCCCACTTCGTCTTCATGCGCTGGAGGAAGTACCCGGATAACGTCACGCCGAGCTTCGCTTGCCACTTTCTGATGAGTGGGGGAACTGCCTCATGCAATAGCGCCTTGTGCCAGTCGTGCATGACTTCTTCCCGTTTCGCCTTGCTGCTGCCCGGACGCACGACCAGCGTGAGCTTGCGGTGACTGAGCCGCACGGACGGCTTTGCGTCCTCCTCAACGACGGACAGCAGATAGCGACGGCCCCAGAGGTAGTGGCTTTCCCGCTCGACGAATTGGCGGCGCGTTTCCCGGGCCTGACCTTGTAGCTTCGCTCGCTGGTCGCGAATCCAGCCGATCTTCGAGATCGCGTAGGCTCGCGCCACCTCCGGGCGGGTTCCGGTGGGTGCGACCAGGCTAACACGGCCCAGTGGTGGGTGGACTGATAGATGGACATGCTTGATGGCCTTGCGGGTCATCGCAATGACGATGTCGCCGAGCCGGATTGTCTCGGGCATCAGTACCCCGGCTGATTCTTGATAATCTCGAAGAGCGCCAGCGTCGCGTCGCGGTCGCGGTCGAGGATCGGGAAGAGTGCATTCAGCACCTGCGCCTCGCGCGCCTGATCGCCCTTCCAGCCCGCAGGTGCCCGCTCGCGCATGGTGCGGTCGATCTTCAAGGCCAACTCGGCGAGCTCATCGCTGCGCGGTTCAGCCGCTCTGGAAGCCTTCCCGTGCGCCGCCATGAGGATCCCAGGCAGGTTGTTGTAGATCACCATTGCCTCGTGCTTGCCATGCAGCACGGCAGGAACGCCCGCCTCGGGCTGCTTTGCCGCCAGCCGCTTGGCCAGTGCTTCGGCCTTGCGCAGAAACTCCTCGAATGCCGCTGCATCCGCCCGGCTTTGCTTGATGAGGTCGTCGAGAAGCTTCGACATCTGCGCGTAGAATCGAGGGTCTGTGAGCTGGTCGCGGATGATGGTCTTGCGGACGTTGTTGATGATCCCTTCGGCGATGGCGTTCTTCGAGAGCCTGCCCTTCTCATTGAGCTTCCTGGCGATGGCGTCGTGGATTCCCGTCTCGATAATGAGCTCAGTCAGCGACATCTCACTCAGCTCACCCAGATCAGCTGCCGAATCGGCCTGAATGTACGTGTTGATGAGGTGGCGCATATCCGCCTCGTAGGGCTTGATGTCGAGCTCCTCCCCCGAGTGCCTCTTGATAGCAGCGCGGATCTCACCGTAGAATTCGACTTCGTTCTGTAGCGCGGCCGCGTCGGCGTCGGAGTACCCGGCCTCGGCGAGGTCCTGCGCGATGGCCGCGAAGGCGCGCACCAAGACGGCAACGGCCTTGTAGAACGAAATCCGCAAGGCCTCGGTCTCATTCAGCGCGTTCGGGTCGGCGGCGTTGCCGCAGAAGTAGTGCAGGAACTGCTCCACCTCGCGTGGAAGTGCCACCGGCTCGCATAGGTAGCGCAGCGCCTCGCGGGCCTCGTCGAGCGTCTTCTTGCCCTCTTCCAGCCAGTTCTTGAGGTTGACGTTGTTGTCGCCGCCGCAGCCCTCATCGGTATCCAGCTCGTCCGAGGTGTAAACCGAGATCGCATGCTCCACGTCGCCGTATTGCTTTTTGAAGTCGACGATGTGTCCGTAGTCCTTGTCGTCGCCGTCGAGGCGATTGGTGCGGCATATGGCCTGGAACAGGTTGTGGTCGTGCAATTCGTTGTCGAGGTAGATGTACGTGCAGCTCGGCGCATCGAAGCCGGTCAGTAGCTTGCTGACGACGATCAGCAGCTTCATGTTCGCCGGCTCCTCGATGAAGCGGCGCTTGGCTTCGTCCTCGTACTGCTTGGTGGTCTGGCGCTTCCTGAGGACGTGCTGCGTGTAGGTATCGAACTTGTAGCGCTCGTCGCTGTTGGCGGGCTCGCGCGAGATCGCATTGTGGTTCGGCTCGTACGAGGTGATGATCCCGCAGTACGGGCCGAAGCTCGTGTTCTGAAGCAGCCGGAAGTAGTGGCAGGCGTCGTAGATCGAGGCGACGACCAGGATTGCAGTACCGCGGTCGTTGTTCAGCCGCGGCTTGAGGCTGAAGTCCTCGATGATGTCGGCAATAATGCGCTGCTTGCGCTCGCCAGCGCTCATCAGCTCCTCCATCGTCGCCCAGCGCTTGCGGAGGATCGCCTTCTGGAAGTTGTTGAGGCTCCTGGTCTTCCGCTCGAACCAAGCATCGATCGCACGCTGCGAGGTCAGCCTTTGCGGCACGTCGCGAGCCTCGTACTTCAGGTCCAGGATGACGCCGTCAGCCACGCCCTCATGAAACTTGTAGGTGTGGATATAGGTGCCGAACACGTCTCGCGTCAGCAGCTTGTCTTTTCGTAGAAGCGGCGTGCCGGTAAAGCCGATGAAGATCGCGCCCTCCAGCCAGCGCTTCATCTGCTTGTTCATGTCGCCGCCCTGGGTGCGGTGGCACTCGTCCACGAAGACATAGAAGCGTCCGCTGACTGGGGGCCGTTCGCCTTTGAGGTCGGCAGCGTCGAACTTGTGAATGAGCGCGCACAAGAGGCGCGGCGTGGCCGCTCCAAGCTTCGCCACGAACTCCGCTCGGGACGTGATTCGAGGTGACGGAGAATCGGCGCCAATGACCCCGGCGTTCTTCATCACCCCCTCAATCTGTTTGTCGAGCTCGTCACGGTCAGTGATCACGAGGATGCGCGCCTCGGGGTCGTGCTCTAGCAGCCACTTGGCAAGAAGAACCATCAAGATGCTCTTGCCGCTCCCCTGGGTGTGCCAGATCACGCCGCCTTCGCGTTTTGCAATGCGTTCCTGCGCGGCCTTCACACCGAAAAACTGGTGAGGGCGCGGCACCTTCTTGTGACCGGCGTCGAAGATGATGAAGTTGCGGATCAGGTCGAGCAGTCGGGTCTTGTTGCACAGCTGGACCATTGGCCGGTCCAGGAGCGCTCCGGCGGCAGTTGCCGTGCCAGCCACTGCCTCGTCTTTCCACTCCACGATGAACTGCTCCGGCGTGCCGATGGTGCCGTAGCGCAGACCTTGCGAGTCGCTGCCCGCCAGCAAGAGTTGAACGGTGGTGAAGAAGGCACTGTTGAAGATCTCCTCCTGGTTGGTGATGAGCTGCCTCACGCCGTCGGCCAATTCCACGGAGCTGCGTTTGAGCTCGATCACCGCGATTGCAAGGCCGTTGAGATAGAGCACGATGTCGGGCCGACGCTCGTAGCCGCCCTTCAGGGTTACCTCCTCGGCCAGCGCAAAGTCGTTCCTCTCCGGATATTCCCAGTCCACGAGGTGCACGGTCTCGTGCGCCTTGCCCACCGCGATCTGCACCGGCACCCCGTAGCGTAGAAGTCGGTAGGTGCGGAGGTTGGCCTGGTAGAGAGTGATGCCCGTCGAGTCGGCAGCGGTCTCCAGTTTCTGGAGCGCAGCGGAGATGTGCGCGGGCGAGTAGCCGCGCGCGGTGAGGTTGTCGCGCAGCAGGGTCGTCTCGATGGCGCGGTTGTTGTCCCGCTTGTTCCACTCACCGAGGTAGCGGTAGCCGAGGCTGTCCGGACGCGCCGGATCTTTGAAGAGGTCGATGACGCGGTTCTGGGTCTTGCGCTCGGAGCGGGGCTTCTCAGACATGGGCGCCTCGAGTGGAAACGAGCCGCGTTTTGCCGGTGAGCAGCTCCTGCATCATCGCCTGCTTGAGGTCGCGGGTTTTCAAGCGGCGGGCTTCGAGCGCCGCCAGCTCGGATTCCATGTCGGAGAGGACAGCGGCGATTGCGACTTGCTCAGGCCCGCGGGGCAGGCGCATCTCGACGCTTGCGATATGCGCCCGGTTCGTGGCGTAAACCTTGGTCCCTGCGGCAAGGCGCCGAAGGTGTGTCGCGAATGGAGGGCAAGATTGAAGGAAACCCTTGAAGCCATCGGCGAGCACCGTCTTGTCAAATCTCGCCGCGATTGTGTGCAGACCGGGAACGACCTCAGTGTTGCCTATGCCTCTCAATTCCACCGACTTGCTCACGCCAGCGATGTCCTCCGATGCATCAGCGAAGATCAAGTCGCCGTCCCGCAGGCGATCGAGCCGGACAGCCTTTGCATCGGGCAGGAACGGAAGAGAATCCGGTGAGAGGTCTGTATCCTTGCATGCGTGAACGTCGCCATAGTGGAGGTACCTCACCCGTCCCTCTGGGAGGAGCTCAGCGCGGGAGTTCACGCCATTTCTAAGGAATGTCACGTGGTCCCCCAACCGTTTCACCTCCCACTCACCGTGGAAGCCGGGGAGGCGGGTCTGGCCGGTGAGGAGCTGCTGCATGGCGGCCTGTCTGAGGTCGCGCTTTTTGGCGATGAGCCGATCCAGTCCACCCAACAGCGCATCCACATCGTTCAACGCCGTCGCGATGGCGCGTTGTTCGGGGAGGGCTGGGAGGGCGACGACAAGATTCCGCATGTCCCCGACATTGAAGTGCTTTTGCGCGAGCCCTCCCTGGTTCCGCAGGACTTGCTCTTTGCCGAAGGAAGAATTGATCCATATGGCGAGGAAATCTGACAAAATCCGCCTGGAGGGTCGGGTGATCAGGATATCGATGCAGTTGCAGCCAGCATGAGCGGGCCGAACGACAGCACTTGTTCCTGGGTAACCCGTCCGAACCGTGAGGACGTCACCAGTCCGAGTCTGGCTCTTTGCCAACAACGCATTTGAAGAAGCACTGATGTAGACGAGATCCGAGTCGGTGATCCCGTCTTCACGAATGTTTGCAGACCTGAAAGCGGGCACCCCGTGTGGCACGTAGTACTGAGTTGGACGAATGACGATTCCGACCATGATGCGATCACTCACTTCAGAGCATGGCTGAACCTCCCACTCCGCCGGGATGACGCCCACCTCCGTCTGCATGTATCCGGGCATCAGTTCCATGACGCCCCCATCTTCTTCAGGTGCGCATCGACCCGAGCGGCGAGCGTCTCCACCTCGTCGGTGAGCTTGGGCAGCGGCGTGGCGTAGCGTTCGGCCAGCTCGCGGATGCGACCGGTGAGGGTTTGCGAGACGCGGTCGAGCTCGCCTTGCACGGCGGCCGCCAGTCGCGCCATCCACTTGTCTTCAACGACCAGCGTTTTGATCTCGGCCTCGGTGAGCTTGGGGTACTTGGCATCGATCCTTTTGTCCAAGTCCTCCTGGGCCGTCTTGCGCTTGGCCTTGGCTTCGGTCTGCTGGTCGAGAAGATCGGCGTAGGCATCGAGCGCCGCGCGCTCGTCGGCATAGAGAGGGTCCTTGCCGATCTCCTTCAGCCGCGCCTTCACGGCCTTCGCGGCGATCTTCTGCTTGTCGCCCTCGCCCTCGATCACCTCGGCGAGCAGTCCCTCCTCGCCACTATTCTCCTCGCGCATCTCGTCGAGCTGCTGCTCCAGCGTCGCGAGCTGGTTGTCGAGCGCTTCGATGGCGTCGCGTTCGGCGACGAAGTAGCGGGCGACGAGTATCGGCGCTGGAACGAGGTCGGATTTGAAGCGCCGCTTGCCCTTCAGGTAATCGTGCGGCTCGGGCCACGTGAGCTTGTTGTCCTTGTTCTTGACCTGAACAATCTCGCGCGGCTGTGTTCCCTTCACCCAGCCGTCGGCGGCGATGAGGTAGCAGTCGTCCTGCATAGTCTCGGCCCAGTAGTCCATAAGGTGCTGGTAGACGTCGTAGGCATCGAGCAGCGGCGCCTGGCGAAATGCTTCAAGCAGTTCCTCAGCGATGGTCTCGATAAGCGCCTTCGGGTGGCCGTCTTTGCCGAACCCGCTAAGGCGGGGGGTAGTGGCCTTGCGCCATTCCGCGAAGCCCCTCGTGGCCTTCTTGTGGAAGGCGGCGAACTCGGTGTGGCCGAAAATAGCGGGTTTCACGTCGGCGAGCGGCAGCTTCAGGCGCGCGTAGCCCGGGCGACCTGCGGACTCGAACAGCACCCTGCGCATGCTGGGCAGCACCTTCCAGTACGCGCCGAGCGCGTCCAGATCACGTTCCGGGATACCGCCGCGTAGGTGACCGTCGATGTCCTGCAAATCCTCGGGCTCTGTGCCGTCGATGTAGCGCGGTAGGTTTAGGTTGAAGTCGTTCTTTGGACCGGCGATCTCGGCCACCGGCACCATCCGGGCGTAGCGATGCACGTCGGTCTGCTTGGTGAAGGTGTCGACGATGCGGTGGATGTCCTGCTCGCGCAGGCGGTTCTTGGGACCGTCCTTCTTGAACCCCTTGGATGCGTCGATCATGAACACGCCTTTGCGGCCGGCAGCGTTTTCCTTGTCGAGCACGACGATGCACGCAGGGATGCCGGTGCCGTAGAAGAGGTTGGCGGGCAGCCCGATGATTCCCTTGAGATAGCCAGAGCGGACAAGCTGCTGGCGGATCGTGGCCTCGGCATCGCCTCGGAAGAGAACGCCGTGGGGCAGGATGCAGGCCGCTTTGCCCGCGCCCTTCATCGACCGAATGATGTGCAGCAAGTAGGCGTAGTCGCCTTTCTTGGCGGGCGGCTCGCCCCAGGCGAATCGCTCGAAGGGGTCCTTCGATGGAGTGATGCCTGTGGTCCAGGTCTTGTCGGAGAACGGCGGATTGGCCACGACGTAGTCGTACGTGCGGAGCTGCTCGCCGTCCTTGAACTTGGGCGCGGCCAGGGTGTTGCCCGAAAGGATGTTGGCCGTGGGGAAGTCGTGCAGGATCATGTTCATGCGGGCCAAGCCCGCTGTGGTCACGTCCTTCTCTTGACCTTCGAGCGTGATGCGCTTCCCCGCCTGGGCGGCCACCTTGAGGAGCAGCGAGCCCGAGCCGCAGGTCGGGTCGTAGGCGGTGGTGGACGCCTTCGTGTTCGTCGGCGAGATGCCGATCACCCTTGCGATGACCCGGCTGACCTCGGCAGGGGTGTAGAATTGCCCCTTGCTCTTGCCACTCTCGGTGGCGAAGTGCCGCATCAGGTACTCGTAAGCGTCGCCGAGGATGTCGTCGTGGTCGGCGCGGTTCTGCGAAAAGTCGAGATCGGGCTTCTGGAAGATGCCGATCAGATTGTCCAGGCGATCAACCTTAGCCTGGCCCTCCCCGAGTTTGTTCGGGTCATTGAAGTCAGGAAAGTCGCTGCGAGCAAGCCGGGCGTTGGCCTCGATCAGCGGCTGGATGATCTGGGTGTTGATCTTGTCGCCGATGTCACTTTTGCCCTTGAGGGCGATCATGTCCTTGAAGCTTGCCCCCTTGGGAATCGTGACCGGGGGGCGGAGGTCGTCGCTGTTGCCGTACTTGTCGGTGATGTACTTGATGAACAGCATGAATAGGACGTAGTCCTTGTACTGGCTCGCATCCATGCCGCCACGCAACTCGTCGCACGAGGCCCAGATCGACGAGTAAAGGTCGGACTTCTTGATAGGCATTGCGGGGCAATCTCCTTCAGGCGGCTGATCGTATGCCTACGAGCTGACACACTCAACCGTCGTCACCGTCGTCGACGTTGAGCTGAGACGGAGCGGAAAAGGTATGCTGATGTAGGCGGCTCCTCTCAAGTGGGGGAGCTGATGCTCGCGTGGGCACGGTGGAAGAACAGGGAACTGAATGTTCGCACCGACGAGCGCGTCGAATGTTGTGGCCGCGGTTTTCGTGCCGAATCAACCAGGCCACTCTGGGATCAGCATGCAGGACCTCGACGGTAAAGGCATCGACCCCAAGCCGGCGAGCGCTACAAGCGCACCGGCGAGATCCTGCCCGACAGCGCGCTGGAAGAGTTCAAGAAGTTCGACTCCATTTTTCTGGGCGCCATCGGCCATCCCGACGTCAAGCCCGGCATCTTGGAAGTCGGCATTCTGCTCAAGACGCGCTTTGCCCTTGATCAGTACATCAACCTGCGGCCCGTGAAGCTGTATCCCAACGTGGAGACCCCGCTCAAGGACAAGGGACCGGAGCACATCGACTTCGTGGTCGTGCGCGAAAACACCGGCGGTATTTACACCGGCGTCGGCGGCGTCACGCAAAAG
>Ga0182021_10009745_pt1 | contig 11384 bp, 7 predicted proteins | sample 612E3MmetaG_FD_120493 | JGI IMG/M metagenome (GOLD analysis project Ga0182021, IMG submission 120493) | Permafrost microbial communities from Stordalen Mire, Sweden - 612E3M metaG (Illumina Assembly) | ecosystem: Environmental > Terrestrial > Soil > Wetlands > Permafrost | place: Sweden...
CATCCGCCTGCCACAGCGCGCTGTAAAATGGCCGACGAGCATGATTTGTTCCTTCCGCTTGGCCCAGCATTTCGCTGAGCTTTACCTTCTTGAAGTCCATCGCCAAAAGGCGCTCGCCTTCACTTCCGACGTAGACCGGAGACCCGCTGTCAGGATTGACGACGCTCCCCTGATAACGTCCGCAACGGGCGATTTGGTAGGCGTGCCTCCAAAAGTACCCGAGCTTGGCGCGGTCCCGGCCGACAACGAACAGTGCAGGAGAAGAGCAAATTGCATCCCAACGCCTTCTGGCTGAAGGGGAGGTCTTGCGCAGGCGCAGTTCGGTTAAGCTGGTCCGCAATCCCTCCCGCACGATGCGCTTGTTTCGCAGCTTGACTTCGTTCACGCCGTGATGACTGTTGGAGCTGGTGGGCGTGCGCAGCCCGTCGATGATGAACACACGGACATGCGGAAGCGTGAGCATTGCTTCCCGGCACCACTTTTCGACCTTACGTTCGATGATTTGCGATTGTCTACGGCGTCCGGCTAAGGGCTGTGTTTTTTGCAAGATGGCGGCAATCGCGGCATTGACTCTGAGTGTGGCTTATGTAAGAACTATACTGTAATTGAGACTGTCTACCGCAATATTTATATATTGACAGTTAGAGGTCATCGTGATAGACACACATGGTTCATGGGCGCAAGAGAATATGTAGTTCGTCTGGCGGTGTTCACTTCCGGCGAGCGGTTCCCGATTCTGCTCTACCGGGACACGTATCAACCGGTTGTCCTGCCAACCCGCTACGTCCTCGACGAGTGTAGAGAGACGAAACAGGCCGCGACGCTCATGCGTAGCGTGCGGGTGCTCGATTGGTTTTACGGCTGGTGTCAGACAGCCGGAATTGATGTAGAAAACCGCCTGCGCCATGGCCGGCTTCCCACCGTGGCTGAGGTTTCCGGTTTCTGCCGCTATTTGCGAGCGCGACGGCGGGCGGGAGTCTTCGGGTCAGTGGGGGTGTCTGCGGAAGAAAAATCCGCCATCCTCTCGCCGGCGACATTCAACTCATACTTGGCTGTCGTCGAAGATTTCCTGACTTGGGCTGCCTATGAGTTCATACCCATGGCGACGCCGGCCCGCGAAGTAAGAGAAACAGTGGAGGCGGCCCGGGAGCGAATTCGACGGGCCTTTCGAAGCAACAAGGTCAGCGGGCGCGCGCCGTTGAAGCGTTACGGGCTTAGCGATGCGGAACTTACGGAACTTCGCGCGGTCGTGACACCGGGAGCCAAGCGGAATCCCTTCAAGCCGGCGCTGCAGTTCCGCAACCACGTCATCATCGAGCTGATGCTGGCAACGGGGCTCCGCCGCGGCGAGGTCTTGAAGCTGAAGCTGAGCCACCTGCCCTTCGGTCCGAAGCATACCCTGACTGTGGAGAGGTCACCCGATGACAAAGAGGATAGTCGTCGTAATGAACCGCAGGTGAAAACCCGTGAACGCGAAATTCCCATTCCCAAACCGCTGGCGGTGGAACTGTGGCGCTATGTCCAGAAGCATCGTAAGCCGGGACGGCATCCCTATTTGTTCACCAGCCAGCGTGGGGGAGTGCCGCTCGATGCTGCGGGCGTGAACGGGATTTTTAGCCTGCTCGTAAAACGGTGCTTCCCGGGCTTAGAAGGGAAACTCCATCCGCACATACTCCGCCATACGTTCAACAACCGGCTGATGGACACGGCATGCGAACTGGGCTGGAGTGATGACCGGCGGCAGAAAGTGCAGACCTACTTAAACGGCTGGTCCGACAACTCAAGGATGGCTGAAACCTATACGCGGCGCTTGGTCGAGGCCGAGGCCATGGTGTTGGCGGAAAAGTACCAAGCCGAACTTTATCGGAGCTGAGCGGATATGCAGGGGGCAAGGCACGCCTCGTTCGACAAAGCAGTGCAACCGGTGAAGCGACTCTACGAATGGCAGAATCCGGGAAGGGTTATCGACCGCAATGGGATACCGGTGAGCACCGTGGGAGAATGCTGGCGGGTGAACAATGCCGCGCGATGCGGACTGCTCAACTGGGACTTGATCGACACGCCTCCCGACATCAAGGATACCGCGAAAGCCTGGGTGGTACACCTGCTCGAATCAAACGCGCCCTTAACGGTGGCGAACTGCTTCAGCGAGTTCAAGTATTTCATCGCCGTCACCGAGCCCTTCGAGTGCTTACACGACCTTACCTATCCGGCCCTGGAGGGGACGCTGGAAAGGATGCGCACGCTCGGAACCGCACGGAAGTTCGCCGTAGTACGGCAGTGGTACCGTTGGTGTGCGGACCAGTCATTGCCCGGATTTCGCGAGGAGGTTGCTGCCCAGCTGGATCAGATCAAACTGCCGTACCTGAAAGCTGGCGTAGCCGTCATGACCCGTGACCCCAGGAGCGGTCCGCTGGACGAACAAGAGCATTGGCTGCTCCGGCAGGCGATTAAGGCTGGCGAAGGCGAGCTGATTGAACGAGTGTGCGTGATGCTCGTGCTGGAAACCGGAGCCCGTCCTGCGCAACTGGTGCTGATCGAGGAGGAGGATTTTCAAATTTATCGGGCGCCCTCCGGGGAGTCCTTTTATTCCCTCGATATTCCGCGTTTAAAGCAACGAACCGTGAATGGCCATGAGAAGAAACGGCGGCGCATCTCACCGGATCTGGGTGTATTGATCCAAGAGCTGGTGGCTCAGAATCATCGCCAACACGGGGACCGGGGCCGGCGGATGCCGCTGCTGTGTACGACGAAGAATTTGCATCTGAGAAAAGTTCCCGAACCCTTGCAAGCGCAATACGCGCTGCATCTGGCCGCGGGTTCCTTCAGCTATCACGTCGAACATTACACGTTGGCGGCGAGTATCATCTCGCCGCGTACCGGCAAGCTCCTCCGCCTCTGCCCCTTGAGACTCCGGCACACCTTTGGAACCAGGCACTCTGAACAAGGAACTCCCGCCCGGCTACTTGCCGAGTTGCTCGATCACTCTTACCAGACCAGCTCGCTGTATTACGTCAAATCGACGAGCAAGACGGTCGAGCGGTTGAACCGGGCGCTCGGAGAGAACCCGCAATTCACGGGCATGATCCTTCGTTTTCTGGGGCGGGTGGAACCACGAACCGGGGCGGAATCTCCGGCCAGGATCATTCCGGGAGTTACGCCCACCTTGAAGAATCTGGGAGGGATTGGATTCTGCGGGGCGGATTATCTGTGCCAGCTTTATCCGCCACTCTCGTGCTACGTATGCCCAAAGTTCGTCGCCTGGGTCGACGGGCCACATCAGCAGATGTTGAAGGAATTACGCGTGCAGGTGGAGGCTCTTCGCCAGCGTAGCGGGAATCCCAGTGACCGGATTCCCCATCAGCTCACCGAGGTTATGGAGGCGATACAGGCAGTATTGGCCGAAATCGACAACGGCCGGAAAGGGACGGATGCGCCGCATCATACAAACGCCTGAACAGCAGCAGCTGGTTAAGGTCATTCAGGCCGCCAAGGCATTGAACACGTATCCTGATATCACGTGGAACTCCACGCGATGGAGGATTCTGCCCTACGACCGGAGCAGGCGAGCGCATAATCGGGATTCTCGTGATCTGGTTTTCGCGCGGCGCAGGAAGAAGTTGTCGGATCCATCTGTCCCTTTCGCTCCGCCCTACGACGATTTTGCGAAAGCCGTCATCCGTACCCGAGCCAGCGTGCGTGGTGTTGGTGCTTCTTCGCAGCAGATGATGATCCTGGCGTTGCGGTTCCTGTACGAACCTCTTCACCAACCAGGGCTATCGGATCCCACCCAGCTTACGCGCCGACACTTCCACCTTGCCTTGGTAGACGCGCGGAGAGAATGTAGTGAGGCGTCAGCCTACGGGATTGGACACACGCTCTTTGAAGTCGCGTTGTTTCTGAATACGCACCGACTGACGCGCGTGCGGATTCACTTCAAGAATCCTGTGGCACGCCCTTGCATAGGAGATCGTCTTGACCCTGTCTCCCAGGCTGAGGGCCTCAAGAAAATGCCCTCCGCCGAGGCGCTGGAAGCTCTGGCGGCGATCTCCAGCTGTCCTTTAGACGAGAACGAGCAGGTGCTTCTGCGCGTCATCGATCTGCTGGTGGCCGGTGGATTCCGCGTGGGCGAGGCGCTCACCTTGCCGCGAGATTGCTGGGTTGAAGAGACAGCGCTCGACCCGCAAGGACGTCCCCTAACTACCGTGGGGACAGGAGAACCTGTGAAGCGATTCGGAATCAGATACTGGCCGGAGAAAGGTGGAGACCCGATCGTGAAGTGGTTGCCCGATTGCGCCGTGGCGCTGGCCAAACGAGCCATCGAGGATTTGACGCGTCTCTGCCAAAAGGCGCGAGAAGCCGCTCAGGCGATGGAGCGCAACCCGGATCGGGTGCCGCTTCCGGGTGAAATTGATCCTGAGCGGCTACTTTCCATGAAGGAGCTGGCAAAAGTTCTGGGTCTTCCGCGCAGGAGCTCCTTGTGGCGGTTTTTGAAGCGCAGCCTCAAGCTGCGGCCGGCCAAGCGAGTCAGGCTCCGTAAGGCCGGGCAACCTACACCTTTGTATCGGGTTCGGGATATCGAAGTCGCCTTGCTCGGGCGGCGCGGAGAATTAGAAGTCCTGCGCACCCCGCAGGGCAAGGTCCAGATGCTCTCGGAGTCGCTTTGTGTGGTTTTTCAGAACCAGTTCGATCCCCGGCAAGCCACCTTCCCGTTTCTGCCCGAACTCGTCAGCATCGGTCAGATCGCTCGCGTCCTGGGATCGAAAAGCGGCCGGCATTGCTCGGCATTCGATCGGCACGCTTATACGACGTCGGACGGTGCACGCTTGAAGATCCGGACTCACGCGTTCCGTCATTGGGTCAACACGCTGGCTGATCGGGGTGGCCTGTCGGACGTGGAGTTGGCTCGCTGGATGGGCAGGAGGGACATTCGCCAGAACGAGGCTTATAAGCACGGTACGGTGGAGCAGCGAGTAGTCTGGGCGCAGGACATGCTGAAGAGCGGAAAACTCTTCGGCCTCACCGCCAGCGCCTATCAGGCCATTCAGGACCCGGTTCGCAAAGAAGAATTCCTGGAGAGCTTTGTCAGCGTGGCGCACTTCACGCCTTATGGCGTGTGCACGCACGACTTCGCCTTGACGCCCTGTCCGTACCACCTCAACTGTCTTGCCGGCTGCGCAGAATACCTCCGCACACGGGGTGATCGCGAGGAGAGGCAGAACTTGATTCAGTTGCGGGGGTTCACCGCGTCGGAATTAAAGAAGGCGGAAACGGCGCTGGACAACCAGAGCCGGGGAGCCAGCAATTGGGTCGATTTCGACCGGCGGGTGCTGGCCGGCATCGATGCAGCCTTGGCCGTCGACGAACAAGAGGCGCCGACGGTGAACGCCAAACGGGCCGTGTTTCCCAATGGCCAGAGTCACGGTAGGGCCATCCGGTGATGAACATGAGGACGTCCAACCCAAAAACCAGGCTGAATAACCGTGTGGCGAATCGGGCCAGGCCCTTGCGCGCTGAGACGCTGGTGAACGCCGCCCGCGCGGAACTCGCGCGCATGGGGAAGCTTTCGCCCAAGACGGACCCGATCAACATCTTGCGGCTGGCGCGGCGGTTGGGCGTGACACGCCAAGCGCTTTACAACAATGACCTCCAAGCTGTGGTCGCGGAATACGCTGAACTGCAGCGCAAGAATTTTAGCGCCGAGGTGGAGGCCGCCGTGCGGCGGCGTCCGCTCGAGGAGCGCATCCAGGCACTCAAGAAGGAGAACGAAGAGCTGCGCCGCAAACTCGATGGCTGGATCGAGCGGTGGGTAACGGTGGAATACAATGCGCGGCTGCTGGGCAAGAATGCCGACAAACTCTTCGAGCCGATTCCGCCGCCCCAGCGCAAGGCGCTCGCCGTCAGGAAAGGGAGGGAAGCTCGTGGATGAGATGAACAATGAAGGAGATCGCCAAGGTGTGAACAAGAGCGGCCAACAACGAGGCGCCGAAAATGTCGCGGGTGTGGTCGCCTATCTGGAGCAGCTCGACCGGGCTGGAGAGACGCTTCCGCTGAACCCTGACGGTGGACCGAACTACAGCGAAATCGCGCGGCAGTGCGGATTCGGGCGGCAGGTTTTTTACACCAATGAAAAGGCCCGCGGACTGGTGGAAGAACGCCTCCGCCGTTTCACAGAGTCACCCGAGAACCGGAAAGTCAGAAGTGCGCTTCACAAGGCGGAAGCTCAAGACCGGCAGATCCAAAGACTCGAAGAAAAGGCCGCCACCCTATCGGCAGAAGTTGAGGCACTGCGCCAGCGAAACCGGGAACTTCAAGAGCGTCTGAGGCAATACGAGCTGATAGAGGAAGTCATGGATATCGGGAGGTATCGTCCTTGACGGCAGAAATCACTCTTCTCGTCACTTCGGTTTATCCCGGACCTTGGGGTGGAGCGGTCTTTTTTGGAAAAGACTCCTCGGGTCAGCCGGTGCGCGCTGTGGCCGACAGCGCTCATATCGGTCGCCCTCCACGGCGGGGCGAGACGTGGCGACTGGAGGGAGCCTTCGCGCGGCACCCTCAATTCGGCGATCAGCTGCAGGTTGAAAGAGCGCACCCTGTGAAACCTGATGGCCGGGTGATCGCTTATTACCTCACTCATCATCCCGCCTTTCGGGGAATCGGGATCGGACCTGCAAAGGTGGCGCGGCTGTCGAAGACGTTAGGTGATCGGCTGGTATCGCTGCTGGATCAGGAGGACATTGAAAAACTCAGTTCCGTATTGGGCGAGGAATGCGCTCGCAAGCTCATGGAGCGATGGCGGGAGAACGCGAAGGAAGCCAGTGTGATGGCATTCCTCGATAGCTGCGGCGCGGACGTTCGGCTGGCTGCCCGCGTGCTCCGCTTCTGGCCGGACCGCACGGTAGAGAAGTTGCGCGAAAATCCCTACCGTCTTCTCTTCCTGGTGGGGTGGCCGGCCGCGGACAGGATCGCACACTCCCTGGGCATGGACGCGGAAGACCACCGCCGTCTGACCGCGGCCGCAGAGTCGGTCATCTATACGCGGCTTCATGCCGAAAAAGACACGCGGGTCGACGCCGCGGCCCTTCAGAACGATATTCTAAAGCTGCTGCGTCTCCGGGACCTTGGGGCAGCTCAGCGGGCGATCCAGATGGCCGTTGCGGAAGGCAGCATCGTAGGGGATGAGCGGACTGGCTATCAGGCCTTTGGTTGCGCGGTAATGGAGAGGGCTCTGGCCGCGAAATTCCAGACGCTGCTATCGCTCCAGGGTGCTGAACCGGATCAAGGAGAGGGCGCCACTCCGATAGATGAAGCTATTCTTTCCTTCGAGCAAGCGAATGGAATCAACCTCCATACCGAGCAGCGCTCCGCCGTGAAGATGGCAATGTTGCACCCGCTGAGTGTCCTTAAAGGCGAGGCCGGCGTCGGCAAGACCACCGTCCTGAAAGCCATCGGCGCGGTCACGGAAGCAAGGAAGTGTCGGATTGTTCAGATGGCTCTGGCCGGCCGTGCTGCCCAGAGAATCCGCGAAGCCACGGGCCGGAATGCGTTTACGATCACCGCTGTTCTGAATCAGCTCAAACAAGGCCGCCTCGCAGTGGGCGACGGTGATCTTGTCGTCATCGACGAGTCGTCGATGCTGGACCTGATTCTTGTTTATCGCCTGATGCGGGCGCTGCCCGAGCGCCTTCGCTTGCTGCTGGTGGGTGACCCCTTTCAACTGCCACCCATCGGTCCCGGCTTGGTGTTTCACGCGTTGGCGGAGAGCGACGCCGTGCCCCAACAGGAACTTACTCAGGTGCACCGCCAGGCCGCGGGCAGCAGCATTCCGACCTTCGCACGGGAGATCCGCCAAGGACGGGTTCCAGCCTTCGATTCCTTCACCGGTGCTGCGCCCGGGGTAATGTTCATCGAAACCGCAAGCCAACACATCACGCGCACTGTCATCGATGTTCGACAAGCCCTGGCGAATTACGGTGAGTTGCAGATCCTCGGTGTCACCAAACGCGGCGACGCCGGCGTGGAGACGATCAACGCGGCTATCCACAAGCTCGTGGCGGTTGACCGGCCAGAGATTCCCGGCTGGGGCCTTGCTGAAACTGAACCCGTGATCCACCTGGTGAACGATTACGATCGCGACCTGTTTAATGGAAGTCTGGGACGCATCCGCCGTATCGTCGCTGACCGTTCGGAAGCAGGGACTCACAGTTGCACGGTCGAGTGCGACTTCGATGGTGTGGTCCACCGGTTCGCGGAGGATGTGCTCGATCGCCTCGGATTGGCCCACGCGATCACCGTTCATAAGGCGCAAGGGAGCCAGTTTCAGCGCGTCATCATTCCGGTCGTGTGGAGCCGTCTGTTGGACCGCACGCTCATTTACACGGCCCTGACGCGTGCGGTCGATCAGGTGGTATTGGTGGGTGACCGAAAGGCGCTGACCAATGCCATTACGGCTCCGCCCCGCTCTAAACTCCGGCAGGTGGGATTCCAGATCCGGACAAGTGGGGACACACACCAACCTTCTCTACCTGAAACCAGTTCGTGACGGGGATGGTCTGAGGAAACTTGGGTTATCGAATATCTCATATTTCTTGTAGCCGATTTGAGACGGGACTGTTGGGTAATGAGCGCCTCACTAGAAAAGGGCGAGTTGCTGTTCAGATATCGGATTCGATCTCTTCTTGCGCGGGAGGGACCTCGGCTCCGATGGCTGCGATCCAAACGTCAGCAGGCTCGCGAGAGATGGCGTTGGGTTCTGCAGAATGGGCACGCAGGTTTCAGGCGTGGTGCCGGCAGGGCTTTCAACGGGCTCTGGGTCGTGGGCCATAGCGGGGACGATTCTGTCTTGCTCTGCTTGGATCTGTCGCCAAACCACATCGGCCTGCTCCCCGATTCCCCGTTCGGTAACCAGTTCCCTCGCCATGGCGGTCAGCATGTCTTCACCGTCGCCGAGTGCCTGAAGTCCTTCTTCGGAAAATTTTCCCTCCATGGCCAGCGAGACCAGCAGCTTTTTCCCCATGAGGCGTAAACACGTTGTTTGAACGGTATCCTCATAGTGTAAGTAAAAGACGCGCACTGGTTGCCGCTGCCCGATGCGCCAAGACCGGCGGCTCGCTTGGCGCAGGGTGTGCAGAGAATAGCCTGATTCGTAAAAGATCAGGGTAGGGTGGCTAAGAAGGTCGAGCCCGGTCTCGATAATTTTGGGATGGGAGATCGTCACCCGGACTCCCTCCTCCAACTTCTTTTCGATCCAAGCTTCCCGTTTCTCCGTAGGCACATCGGAAGTGAGTACAGCCACACGGATACCTTCCCGTGCCAGGATGCTTTCCAGGCGGCGCGTCACGTCGCGCTTCTGCGTATAAACTGCATAGATGTGGCAGCGACGGCCTGCTCTGACCTCAGCCTGGACAATTTCAAGCAAGCGGCGCTCCTTCGCTTGGAGGCGCTCGCGGTCCAGATCTTCGGCCTGAGCAATGAGAAACTTTTCCCGCCGGCCAGTTTCTTCGTTGAATTCCCAGCCGTACAACTCACCGACTTCGTAGGGCCTGTCCGGGTACATTAAAAGTGCATTGAGGCCCACACTCATCACCGACTGGTTGCCGCGATGTTCCTTGAGCGCGCGCTTGACGTCGTCCTCCAACTGGCGATAGGCCGCGCGCAAGGCAGGGTCCATCTCGACGCCGATTACCTCTTCCGTGTAGGTGGGCAAGTCACACGAGATGTCTTCCAGCGAGATGAACGCTCCCAACTCCATCAGAAAGTTCGCGAACAGCAGCGGGGAAGCTCCCGGCCGGCGCTTGACTTGTGTCGTCACCCGCGCCTTCGAGCACGCGTTGTCGGCCGGCTGGATCGTGGTGATTTTCTCCAACACTCCATACGTCTCGGCGAACGACCGTACACCGGCTGCGCCCCACTCGTAGCCGAGCCCCACCATCTTCTCAGCCTCCAGGCGAAACAAGAGATGATAAAGGTCATCGGCATAGCCGCTCAGCAAGGTGCCGGTGAGAACCACCAAGCGATCGGTACAGGCGGCGAGTGTACCGAGCGCGTTGCCTTGCGCCGTGTCACCGGCCGTCAGTTGATGGACTTCGTCGCCGATGCCGTAGTCAAAAAAGCCGGGAAGATAACGACTGATGAATTCCATCGGCGCCACGCGGCGGATCCGTTTCCCGTCGGCCTGCCAGAGCGGGCTGTAGAGCATTCGCCGAGACTTGGTGCTGGTGTGGTCCTCTTCCTCGCTATGGCCACCGAGGATCTCGCTAAGGCGGACTTTATTGAAATCCGAGGCGAGCAACCGCTCGTCACCCACATAAATGGGGCGTCCTGTATCCGCATTGACGACGCTGCCTTGGTAACGCCCGCACTGCGCCACCCGGTAGGCGTGCCGCCAGAACCATCCCAGCTTAGCTCTATCCCTTCCCACTATAAATAAGGATGGACCTGAAGAGATCTCCTGTCGCCAGCGTTCCCGAGCCGATTTGTAATTCTTTCGGAGACGAAGGTCGGTCAGAGTGGTGTGAAATCCTTCGCGCACGATCTTGCCGTGGCGAAGTCTCACCTCGTTGATGCCATACGGGGACCCATTCCGCGCTCGATCACGCAAGGCATCGATGAAGAAGACCCTCACGCGGGGCAACGTCTGGAAAATTTCTCGAGCCATCTTCAAGGTCAGATGACCGGGTACCAGTGCCAGCGCGGTATAGGGCTTCCCCTCGGCGTGGCAATGAATGGCTGCGAGCGCAATCAGCGTTTTCCCCGTCCCACACTCTCCGATGACTGCAGCGGCCCGCGCCCGCTCCCAACGCCGGATCACACCCATGGCTGCGAGTTCCTGAACCCGGTAAGGCCTGCGGAGCAAAGTTTGCATCAGGGGTGAAATTGGGTCCCCGGGTGTATGTAAGGCCGGGTACGTCTCAATAATGCGCTCGCCCATCTGCTTGCTGAAGCGTCGCAAGTAATCCTGAATTGTTTCGGGAATGGACATCAGAAACTCTTTCGAGAAATAGAAATCAAACCGGGACGGCCTCGGGGAAAGAGTGGCCGGGGAGACTGCGAACCTGAAAAGTAGACACTCACATAGTAGACACTGCGAGATGCGGAAACTGCACTATCCCCCACATTCAATTAGTCATACAGACATAGTGGACAATCATCACTAAACAGAATCCGTAAACTGAGGTGGAACCATTGCGACAGCCGTAAAGGGGCGGTTCTCACCGTGGGTTTGAATGGCACCCAGCGATATCAGCGTCTTGCCCGTACCGCATTCGGCAATTACCGCACCAGCGCGCGCCTGCTGCCAGCGTCGGACCAGGCCCATGATGGCGAGTGTCTGAGCCGGATAAGGTTTCCGAAGGAGCTTGCTAATCATCGGGGACGGTGGGTCG
>Ga0182021_10009748_pt1 | contig 11383 bp, 6 predicted proteins | sample 612E3MmetaG_FD_120493 | JGI IMG/M metagenome (GOLD analysis project Ga0182021, IMG submission 120493) | Permafrost microbial communities from Stordalen Mire, Sweden - 612E3M metaG (Illumina Assembly) | ecosystem: Environmental > Terrestrial > Soil > Wetlands > Permafrost | place: Sweden...
AGCGCCGTCGCGCCCGATCGCGCGCCGGCAAGCGGCCCGCCTTCAGCCATCAGCCATGCCGGGTCGCGATGAGAGCGCCGTCGTGCCCCATCGCGCGCGCCGGCAAGCGGCCCTCCGGCAGCCATGGCCCTGTGTCGTGTGGCTTGGGCGGGTGTCCGAAAAGAAAAAACCCGCCCGGACCGTCATGGCCCGGGCGGGGATAGGGTAGAAAACTCCCGCGAGCAGCTAGAAGTACAACTTGGCGCCAAGCTGAATGGTTCGCGGATCGTAGGTGGAAGTCACCGACCCGAAGTTGCTGGAGCTGAAGCTGGAGCTGACATCCTTGAACTGCGTGTGATTGAACAGATTGAACGTCTCCAGCCGGAGCTCTACGCGGCTGCCCCGCTCCTCGCTGAAAGTGAAGCTCTTGAACAGAGAGACGTTCCAGTTGTCACGGCCCGGACCGTACACCGAGTCCCGGACCAGGCTGCCCCAGGAGCCGATCGTGGGCGAGGAGAACGCCCCGGGATTGAACCATTGGGCCAAGGTCTGCGGATAGGAGACGTTGCCGCTGACGTTGGGCCGGTTGGTCCCATTGTCGACGCCGTTGGAGCTTTGCGGCCCACCGAGGGTGATGTCGATTGGCAGGCCCGATTCCATCATCACGATGCCGGACACTTCCCACCCGCCGAGCGTTGCCTTCAACACGCTGTTGGTGTTCGGGCCGCGCAGGATGGGGAGCTTGTAAATGAAATTCACGAGCGCCACGTTCCTGCGATCGAGCGGGCTGGGTCCGAGGTCGTAGTTGCGGTTGTAAGGATTCGAGACGGCGTTCATGTCTCCGGCGTCGGAGCTGTTATCCGGATCCATGGCCTTGGAATACGTATACACCGCCTGCAGGCTGAGGTTCTGCCCCATCCGCGAGTGGAAGTTGACCTGCAGCGAATTGTAGTGGGAGTTCATGTCGTTCCCGGACATCTTGATGGAGTTGAAGCCGAGATACGGAACCACCGAATTGTAGTTGATCGTGCCGTTGATCAGCGCCGGAAGCTGGCTGGTGGCCGGCAGATTGATCTCCGTGTATGCCTGCTGATGCCGGTTCTGATTGCCGACATAGGCGACCGACAGGACGGAGTCCTTTCCCAACGCCTGCTGAACCCCGATGCTGTACTGGTTGCTCGTGGGAGCCTTGTAATCGGTCTGGTTGAGGCCGGTGATGCTGTTGACCGTGATGGGGGCGACCAGGGTCTGGCCAGTCAGAAGGCTGAGCTTCGGGTTCGAGAAGCTCACGTTGTTGAACGAGACGGTGGCGCCGTACGGGGGATTGGTGGCGCCATTGTACATGTCGTTGCCCTGGATGCGCTCGAACATCATGCCGAACCCGCCGCGGATTACCGTGTTGCCCTTGCCGGTGAGGTCATAGGCGAAACCGATGCGCGGACCGAAGTTGTGCCAGGCGGAGTTCACCAGACCCGAAGGGATGCCGTTCTGGCCGGCAATGCCGATGCCATTCAGGTAGAAGCTGTAGCCTGCCAGGGCCGGAAGGGGGCTGGTGCCGAGACCGGGAGTGGCAGGGCTGATGGAGCCGTTCGACAGGATGATCGCCTGGTTCGCCGTTTTGTACAGGTTGGGATAGAAGGTCGCCGATTGAGCGCTCTCTTCATAGGTATGCGGTATACCATCCCAGCGCAGGCCGAGATTGAGAGTCAGGCGGGAACTGACCTTCCAGTTGTCCTGAACATAGAGCGCGTAGGACTTGTTGTCCCAGTGGCCCATGCCCTGGTAGCCATCCTCGCTGTAGGAGTTGGCCATGCCGAGCAGGAAATCGGCGAAGTCGTTGCCGCTGTAATTGCCGTTGAAGCCAAACTGGCCTTGGGTATCGGCGAAGTAGGTCTGAACCTTCTTGTAGATGGCCCAGCTCGCGCCAAACTTGAGCTGGTGGGCGCCCTTGGTCCAGGAGAAGTCGTCACGGACCTGGTAGTCGTCCGCCTTGTTCGTCCACGGCATCCAGTTCAGTGTGTAGTTCGTCCCGGTCGCGCCACCCAGGGAGATGGCAGGGATGCGGTTCAGGGCGTTGGTGCCGGCGAACAGCCTGGGGACGTTGAAGCCGGTGGGCTGCGCAACCACGCCCAGCGGCAGGATGTTGATGCGGTTGCCGTTGTAATTGAAGGCGAGCTCATTGAGGAGCGTGGGGCTGATGGCGTACGTGGAGTGAATGACACCGCTGTAGGACGGGTTTCCGAAGGTGTTGGCGGCTGACGGGACGTTGTCGCCGCTCCACATGGAAGTCCCGTAGGTCTGGGCGACCGCATCATCCACCCAGTGGCCAAACAGCCAGAACTTGTCGGTGAAGTGATGGTCGATGCGGACGATCTCCTCGCGGACATTGGTCGGAGCGTTGTTGCCGCCGCTAAACTGCGTGCCGCTGGTAGGAGCCGGGAAGATACCGGCCTTCAGCAGGATCTGGGCGTTCGGGTCCAGAAGAGAAGTGGGAATCGTGTTGTTGGGGAAGTTGACCGCCTTGGTGGCATCCGGGCTCCCGCCAGTGCAACCGCTCAGCGCGAGCCCCGCCGCCTGGAACTTCTGGGCGACGGCCGACGACACCTGGCACGCGTAAGGGGTATGGATAACAGTCGCTTTGCCATTGAAGGTCGTCGGAATGACGCCGCCGTATTCGCTGGTCAGCGGGACGGTCGTATTGAGAGACCCGCCCTGGAGCTGCCTGCGCCATTCCATGTTATAGAAGAAGAAGGTCTTGTTCCTCTGCTTGTTGTAGACGTTCGGGATGAACACCGGGCCGCCGACATTGAAGCCGAAGTTGTTCAATCTGTTGAGACCCCTCCCCTGACCATTCAGGTTGCGGAAGAAGTTGTTGGCGTCCAGATCCTCGTTGCGCATGAACTCCCAGGCTCCGGCATGGAAGTCCTTGTCCCCGGATTTGAACACCAGGGTCATGGTGCCGGCGGAGGACAAGCCGTATTCGGCGCTGTAGTTCGATGTGAGCTGGCGAAACTCGGAGATGGCGTCGATCGAGGGCATGACGCTGATGGTGCCCGCGCCGCCGCGGTCAAGGTCTTCCCCACCATCCACCATGTAGAGGTTGTGGGAGTCGCGGAGACCGTTGAAACTAATGGAGGAGTTGGCGCCCACCGAGGTGGCCTGCTGATAGTCCGGCATGTTGCTTGAAGCGCCGGCCGTCAGAGCCGCCAACGAATAGATGCTGCGGCCGTTCGCGGCGATCTGGGAGACCTGTGAACCCGTGATCACGTCGCTGATCTCGCCGCTCTCGGCCTGGACGGCCACGGCCGTCGCTTCAACCGTCACGCTCTGCTGGGCGTTGCCGATCTCCAGCTTGAGGTCCACACGGGCTCGATCACCCTGGGCCAAGACCAGGCCTTTCTCCTCGGCCGCCTTGAAGCCAGCCGCTTCAGCGCGGACTGTATAGTGTCCGATCTGAAGGCCTGGCGCCACGAACTGGCCCTCGGAATTGGTGGGTACCTGGCGAACCTGGCCGGTATCGGTGTTCGCGATTTTGATGGCCGCATTTGCAACGGACGCTCCCGATGGGTCCGTCACAGTTCCGACAATGGTTGCTTCTTGCGCGAACGCCTGGACAGCACAAAACCCAAGGAGGACGCACACCAAAAGTATTACTCTGAGACTAACCTGTTTCACATTAACCTCCGTTAGACATCTCGAACCGGTGCGCTGGAACACAGCGAACCGGCCTGATCGGGGGGAGTCTACACTCACTACCAACTCCACACAAGGGCCTTACGGGACCGTACATCAGGACGCTACCGGACAGTACATTTGTGAGACCTGCACAATCAGTCAGTTCCAGCCGAAGAAACGGTTTGTTTTCGCTCGACAAGGCGGACATAAAAAAAGTACGATACGTGGGCCTTTTGTGCTACTATCGCCATAGTTGGGGGTTAATGTCGCGCAAGCCGGACATCCAAGATGTGTCGCCCCCTCTGCCGCCGGAAAAGGCCGAAGCGGTACGGGCGTCCCTGGAGCGTATCCTGGGCAGCCACCTGTTCCGAGGCAGTCGCCGCTGTCAGAGCCTGCTCAGGCACATCGTCGAGGAGACCCTCGCGGGCGATCCGCGTTCCCTAAAGGAACGCACGATCGGCGTTGACGTCTTCGGGCGCCCGCCCGACTACGATACCAGTCAGGACCCGGTTGTTCGGGCCACCGCTTCTGAGATTCGGAAGAGACTGGCGCAGTACTACCAGGAGCCCGGCCACGAGACAGAGGCCCGCATCGATTTGCTCTCCGGATCGTACGTCGCGGAGTTCCACGTTGAGGCAGCAGGCGCCAGGCGGACCAAGGCGCCTCGAATTCGAAAGCGCTATGCGCTGATCGCGGCAGGCGTTGCGATTTCCGCGCTTCTGGCGCTGGCTTCGGCGCTGGCGCTCGCGCACCAGAGGCGTTCGGACCTCGACCAGCTTTGGGCACCGCTGGTGCAGGCGCCGGGCACCGCTCTGATCTCGGTGGGCCAGCCGATCGTGTACAACCTGAAGTCGATCCAAGCCCAGGATGCGATTCAAGGCATCAACGGTCCGAGGCAGTCCGGCGAACTTCCGCCAGGCGACGACATCCCCAGGAGAGATCTCCTGATTCTGGCGGACCGATATCTCGCGTTGGGCGACGCTGTCTGCCTGGCGCACGTCACTTCCCTGTTCGAGAGGTACGGGAAGCCCTACCGCATCCGTGGGGAGCGGTCCACGTCGTCCGCCGATCTTTCCGAGGGGCCGACCGTCCTCATTGGGGCCTTTGACAACCAGTGGACTCTTCGAGCCGCCGGCCAGTTGCGGTTCACCTTCGTCAAGGACAACGTCCGCGAGATCGACATGGTTCGGGATCAGCAGCACCCCGAGAATACGGAGTGGAAGCTCGCGAACGTCTGGCCGTACTGGGATGTTCCCAACGACTATGCCATCGTTTCCCGCATCCTCGACACCACCACCAACCGCCCGGTCCTCATCGCCGCCGGCATCACCGATCACGGAACCCTTGCGGCGGGCGAACTGATCACCAATCCGGAGTACTTCGCGGAGGCCGTGCCCCGCCTTCCGCGAGGCTGGCAGAAGAGGAATCTCCAGATCGTGTTGCGCGTACCGCTGGTGAACCGTGTGGCTGGGCGTCCGCGGGTTCTCGCCACCCACGTTTGGTGAAGCGCCTCCGCTCAAGCCCCGGCCTTTGCCGATCGGGGCTCAAGAAAAGATCGATACCCACGGTGGCCATCCTGTCCATCGTTGCCATCGCCGGGGCACAGACCTTTCGCCGGGCCATCCAGGGCACCGTGCTGGACGCCTCGGGCGCGACCGTCCCCGGCGCTCAGGTCACGGCCACCGAGACCGTCACGAAGCTGAGCCGGCAGGTGACTGCCGACGCCGCCGGCGCGCTGGGCGGGGCTCTGCCGCGATCGGTCAGCTCTTCCGGTGCGTGGACTCTCGCGGGACGAGCTTCGGTCCCAGTAGAATGCACTTCGGGGGTGGCGGGGACTTCGTCTCAACCAACGACAGCACCAGCCTCCCGGCGCGCTCTCCTATAGTGGCGCTCTGCTGGTCGATGCTCGAAAGCGGCACGCGGAGGGATTTGTCGAAATGGAGGTTTCCACAACCGATCACGGCCATATCCTGAGGAACCCGCAATCCCGCTTCGAGAATCGCGTCGATCGCGCCGATCGCAATGGGATCGTTGTAGCAGAAAACGCCGTCGGGCCGGCAATCCAGCGCCAGCAACTGCTTCATGGCCTCGTTGCCGCTGCGCCAACTGTCCACGTCGGGTGACCGCCCGGTCACGACGTAGCCCTGGAGGGAGGTCAAGCCGTGCGCCGCCAGCGCCTGGCTGTAGCCTTCCAGCCTCCCGATCGCCGTGCTCATGGCGGGTCCCCGCACGTGCGCGATCCGGGAACACCCCACCGAGATCAGATGTTCCGTCGCCATCCGCCCGATGGCGATGTCGTCCACCCCAACGAAGTTCGCCGGCAGCCCGAGGAAGGCCCGGTCGATCAGAACGTAGGGGACCTTCTGCTCCTCGATGCGCCGGAAGCTCTCGACGGTCAACTGGGTCGAGGCAACCACCAGAGCATCCAGGCGGCGGCTCAGCAGCCTCTTGATTTCCTGGCGCTCGATATCCGCGTCGCCCTGGCAGGACGAGATCAGCAGGCTGTAGTTCTTGCGGCGAAGCGCATTGGAAAGCCCCGTGGCCACCTCCGCGAAGAACGGGTGAACCAGATCCGGAACGATCAGGCCGGCCGCGTAGGTCTTTCCCGTGACCAGCGCGCGGGCCGCCAGGTTGGGCTGATAGTTCAACTCCTTGATCCGCTTGAGCACTCGTTGCCGAGTTTCCTCGCCGATGTCGCCGTGATTCCGCACGACCTTGGAAACAGTGATCACCGACACGCCCAACTCGCGCGCGATGTCCTTCATCGTTACCGGCATGAACTACATTATGCACCCGCTCGCGCGTGACCGGCGGATGCGCGCGCCGCGGGCGGCTCCAAGCGGGTGGGATCGGGACTCGCCAGTCCTCTCGGAAGCCGGCCGGCTGCCTGCCCGCGCAAATCCGGGAGCCGCAGGCGGAATCGCGGGAGGACGTAACGGCGGCATGCGCCCGCGCCGCCGGCACCGGTCGCCCGCGGCGCGCAGCGCCCTCCAACCGGTGCGCCCCGGTTGCAACCTGGCCCTCGCGGAGCGAATCATCGTTGTATATGCCCAATGGACCCGCAGGCGGATTCGTGCAACTCGGCGGCAGCCCGCGCCAGACCGTCGAAGATCCCGTGTGCCACATGCGCGTGGATCCCTCGACCGCCCGCTTCAAGCACCAATACCGGGACCACACCTACTCCTTCTGCTGCCAGGGTTGCCGCGACAAGTTCCAGGCCGATCCCGTGAAGTACCTCGGCCCGGCCCATCCGCCGCCGCCGCTCGCGCCTCCGGGCGCACTTTATACCTGCCCGATGCACCCCGAAGTCCGCCAGATTGGCCCCGGCGTGTGTCCCAAGTGCGGCATGGCGCTCGAACCGGTCGAGGCCACGGCCGGCGAAGAGCGGAACCCCGAGCTCACCGGCATGACTCGCCGCTTCTGGATCGGCCTGGTTCTTACCGTGCCGGTGCTCGCGCTCTCGATGGGGGCGATGTTCGGCCTGGGGTGGTCTGGCCGGCCGCTGGCCTGGGTCGAACTCGTGCTGGCGACCCCGGTGGTCCTTTGGTGCGGCCGGCCGTTCTTTGAGCGCGGCTGGGCCTCCATCCTGAACCGCAGCCCGAACATGTTCACGTTAATCTCGACCGGCACCGGCACGGCTTACCTATACAGCGTGGTGGCGGTGCTGTTCCCCGGCCTGTTCCCGGAATCGTTTCGCATGAACGGGGAAGTCGCCGTCTACTTCGAGACTGCGGCCGCCATCACCGTTCTGGTCCTGCTCGGACAGGTGCTCGAGCTGCGCGCGCGCGGACGGACATCGAGCGCCATTCGCGCGCTGCTCAGCCTGGCGCCGCCGGTGGCCCACCTGGTACTGAGCGACGGCCGCGAGGAGGACGTGCCACTGGAACGGGTGCGCCCGGGCGACGGTCTGCGCGTACGGCCCGGCGAGAAGGTCCCTGTGGATGGCGTGGTGACCGAAGGCGCGAGCGCCATCGACGAGTCCATGCTCACCGGCGAGGCGCTTCCGGTGGAGAAGATCGCGGCCAGCCGCGTCACCGGCGGCACCGTCAACGGGACCGGCAGCTTCCTGATGCGCGCCGAGCGCGTGGGAAACCAGACGCTGCTCGCCCGTATCGTGCGCATGGTGGGCGACGCGCAGCGCAGCCGCGCGCCCATTCAGCACGTGGCCGATGTGGTGGCATCGTACTTCGTTCCCGCCGTGGTGGCCTCCGCCGTGCTGACCTTCGCGGTATGGGCGTTGGTCGGGCCGGAGCCGCGGCTGGCCCACGCGCTTGTGAATGCAGTCGCCGTGCTCATTGTCGCCTGCCCCTGCGCGCTGGGCCTGGCCACGCCCATGGCGGTGATGGTCGGAACCGGGCGCGGCGCAGCGGCCGGCGTCCTGATCAAGAACGCCGAAGCTCTCGAACTGCTCGAGAAGGTGGACACGCTGGTGGTGGACAAAACCGGCACGCTGACGGAGGGCAAGCCCACGCTGGTGACCGCGCCGCCGGACGATGTTCTGCGCCTGGCGGCCAGCGTGGAGCGCGCCAGCGAGCACCCGCTCGCCGCCGCCATCGTCGCCGGGGCGGTTGCGCGCGGCCTCACGCTCTCGCCCGTCTCGGACTTCCAGGCCTTCCCCGGTATGGGCGCCCAGGGCACGGTGGATGGCCGCCGCGTTGTGGCCGGGAACCGCGCGCTCCTCGATCGCCTCTCGATCGCTCCTGGCGCCGGGGCGGACGAGTTGAGCCGCGCCGGCCAGACCGCGATGTACATCGCCGTGGACGGCCAGTTCGCGGGGCTGGCCGGGGTTGCCGATCCCGTCAAGCCTTCCGCCCGTGAGGCGCTCGGCCTGCTGCGCCGCGAGGGAATTCGGGTCGTCATGGTAACGGGCGACGCCCGCGCCACTGCCGAGGCGGTTGCCCGCAGTCTGGAAATCGAGGAAGTCCACGCCGAAGTCTTGCCCGAGCGCAAGGGCGAAATCGTCAGAGAGCTCCAGGCCGCCGGGCGCGTGGTCGCCATGGCCGGCGACGGCATCAACGACGCCCCTGCCCTGGCGCTCGCCAGCGTCGGAATCGCCATGGGCGCAGGCACCGATATCGCCATCGAGAGCGCTTCAGTCACGCTGGTGCAAGGCGATCTGCGCGGCATCGTCAGGGCACTGCGCCTGAGCCGCGCCACCATGCGCAACATCCGCCAGAACCTGTTCTTCGCGTTCCTCTACAACACGCTCGGCGTGCCCATCGCGGCGGGCGTGCTGTACCCGGTCTTCGGATTGCTCCTGAGTCCGATCCTGGCCAGCGCCGCCATGACCTTCAGCTCGGTTTCAGTCATCGCGAACGCGCTGCGGCTGCGGAGGATTCCGCTGTAGCATCGCCCGCGCCGGCGCCCGCTCACCAGGGCGAGAGGCCCGGCCACGACCGCCGCTGCTGTGTTTGCCGGGAGCTGGCGGCCGGAGCGATGGCGACCGGCGCCGCGGCGTGGCTGAAATCGAGTTCGCTGTCTTCGAAGCTCACCGGCCGGTCGAGCACCATCTCGAGCGTGGTGCCCCTGGCCAGGACCGCGTCCGGCCCACGCGTGAGCAGCACCGCCATCAGGCCCGCGGCAGCGCCCGCTCCGGCGCCGATTCCAAGCCCCATGCCGGGATGTCCCGCGGCCGCTCCCGCGATGGCGCCTACCGAAGTGCCCGCGGCCGTCGTCTCCGCGACCGTGCGCGCGTCGCCGCCCTTATTGCTCGGGCTCTTGACCTTGCCTTCGGACTTGTCCAACTCCTCGCTTGCGGTGCCGTCCAGGCTGCCGATGCGCGCCCGGAAGTCGCGCGTCACCCCGTTCGGCAGGGTGAGAGAATCGAAGCGGAGATACATCTCGCCGCGCCCTTTCACGCGCCCCGGCCGTTTGACCTCGCTGATAGTTCCCTTCACGTAGCTTCCCGGCGGGATGACAATCCGGTTCTGAATCAGGATCGGGTACACCGTCTGGAGGTAGACGTGGTCGCCTTCCGCCGAGTGTTTGGTGCTGACACTGTTGATCATTGCCAGCGGGATGCGAGTGCCGGCCGCGACCACGAAGCCCGCCGGCGCCGGCTCCGCAGGCTTTAGCGCCTCCAACTTCGGCTCCTCCACCTTCGGCTCCTCCACCTTCCGCCAGCCGGGTGCGCTGTCGCCGTGTGGCGACGCCTGGGTCTGAGCTGCCACCATCCAGGCCGATCCGGCAATCAGCATGGTGAGAATCCCGTTTCGGAACCGCATAGTCCCCCCTCCCTCATTCTATACACGGCGCACAGAGTGATTGCGCCACCGCTGCCTGGCGGTGGCGGCTCGGCAACGATACCGATCCGCGCGCGTGAGCAAGCGGTCTCCACCATGCGCAAAAACCTCTGGCGCCGTGTATCGTCGGACGGTCGCGGCTCCGAATCGGCGTCGCACGGCGCCGCGCCAACGCGCCCCCTCACAAGCGCGCTCCTACATACGATTGAACGCGGCGGCGAGCGAACCGGTTGCAGCCTATTCGACCGGCAGGACTACCCCCGGCGGGCTAAGCCGGGTTCCGAGCGCGATGCGGACTTCCGGATTCGTCCCCACATTTGCGGGAAGCTTCAGGTCGATCTGGTAGACGCCCACCGCGACCGGCTCCGCGCCCACGTAGGAGATCAGGCCGCTATCGACGGGCTGGCCGCCGAGGAAGAGCTGGAAATCCGCCCGGCGCGCGATCGGGTCCTCCGACGGAGGAACGCTCAGGTCCAGAACCGGGTTCAGGTACGCGCCCAGCCCGGTGGCGTAAAGCGTCACCACCTCTCCGGCATGGGCCGGCGACTGCGCTGTCACCAGCGTCCAATTCGCGTGCGCCGCGACTGCGGTCACCGCATCGAGTTGGAACAGCGCCGGCGCCGAGTCGTGCAGCGCCAGCGTCACCGCGGGACCCGCCTGGTTGCCGCGCTCAAGCTGGACCGTGACCATAGCGGCGTTGCTCCAATTGGAAGGGACCACGAAGTTGACCTGTCCTGGAGAAACATACGAGATGAACGCCGGCAATCCGTTCACCAGGACCCGCGTGCCTCCCAGTGCGCCGGAGCCGTCCTGGGAGCCTGGAGACCCGGTCAGAGTCTGGTCCGCCAGAAGCGAGCCGAAAACGCTGGCGAACGTGGTGGCCGCGAGCCATCCGGAGGCGTAGCTCGCGGAGTTGACCACGCTCGCGGCCGAGTAACAGGGATAGCCGGGGTTGCAGTCGGCCCGGACCGACGCGGCGCAGGCCAGCGCTGCCAGCGTGCAACGAGCGAGTGGGGTCATGGCGGTTCTACCAGGAGTAGTGCGCCCCGCCCGGCGTTTATCTCGCGGCTGCGGCGCCAAGCGCTTTGCGGGCGAGCGTGCTCAGGGGCATGTCGGAAAGCTCGGCATCCGCGACCCAGACCAGGCCGCGCGGCGCCCGCCGGACCTCGGCCGCGATCACCGTGACCACGTAGCGATGGTTCACGATGGTGTGGCGAACCCGCCCCAGCGTCTCCACCTTCTTCGCCCCGGGCACCTGGTCCGCATCGGGCAGTTCCCAGAAGCCCGCCATGCGGCCCGCGTCCGGCGGGCGTTGCCATAGCAGACACTTGCCCCGCCGCCGGATCACCAGCAGTTCGCGCGCGATCGCGACCGTCGCAGTCTTCGCCGCCTTCACCGGCAGCCGGTCTTCGAGACCCTGGCGCCGCGCCTCGCACATCCGAGCCACCGGACAGGCGTCGCATTTCGGGCCTCGCGGCAGGCAGACC
>Ga0182021_10009749_pt1 | contig 11382 bp, 14 predicted proteins | sample 612E3MmetaG_FD_120493 | JGI IMG/M metagenome (GOLD analysis project Ga0182021, IMG submission 120493) | Permafrost microbial communities from Stordalen Mire, Sweden - 612E3M metaG (Illumina Assembly) | ecosystem: Environmental > Terrestrial > Soil > Wetlands > Permafrost | place: Sweden...
CGTGTGCATGTCGATTACGGAGGCCCTAATCCCTTCACTTCGAAGCAGAGCTTCTGCTTCAATCGCCTCTGAGACAAGCGGGCCAGTGGCAACGATTCCGACATCCCCCCCTTCGCTGATCTTTCTCGCTTTGCCGACTTGGAACCCGTCATTGTCATCGAAGATCGTCAAAGCGTCGCCTCTTCCAAGCCTGATGTAGAACGGTCCCGCAGTTTGTACGGCCGCTCGTACAGTCTGTCTCATCTCTGTAAGATCAGCAGGAAGCACTAGTGTGATTCCAGGAATGGATCTGATGATTGTAATATCCTCGAAGCATTGGTGTGATGATCCGTCAGCGGAAGGTGAGATGCCAGAATGCGTCGCGATCATTTTTACGTTCAACGCATCGCGTGCCACACTGTTTCTGATCTGTTCCCAAGCCCGACCAGCCAAGAACGTAGCGTAAGTGCTAATGACAGGTATCTTACCCGTCGATGCAAGTCCGGCTGCGGTTCCCACCATGTCTTGCTCGCTGATTCCGAGATTGAAGTATCGTTCCGGAAACGTCTCGAATGCGCTAACTCCAGTGGATTTCCCTAGGTCACCAGTGATCACGACTAGATTCTTGTATTCTCGACCGAGATCAACCAGGACTTTACCAAGTTCTTCTCTCAATGTGGGCATGGGGGTTTTCTCATTTTCGCTGATCAATTCCCAGATCCGTTAGTAGTGTCCCGCAGTTCTTCCATAGCCCATTCTAGGTCCTCCTTGCTGAAGGCGATGTTGTGACAATTTGCGTCGCCTTCCAAGAATGATAGACCTTTGCCCTTCACCGTCCGCGCGATTATTACCGTTGGGCGGTCCGTTGTCCATTCCGCTACGTCAAATGAGTGGTGAATCTGCATGAGGTTGTGTCCGTCAATTTCGAGGACCTGCCATCCGAAGGTGCGCCACTTCCTATCCAGGGGCTCCTTCTTCTTCACCCTCTCGGTGGCGTCGTCTGATTGCACGCCGTTTCGATCGATGATGGCTGTGACGTTCGATAGGCCAAGGTGGCCTGCAGTCATTGCGGCCTCCCAGATCTGCCCTTCATCGCACTCGCCGTCACCTAGGATAGCGAAGGAACGATAGCTCTTACCATCCAATCTTCCTGCGAGTGCTATCCCGTTGGCGATGGAAAGCCCTTGGCCGAGCGATCCAGTTGAAACGTCGACTCCTGGCGTCCTTTTTGTCGGATGTCCTTGCAGCATGCTTCCCGTCTTTCGGAGCGAGTGAAGCGTTTCAGGGTCGAAGTATCCTGATCGAGCAAGAGTCGCGTAAAGAGCTGGAGCGGCGTGGCCCTTGCAGAGAACTAGTCTGTCTCTATCTGGCCATGTTGGGTTTTTCGGATCATGTCTCATACGGTTGAAGTATAGCGATACGAGGATCTCCACACATGATAGGGAGGGTCCCAGATGACCACTTCTGGCGCTTGCTATCATGGCGACGATGTCGCGTCTAATCTGTTGCGTCATTTCTGTGAGAGATTCCATTCGTTCTTTTGATGATTCGAGTTTTGCAGATGATTTTGGTTCAATAGTCTCTATCATAATTTCACCTTCGCTGCCGGCCCGAGTGATCGTGCCGAGCTAGCGTCGATAATAGAAGGCAAAGCTCACAAAACGCGCAAAAGGTGCAGAGCCTATTCCTACTTGCATGAGCTACGCCTTTACTTCGAAGTTCGACCTGTAAGCTCATGTTCAGCTACTTAAACCAAGTATCGGAACCCGATACGCTGCTTCGAAAGGGGTGGTATGTGCTGAGCCGGTCTCCGCAACTACGACAGCTTATGAACAAGAACCCCATACGCCGCGGCGGGTCAAAGAGCCATGGTGTGGATCAAAACGATCTCTGAGGACAAAGCGACCGGCGACCTGAAACGCGCGTACGAAGCAATATCACGAGCCCGGGGTAAAGTTTCCAACATCATGCGTGCTCAGAGCCTCAACCCCAATGCTCTGAGGGCTTTCCTTGAGCTGTATACGACGTTGGTATTCGGCAGATCGAGTCTCAGCCGTGGTGAGCGCGAGATGATCGCGACCACTGTCTCCGTCCGCAATGGGTGTAATTACTGTGTTTCGCATCATGGGGAGGCATTGAAGTTCTACTTGAAGAATGAAGGTCAGGTTGACTCACTCGTGGGCGGTCAGCAGCCTGAAAGCCTATCGGCCAGAGCTAAGGCTCTTACAGACTACGCTCTCAAACTCACTCTAGAGCCAAGTGGAATTGTAAGGGAAGATTTGGACGTTTTACGCGCGGTCGGAATTAGTGACTCGGAGATCCTCGATCTAGTCCTGCTCACAGGCTACATGAACCTCGTGAACCGGATTGCACAAGGGCTGGGCATAGAACATGACGAACAAGAAGCCCGAGGATACAAGTACTAAGGTGCAGGTCGATTCTCAAGATCTCAGATAATGATTGATCCTAGGCTCCTGACAAAACTCTAATATGGGTTTCAGTAGAAGTAGCTACCATCAAAACACGAATACGCATGGAGTTAATGCAGCACCCATGAAGCTGCCCATTTTCTTTCACTGAAGCGACCCAATAGGATGCTTTGTAGGTAGTCATTTTGTCACTTCTCCGGAACGTTATCGGACCTCACCCTAACCTTTCGGATTACGTGAACGCTATCAAGAATACTACCGTAAAGTCAACCATCAAGAAGCGAATACAAGAGTATCAACCTAGACGATATGCGATTGAGAAGTTCTCCAGCCTGATCGATCGCTACTTCTTTGTTGTCTTCGCCACAGAATGGAATGCGGAATGCAGAGCGCAACTACCGAACCTGGTCAAATTGTTCGTTGCCGCGAACAACGCGGCTTTGAACATCAAAGTGATTGATTTCGATGAGAACCGGGACATAGCAGACGAGATGAACGTGCTACGCATCCCAACGATAATTGTGCACGATCGAACCTGGCGTGAGATAGGTAGGTTCGTTGAGAAGCCACAGCACGGTGGCACGTTGGAAGAGGAACTGTGGGAGATTATCGAAAAGAACCAGAGCAAGCAAACGTAGAAGACTTGTAAATCACAGATGCGGTTTTCAAATTACGTAGAAAGAAGAGAACTGTGTAGCTGCTATTCAGGTCCCTAATACTTATCACGCCGACGAGTTTTCCTTTTCTGACGACGGGGAGATGGCGGCTTTTTTTTCCGAGCGCATCGCCATCAGAGTGTCGAGCACGGTAATGGACGGATCGCATGTGATGATATCCCTGTTCATGAAATCCTCAGATAGGGCATTCTTCATGTCGGTTTTTCGAGCGACGAGTCTGATGAAATCGCTCCCGGTCAAGATGCCTACTGGTTTGCCGTTGGTGACTATGATTACGCTGCCAATGCGGCTCTTTTGCATCAGTCTCGCAATGTCCGTCAAGTTCGAAGTGGGTTTGGCAGTTATGACCTTGCGCACCATGATTTCGCGAACTTTCTAAATCGCCTGCAGCTCGCGTCGCCTATTGGGATAACAATCTTATTCTTGAGCATCATTTATCGCTTGTCCAAGCCGTGACTTGGTGTTGGATACATTCACTTGCATCCGGACCAGGCGCGAGATTCGCGAGTACCTGGACAAGCCAATTCCTGATGTGGCTCTTCTGAAGATCTTGGAAGCGGGGCGTCTTGCCCCGAGTTCAAAGAATTCACAACCTTGGCATTTCATTGTTATCGAGAACAAGGAGACTCTAGCCAAAGTAGCGTCCTTGACTCCCACTGGTGCCCACTTGACAAAGGCACCGCTGGCCATCGCTGTAGTTATGGATGGAGCAAAGCTTCCGGAGATTGATGGTACCCGAGCAATCCAGAACATGGTCTTGCAGGCTTGGGACATGGGAATCGGAGCCTGCTGGATCACCAACTTCTACGAAGATGGCGTGAAAGACGTTCTAGGCGTCCCCCCAAGAATGAAATTGGTCACCGTCCTACCATTCGGCTATCCAAAAGAGTCGAAGACAAACCGAAAGAAGATACGCAAACCAATCGAGGAAATAGTCTCCTACGAGAAACTAGGACAGCTATCGCGCCAAAGATGATCCTTCTTTCTGAATCTATGATGCGACCGAGACAGGCGAGTCGGGCGGATCAGTTCTTGATCGAGCTTAGGAGTGTAGCCCCCCGTACTGACCTTCAAGAAGAGAAAGCAGTACGAGTGGAATCAGTGTCCGATGTACAATCTCAGCTCGAGTCATACTTGTCTGATGAATCGGGGCTTGGCCCCGGACAGGCTCAAATTGTGTTCATTCCCGTAACTGAGAAGCAATTGGCAGATTTTCTTCGCGAGATGAACTCTCGAAAATTACCCGTTACGATTTCAGGGGGCAGGACCGGAATCGTGGGCGGGGCCGTTCCTAAGGGAGGTGCCCTAGTGTCCTTAGATAAAATGAAGAGCATTGTCGGGATACGATGGGACGAGCGGAGCAGTGAATGGCGAGTAACGGTTGAGCCCGGAATCAAATTGAAGGAGTTCCAAGAGCGAATCGAGAGGAAAGATCTACGGATGACCACTAACGGTGCGTCGGAGTCAGATTGGAAAGATCTTCCAAAGTTCCTGAGTGACTCGCATCAATACTTCTACCCGCCCGACCCTACGGAGGACTCCGCGTCTTTGGGTGGAACGGTCGCGACCGATGCCTCTGGGGCTAGAACCTACCATTTCGGACGTACGAGAAATCACATTCGGGCGCTCCGAATTGTGCTCGCTACGGGTGATGTTCTTCAGATCCGTCGCGGGGAGAACATTGTCGATTCAAGTAGAATCTTTCGAATACACTCCATGGATGGTGGTGAGAAGACCGTTCGGATCCCCTCTTATGAGTTGCCTCATGTGAAATCGGCGGTCGGCTATTTCAGTCAGAAGAAAATGGATCTGATAGACCTCTTCATCGGATCTGAAGGAACCCTTGGAGTAGTCACGTTAATCGAAGTCGCTCTCACGACGAAGCAAGAGAATACTGCGATGTTTCTAGCCTTCTTTCCGTCGAGTGACGAAGCGATCGGGTTTGTGATCAAGATCCGATCCTTGAAAGAGATTGAGAGCTACTTGACTGTAAATTCATTGGAGTACTTTGACGCAAATTGTCTATCTCTACTTGGAAGATTGAAGAGAGATGGCGTAGTCGGAACTGGGATCCATTTTTCCGAGACTATGTCCGGTGCAGCTGTTTTGTGCGAATTCTCGTATCATGATCTTCCGAAGGCTGTCGAATTTATTGAGAAGCCGCTAGCGGAATTCGGATCATCACTTGATAGGGCAGTTAGCGGAGTGGATGAGCAGAGCAGGGAAGAGTTGAGAAAATTAAGGCATGCTATCCCTGAGGCGATAAACAGGATCGTAGCTCAGCGCAAGTCACTCATCCCAGGAATGCACAAGATCGGAACGGATACTGCTGTTTCTGATGAGAAACTTCGGCCGATGATGAATTCTTACAACACTCTGCTGAAAGCGTCAAACCTCGAAAACTATGTCTTCGGTCATATTGCAGAGAATCATCTTCACGTGAACATACTTCCGAGAAAGTCCGAAGAGCTCCTTGAGGCGGAGAGGCTCGCAGAGAAACTTGCCAAAGTAGCGGTAGAGCTAGGAGGCACTGTGTCCGCGGAACATGGAATTGGAAAGATGAAGAGAGGTCTACTGAAGATCATGTTCAGAGAAGCTGAAATCAACCAGATGGTGGCGACAAAGCGCGCATTGGATCCTAACCTTATCCTATGTCCGGGTAACGTCTTTCGAGTTTGACGAGCTGAGAATAATTGTCAAAGCTACAGGGTTGAGAGAGGGACGGGTAATGTTCGTAACAATAATTGGGTATTGAAGGGATGCTGGTGTAACAGTGCGCTCCACTGACAACCGTTGGCCGTAAACGGTTTTTTATCTGAGCAATTCATTTCAATTCAACGGAAGTTTTGTGTAGTATGAAGTCGGGTGAGAAAGAGAAACCGATCGAAATCGATGATCGTTCGAGCCTGATCTACACGTTGTCGGACGCCGCTACGCTCGAGCACATGGTTATGTGCGGCTACCTCTTCGCTGCCTTCAGCCTAAAGCTCGGACCAAACGAAGGACTGAGCTCACAACAGCGTTCAGTGGTTGAACGCTGGGATCGAGCCATCACAGGCGTTGCCGTCCAAGAGATGCTGCACCTAGCGCTCGTGAACAATCTTCTTAGCGCCGTCGGCGGGGCACCCAGCTTCGATAGACCGAATTTCCCCCAGCGCTCGAAGTATTTCCCCTCCGCGGTCCAAATGGTCCTCCTTCCGTTCGGAGAAGATGCTCTCCGACATTCCCTCTTCCTTGAGAGACCGGAGGGAATGGAAGTAGAGGACGCGGAAGCTCTGCTAAGCACTCCAGTGGAAGAGAAGAAACCTGGGCAATTGGAGGGCATGATGCCCTCTCACCAAGAATACTCAACCGTCGGTCACCTGTACAGAGGCGTTGAGCAGGGCATACGTGATCTGGCAAAGAAATACGGTGAAAGGAACTTGTTCGTAGGATCCCGGGAGGCCCAAGCGACGAAGGATTACTTCGGGTGGGAGAAACTCGTTCCGGTCAAGGATGTCTCATCAGCAATTGCAGCGGTTGAGGAGATTATCGTCGAGGGCGAGGGGGCAAAGGGAGATTGGAAAAAGGCACACTTCGGCAGGTTCCTTGGCATTTACGAAGAGTACAAGAAGATGAGGGAGGACGATCCGAATTTTGAACCGGCCAGACCAGTCATCCCTGCGTATACTAGATACCACGATGACGTCACGGAACCAATCGTGAAGATAACTGATCCCTTGACGCATAGAGTCGCCGACCTCTTCAACTCGACGTACGAAGTCATGCTCCAATTGCTCACAAGGTTCTTTCTCCACGTGGGCACCACGCCCACCGAACTTGAAGTCCTAGCTAACACTGCAGTGGACGTAATGGCCAAAGGTGTCAGGCCGCTCGGAACGTATTTGACAGCGCTCCCCGTCGGACCCAGCCACCCCGGAAAAACTGCTGGTCCAGCGTTCGAAATCTACCGCAGGCACTCATACTTGATTCCCCACAGGCGCACTGCCTGGGTCATCCTTCACGAGCGCCTACTGGAACTCTCCGAGTATACAGCCTGGCTTCACACACTCCCACAAGCGCCGCCGCAGCTTGCCGAAATCGAACGCGTGTTGAAAGAGTCCGGCCAAGCCATGAAACAGCGCCCAAAGGCACGAAGGAAATCACCAAAGAAACGATAGAGAACTATCGCGCACTCCGGTCGATGCAACGTGGCAGACAGGAGGTAGTCTTGCTGCCAACTAGGCGCAAGAATTAAAGGCTAATGCAAACCAATCTAATCGCGATTATCTTCTGGATTTGATATTATGAAACTGTCAGACAAGGAAAGTGCTCCAGTCGTCGAAATGCTCGAAAAGTCGTCATTGTGGTCAGGTCTGAGCAAGAAAGACCTGAAGTCTATTGTCAGATTATCTAAGGAACGTACGTATGAGACTGGTGATGTTATCGTACAGAAAGGGGAAGGCGGGGTAGGATTTTATTTGATCTTGAAAGGTTCAGTGGAGATCAAGTCGGATGGAAGAACAATCGCAAAGCTCGGGCATGGACAATTCTTCGGGGAAATGTCAGTCATCGACAATCAACCAAGGTCAGCCGACGTCGTTGCCGTAGAGCCTTCAAGATGCCTAATTCTTTCCGCATGGTCGTTCAATGCACTAATTTCAGAAAATCCCAAGATAGCGCTCAAGATGCTCCAGGAGTTCGTTCGCCGACTCCGCAGCACCAACCAGGCACTACATGACTAGACCGCAGTATCAGATCGAACGCACGCAACACGCAAGATCACACACACGTGTACTTTCAGGCGTGCGCACAAACACGAAAGCAACGGCTCAAGCTCCGTTTCGCACATAGCTGGTAGCTTCCTGTGACCTTCAGGCTAGCTATGCTAGAAACGACAATCCAATTATCGGTTCACCAAATAGAACAGCGATTTGATAAATTACGCAGTTGATGTAGACTGCGAAACCAAGAACAACAGGAAAATAATAGGCGGACGACCCCAAAGCATGTTTTCTTGTTTCAACCACGAAGATCCCTACTAAGATGCCTGCAATGAGAACTCCGATTGTGTAAGAATATGCTAGAGAATAGAGGAAGATCAATGGAATGAGGAAAACCAAATGAAGAATTATGATAACCTTTAGAGTTGCTACTGTGGTGTCGAGTCCTCTCCAGACTGCATATGTTACTGTTCCGCTCTCTCTGTCGAACTCATAGTCGTTGATATGGTTCAAAACCTGTGCAATGCAGCTAAACACTCCGATAGAAACTGCGACCAACCAACTAATCAACCCGAGAGAGCCAGCGATCGAAGAACCCCACAATACGAGTAGAACAAATGCGATGAAATGCCATATGATATCTGCGCCGGGGCGTCCCTTCAACCTCAATGGAGGAGATGAATACGCCCACATCCAAAAGATAAGCAGCAAACAGAAGAGGAATACCCAAAGGTTGAACAAAAGGGTAACAGTGAGAGGAGGAATGATGACGAAGATGATGTTGACGAAAGCTCCGGTTTCTGTTGATATCTTCCCGGATGCCATTGCGTTGAAATGGATTTTTTTGTGATTTCTTCGATCCGAGTCAATGTCATAGCGATTGTTTATCGCAAACGTGAATGAAATAATACAGAACGTAGATACAAGAAAGACGAACAAGGGGACCAGATATGCTGATAATGGCAATGGAGACATACCGAGAATGAAACCTACGGAAGAAATGGCAAACCAGCCGACTACGCCGCGGATTCTAATGAATTCAGCAAGAAAAACTGCAACTATGTTATTCTTTTTGTCGAATGACAAATGATTAGTGCTCGTTGTCATGGTTTCGCAGACGTCCGGCATATCTTACAGAAGCTAGCCACACCACGCGAGCACGTACTGTGGGCAAATATCTCTTTGCCATAGTGGTTGTGGTGGATTTACTGGTGTAAGCAAGCAAATGCGAACTCCGTTTGTGCTGTCTGAGGACGCAGGAAATGGATGTCGCTGTCTTAAGTCCAAGGTACTCACCTGGGTAAGCCTGGAGGCAAAGGAGCAAACTGGATTGAACAAAGTTGTGGTATATTCAAAGGAGGGCTGTCATCTTTGCGAGCGGGTGGTCGCAGAACTGCAAAAGCTCAGGAACGAGCGACTGTTCGAGATCTCGGTCAAAGACATAACCACAAATTCAGAGCTCTTCGAACGCTACAGGAACATAATCCCTGTAATAGTCATTGATGACAAGGTCAGGCTTGCGGGGGCGATGCTCGCTAATCCGAACACAATCGAAGACGTTTTGCGGAAGACTGTCTTCTCAATAAACTTCGAACAGGAATCAGAGAGAAACTCTGGATACCGCAATGCTCCCCTTCCGAAGAAAAGAAGCGAGTGAGCCATCGTTTCATAAAATAGATGATCAGCGCCGGCTCCTCGATGATTGGCGCTATGAAAATCGTTTCTGTTCTCACAAAATCGAAGAAGGTATTCAAGGGCATCGCGATAATGACTGCAGATACGATCCCCCCAAACAGTGCTACGATTTCGATGACGCGAAGAGACAGCGTTGAAGAGCCACGTGAGCCTACATTCACACCGCGCTACCATCATGCATTTAGAGTCCATGCCAGCGAGCTACACCTACTTGACTGCATCGTGGCTCAAGTCCTGTTGCCTGCAACAGTGCTACACACACGAGACCTCCAATCCATGGTCTAAGTGAAAAAGTCAGAACCAAGGAGAGTTACAAAAGAAGCGAGGTCATTGGGTGGACAATAGTCAAGACCTGCTGTTTCATGCACGTTTACGCGAATACAGGACTTATACTGACGGCGTCTTTCATGGCACTAGGAAGTGCGAGAGATGGCGGGCGTTCGAACAGTAGTTGGAATCGTCGCGTCCATTGTCGGCTTGGTTCTGCTAGTGTACGCCGGGCTTGATTTCAACAACCTGTTCTTCGTTCAGAAGATGCTAACCAAAGCAGACATTCCAGTTTACGACCGATCTGTCGCCGTGCCGGCCTTTTTGGGCCTATTGATCTTGCTGGATGGATCCTTCGTACTGGGTCTCAAAAGGATCTTCTGCCTAAGCATTCACCTTCTGGGAAACTTCGTCTGGTTGCTCGCGCTTTTCCAGTTAAATCAGAACTTGGTCGTCCCGACCACGGAGATCTCAGCCTACCAGCAAGTCTTCGTGCTAGTATTCATCGGGGTGGTCTTCTTCATTGTGGGCATCATAGTGAACGATATTCCACAACGAAAGAAATAGAATAGACAAACTCTCGCAAGTGATCATATATTGGTGGCACACGCATACAGAAAAACGACGAATACTAACGATGGTCCTTTTCGGATACTGTCTCAGAGTTTACGCAATTTTCGGCTCTTGAGTTCAATCACAGTTGGAGCTTCGTTAACTGTGCTTGCTGTCCCCTTGGAACATCCAACGTACGCCGTATTTGTCTGTGAGTGCCCCGTACGTGCCGAAAAATTGTTCATTCAAAGCATCCACCACGCTCGCACCTACGGACAGTTTATCGAAGTGTGTCTTTAGCTGCTGGTAACTCCCGCCACTTACGTACAGGCAGACCGTATTGCCCTGTTTTGGAATTCTATCTGAACGCAGCCAGTCTGAAGCTGAAATATCAATAGTTTCGCTCTCAAGCCGAGCGTGGATAATTCTCCCATGCATTTCCTTCGGCATTTGATATTTCGCAGGAGAATCTGCAACCTTCATCAATGAAAGCTCTCCGCCAAAACATGACTGATAAAATGACATCGCTTCGGCGCAGTTCCCGCTGAATAGAAGATATGGAGTGAGATTTACCATAACCTGATTTTGGTTTCATTGGTTAAAAGCTTGAAACGAGCGTAGCGAGCTCAGGCCGCTTTCGTTATACGACCTGGAACTTGAACCGTCTTTTTCTGTGGGTGTATTCGTAGGTGCGGCCGTCGAAATTCGGACCGTTCGTCTAAGGCGTAATTTGTGTGTGTGGGTCAGCTGGTGCGAGCACTAGAATTTGAACCGTGGTTTTGGTGTTTGCATATCCTGTTGGGAGCAAGCGGATTTGAACGTCGTTTCAGTGTGATTGGGTAGCACTGGCTTCGCGCACGGTTGTCAGGTTTTCTGTGGAGATATGAGGTACACTTCTGTTGGATATTGCACGTTTTTGAGAGCCTGTGGTCCGAGTGGGGTGATTTTGTAATCGACCTTGTTCCAGACTTGGTCGTAGACTTGACGCGAAATGCAGATACCCCCAGGTTCAGCTAGCGGTTCTATACGAGCGGCGATATTGACAGCGTCTCCAAAGACATCGCCCTCGCGGTGTATGAC
>Ga0182021_10009750_pt1 | contig 11382 bp, 15 predicted proteins | sample 612E3MmetaG_FD_120493 | JGI IMG/M metagenome (GOLD analysis project Ga0182021, IMG submission 120493) | Permafrost microbial communities from Stordalen Mire, Sweden - 612E3M metaG (Illumina Assembly) | ecosystem: Environmental > Terrestrial > Soil > Wetlands > Permafrost | place: Sweden...
GAAGAACATTTCCTTTCCAAGTATAGCTTCCATCTGATATGATAATCTTTCAGGATTTTCTAAATCTTTCAATCCCAAATTTGCAAGGTTCTCATTAAAGAGAACTGCTCTCATTGATTCTGTTCCGTCATCTATAACAATATTAATCAAAGCTCTTTTCTCAGTTGGGATTCCCTGCTCTCTTTCATTCTCTGTCATCTTCCTTCCTGTTTCTTTGCTAACTTCAAAAAACTTGGGCTGGAAAGACTGAACTATAAATGCCCTTACAGAAAGCTGGTCTCCTATCTTGAAATCACATATTCTTTTTTCCTTTACAATTCTATCTGTTCTTACATTTTCTATATCTTTACTGCTTTTTTTAAATTCAGAAAAACTTCCAAGATGCATTTCATTTTCTCTCATTGAAGCATTTCCTATCTCTACACAATCGTTTTCCTTTATCTCCCCTTTCTCTATTAAAGAAATATGATTTGTATCCCACAAAACTACTTTTATATTTGAAGTTTCATCTGCAAGCATAAAATTTAAAACTTTTCCTTCTTCTCCTTTTTGGGTCTTAAATGTTCTTACAGGGAAAAGACTTATTATTTTTCCTGAAATATTTATCTTTCTCATTCCTGGAAGAAGCTCTTCAATTTTCAATTTTTCATTTTCAAAGTTTATTCCAAGTTCAGCAGCGACAATCTGTGCAGCTCCCTCTTGACTTATTAAACCTGAAAGCTTAGCTCTCTTGGCTTCAATTTTTCTGTTAACCTCTTCTATGTTAAGTCCAGAATACTTTGCTATTCTTTCAACTATCTTATCATAATTACCAAATACCATATCTCAGAAAAATTCCCATATTTTATAAGTATTTTGATACTTTATTTTAGAACAACATTTCTCAAAATGTTTATAAACCTCCCATTTTACACTAAAGTATGACAGGAATAAATGGAGCAAAATACAAATTAATGCCCAAATCACCCAGCGTGAACCTAAAAGCTATAGAAGAATCTGCAAAGAAAATAGTAGAAGACTTCGGGGGCAAGAACAAAGAATACTCTATAGAAGATATTGCATTTGGACTGAAGGCAGTAATAGTCTTCTTTTTTTATTCAGATGATAAGGATATCGATAGCATGGAAGGGAAACTTGCCAAAATAGAGAATGTTGCTTCTGCTCAGCTTATTGATATGCGGAAAATTGCATAAAACTTATTAACGCTCTTTTTCTTAATACATTATGGAACTCTCTCAAGATCAAATTGAAGAATTCAAAAAACAGATCATACAACAAATAGAATCATCTTTTTCTGAAGATAAGAAAGGCCCTGCAATAGAACGTGTAAACACAATGAATGATGAAGAATTCATAGAATTTCTAAAGAAGAACAAACTTTTAGGTTCAGAATCTGGCCAAAAAGAACAAGGAGAAGAACAGCAAGAACAAAATTCAAACGAAAGTCCTTTTAGATTAATTGTGGAAGGAAAGATTCCGTCATATGCTATAGATGAAAACAAAGACTGCATAGCTGTTCTTGAAATAAAACCAATTTCAAAAGGCCACATAATAATAATCCTAAAGAAGATGGTTTCTCCTCCTTCAAAAATACCCAAATCAGTTTTCTCCCTTGCAAAAAGAATATCAAAAAAGATAGAAAAAAATTTCAAACCCAAAGAAGTTCTAATCTCCTCTTCCCAAGCTCTCGGAGAGATAATAATTAATATTATTCCTGTTTATACAAATGAATCCTTAAGTTCTCCAAGAAAACAAGCTTCCAAAGAAGAATTAGAAGCTCTCAAGAATATACTTGAGAAAAAGAAAAAAACAAAGCATGCCAGAAAGCCAAGAATAAAAAAGCTTGAAGAATCAAAAATTTGGTTCCCAAGAAGAATTCCTTAGGCTTATTAAAACAAAGAAATATTTCCTATAACTAAAGCATAAATTAATCCTGCGTAACTTATTAAAAAAACAGGACTGAAAGGTATTCCTTCCCTTATCAAAACATCTTTTTTCTTCTTTCTTAAAAATACTATTTCGTCTTGGCTAAGACCACTCCATTTTGCTTCTATCAATCTCTTTCCTAATTTTACATCTCTATATAACCAATCTCCTTCTGTAAGGTTTTTTGTATTTATTTTTTTTATCATACACCCTTCATCTATTGATTTTGCTGAGTAATAAACATAAGGTGCAATAAATATTAAAATCCCCAAATATAAAAATAAAATATCAAAGAATGCAAGTAAAATTAATATTATTCCAAAAACAACAGCAATGTAAAATACTTTTTTACTTTTTTTGAATTCTTTTGCAAATTCCTTCTTAAACACCTTCCTATTCTTCACTCCAAGATATACAGCTAAAACTACCCCATATAATGCTCCTGCAACTAAAAAGAATAAAAGAAACATTAAAGATGAATTAACATTTGATAAAAAATTACTTGAAAATGGGACAATAGCTCCTAAACCTATCATAAGCTTAGCGTCTCCTCCAGCAAATACTTTTCCATAATAAAGAAGATTTCCTATCACAAGGAAGAATACAAATCCCAGAACCCCCTGAAAGAAGAAATTATACCCTTGATTATTAAACATAGAATAAAAGAATCTAAACACTAAAGCAAATATAACAAGAGAAAAATTAAGCCAGTTTGCTATCTCCCTCTTCCTTAGGTCCTGAACAACGGCAAATATAATCCATACAAGTCCCAATAAAATCAAAAACAATTCTCCTATCACCATATAGAGATTTGGGAAATTTAATTTATAAATTTACTTAAGCTCAACACTTCTCAACTTTCCGCCTTTCCTATAAGGGTGTTTCTTATTTTCTTTTCTTTTATCCTTCCCCTTATTTCTTCTTTCAGAATCTGCATGATTTGACATCTTAAAATAAATATAAACTAATTATTTAGCATTAAGCAACTGGGCACAAATCAACACAAGGCGTTATCCCATAGCCTCTTGCAACATAAGTGGCCCTTGTAGCCAACTCATTACATGTTGCTTGAAATTTATCATTTGTTCCATCCTTAACATCTCTCTTTACAGAACAGAAATCATATGTTCCACTCGTAGAACAAGCAGTACTACATGTAGTCTTCAAAGTATCTATGTTATTCTTTCCTCCAATCCATGGAGCTATCTTGTCCCAGCCAAGAACAAATCCTAAAATTAATATAACTAATATAACAAGACCTAAGATAAGCAAAATTATTGTACTTATACTCATTCCTTGACCCTTTTTATTTTTCTCTATCATCTTCCTTTACATTTTAATCAATCAAATCTTATTTAAAAATCTTTTCTTTCTCTACTAAGGACTATATTCAACAGAAAATATAATTTTATCCTTGAACCAATTAAATCCCCATTCAGGAGAAAAGACTGTGACTTTTTTGTATAAGTAAATATTATCTGTGCTGTGACTTTCCATTTGAATATTTGCTTTTTCCATTATCTCAACTCCAACAAAAGCTTTGTTTATCAAATAAGAAGAATAAAAAAAGCTAATTAAAGCCAAAGTACAGACTCCAAAAACTCCTATAATAAGTATTGTTAAAGGAATATCCCCTCTTTTGTTCATTCTTCTTCTGCCTATGCTTGTTCTTCTTTTATTCATGAACCCCCTCCCTGAGAAATCCAAACTTGAATTTTATTTTTATTTGCTGAACTTACAGAATAAGCTATCTGAGTTTTTGCATTTATCCAATTAGCAGTATCTGCTGAATTGGCTTTTATTTCTGATTTTAGTGTCTTTACTTTTGAAAGAGCAACTGAAGCGTATATGAATATAATTAAAATTACTACCAAAACGATTGTTGCTATTGCCCATGTTATTGTTTCTCCAACTTGCCCACGCTTATTACTTAACATTTTTTATAGATTTTCCAACTACAGATAAAATCTTAATTAGATATTGTTCTCCTCCTTTATTTAAAGCATAAAATCTTTCTTCTGTACAGTATGCAAGCCGGTTATAGTCCTTACTGTCTTTCTTTATTGCACAGTCACTCTCCCAATTTGTATTTCCATCGTAAAAACTGTATACAGGTGTAACTGTATTTTTAGGAGTATAAAATTCTACTCTGTAAAAGTATTGTATTTGATTTATATCTCCATATCCTTCTTCAACATTAAAGTTAATATTACATTTTTTTGTAAACGCATTCCCCGTAACTGCTTTATTGAAATCTTTTCCTGAAAAAAAACTTTGGTCTATTATTCCCTGTCTTGATATGCAATCTGCAATTCTCTCCGCAAATATTTCGGATTCTATTCCTCTTGCATCATAGGGGGTACTATAAAAAACATATACCATAGCAAATACTCCTCCAGCTATAATTGTAAGGACAATAAACCAATATATTGTAAGAATTTTTTCTGTACCTTTCTTATTCATAGCTTTTGATTTCATTTTGCACTTATTGTAAACATATACATTCCAGTATATTCTCCTTTATCCTTTATAGCTGATGGTGAAACAATTACGTCATTAAAAAAAGAATAAGTATATCCAGCTTTTACGTTAGAGCTCAATTTTACTCTAACTGTATTATCACTTATCCTTACAATATCATTAAAATCAATCCCATTATCATCAGCAAGTTTTTTCCCCTTGCTCATGTCCATCTTTATAATCATTCCAGGTTTAGCTAAATCTGCAAGCATTGCAATTTGTTTTGAATATGTTTGCTCAAGTACAACTGCTCCACTTCCTTGTTTTATTAAAAACAAAACTAGTACAACAAGAAAAAGCAAATTAAGAATTATAAAAACGATATTCTCGACAAGAATAGTTCCCCTCTTTTTCATTCTTCCTCTCATAAAAGCAATATGAGAATGTTATTAATAAAATTATCTAAGTAGAAGTTAGAATATCATCACAATTAAGTGCCTTAAATTCTTCAGAACTCGCTTCCTGAATTGTAGGAGTCATAAATTTATTCTTTACTCCATCTCCCTCAACGGTAATTGCCCCTATCCTTGGAGAAATCATATCAGAAATTTTAGATCCTCCAACTCCTGCTCCTGCTCCCACTCCATCTGCCACCAAAATAGCAGTCATAGTTGCAGTCCCTACTCCAAAAGTTGCAAGTCCTATGATTAATGCTCCTCCAGCTGCAGCACCTCTTATTACCCAACCTATAGTATTAACCTCACTTGTAATTCCAGTAACAACAAAATATTGCTTGCCAATTGTTATTGTTCCGAAGCTAACCGGTCCTTTTGTTTGCTTTGACAACTCTGCCTTCAATCTATTTACATCGCTCGTCCCAAAGAAATATTGGGCATATGTAATATTTTTATCAGGAGCCTTAGTCTTTGATAAATAATCATAAAAAAAGTCCTTACTTATTTTTCCGCTTGCAAATACAGCATTACCACTTTTATCTTTTATATCTTTAAGACTGTTATCAAACAAAATTTGATTGCATATAGAACAATAATTATCTTTTGTCATTGTATCTGTTACATAATTAACTTTTCCCTCTCCAAACATCCACCAACAATTTGCCATTTCTTCTGCTAGAACACCATACAACTCTTCAGCACTACTAACCTTCTTCACCTGTGGTTTTGTCAGGCCCTCACAATTTCCATCTTTTGTTATGCAGACATAACTTCTTGCACATTTAATAGGAATAGCTTCTTTAGATATAGGATTTCCCCTCATAGCAACAGAATTATGACATATTTCGCTGTCTGATTGTTTTCCTAAATTTAATCTGAAAAGCAAAAATAATATTACTATAAAACTAACTAAAAGTATTATTAACAAAACTATCTGCTGTGTTGTTATCTCCCCTTTTCTTTTTTTCATCTATTATTATACAACTCCCAACCTTTTAAGCATTAACAATAATCCAGCTAATGCAATTCCAAATATGACAATCCATATTATATATTTTATTAACTCATCAAAGCTCATTTTACCTTCTCAATAAATATTTTTGAATTTTGTTTTTTAATATTTATAAAAAGGAGAGGATCAGCTCCAGTTATCTTTAAATCAATTTTGGCAGCGGCAAGATTTGAAACAACTATGCATGCTCCATCCTTATCACACTTCTCAGCTTGTTTTGCTATCAAAGCGTTTTCACATATGCACAAACATTTTTCATTCAAACATGAATTTGGTTTTAACTGTTCAACAAAGCTATATAAATGCCACGAAGTAAGAAGAGTCCCAGTAGGATTAGGCATGTCTTGATTTTCACTTTCTCCTTCTTTCAATGCTGACATTATAGCTTGTGTCCTTGCCAAAACATCTTTTGCCTGCTGCAGTTTTGCACCAGATGTACTTGAATTATAAATTGCAAGTAAAATAAAAATTAAAAAAAGTATACATATTATAGCCACAATTATCTTTACTGTTTCTTCCGCAAGAAGAAAGCCTTTTTTATTTTTGCTAAAATTCTCCATATTAATATAATGTCATAAGAAATTTAATTGTATTATTATCCCCAATTCCTATATTCTTGAAAGAATCTATAACATTATTTGTAAAGAAATAATATATTCCATATGCTACTGCTGCTACTACCAAAACTCCTATAATTATCTTTATCAAATTCTCTATAGTAAGTTCCATTAACCCTTCCTAAACAAGCCTTTAATTTGATCTATCAAAGAAACCCCTTTTCCCTTAAGGAAAAATATTGTTATAAGAACAATAACCAAAAGCACCAGGGCAATCAAAAGCCAAGGAAGATATTCTGCAACAACTCCTCTTTGACTTTTTGTTAAAAAAGACTTACTATAAAAATTATTTTTTATAGTTTTATTCCCCTTTTTCATTTATAATAGAAAAAATAAGACTTAATAAAATTTACTTAAACTAAGATAATACACCTTGCAATACAATTGAAGATAAAGCAAACAAAGCTACAGAAGATATCAAGGCTGTTATGAAATAGAATACCATTCCAGATCTCAAATTATCTCCTATTCTGCTCGTCCTTTCAAGTTTATCTTCTCCTGAATCTATTGTAACAAGTGTTCCAGTGAGTATGAATATAACTTCAATAAGATATATTCCTATTGCAATCTGAAGAAAATATGGGGGAATCATAGTTTCTATCTGAAAAAGACTAGTAATCGTTTGCACATTTATTCCTCCTGTATCTCCCCCTAAACTCATTCCAGCCGTAGCCCCTCCCAAGGTATTGAGAATTGCAGCAATCATCAAAGCCAAACCTATAACTATCCCCGCGAGTAGAGGAGCAAGGAAAGTCATATTGCTCTTCATTTCAGAAACTATTTCTGCAAGAATATCCTTCAATCTCTCTGTTATCTTCTGTATGTTTTTAACATATTCTGATATGCTCATCAAACTTACTGCGGCAATCTTAAGTCCTTTCTTAGAAGATTCTATAAGAACTCTCATGCTTGTTGCAATTAAATCTGAAGGATAGTATAATATAACTCCTCTTCTTGAATCAAATATGGCTTTCTCAACACTCATTCCCATTTGCTGAATATTATAATTCACTCTTCTAAAAAATTCTCCAGAAACAAGCCCTTTAGAAGATTCCGCAACTTTTCCAAAAACCAACTCGGGAGGAACTCCATTTCCTAATCTGTTTCCAATTTGAAATAAAGAATTATTAAATTGTTCCTCCAACTGTTTTGTTTTGTTTCTTTCGTCAATTATATTTATGGTTCTGTCTTTATTTCCTATGGAAAAAAACAAGGCAAGCCCAAGAGGAAAAAATAAACTTAATATTAAAGCTCCTGCTCCAAAAGGACCAACAGTCGCTCCAGTTTTTGGGTCTGTCTTAAAATCAAATAACTTAGTTGCTCCAAAACCACTGTCAGGGGATCCAAATCCTAACTGTGCAAAAGTATAATCAGTTTGAAGACCAAGCATATGAGGCAAAGGAGTATATTGAAAAATTAATGGAAGAAGGCCTATTATAATAAAAGGCAAGCAAATTAAAAATGACGCAACATATGGTCCCTTTGATTTATACTGAGGATAAAGAGGATTATTTTCAAGATAAGAAGTTTCACCATATCCTCCAGGTCTTAATAACAAGATTTTATCAAGCATAAAAAATGCCAAAAAAGGAATTATCATTGTATAAAGAACAAAAACATCAGACCACTTTATCATTCCAGAAACCATTGCAGATGCCAATGGAATTAAAGCAATTCCTAATATAGGAAGCATTATTGCCAACATGTAAACATTTGTCAAAGGAGCTTTTACATCGTGAGTAAATTTAAGCATCTTTTCATAAACCCCATCTAAAACGACTTGAATAGATTTCTCAAGAGTAGCTATTCTTCTCGCCCTATCTGGTTCATATAAACTGCTCTCAATTAAATGAAAAGATTCTATAAACTCATTTGAATAATCTCTCCATCCTTCAAGATAATTATCAAGACTTTCCTTTATAGTTGAAAATTTTCCAATTGCAACATTGTAAAATACTTTTTTGAAATCCAATGCAAGAGGATATTGCAAATGTTCAGATGCAAATGCTATAGCTTTTTCCAGATTTGCTGTATGTCTCATATAAACTACTACATATAATATAGCAGGCACCATCTGAGAAGAAGCTTTTAATTTCCATTTGCTTGCAAATCTAGCAGGATATCCACTAAAAAAATAAAATAAGAAAATAGAGACAATTGTTATAAGTATAAAAAACAAAGCTGGAAATTTATCCAGTCCTCCTTTTGCCAGCGCATAAACTATAGATAAAATTATTCCCAAAAAGAAGACCACTATGAATATTACAACACTGAGAGTGATTGCCTGCCATGGTTCTATATTCATGTGGGCTATCTCAATATCTCTTCTTATTTTCTCCTCGTCTTTCTTTGAGGGATTCATTTTTATAACACTTCCAAGAGTTTTACACAATCTCTCATAATTGGTTAACTCCATTTCCCTCTCTTCCTTAAATTTCAAATAAGATTTACTGTCTTTAATCGCCCCAAGCTCTGTAGTTTTTATTTCTCCTTCAATCTTGCTTCCATACTTCTTCATAATTTCATCTACAGTTGGTCTTTTGTTTGGTTGCATATTGCCTCTTTTTTAGATATGTCACTAAAATAAAAAGAATTAATAAATCTTTATAATAAATCGTTTTACAAAACGCTCTTCCTTACTTCCTTATTCAGCCATTCCTGCCAAAGTGGGAAAACTTTATCTCCCAAAGGTAATCCAATCTCTTGTATAACCTCGTCTGATATTCTGTGAAAAACATGATTTGCAAGGGTATTGAATTTACATTCAAGTAAATCAGAGTCCCCCGTCTTCTTTGCAACATCAACTAATTCTTTTTTCATCTTTGCCCTTAAAAGTATATTATCATAAACAGCATCCCAGTTTCCAGCCCAGCCCCTTACATTTGAGGCAACATCTTTTATTATTTCACTATCCCCATTTATCAAATCTTCAGTTGGTTCTATTTCATCCTTCTCTATATTGTATTTCATTAAATCCACAAAACCTTTTTCAGCCATTGGATCTTTAGTCCAGTGCTTCCTTACTTCTGAAAGCTGAACTAATCTTTTCCAGGAATGCAATCCATCCGGAGATTTTATTGGATTACATACAATTACAGAATCTGTAGCCTTGAAACTTGTAATTGGAACTCCTAAATCATTTACAACCCTGTCAAATACACCATATGGAGAAGCACCGTGAATTGTTCCAGCAACAACATTTGCCAACGCACCAACTCTCATAGCTTCATATAAAGCTTTAGCTTCCACACTTCTTACTTCACCAATTATAAGACAGCTATCTCCCAATCTCAAACTTGTTCTTATTCCGTCGTCTGCAGAAACTTCTGTTGTTGTTTTCAAAAGAGCAGAACGAACTTTCATTCTTAATATATCATAATCTAATTTTCTAAGAGATTCAACAGGCAGTTCGAGAGAATCTTCAATTACAATTATTCTGTGCTTAGGAACAATCTCAAGCATTAAACTTCCAAGAAGAGATGTTTTTCCTGAACTTCTTGTTCCAGCAACCAAGAGTGTTCTTGCTCCATCAACTAAAAAACTAAGCAATCCTGCTGCAAAAGGATTAAGCATTTTATTATGTATAAAAAGAGGAAGAGTCCATGGACTTTCTCTGTGTCTTCTTATTGAAAAAGCTAAACCATCACAGGATAATGGTTGCTGAACTATTGAAATTCTCGCTCTCAGATTTCCTATTTCTAATTGTGTATCTAATATTGGATTTGCTTCATCCAATGGTCTTCCAGAAACCATTCTGAATTTAGCGGCCCACGAATCAGCATCCTCCTGGCTTGGCATTATATTTGTCATGCATTCATCATAATCCTGATGCATTACAAAAATAGGTGTTTGGGGTATGGGAGCATTCAGAGAAATATCCTGAAGATTTTTATCCTGAAGAAGAACTTCTACAATCCCAAAACCAATTGTATGCCTTACCAAGATGGCAGATAATTTATTGAGAGCTGTGTAATCTAACTTAACTCCTTTGCTTTGAGCTAAATCTCTTATTAAATCTCTTGATATATTCATAAAAACCTGTCTTATTCTTTCTGTATCTGTAAATTCCTCAGCCTTGGGTTGATGCTCTATTAAAACTCCTCTTGCCAAATTTAAGAGAGTGCTCTGATCTTCACTTAATGTATTTTCAGGGGGAACAATATGATAAATTAATTTAGATTCATTTTTTAGTTTCATTATTGTAACATAAGATTCATCATAATCTCCATTTGAAATTTTATATTGAGAAATTATCTCTGCATCTTCTGGTAAATCCGAAACAAGACGTGTAAAAGTAAAATTAGCTATTGTGTCAGGTCTGAAAAATTTATTATATATCTCCCTATCTCCTCTTTTATACTCGTTTGCATACTGTTGAAATGCCTGTATAATTTTTGTCTTTGAAAATAAATCCAATATCTTATCAAGAAGAGATAAATAATTTCTCTGGTCCGATTTAAGGATCCCTCCAACTTTTTCAAGTATAATTTTTCCTTCAAGTATAATTTTCCTTAGCTGAAAATATGCTGCAAAAGGATCTTTTTTAAGAAGATATAAAAAAGAAAATACTTCGTTGTATCTCTTTGCAAAAAATTCTCCATTTGATGTAACAAGTCTCTCCTGACTAAGAATTTTTTCCTGCTTAAGCAAATAAGTATAAAGCTGAGCTAGTTCAAGAAGATAACTTGTTTCTCTGAAATCATAATTATAATTTTTCTGTTGTACAAAAACAATTCTTGATACATTAGGATTTTCAATTAGAGAATCTATTGTTCTCTCCATAACTTCCTGATATTCTGCTACGCTTGGAACATATGGAGCTCTCATATAATTTATGTAAAGAACATCTTCTCCTCCTTCTCTCTTTACTTCAGTGGAATACAATGCCTCTTCTTTTTCAAATTGCATGCAA
>Ga0182021_10009752_pt1 | contig 11381 bp, 12 predicted proteins | sample 612E3MmetaG_FD_120493 | JGI IMG/M metagenome (GOLD analysis project Ga0182021, IMG submission 120493) | Permafrost microbial communities from Stordalen Mire, Sweden - 612E3M metaG (Illumina Assembly) | ecosystem: Environmental > Terrestrial > Soil > Wetlands > Permafrost | place: Sweden...
CCGGACCGGGAATCGTCGGGAATTCTCTTACTTCTTGACGCCCTTAACTTTGTCGATCGCGGCCTGGACCTGCTCGGCCACCTTGGCGGCGGCGTCCTTCACGGACTTGGCTTTGTCCTGGGCGGCGATGTAATCCTGGGCGTCGAGGGCCTTCTGGATGTCGGCGAACGAAGTCTCGGCGCCGGCCAAATCACCCTTCAGAGCTTCGAGGTCCTTCGCGGTGCCCTTGCCCTTGGGCGCCTTGTCGAGGAGGGCCTTCGCGGCGTCGAGTCCCTTGCGGGCATCGCCCTGGAGCTGGATGGCCAGGTTCTTGGCGGCTTCGATCTTCGCGGGAAGGGCGGCCTTCAGCGCGTCGGCGTCGGTCAGGACCTTGGCCAACATCTCCTTGGCGGTCCCGAACTTCTTGAAGAACTTCTTGTCCTGGGCGGCGACTTCGTCAAGCGCGGCCTTCAGGTCAGCGTCGAGCTTCTTGTACTCGTCGACGGCGTATTTGTCGGCACCGGCCTTCATAACGGACTCGAGGGCGGCCTTGGCGCTGTTAATCTGCTCCGTGGGCTGCTTGCAGGCGGCGAGCACCACGGCGATGGCCAGCACAAGGACGACATGCTTCTTGAAACCTTTCATGATCTGTTCCTCCTTCTCATGAACTCATGCATGCGTAATGAAAATTTCACGCTCGTCCAGAAAAATACTCGTCCTCCGTTTGGGATGAAACGAAAATAGTCCTCTGAACTAAGTAATAATTTACCAAATTTCGGGCGGAAAGTCAATGTGAAAATGAAATTTTTCAGATCCTCACTTGTCCGGGTCGGCGATGAAGCCTTCTTTCATTTTCCACTGGACTTCCTCCCGGGCGGACTTGATGATGTCCGCGGCCATTTTGAACCGCTCGTCGGCCGGGATGTTGAACCGGGCCACGCCCTGCTCGATGGCCTTGGAGCCGACCGCGACGGCCTCGCGGGGGAAGACTTCCCACTCGTCCATGTTGGGAACGATGTAGTCTTCGCGCAGCCCCTTGTCCTCCGCCACCTTGGCCAGCTCCCGCGCCGCGGCGATGCACATCTCGTCGGTGATCGTCTTCGCCCGGACGTCCAGAGCGCCGCGGAAAATGCCCGGGAAGCCGAGTGAGTTGTTGACCTGGTTCGGGAAATCCGACCGGCCCGTGGCCACGATCTTGGCGCCCGCCTCCATGGCTTCCCAGGGCCAGATCTCCGGCACCGGGTTGGCCTCGGCGAATACGATGGGATCCGGAGCCATGGTCTGCACCCATTCGGGGAGGATCGTCCCAGGCCCCTGCTTGGAGGCGCTGATGAGCACGTCGGCGCCCTTCATCGCGTCCGGGATCTGGCCCTTCCGGCACTTGAGGTTGGTCCTCAGACAGAGGTCCCATTTCTCCTTGTATTTCTCCTGAAGCGTCACCCGGTCATCCCGGTCGCGCGAGAGGATGCCGTGCGAGTCGACCGACAGCAGGTTCTCGGGGCTGATCCCGGCCCGGATGAGGAGGCGGGCGATGTTGATGCCCGCCGCGCCGGAGCCGACGACGACGCACTTGGCCGAGGCCATGTCCTTCTTGACGAGCTTCAGGGCGTTGATCAGCCCGGCCACCGTGACGCACGCCGTCCCCTGCTGATCGTCGTGCCAGACGGGGATGACGCACTCCTCCCGGAGCGTGTCGAGGATCCTGAAGCACTTCGGTTGAGCGATGTCCTCGAGGTTGAAGCCGCCGAAGGACGGCTGGAGGGCTTTGCAGATGTCGATGAACTTGTCCGGGTCCTTCTCGTCGAGGCAGAGCGGAAATGCATCCACGCCGCCCAGGTACTTGTAAAGCAGGCCCTTGCCCTCCATGACCGGCAGGCCGGCGAGAGGGCCGATGTCGCCCAGGCCGAGCACGCGCGTGCCGTCGCTGATGACGGCCACCATGTTCTGCTTGTTGGTGTAGTCATAGGCCTTGTCCGGATCCGCGTGGATCTCCTTGCATACGGCGGCGACGCCGGGCGTATACCAGACCGCGAAATCGTTGAAGTCCCGGACGCGGCACTTGACCGAAACGCCCACTTTCCCTTTGTAGAACTTATGGAGGCGCGGCGCGTTCTCCGAAGGCTCCAGGGCTTTCTTGAGCAGCTGCTCGACGGTAACCTTTTTCATGATGATGAATCCTCCTCGTAGAGTCGAAAAATAATGAGGATATTTTATATCTTTCCACCGCGAGGTTGTCAAATACCCGGGCCGCCGGCCGGCGCGGCCCCTCAATCGAGCGGCCGGAGCTCGAAGCGGGGCCCGTCCCTCTCGAGCCGGCCGAACGGCATTCGCGGCTCATGGGGCAGGGCGAGGATAGCCCCCCCGGGCCCGAGGCGGTCGTAGACGGCACGCTTAGTCTTCAGGACGAGGCGAGGGTCCAGGTCATAGCTCATGATGAAGCCGAAGCCGACATGAGCGGCCGTCGGGACGAGATCGCCCGCGAAAAGCACGGCCGTCCCGCCGGCCCGGAGGAGCACGCTCTGGTGGTGGGCGGTATGGCCCGGGGTGGGGATCACGGAGAGGCCTTCGGCGGGGGCCGCCTCGCCCGTCACCAGGCGGAGGCGGCCCGACGCGGCCAGGGGCTCGAAATCCGCGGCGACGTAGCTGTCGCGGTCCCGCGCGGGCGGGTTGAAGCCGGTCTCCCACTCCCCTTTCCGGATGACATAGACGGCGTTGGGGAAAGCCGGCCGGATCGCGCCGGCCGGGCCGTCCTCGGTGTTGCCGCCCGCGTGGTCGAAATGGAGATGGGTGTTGATGACCACGTCGATGTCTCCCGGCGATAGACCCCGCTCGGCGAGGCGGGCGGAGAGGCCCGGCCCGGCAACGAGCTCGGCAAGTCGCGCACCGGGCTCGGACGGCTTGGTCCCGAGCCCCGGATCGATCAGGATGCGTCCCGCCGGCCCCTCCACCAGAAAAGCGTTCATGGCCAGGACGAACCGCTCTGGTGTGCCGGCCGGGAGCGGCCGCCGGCCCCCGCCTGCGGCCGCGACGTACATCGAATCCCGGGCGATCGTGAAGGAGCCGGCGTCGAGGCAGGAGACGCGAAACCCGTCCAGGACGAGCTCCCGGGGGTTCATTTCAGGAGCTTGTCGAGGCCGAAGATGAGGTCGTCGTGCGTCCGCCGGGCCAGGTCGATGACGCCGGTGTCCATGCGGATGGCGTCCTCCGGGCAGGCTTCGACGCAGAAGCCGCAGAAGCAGCAGCGGTTGAGGTCGATGGTGAAGGATTTCGGGACCTTCTGGATCTCGGGATCCGGGTCCTCGGCTGCCTCGATGGCGATGCACTCCGAGGGGCAGACCGTGGCGCAGAGCATGCAGGCCACGCAACGCGGCTTCCCGCCTTCGCGCGTCGTCAGGCGATGGAGGCTGCGGTGGCGCGCGGCCAGCGGCTTCTTCACTTCGGGATACTGGTAGGTCACGGCCCCTTGGCGGCTGGTTCTGATATGGAACAGCTTCAGGGTGTGAAAAACCATGTTGACGGTGAAATGGCGGGTGGTGATCCAGCCGCCCTTCAGCAGCTCCCAGAAATACCCGATCGCTTTCAGCATGTCACAGGCTCAGCACGATGGCCGTCCCGAGGATGTTCAGGAGGCTCAGGGGAACAAGCAGCTTCCAGCCCAGATCCATGACCTGGTCGTAGCGGAACCGGGGATACGTCCACCGGATGAGGATCTGCAGCCAGCAGAAAAAGAAGATCTTGAGGTTGAACGCCGCGACCTGGAACACGGTCACGAGCCAGGGGGCGAGATGCCAAGTGCCGCCCCAGGGGAAGGCGAATCCGCTCGCCCCCATCCACGGCACCTGCCAGCCCCCGAAAAAGAGCGTCGTCAGGAGGGCCGAAACGATGAGGATCTCCATGAAATCGGTGAACATGAACAGGCCCCATTTGAGCCCGCCGTACTCGGTGAAGAAGCCGATGATTTCGGACTCGCCCTCGGGCATGTCGAACGGGACGCGCTTGGTCTCGGCCAACGCCGCAAAGAAGAACACGAGGAAGCCGAGCGGCTGGAGGAAGACGCCCCACTTTGGGAGGAACCCGAACAGGAGGGCGCCCTGCGCCCGGACGAGCTCGCTCAGCCGCAGCGAGGGGAAGACCATGATCAAGCCGACGAGCGACAGGCCGAGCGCGACCTCGTAGGAGATGAGCTGGGCGGCGCCCCGCATTCCGCCGAGGAGGGCGAAGCGGTTGTTCGAGGCCCAGCCGCTGATCAGGATGCCATAGATGGCCAGCGAGAGCATGGCCAGGACGAAGAGCAGGCCGACGTTGGCGTCGAAGACCTGGAGGCTGATCGCCTTGCCCCCGATCCGTATGTCGTCGCCGAAGGGCACGGCCGAGATCGTGATGGCCACGAAGAAGAACGAGACGAACGGGGCGATCGTGTGGAGGGCCTTGCGGGAGAAGGGCGGGACGAAGTCCTCCTTGAAGAACATCTTGATCGCGTCGGCGATCGGCTGGAAGAGCCCGATGACCGTCATGCCCAGGATCCTGGCCCGGTTCGCCCCGACGCGGTCCTGGATGACCGCGCTCTCCTTGCGCTCCGCCCAGGTCAGATAGAGCGTCAGGACGAAGAACCAGACGAGGGCCAGCACGATCTTGATCAGGACGATCCAGATATCGGTCATGCCGCCCCCCCGAAAAACGGGATGTCCTTGGCGAGCTCGCGCCGGACGGCCGCCGCGGTCGTCAGGCGGCCGTAATAGTCCGGCCGCAGGCCGAGAGAACCGGCGAGCGCGGCGAGGATCGCGAGCTCGGACCGGACGTCCGGACACGGCCGGGCGGCCGCGACGAACGGCTGGATCCGGCCCTCGAAGTTCGTGAACGACCCGTCCTTTTCGGCGGGAGTCGCGGAGGCGAAGACGCCGTCCATGAGCCCCTCGAGGCCCGTGAGGTGCGGCGTCACGAGGACCTTGACCGCGATCCCGCGGAGCGCGGCGCAGAGCTCGTCGGCCGCGAAGCGCTCGGCGATGTGCGGCCCGAAGAGGATCAGAACCTCGGTCCCGCGGGCCAGCGCCTCGAGCGTCGGCGGAGCCGGATCGAATCCGAGCTCGCGGGCGCCGCGGGCGTTCGGAGTCCGGTCCGGGCGGTGCAGGAAATCATCCCCCTCGCCGGGCTGCGGGTCGCACAGGACGATCCGTCCGGCGCCGAAATCGTCGCGGAAGATCTTCTTCAGCAGGAACAGCTCTTCGTTCGTCAGCCAGGACGTCGCGGCCACGGCGACCCGGTCCGACCGGCCGGCGTCGGCCAGGGCGCGGAGTTTATCGCCCAGGATGGCCATCGCCGTGTCCCAGGCGAGCTCGGTTTTCGCTCCGTCCTTGTTCCAGAAAGGCCGGTCGCTCCGGCCTTCATTCTGCGCCCGGACGTAGCCGTAGCGGCCGGCGTCGCAGATCCAGGGGCCGTTGACCGCCTCGTTCGTCCGAGGCCGGATCCGGAAGACCTTGGCCGAGCCGGGGACGCGCGGGAAGCCCGGCTGGTAGTCCACGTAGATATTGCAACCGCGGTCGCAGTGAGGGCACACGGATTCGCCCCGCGACAGGAACCAGGGGCGAGTCTTGAAACGGAAGTCCGTGTCCGTGATCGCCCCGACCGGGCAGAGATCGACAAGGTTTCCGGAATAGCCGTTCCGGACCGGACCTCCCTCGAGGATCCCGATCTCGGCGTGGACGCCGCGCTCGAAGACGCCCAGCTCGTGGGATTTCGTGATCTCGGCCAGGAAGCGGACGCAGCGCGTGCACTGGATGCAACGCTCCCGGTCGAGGAGGAGCTTCTCCCCGATCGCGACTTTCTTGTCGCGCTTCTCTTTGAATTCGCGGAAGACACTCTCGGTCAGCCCGTAGTCCCGGCTGTAGTCCTGGAGCTTGCACTCGCCGGCCTTGTCGCAGATGGGACAGTCCAGCGGATGCTCGGCAAGGAGGAACTCGAGGACGCCCCGGCGCGCCTCCCGGACCGCGGGCGACTGGGTCACGACTTTCATCCCCTCGCGGACGATGGTCGAGCAGCCGAGCTCGAGCTTGGGGCTGCCTTCGATTTGGATGAGGCAGAGGCGGCAACTGCCCTCCGGGGCGAATGCCGGATGGAAGCAGAAATGGGGCAGCTCGATCCCGCCCTGCTCGGCGGCCTTGAAGACGGTCGTGCCCTCGGGCACCTCGACCGCCGCGCCGTCGATGAAGAGCTTGATCATGGCCGCGCTCCGGCCGTGGCGAGCCCGCCTTCAAGCTCGGCCCGGAACTTCCGGGCGATGGCCGTGACCGGCATGGCCGCCGCGTCACCCAGCGGGCACAGCGTCCGGCCCTGGATGTTGGCCGCCAGGCGGATCAGCGCATCGACGTCGCCGGCCTGTCCGCGTCCGGCGGCCATGCGCTCGACCGTCTTGCGGATCCACGACGTGCCGAGCCGGCAAGGCGTGCACTGGCCGCAGGACTCGTGGGCGTAGAACGCGGCGACCCTGCGGAGGACCTGGAGGATCGGCGTGTCCTCGGCGATGACGATGATCCCCCCCGAGCCGAGCATGGACCCCGCGGCGGCGACCGAGTCCACATCCATCCGGACGTCGATCTCTTCGGCTTTGAGGATCGGGGACGACATCCCGCCCGGGATGACCGCCTTGAGCTTTCGGCCGTCCTTCATCCCGCTCGCGTAGGTAAAGATGATCTCGCGCAGGCTCGTCCCGGAGGGAAGCTCGTAGATGCCGGGCTTGGCCACGGCGCCGCTCACCCCGAAGATCCGGGTCCCTCCGTCCTTGGGAAGCCCCAGCTCCAGGAACCAGCCGGCGCCGTTGCGAATGATGCCCGGGACATTGGCCAGCGTCTCGACGTTGTTGATGACGGTCGGGCACTGGAACAGCCCGACGACGGCCGGGAACGGCGGCTTGAGCCGGGGATTCCCGCGCTTGCCCTCCAGCGACTCGAGGAGGGCCGTCTCCTCGCCGCAGATGTAGGCGCCCGCCCCGCGGTGGACGACGATCTCGAGATCGAACCCGCTCCCGAGGATGTTCCGGCCGAGGAAGCCCGCCCCCCGGGCCTCGTCGATAGCCTGCTCGAGGCGGCGGGCGATCATCTCGTATTCGCCCCGGATATAGACGTAGGCGGCCTGGATGCCGACGGCGTACGATGCGAGGACGATGCCCTCGATCAGAAGATGGGGATCATGGCTCAGGATGTACTTGTCCTTGAACGTCCCCGGCTCTCCCTCGTCGGCATTGACGCACAGATACTTGGGCTTGTCCGTTCCCTTGGGGATGAAGCCCCACTTGACGCCGGCGGGGAATCCGGCCCCTCCCCGGCCCCGGAGCCCCGCCTTTTTGACCTCGTCGTGGACTTGATCGGGCGTCATCGCGGCCAGCGCTTTTTTCAGGGCCGCGTAGCCGCCCCGGGCGACATAGGCCTCGATCCGATGGAGCTGTTCCAGCCAGAAGAATTCGGTCAGAACCTGGGGCGCCTTCGTCATGTCAGGCTCCCCAAGAGCTCGTCGATCCGGGCGGCGTCGAGATTCCCGTAGTAGTCGAAATTGACCATCAGGCAGGGCGCCGTCTCGCACGCCCCGAGGCACTCGACGCCCGTCAAGGTGAATCTGCCGTCGGGCGTTGTGCCGCCAAGCTTGACTCCGAGCTTGGCTTCGAGGTAGGCGGCCAGGGCTTCCCCTCCGGCGAGCGAGCAGCTCAGGTTGGTGCAGACCTGGATGTGATACCGCCCCACCGGGCTTCGCCGGAACATGGTGTAGAACGTCATGACTTCGCGGACCTTGATCGGCGGCATCCCCAGGAGGCCGGCCACGGCCCGCTCGTCCTCGGCGGATACAAGGCCCCGCTCGCTCTGGACGAGGTGGAGCACGGGGAGCAGCGCGGCCCCCTTGGCCGGATAGCGGCCGGCCAGGGCCTCGATTTTCGAGACGAGCTCGGGCGAGAACGCGGCGCTCATCGGTCGAGCTCTCCGCCGATCATGTTCATCGAGCCGAACGTCGGGATGACGTCGGCGATGAGGCGGCCCTTGATCAGCGACTCCAGGGCGGAGACGATGTGGAAGCACGGGCCGCGCAGGTGCAGCCGGTAGGGCCGGTCCGTCCCGTCCGAGACGATGTAAAAGCCCAGCTCGCCGTTGCCGCCCTCGACGGCGAAATAGACCTCGCCTTTGGGCGGCCGGATGCCGTGGCCTTTCATGAAGAACTTGAAATGGGTGATCAGGCCCTCGATGGAGGTGTAGGTCTCCTCCTTCGGCGGAATGACCGCTCCGCCGTCCGCGGCCATGATGTCCTTTGAGACGGCCTTCTCCGAGCCCTCGAGATTGGGCGACAGCCGGATCGGGCGGCCGGACTTCTGGCGGCGGGCTTCGGTGATGGCCTCGGCCGGCGGCATCCCGTCGGCCGTCAGGCCGGGCGCGGCCTTGGGGAGAAGGGCCACGCACTGCTCGACAATCCGAAGGCTCTGTTCCATCTCCAGCATCCGGACCATGTAGCGGTCGAAGTTGTCGCCCCGCTCGCCGAGCGGCACGTCGAACGCGACGCGGTCGTAGACGAGGTAGGGCTGGGCCTTGCGCACGTCGTAGCGGACGCCGGTCGAGCGGAGGCAGGGGCCGGTCCAGCCGTAGGCGATCGCGTCCTCCCGCGACATAACGGCCACGTCCCGCGTCCGGTTGAGGAAGATCTTGTTCTTGTCGAGCAGGCCGTGGACGTCCTTGAGGACCTTCCGCGTCTCGACGAGCGCCTTCGCGACGTGCGCCGCGTAATCGGGATGCAGGTCGGCCCGCACGCCGCCGATGCGGATGTAGGACGTCGTCATGCGGGCGCCTGAGGTCTGTTCGATCACGTCCCACAGGAATTCACGGGCCTTCATCGTGTAAAGGAAGACGGTGAAGGCGCCGCACTCCATGGCCATAGCCGCGAGGCAGGTCAGGTGGTCCGAGACGCGCGAGACCTCGCTCATGAGCGCCCGGATGACCTGGGCCCGCTCGGGTACGGCCAGGCCGAGCATCTTTTCCATGGTCATGGCGTACCCAAGGTTGTTGATCAGCGGCGAGACGTAGTTCAGCCGGTCGGTGTAGATCAGGAGATTGAACCATGTCCGGGCTTCGCACGTTTTCTCGAAGCCGCGGTGGAGATAGCCGACCTCGACCTCGGAGTTGAGGATGCGCTCGCCATCGAGCTCGAGCATGATCCGGATCGTGCCGTGCATGGCCGGATGGGAGGGCCCCATGTTGATCAGGAGGCTCTCCGGCCGGGCGGCGGCCGCGAAACGGGTCGGCGGGCTCGGGTCCTGCATTCTCAGGGCTTCCTCAACGGGATGAGCGGCTGGCGATGGCGGAGGCTGTAATCCTTGCGGAGCGGGTAGCCTTCGAAGCCGTCGTACATGAAGAGCCGCTTCAGGTAGGGATGGCCCTCGAACCGGACGCCGAACATGTCGAACGCCTCGCGCTCGAGCCATTCGGCGTTTTTCCAGATCCCCGTGAGCGAGGCGACGTCGGGCGCGCTCTCCGGGACCGAGAGCTTGATCCGGATCCTCCGATTCCGCGGGATCGAGAGGAGATGATAGACGACCTCGAATCGCTCCGGCCGGTCGGGGTAGTCGACGACCGTGAGGTCGAGGAGCATCGTGTAGCTGTAGGGCGCGGCGCGCAGGGCGCCCATGACCGCGAGGAGCGCCGCGGGGCGGATGACGATTGTCATGTCGCCGAACGGCGCCCCGGCGTCAACGATGTCGCCGGGCCAGGCGGCGCGCAGGGCGCTCAGGTCGTCTTTTTCTTCCATCGCCAATCGTGGCCTTCCTTCTGGATCTTGTCCTGGAGGGTCAGGAGCCCTTCGAGGATCATCTCCGGCCGCGGCGGGCAGCCGGGGACGAAGATGTCGACGGGGATGATCTGGTCGATCCCCTGGACGACGGCGTAGTTGTCGTAGATGCCGCCGCTCACGGCGCAGGCGCCCACCGCGATGACCCATTTGGGCTCGGCCATTTGCTCATAGACGGTCCGCAGGATCGGCGCCTCCTTCTGGGTGATCGTCCCGACGACGAGGATGAGATCGGCCTGGCGGGGCGAAAAGCGCGTCCAGCCCGCGCCGAACCGGTCGATGTCGAAATGGGCGCAGGCCGCGGACATATACTCCATGCCGCAGCAGGCCGTGATGAAGGGATAATGGAAGAGCGAGTATTTCCGGCCCCAGCCGAGCATGGCTTCGAACGAGGTCGTGATGAAGTTCCCGGCCATGGGCTCAATCCCAGATGAAGGCGCCTTTCTTCCAGGCATAGGCGAAGCCCGCGACGAGCACCGCGCCGTAGGACAGCATGAGGACGAGGGCCGGTCCCTTCATCTCGCGGAAGATTAGGGCCCAGGGGAAGAAGAACACGACCTCGACGTCGAACAGGAGGAAGACGAAGGCGACGACGGCGAATTTGATAGGGAAGGGCTTGATGTCGGACTGGAGGTATGGGCTGCCGCACTCGAACGGCAGTTCTTTGGCCGGATTCGTCCTCCTCGGGCCGAGCAGGGCGTTCACCGAGATGAGGACGCCGCCCAGGAGTCCGAAGATCAGAACGACGAATACTAGCTCCATCAGATGCCTTTTCCGCGGTCGTTCATATTATATGAAGCCCGCTTTTTTTGCAATCCTCTTTTCGCGGCCCGCGGCAGCCCCTGGCGTCAGCTGTTCAAGGCGTGAATCGCCTCGCCCCGCGTCTTGAGCGCCGCCTCCATCACCGCTTCTGAAAGGGTCGGATGGACGTGGACCGTGTCGGCCACGTCGGCAACGGTTAGCCCCCGGCGCATCGCCAAGGCCAGCTCGGCGATGAGCTCGCTTGCCGAGGGCCCCAGGACATGGGCCCCCAGGATCCGGTCCCCGGCGTCGGCCACGATCTTGACCAGGCCCTCGGGGCTGTTCATCGTCAGCGCCCTCCCGTTCGCCTGGAAGGAGAAGCTCCCGACCCGGACCTTATCGGTCCGCTGCCGCGCCTCCTCCTCGGTCCATCCGACCGAAGCGAACTCGGGCTCGGTGAAGACGGCCATCGGCACCGCGGCGTAATCGATCGCGGTCGGGCGGCCGGCGATCCCCGCCGCCGCGGCCAGGCCCTCGTGCGAGGCCTTGTGCGCCAGGAGCTTGCCGCCGACGAGATCGCCGATCGCATAAATCCCGGGCACGCTGGTCTCGAGGTATTCATTGACCGCGACGAAGCCCCGCTCGTCGAGAGCGACGAACGGATCGGCAGCGTGGATCGTCCCGCTATTCGGCCGCCGTCCGGCGGCGAGGAGCGCCCGCTCGGCGGCGAATTCGAAGCGCGCCTCGGTCTTGAGGTCGGTGCCCGCCAGGACGATCTTTCCCTCCTCGAAACGGGCGCTCTCGATCCGCATCTCGGTCAGCACCTTCAGGCCCTGGGCCTTGAGGAC
>Ga0182021_10009753_pt1 | contig 11381 bp, 7 predicted proteins | sample 612E3MmetaG_FD_120493 | JGI IMG/M metagenome (GOLD analysis project Ga0182021, IMG submission 120493) | Permafrost microbial communities from Stordalen Mire, Sweden - 612E3M metaG (Illumina Assembly) | ecosystem: Environmental > Terrestrial > Soil > Wetlands > Permafrost | place: Sweden...
AGGCGGCCCCCTACATTCATGCTTTCCGCGGCAAGACCTTCGTCATCGCCTTTGGTGGCGAGGTGCTGGAGTCCGATGCGGCGCAAAAGCTGATCCACGACATCGCGCTGCTCGACAGCATGGGCATCCATCTGGTGCTGGTGCACGGCGCGCGGCCGCAGATCGACGCCGAGATGCAGGCCCGCGGCCTGACGCCGCGATTCCACAACGGCTTGAGGGTCACGGACGCTGAAACGCTGGCATGCGTCAAGCGCGCCATGGGCGTGTCGCGCATCGAGATTGAGGCGCTGCTGTCCCAGGGGCTGCCCAACACGCCGATGGCCGGCGGCTTCCTGCGCGTCACCGGGGGCAATTTCATTACCGCCAAGCCGGTCGGGGTCGTTGACGGCGTCGACTTTCTGTTCACCGGTGCAGTGCGCAAGATCATCGCCGAAGAAATCCGCGCCGACCTGGACCAGGAGAACGTCGTTCTCATCACGCCGATTGGCGCTTCGCCCACCGGCGAGATTTTCAACCTCGCCTGGGAAGAGGTTGCCGAAGCCGTGGCGGTGGCCGTCCAGGCCGACAAGCTGATTTATCTCTGCGACGCACCAGGCCTGGTGGACAAGGCCGGCGACTTGATCGATGCCATCTCGGGCGACGAGGCCGAGCAACTGCTCAAGCGCAAGGTGCAGCAATCGACGGACGCGGCGCGCGTGTTGCCTGGCGCCCTGCGTGCCTGCCGCGCGGGCGTCGGTCGCGTCCATTTTCTCGATCGGCGTACCGATGGCGCGATGCTGATGGAATTTTTCACTCGCGAGGGCATTGGCACGGTGTTGACGGCGGCACCATTGGCTCGCCTGCGCGAAGCGACGCACGAGGATGTCGGCGCCATCCTGGCCTTGATCGCACCGCTGGAAGCGGACGGCACCCTGGTGCGGCGCGGTCGCGAGCGGTTGGAAATGGAGATCACGCGTTTCTCGCTGCTCGAACACGACGGCGTCATCGTTGGTTGCGCCGCCCTTTATCCTTTCAGCGGCGACAAGGCGGCGGAACTGGCTTGCCTGGCGGTGATGGCCGACTACCAGCGCGCCGGCTACGGCGATCAATTGCGCCGGCACATCGAGGAGCGGGCACGCAAGATGAAGCTCAAGCGCTTGTTCGTGCTGACCACGCGTACGGCCCACTGGTTCGTCGAACGCGGCTTCGTCGAGCGCGGCGTCGATGCCCTGCCGGCCGCCAAGCGCGACCTCTACAATTTCCAGCGCCGTTCCAAGGTGTTCGTCAAGGCGCTTTAGGCCCTAAGCCCGCTACAATCACATTTTTGCACACGGAGAATTACCCCATGACTCGCATGGTGAAATGCGTCAAGCTTGGCTGCGAGGCCGAAGGCATGGACTTCGCGCCGATGCCCGGCGAACTCGGCAAGCGCATTTTCGACAACGTCTCGAAGGAAGCCTGGCAGCAGTGGATCCGTCACCAGACGATGCTGATCAACGAGAATCGCCTCAACCTGGCTGATCCGCGTGCCCGCCAGTATCTGGCCGAACAGGTGCAGAAGCATTTCTTCGGCGATGGTGCAGAAGGTGTTTCGGGCTACGTGCCGCCCCAGGCTTGAGAATGCGCAGCGTGGCGCCTGCTAGGCGCCGCGGCGAAGGATCTTGACGCCGTCAGGCGTCGCCAGCAGAAGGAGATCGGCACCGCGGCGGGCGAACAGTCCGTTGGTGACGACGCCGACCATCTGGTTGATCCGTTCTTCCAGTGCCACCGGATCGTCGATGTGCAAGCCATGCACGTCGACAATGATGTTGCCGTTGTCGGTGATGAAATTGTCCCGTAGCCGCGGCTGGCCGCCAAGCGCCGCCAGCTGTCGCGCCACCTGGGCGCGGGCCATGGGAATCACTTCCACCGGCAAGGGAAATTTGCCCAGCGTGTCGACCAGCTTGCTCTGATCGCAGACGCAGACGAAGGTGCTGGCCACCGCAGCGACGATCTTCTCGCGCGTCAAGGCGCCGCCGCCGCCTTTGATCATCGCCAGGCCGGCGTCGATTTCGTCGGCACCGTCGACATAGACCGGCAATTCGGTGACCTCATTGAGGTCGAGCACGCGAATGCCGTGGCTCTCGAGGCGCTTCCTCGTTGCTTCCGAACTGGCGACCGCGGCGCCGATGCGCTCCCTGATGGTGGCCAGCTCGTCGATAAAAAAATTGGCTGTCGAGCCGGTGCCAACGCCGATGACGGCGCCGGCAGGAATGGTGGCAGCGACATGGTCGCGGGCGGCACGGGCGACCGCCCGTTTGAGGTCATCTTGATTCATGGTTTGGCTCTCCCTGCGTGTTGGCCGATTCTGAGCAATGCCGCAGCGGCTCGACGACCGTTCACGCCGGTTCGTAGCGGAACAGCTTGAATTCGCCCGTGCCGTCGATACGTTCGGCGAGCTTGACCACCAGGCGGATCTTTTCGCCGGCAATCATGACCAAATCACCGACCACATGGCTCGGTTCGACCAGCAGCGTGCCGGCATCGGTCGACAACAGGATGGCGTCGTCGAATTCGGACAGCGTCGAGCCATCGAGCTTGCTGTGAGCAACCTCGGCATTGCTGACCGCCTTGACATGCGCTGGCTGGGGAATGCCCGCCAGCAACTGAATGCCGACCAGGCGCTTGCCTTCGGGGTTGCGGCCAAGACGACGGACTACCGCAACCTGCCAATAGACCGCGTTCTCGCGACGGTAACCGATCAAGGCTCCGACATGGAGCCAGGAGCGATGCAACGGTGCAATGGCGCCGATGCCGGTGCTGCTGGAATCGGCGAGCAGCCAGTGGTCGATGGTATCTTTGCCGGTACCTTCCTCGAGCTTGCGGATCAGTTCGATGGGCGTCAGGTTCTCGGTCTGATCGGACGCCTTGCCTACCAGGAGCGCAGTGTCGGCGACCGAGCCGAAGTAGTCTTGTTGTATGCGTGTGCGCTCGCTGTAGGCCGACGTGGTTCCGAGCTTGCGACCTGAACGGACATAGGCAGACACGGCAACCATGCGTCGCACCTGGCCAAAGCCCTGGACAACCAGCAAGGCGCCATCTTCCGGCGAGCGCGGGGCCTGTCGTTGCGGTGGTTGCGGCGACCAGTGGTCGCGTAACAGCAACAGGGTTTCCGCCTGCGTTTGGCGGTTGATGGGAATCGATGCCAGCCAGCCGGGAGCGACTTCCTGTTGCAACAAATTGAGCACGCTCAACATTCCTTGCCAGGCTTCGCCCGGGCCGAAAAAGAAGCCCTCGTTCGGCGTTGCCAGGCCTGGATGCCAGCGACGAGGTGGCAAACCGGTGTGAAAGTCGACGATAAAGGGTGCCTGTTCACTGGCGGAATCGCGGATCAGCAAGTCTTCCGCCACCTGGCGCAGATAGCGTTCAACAATTTCCATCTGCCGGGGCGCCATGTTGTCCAGCGGCGCCACTTCAAACATCAGCCCATGGAGATATTCGCCCTCGACGGTCGTCGGCGGGGATTGGTCGTACAGCGAAAAACCAACCGCCAACGCATTGCGGGTTCTCGCGGTACGGTAGAGCTCATGAACTGCCGACCAGTGGTCGGTGCCGCCGATACGGTAACGGAAGCGATTGAGTCGATTGCGCTGCGACAACATGCACAACGCGCGGCCCATGAAGAGGCACAGCTCGCCGCGCTCGCGGGGGTTGATGGTCGGGCCGGGCGGGAAATGGGCAACCGCCATCCGATAGGCGGCAGCGGCGTGACCATAGTAGGTGGCGAGGGCCATGCGCGGCGCTTCCGCAACCTCCTCGTCGGGGTTGGTGAACAGCTTGGCCCATAGTTCGTCAAGCGCCGTCTGGGCGAATTCGTCGAGCGCCCGAATAGCGCGCCGGCTGTCGGCCGGAGGCAGCTCGGCCGCCAGCCGACCATCGTCGCCCAGCCAACTGCCGATCTCGCCGACGATATCGACGGGATCTTGTCCACGCAGCTGCTCGAGGAAATGCCGAATGGCAGCCACTGAGCCGAGGGGATGCTGCTCGCCCCGCGTCTTTCCTAGTTTCGAACTCAGCCAGTTCAGCATTGATCTCATCCTGCTCTGGGCACCTGCGCCCGGCAAGATAGAAAAATAGCATGAAGCGACCGCTTCTTGGGCTATTTCCTGCGTGCTGCCGGCAGGTCGGTGCAACTGCCGTGCGCGACTTCCGCGGCCAAACCGATGGTTTCGCCCAGTGTCGGGTGCGGGTGGATGGTCTTGCCAATGTCCTCGGCGTCGCAGCCCATCTCGATGGCCAAGGCAATCTCGCCGATCATGTCGCCAGCGCCAGGGCCGACGATGCCACCGCCGACGATGCGCCGGGTCTCGGCATCAAAGATCAGCTTGGTGAAGCCATACTCGGCACCATTGGCGATGGCCCGTCCCGAAGCGGCCCAGGGGAACTTCGCCGCTTCGACCTTGCGCTCCAGCTTCTTCGCCTCATCCTCGCCGAGGCCGACCCACGCCACCTCGGGATGGGTGTAGGCAACCCCCGGAATGACCAGCGCATCGAAGTGGCTCTTCTGCCCGGCTGCGGCTTCGGCGGCGACGTGACCCTCGTGCACGGCCTTGTGGGCGAGCATCGGTTGGCCAACGACATCGCCGATGGCGAAAATGTGCCCAGCACTGGTGCGCATCTGGCTATCGACCGGGATGAAGCCGCGCTCGTCGACCGCAACACCGGCCGCATCGGCGCCGATCTTGCGGCCGTTCGGGCTGCGCCCGGTCGCTTGCAGGATCAGGTCGTAGCGCTGCGCTACGGCCGGCGCCTCTCCACCTTCGAACGTCACCCAAAGTCCGTCATCCCTGGCCGCGCAAGCCGTCACCTTCGTTTTCAGCATAACGCTGGCGAAGCGTTGCGCATTCTGCTTTTCCCAGACTTTGACCAGGTCGCGATCCGGACCCTGCATCAGGCCGTCGAGCATTTCGACGACATCGATTCCGGCGCCGAGCACCGAATAGACGGTGGCCATTTCGAGGCCGATGATGCCGCCGCCGATGACCAGCATGCGCTTGGGCACTGCGCGCAACTCGAGCGCCCCGGTCGAATCGACGATGCGCGGATCCTCGGGCAGGAAGGGCAGATGCACTGCCTGCGAGCCGGCGGCGATGATGCACTGCTTGAAGCGGATGACCTGCTTGGCGCCGGTCTTCTCCTGGCCGTCGCCGCTGGTCACTTCAATCTCGATACGGTTGGCGTCGAGGAAGTGGCCGACGCCGCGCACCACGCGCACGCGGCGGCCCTTGGCCATACCGGCCAGGCCGGTGGTGAGCTTGGCGACGACCTTGGTCTTGTAGGCGCGCAGTTTGTCGATATCGATTTTGGCCGGCGCGAATTCGACACCGAAGTCGGCGCCGTGGCCGGCTTCCTCGATCACGGCGGCAACGTGCAGAAGTGCTTTGGATGGAATGCAGCCGACGTTGAGGCAGACGCCGCCCAGTGTCGCATAGCGCTCGACGATCACTGTGTCCATGCCGAGGTCGGCAGCGCGGAAGGCGGCCGAGTAGCCACCCGGGCCGGCGCCGAGCACCAGCATTGCACATTCGCTATCGGCGGCACCGGATGCTGGTGTCGGAGTCGCTGCCGCCGGAGTGGCCGGCGCCGGTTTGGCCGCGGCGTCGCTTGTGGCCGCAGTCGCCACGGCCTCCAGGGTGAGGATTAGCGAGCCTTGCGACACCTTGTCGCCAGGCTTGAGTTTGATTTCCTTGACCACGCCGGCGGCGGGCGAGGGTACGTCCATCGTTGCCTTGTCGGATTCGAGCGTTATCAGGGAATCCTCGGCCTTGACCGTATCGCCGGGCTTGACGAGTATTTCGATGACCGGCACGTCCTTGAAGTCGCCGATGTCGGGAACCTTGACCTCGATGCTCATGCCAGGTCTCCTCTCAATTGGTCGGTGTTGACCACGATCGGCGGCCCTGAGGCAGTGTCGAACTCGATGCCGCCGGCGACGCCGATCTCGGCGATCTTGGCGGCCGAGCGGGTACCCTGGAAGGCGGCGTGCATGGCGCCGAGCGCGAAATTGCGTCCCGAGCCAATGCTCCAGAAGCGGTCGAACTCGAACACCTCGCGCAGGCTGTAGACGCCGTAAATGCCAGTGTTGTTGGCGATCAGAGCGGTGATCTGCGACGACTCGTAGGGGTCGTCTTCGTCCTCTTTCGGGTTGAGGTAGGCGTGCTCCTTGAGCACGGGGTGCAATTGCCGGAAGGTCTCATAGACTTCCATGCGCGAGCCGAAATTGACCGCGGGCAGGCGGGCGATGGCCGAAACCAGCACCAGATGGTGCGCCGAGCTGCCGCAAATGCCGATCCAGGAGCCGTCGATGGTGAGGATCTTGTCGTGCTCGCCCTTGTAATGGCGGCCCAGTCGGGTGTCACCGAACGTGGTCATGGAATCCGCAGCGATTGCGACCTCGCCGTTCTTCTTGACGACAGTGATCGTGGTCATAGCACGGCTCTCCGGAAATCGGCCAGCAGCTGCGCCAGGAAGGCATTGAAACGTGTCGCCAGCGCACCGTCGACGACCCGGTGGTCAGCCGACAACGACAGCGGCAAGATCAGCCGCGGCACGAAGGCCTTGCCGTCCCAGACTGGCTTCATGGTCGACTTGGAGACGCCGAGGATGGCGACTTCCGGGGCATTGACGATGGGCGAGAAAGCCGTGCCACCGATGCCGCCGACCGAGGAGATGGTGAACGTGGCGCCCTGCATCTCGGCGGGCGAGAGCTTGCCTTCACGTGCCTTCCTGGCGAGTTCAGTGGTTTCGCTGGCGATGGCGAGAACGCCCTTCTTGTCGGCATCCTTCAACACCGGCACCATCAGGCCGTTGGGTGTATCAGCGGCGAAGCCGATGTGCCAGTAGTTCTTGAACACCTGGCTGTCTGCGTCGAGCGAACTGTTGAGGTCGGGGTACTTCTTCAACGCGGCCACGACCGCCTTGATGATGAAGGCAAGCATGGTGACCTTGATGCCGGCTTTGTCGTTTTCCTTGTTGAGCTGGACGCGCAGCGCCTCCAGTTCGGTGATGTCGGCATCCTCGTGATAAGTGACGGCGGGGATCATCACCCAGTTGCGCGCCAGGTTGGGCCCGGAGATCTTCTTGATCCGCGACAACGGCTTCACTTCGATGGGGCCGAACTTGGCGAAGTCGACTTGCGGCCAGGGCAGCAGATTCAATCCCCCGGCAGCAGGTGCCGCGGCAGCCGCTACGGGACCGCCGGCAAGCGCGGCCTTGACGAAGGCCTGCACATCCTCCTGCGTGATGCGACCCTTGGGGCCGCTGCCCTTGAGGCGGGCCAGATCGACGCCGAGTTCGCGGGCGAAGCGGCGTACCGATGGGCTGGCGTGAGCCTTGATGCCACCTTCCGTGGCGAGGAATTCGGCCGGGGTCGGCATGCGGATGGCGGCCGGGGCGCTGATTGGTTCGGCCTCGGTCGGACGTAGCTCGCAGACGTCACCTTCGGCGGCTGGCATGGCCGCCGGAGACACGGCGGGAGACGCAGTGGGAGAAGGCGGCGGTGCGCTGGGGACAGCAGGCACCGGCGGTTGTTCGGCAGCTGTGGGAGCGGCTGCCGAAACCTCGAGAATCAGTACCAGCGCGCCTTCGGCCACCTTGTCGCCGACCTTGAGCTTGACCTCCTTCACCACGCCGGCCGCGGGCGAAGGCACATCCATGGTCGCCTTGTCGGATTCGAGCGTGATCAGCGAATCCTCGGCCTTGACCGTATCGCCGGGCTTGACCAGTACTTCGATGACCGGCACATCCTTGTAGTCGCCAATATCGGGGACTCTCACTTCTGTCGCCGTGGCCATGATCAGACTCCCACCGGGTTCGGTTTGTCGCTGTCGAGGCGGTACTTCTCAAGCGCCTCGCTGACCTTGGCGACAGCGAGTTGGCCGTCGTCGGCGAGCGAGCGCAGTGCCGCGACGGTGATCCAGTAGCGGTCGACCTCAAAGAAGTGACGCAGCTTCTCGCGCGTGTCCGAGCGGCCGAAGCCGTCGGTGCCGAGCACGGTGTAGCGCCGGCCGTCCTGCGTCACGAAGGGCCGGATCTGCTCGGCGAACAGGCGGACGTAATCTGTCGCGGCGATTACCGGGCCGCGCGTGTCGGCCATGCTCCTGGCGACGTGGCACAGCTTCTTCGGCTCTTCCGGATGCAGCAGTTGATGGCGTATACAGTTGTGGCCGTCGCGGGCCAGTTCGGTGAATGAGGGGCAGGGCCAGAGATCGGCGTCGACGCCCCAGTCGTTCTTCAGCAGTTCCGCAGCGGCGATGGCTTCGCGGAAGATGGTGCCCGAGCCGAGCAGTTGCACGCGCGGTGCGTTCGACGCGGTACCCTTCTTGAACAGGTACATGCCCTTGAGGATGTCGGCCTCGGCTCCGGCGGGCATTTCCGGGTGCTCGTAGTTCTCGTTCATTACCGTCAGGTAATAGAACACGTCTTCCTGTTCGGCGACCATGCGGCGCAGGCCGTCTTGCACGATCACGGCGACTTCGTAAGCGAAGGTCGGATCGTAGGAGATGCAGTTGGGGATGCTGGCCGACATGATGTGGCTGTGACCATCCTCGTGCTGCAGGCCTTCGCCGTTCAGCGTCGTGCGGCCGGCGGTGCCGCCGACCAGGAAGCCACGCGAACGGCAGTCACCGGCGGCCCAGGCGAGATCGCCGGTGCGCTGCAGGCCGAACATCGAATAGAAGATGTAGACGGGAATCATCTGCACGCCGTGCGTCGAGTACGCCGTCGCGGCAGCGATCCAGTCGGCCATGGCGCCGGCTTCGTTGATGCCTTCCTGGAGGATCTGGCCGTCCTTCGACTCCTTGTAGAACATCAGTTGGTCGGCGTCCTGCGGCACGTAGCCCTGGCCCTGCTGATTCCAGATGCCGATCTGGCGGAACAGCCCTTCCATGCCGAAGGTACGGGATTCATCCGGCACGATTGGCACGATCCGCTTGCCCAGCGTCTTGTCGCGCAAGAGGATGCCAAGCACGCGCACGAAGGCCATGGTGGTCGAGATTTCGCGGCCTTCGCCGGAGGCCTTGAGCAGCGCTTCGAACGCGGATAGCGCGGGCACCGGCAGAGGCTCGACACGGCGCCGCCGCGCCGGCAGGTAGCCGCCCAGGCTCTGGCGTCGCTCGCGCATGTACTTGAGTGCCGGAGAGTTGGGCTCGAACTTGACGTAGGGTAGCGTCTCGAGATCCGCGTCGTCGACGGGCAGCTTGAAACGGTCGCGGAACGCCTTGATCGACACGGTGCCCATCTTCTTCTGCTGGTGGGTGATGTTCTGTGCCTCGCCCGACTCGCCCATGCCGTAGCCTTTGATGGTCTTGGCCAGTATCACGGTGGGCTGACCCCGGTGATTGACTGCCGCCTGGTAAGCGGCATAGACCTTGTGCGGATCGTGACCGCCGCGGTTCAGACGCCAAACATCATCGTCAGACCAGCTTGCCACCATCGCCTTGAGCTCGGGTGTGTTGAAAAAGTGCTCGCGCACATGGGCGCCGTCCTTTGACTTGAAGGTCTGGTAGTCGCCGTCGACGCATTCCATCATGCGCTTCCGGAGCAGGCCGTGCTTGTCCTGCGCCAGCAGTGGATCCCAGTAGCTGCCCCAGATGACCTTGATGACATTCCAGCCGGCGCCGCGGAATTCGGCTTCCAGTTCCTGGATGATCTTGCCGTTGCCGCGCACCGGGCCGTCGAGGCGCTGCAGGTTGCAGTTAACGACGAAGATCAGGTTGTCGAGCTGCTCGCGGCCAGCCATGCCGATGGCGCCCAGTGATTCCGGTTCGTCCATCTCACCGTCGCCCATAAAGGCCCAGACCTTGCGGCTGGTGGCGTCGATCATGCTGCGGTCGTGCATGTACTTCATGAACCGGGCCTGGTAGATCGCCTGCAGTGGCCCCAGGCCCATGGATACGGTCGGGAACTGCCAGAAGTCCGGCATCAACCAGGGGTGGGGATAGGAAGGCAGACCCTTGCCGTCTACTTCGCGGCGGAAATTGTTCAGCTGGTCCTCGGTCAGTCGATCGAGGAGAAAGGCGCGGGCATAAACGCCTGGCGCGGAGTGGCCCTGGATGAAGACCAGGTCGCCGCCATGAGCCTCGCTCGGGGCATGCCAGAAGTGGTTGAAGCCGACGTCGAACAGCGTCGCGGCGGAAGCGAAGCTGGCGATGTGGCCGCCCAGATGGGAGTCGTCCTGATTGGCCCGCAACACCATGGCCAGGGCATTCCAGCGCACGTAGGCGCGGATGCGGTTCTCCAGCGCGTAGTCGCCTGGCGCCATCGGCTGCCGGTCGGCCGGGATGGTATTGACGTATTCGGTGTTCGCTGAATAGGGAAGGTTGATGCCGGCGCGGTGGCTGAGTTCGATCAATCTTTCGATGAGGTAATGCGCGCGTTCCGGGCCGTCGCTTTCAATGACTGCCTCGAGGGCGTCAAGCCACTCGCGGGTCTCCTGGGCGTCGGGGTCGGGTAGCGGCAGTCCGAGCGGGTACGCGGACATGGCTTGTCTCCTGTTTATAGGTTTTAACGGGCCCGCTGTTGGCGGGCCGCTCCTGCACAGAATAGCCCCACCGGGTAGGCGGAGCTAGCTATGCCTGTTTCGCATTATAAAACACGACTTCACATGGTGCAACGCTGCGCATCGATCGTCCCTGGTAGTGCGGCTTCGCCGCCGGGCACCGACAAGACCAGTCGGCGTTGCCGGCTCAATTGGCGAACGGAACGAAGCTGAGCCAGGCACTGCCCTCGTTGGCTGAGACCTTGCGGCCTTGGTAGTAGATCTCGAGATCCTGTCCTTCGGCGACGCGAATCACTTCGTCGCCTGCGATAGCGATACGCTTCCTGGCGCCTTGGCCAAGCTCAATACGTGAGCCGTCACCGTGATCGCTGCGCTTCTTCTTCAACAGCGCGCCCGCTTCGTTGGCGACCACGTAGACGATATCAGCGGGTTTGCCGGCGCTCTCGCCGCGAATGAGGACGATGGCGTCGCCCGGGCCATGCGCACGCGCCGGTGCGGCGGCGCCAGCGGCCATGGCGGGTTCGGGAGTGGCGCTGGTCGGTGGCGGCGGCTCGGGCGCCGGTTGCGGCGCCAGCGTGGCTGCCTCAGCGGCAGGCGTGGTCGGTGGCGAGTCCACCGGGGCAACGCTTGCCGGTTTGGCGTTGCTCGGCGCCTGCTGGGCCGGCGCCGGCCAGAGTAGATAGATAGAGGCCGCGAGGGCGCAGAGCGCCGCGGCTGCGATCGATATGCCCAGGCGCGGCCGAGAGCCTGAAGCGCTGCGCGCCGCAGGCACCGTCGCTGCCGGGGCGGACGTCAGGTGAGCACGCTCCTCGCTCCCGAAGTGTTTGAGCACTCCGTCGACCACACCGCCGGGCTGCATCAGCAA
>Ga0182021_10009754_pt1 | contig 11381 bp, 7 predicted proteins | sample 612E3MmetaG_FD_120493 | JGI IMG/M metagenome (GOLD analysis project Ga0182021, IMG submission 120493) | Permafrost microbial communities from Stordalen Mire, Sweden - 612E3M metaG (Illumina Assembly) | ecosystem: Environmental > Terrestrial > Soil > Wetlands > Permafrost | place: Sweden...
AGACCGAAACAGCACCGATGAATTCCGATCTCCACCCCATCTGCTACCAATACACGCTGATGATATGGCTGTCCAAGTTTTATCCGCAGTTGGCGGTGCTGAATCTGTCATCCCTTGCCTCAACGAACTGGTATCGCGGGCCAATTCCGTGGATGGTTGCCTTGGCGGGGATTGCCTTCTTTCTTTTTGCTCGGGGACGCCCGGCCCTGCGGCGCAGTTTATGGGTTGGATCGGCTGGTTTTGCCGGGATGGGTCTTGAAACCCTTCTTGTGCTGCGCTATCAGATGAAGAGCGGCATCCTGTTTCAGGACATTGGCATTCTGCTGATGAGTTTCATGGCCGGCCTGGCTGCGGGCGCCTGGTTCGCGCGCGGGCTCATCTTCGCAAGCCGTCGGATACGGCGCTGGCTTGGGCCGGCGCTAATGGTGGGATTCGCTTCGTTCAGTCTGATGATCGCTGCGGGGATCCAGACCGGTGCTGCCGGCAGTCTCGCGGGAACCACAAGCCTGCTTCTTCTAGCCGGAGTTCTGGTTGCTGCAGCCTTTGCTTATGCAAGCTTCGATGCGGTGCAGAAACAGGAAGAGGCGGTGGCGCCGCTCTACGCAGCCGATCTTCTTGGGGGGTGCCTCGGCTCTCTGGCTGCGAGCCTGCTGCTCATTCCAATGGCCGGAATGGTTCCAACCGCGGTTTTCATGGCGCTGCCGGGCCTTTTGTGCCTCTTGCTGATAAGAACGCTGCAGACTCCTGGGTAACGGTTGACGCATGGCGAGAGCTTCACGCAACACGGAGAACTTCTATTTCTTCAGGGTTCCCAAAAGCGCCAGCACAAGAATTGCACCTACGAAGCAGCCCATCAATGCAACGGCCTTCCAGTTGCCCAGGTTGACGGTGTATCCAAATCCGAACCGCCGTTCCACAAAAATCGAAGGATCGTCCCGGTTGATATAAAACATGCCGAGCACCCATCGGCTGTTGTCCGCGAGGCCATCGGTGAGAGGGGCGTTGCTTGCTGCGCGCTCCAGGCGCGCTCCGCCCTGGCCGTAGCGAAATGCGAGATAAATTATGCCGCAAAAAATACCGACTCCCAGGCAAAGGGCGAGAATCGTCACAATCGGGAAGAGAGACGTTGCACGACCAAGCCCAACGCGGATCGCGCTGATCGACATCAGCGAAAGCATCGCGGTCACGCTGACAGCCAAGCCGCAGAAAAAGCGCGTGACTGCCATCCGGAAGCGCTGCTGAGCGTCGATCGAGATCCGCGTCTGCACGAACCGGACCGCCCGTTTCGCGCGCGCCATGAAGAACGTCAAGATGCTCAACCCTACGCCCATGACGAGAGTCATGATCGGCTCCAACATCACTGTCCAAAATGACTTCGGACGCCACACATCGGGCCTGCCGCTTGGGCCAAAATGGGTAGGCACGCGAGCCGGCAAATCGGCATAGTGACCCGCCGCATAACTTATGGCGACGACACCGCCGATCACGCAGAGAACCAGTGTGAAGAACGGCCACGAGGAAGGGGCCTCAGGTTCGGTCAGCACCGCAACGGCCGGGGGCCTGCCTGCGACACCGAGCGCGCGCGCCTGGAAGTATGCGCGCAGGTACAGCACCAGGCAGCCTGCCGCAAGCAAGAGCGGTAAGAGCGGAAATATAGCCTGGCTGTGAAATTCGAAAAAACCCGCCAGAGTGATTCCGAAGCTTAGCAGGGACCAGAGGACGATCCCGCGTTCCCAATTCCTGACAATCTGCTGTGCCTCATCCTTGTCCGAGCGCTCTTCGCCGACATATACGCCAAAGAGAAGGCCGCGCCGCGCGATTCGCGGATAAATAAAAAACAGGCCGCTGATCCCTGCTCCGACGAGCAGGTTGAAAATAATGAAATGAGTTGTGGTCAAGGTAACCCCCGCTTAGGCTCTGCCGCAGGGCGCATCGAGGCCTGCCGGTTTCCATTGGATGGTTGGCGAAACTTTCCCTGCGGCCATCATAGTATTAAATCTACAGACACAAGCGATATTTTATTCAAGTGTGCAACCGCATTGCTGCGCGCTGCGTGCTGAGCGTGACTACATCTTGGGAAATTCAAGGCATTCGATGAAGGTATCTTGAAATCCCGGTTCGAAGGCGAGACTTATGTGATGGATGCTATTTGGCAGGTGGAGATCTGAGGAAAGCAGGATCGTCTTCGCCCCGCGCAAAGCGGTATTACCTGCTGACTCGATCCTGCAGGGAGCCACTTCGAGCAAACCGGTGCGGACCGCGCTCGCGACGCGCACGTAGTTGCCAAACGCGCCTGCCAGGTGGACGATCTCCAGGTCATTGTGCTTGACGCCCAGGTTCCGGAGCAGCAGGCGCATACCTGCTGCGATTGCCGCCTTTGCCAGTTGCAGTTCGCGAATGTCGGACTGTGCGAGCGCCACAGAGCCGAGGAGCGGAAGTTCCCGCGCGCCATTGGCAAGCTGCCCGCTGGTCAGGATAGAACCCGTTTCGAGGCCCGCCGCGACCGCATCCACCAGACCGCTGCCGCAGATTCCGCGCGGTGGGACATTCCCGATTACGCGACAGTCGAATTCGCCGTCACGGAGAAAAACGTGGGAAATAGCGCCAGTCGCGGCCCGCATGCCATTGCGGATGGATGCAGCTTCAAATGCCGGCCCCGCGGCCGTAGAGGCGCACAGGATCCTGTCTCGATTTCCTATCGAGATTTCGCCGTTGGTGCCGAGATCAATGACCGCGCAGAGCCGGTCTGAAGCCGTCATGCCGGTCGCGACGATTCCCGCGAGGACATCGGAGCCGACGAACCCTCCCACGCAAGGGAGAAACCGCACCTTGCAAGAAGAGGGAAGCGCCCATCCGAGTTGTCCGGGCGTGAACCTCTGCTCTCCTCCATCCTGGGGCACAAACGGCGCATGGGAGAGCGGCTCTACATCGAGTCCGGAAAAGAGGTGGTGCATCACCGTATTGCCGACCAGCACGATCTCCTGCAGTTCGGCGCCGCGCGCGCCCATAAGTTCAGTCACCATCTCACCGATTGCGTTTCGTATGAGAGGCGTCAATCCCCGATCGGACAAGGCAAAGAGGACGCGGCTCATCACGTCGGCGCCATGTGCAGTTTGCGGATTCAAGCCCGTGCGCAGGCCGATGACTTCGCCTGAACTCAGGTCGAGCAATTGCGCGGCGATGGTGGTCGTGCCGACGTCAATTGCAATCCCCAGTCCTGACCGTCCGCTTCCTTCCATCGGCGTTGAATCGATCAGGACCGAAGTGGACCATTGTCCGACCTCGAGCTTTAAAGATCCTTCCGCATGCGCGCGACAGGCGAGCCGCCAGCCCTGTGCTATTTCCTCGTCGGTGAAGACGCACTGGTCATCGATTCGGGCTGGAAGTGTGCCTTCAAGGATACGGACGCGACAACCACCGCAGAGGTCGGATCCCCCGCATGGGAACTCAACCCCGAACGCAGCCAGGATCTCCGCGAGAGAGGCGCCACGCTGTGCTTCAATCCGCGCGCCGAGAGGAATTAATTCTATGGTGATGAGTTCGCCCACCAGACCATTCTGCCACATGAGCGGCGCCAATCTACCGGCAAAGTGAGGCTCTTGTCGGGCTTCGCCTATTCAGCCGATGGGAGAAAAAGGCTTGCAGCGCCATAGATGCCGACGTTTTTCTGGAGTTTCGCCGGCAAAACGGGAAGCGTCGATACGACAGCGCGATTGACGGTGTACATCGGCATAGTCTCGCGGATCTTGTCGAAAAGAGGTCTCCCGATTTGAGAGACGCCTCCTCCGATAACGATTACTTCCGGATCCAGAAGCGAAACCATTCCGGCAAGCCACACGCCGAGGAAAAACCCGGTTTCATCAAGTATCGACTTGGCGACAGGATCATTGCGGCGCGCGGCATCGGCTATCATTTTGGGTGTGATGCGGCTGAGATCGCCCCGGGTCAGAGTGCGCAGCAGGCTGGGCTTCCCATGCTCCTGCTCGAGCAGAACGCGTGTTCGGCGCACCATTCCAGGCCCGGCCGCGAGCGCTTCGATGCAGCCTCGCGTGCCGCAGCCACAGACATAGGGGCTATGGTAATCGATGGAGACATGCCCTCCTTCGCCTGCTACCCCATTCTTGCCATGATAGATCTTCCTATCAATGATCACGCCGGTGCCGATGCCGGTGCTCACAGTCACATAGAATATGTCCTTGTACCCGGCCGCTGCGCCGAAAAGAACCTCCGCCAAACCGGCGGCATTCGCATCGTTTTCCACGATCGTGGGCAAATCGAACTTCTTCTGAATAAGATGAGCGAGCGGCAAATTGCGCCAGGACGGCAGATTGGGAGGCGTGAGTATCACGCCGGTCTTGGGATTCAATGGACCCGGCGCGCAGATCCCAATCCCTCGAAGATTGTCTTTCCCCCCGGCTGACCGGATCATGCGTTCAATCAAGAGGAAGACTTGCCCCAGGCTTGTCTTCAGATCCTTGTCTGCCAGGGTGGGCACCACCATGTCTTTGGTCAGACGTCCTTTGGAGTTCACCAGTCCCCCGGCAATCTTAGTTCCGCCAACGTCGACACCGACAGTAAACTGCTGCGACATTCTCGATATATGCATACGCACCTCTCGTTGGTTTGCTGGCTCGGGCGCCCAACGGATTATAGGGCAACAAGGATTTGGTGTCCCCGGAATGATGAAAAAACCAACCTCATACGATCTGATTTTCAAACGTAGCTAATCGTCTTACCGGGGGACGATTCCGGCTGATCGCCGCGCGGATTGGTGATATTCTCCAGCGCGCACCGAAATATCGGTCCTCAACCCAGAGAAACGATAGCCCTGTTGACGAAAGGCGACAACGATGAAACTCAGTCCGACGCTGTTGCGCAGTGCAATTGTGGCCGGCCTCGGCGGCCTGCTGTTCGGCTTCGACACTGCAGTTATTTCCGGCACGACGGAATGGCTCAAGCATGAGTTCATCCTGAGTGATTTTATGCTCGGGTTCACGGTGGCGAGCGCGCTGATCGGAACGATCATCGGCTCGATTGCCGTGGGCAAGCCGGCGGATACCGTAGGGAGGCGCGGGGTTCTTTATGCGCTCGCCATCACGTTTATCGTTTCCTCAATCGGCTGCGGAATGGCGTGGACTTGGGGATTGTTCATCGCCTTTCGATTCATCGGAGGCCTGGCGGTGGGGGGCGCGTCGGTGGTGTCGCCGCTCTACATTGCCGAAATTTCTCCTGCGCGTTATCGCGGGCGCCTGGTTGCCATAACTCAGCTCAACATTGTGGTCGGCATTCTGCTGGCCTACCTGTCCAATTACGTCATCGGCAGCTTGCACATCGGCGCCAACGAATGTCGTTGGATGTTCGGAGTAATGGCCGTGCCGTCCACTATTTTCTTTCTGCTGCTTTTTTTAACGCCCCAGAGCCCCCGCTGGCTGGTCGCCAAAGGGCGGGTGGAGGAAGGGCGGATGGTTTTGCAGCTGTGTGGCACCGATGCCGGCAACGTGGATGAGGAGATCAAAGACATTCAGGCCTCGCTCGACCTCACGCATCACACACTCGAGGAAAGATTCTTCCAGGCGAAGTACCGCAAGCCGATCATGCTGGCAGTTGCCATCGCGGCATTCAACCAGCTCTCGGGAATCAACGCATTGATCTATTACACGGCGTTCATTTTCAAAATGGCGGGTTATGGCGCTACCGATGCGTTGCTGCAGTCGGTCATCATCGGCTTCACAAACCTGATCTTCACAATCGCCGCGATGACGGTCATCGATCATTTTGGGCGCCGGAACCTGATGCTTGTTGGCTCGATCGGGTACATCCTGAGCCTTAGTGCGGCGTCGTACTCCTTTTACTCGGGAACCGGAGGCAAGTTGCTTCTGGTCAGTCTCATGGTCTTTATTGCCTCACACGCATTCGGCCAGGGCGCGGTGATCTGGGTGTTCATCGGCGAGGTTTTTCCCAACCGCGTGCGGGCGCGGGGGCAGGCGTTAGGCAGCTTCACGCACTGGGTGATGGCGGCGCTGATTTCGTGGACTTTCCCCATCATCGCCGCCCAATCCGGCGGGCATGCATTCGCGTTCTACGCGGTCTGTTGTGTGGGCCAACTGCTCTGGGTGATTTTCATAATGCCGGAAACCAAAGGCATATCCTTGGAGAAAATCCAGATGAAGCTTGGCATCGAATAGGGCGCGACTCTGAGCGAATTAGGTGACAGGCACCTTTTTTCGTCTCGAAAGTCGCGGCAGACTTGCAGAAGTAAAGCGAAAAGAGAGGCCTGTCACCGAATTCGCTTCACAGACTTTCCTCGGAAGGAGTCCGATCATGCGCAAATCACTGGTGTCAGCTTCCATTGCCCTGCTAGTCTGCCTCTTTACAGCCGCGGGCATCCCGGCTCAGGACCAGCAGGATACCAATCACCAAATGCGGCCGGTGATTCGCGGCCGCCAGTACGCGGTATCTTCGATGAAGCTCGAAGCGACAAGGGCGGCGGTGCGCATACTGGAGGCGGGCGGGAACGGCTTTGACGCTGCCGTCGCCGGGCAGGCCGCTCTGGCCGTGGCGGATGCCGCTCTCAACGGCATGGGGAGCGACGCGCAGATACTGGTCTATGATGCCAAGGCAAAAAAGGTCCTTGCGATCAACGCCGAGGGGACGGCCCCGAAACTGGCAACGATCGATTGGTACAAAGAACATAACGGGGGCAGGCTGCCGGTGGATGATACCCTGTTGTCCGGCACCGTCCCCGGCGTGGTCGATGCCTGGTACATCCTGCTCGATCGCTGGGGCACGATGAGTTTCGCCCAGGTTCTTGAACAGGCCATTGACATGGCGGAGAACGGGTTTCCGATCGGCAACTCACTCGCCGGAACGATCGCAAGCTCCAAGAAGCTGCGAAAATATCCCACCAGCATCAAGGTCTACTACCCGAACGGCAGCGCCCCCAAGCCGGGTGATATTTTCAAGAACCCGGACCTGGCGCGCACGCTCAAGAAACTCGTGGAGGCGGAGAAGGAGAACGCTTCCAAAGGCAGGCACGAAGCGCTGAAAGCGGCGCGGGACCGTTTCTACAAAGGCGACATCGCCCAGACGATGGGGAAGTTCTCCGAAGAGAACGGCGGTTTGTTCCGTTACGAAGATTTTGCGGGTTATACGGCCAAGGTTGAAGAGCCGGTTTCCATCAATTACCGCGGCTACCAGATTTTCAAGAACGCATCCGCAAGCCAGGGACCGGCGGAACTGATCGCCCTGAACATTCTCGAAGGCTATGACCTCAAGGCGATGGGCCTCAACAGCATCCAGTACCTGCACACCTGCGTCGAGGCGATGAAGCTAGCGATGGCCGATCGAGAAAAATATTTGGGCGACATGGACTTCATCAAGATTCCCTTTGCGGGCCTGCTCTCAAAGGAGTATGCCGCCGATCGGCGCAAGCTCATCGATCCCGACAAGGCTTCGCTGGAACTGCGTCCGGGAAATCCAGAGAAGTTCATGTCCGGCGCCACGCCCGTGGATCGTCCGATCCATGCAAATCTGCAGGGAGCGGCCGACCATATGGGAGATACGAGCTATATCGCCGTAGTCGACAAGGACCACAACATGATCAGCTTCGAGCCGAGCCTGCACAGCTCCTTCGGAACAGGCGTGGTTATGGCCGATACCGGACTGATCTTCAACTGCCGCGGGGATTACTTTTCGCTGGTGCCAGGCGAGGCTAATGCCCTCGCGCCCGGCAAGCGACCTCGCAGCACACTGCAGAGTACGCTGGTCATGAAAGACGGACAGCCATACATGATTATGGGGAGCCCGGGTGGCGACGATCAGGTCATGCGCACGATTCAAACGCTCCTGAACATGCTGGATTTCGGCATGGATGTTCAGCACGCAATCGAAGCGCCGCGCTGGTCGACACGAAGTTTTCCTGCTTCGCCCTTTCCGCACACCATGTATCCGGGCGACATGTCCGTGGAATCCAGGATTCCTGAAGCCGTCAGGAACGGACTGGCGGCCAAAGGGCAAGTAATTCGCGCCGCGGGCGCTTGGTCGCTGGGCGATAACGCTGCTATTGTCATAGATCTCGTCACGGGGGTGTTGAACGCCGGCGCCGATCCCCGGACTGAAGCTTACGCCTGGGCTCGCTAGCAACTCGCCCAAGGGCCATTACGGACCAGAGGGGTAATTGTCCGATGAAAAATTCCGACAACTCGTTTTTCGCAGCAATCCTGGATGCCATGCCGTCGCCTGTATTCATCGTAGACAAGGATGTGAGGATGATCGAGGCCAACGAGGCTGCACTTCCCTTGATTGGCGACCGGGCGTCGAAAGTCTACCTCAGGCGAGGGGGTGAAGTACTCCAATGCGTCCATTCCATGGATGTCCCCGAGGGATGCGGTCGAGGGCCATCCTGTTCCTCCTGTGTGGTCCGCAACGCGGTGGCCACGTCGTATGCAAATGAGAAGATCGTCCGTCGCGCGGCCAAGATGCTCCTGGAGCAAAGAGGAGAGCTTAAGGAAGTTTATCTGCTCATTACAACCTCGCCGCTCCTCTTCGAAGGAAATCGCCACGTTGTCCTGACGATCGAGGATGTCAACGAGCTCGTCGAGCTACGAAGGCTGATCCCGATTTGTGCCAATTGTAAAAAGGTACGGAACGAAGAGAAATATTGGGACAGCGTGGAAACCTACTTCAAAAAACATCTGGATATGGATTTCACTCACGGGATCTGTCCGGAGTGCGTGAATTTGCTCTATCCCGGCATGATGGACAATTCCGGCGTATAGAGGGATTCGCTCCCGCGCGATGGCAGCGCCGCGGCGAAGCTCTTCGATACGCCGCGCCCTATTCAGGTAAGTGGCGCTGGCTGAATTCGATGATCTTACGCGCATCCTGAATCGCTCCTTCGGCTTCACCTCGAGTGTACAGTTTGCCGGGGTACCCTTCGGCAAAGCCGTTCGGGTAGCGGGCGGGAATATAATGTTTGTCGAGGCGATTGGCAGCTTCCAGGATCTCCCGCGGCAGTTGCAGATGTTCCGGAAGCGCCTCCGCCAGGCCCGTGATCGAGTGCCCCCAGGGTTCTCCGCCGTGAGACATTATGAGGGCTTTCAGTGCCTTTTCGGCTGCCTGCTGCGCTGCAAACGCGGACCATTCGTGGTCTTCGTCCTCCAGCACGTGGGCAAAAGGGGGATCCTTCACTCCTGCCGCAGCGTTTCCACCACGTCCACGTTTGCTGCTCGGCGGGCGGGGATGATGCAGGCTGTCAGCGCCGCCATGACCAGGAGGACGGTCGCGCCGAAGAACGCAGCGGGGTCGAGCGGCTTGACCTGATAGAGCATGCTGACCAGAAGCCGGGTGGCGCCCCATGCCACCGCCAGGCCCAAGGCTATACCAGTGCCCGCCAGCACAGCGCCGTATCGCACGATCATGGCGAGGATGCCGGCGCGATCGGCGCCAAGGGCCATGCGGATAGAAATCTCCCGAGTGCGCAGCGAGACCGTGTACGACATCAGGCTGTAGAGTCCAGACGCGGCCAACACGAAGGCCAGACTGGCGAACACGCTCATAACCAGGGTGTTGAAACGGAGCTCTGCTGTCGAACTCGCGAGCCTCTCTTCCACGGTGGCGGCGCGAGTGACGGTGACTCGACTGTCCAGAGTGTGGATCATCTCCCGTACCGCCGGCGCGACGGCGACGGCCGGGCCTCCGGTACGAATCACTAGGTTGCCCCAGGGCCATGGCAGCGCAGAAGACTGTGTCATCGGGATGTATACTTCCGGCAACACCCCGGCGTGTGCATTGAAGTTCAGACTATTAATGGACGAGATATTGCCGCCCACCACGTTGCTATTGGACAAGTCGTTGACAACGCCCACCATCGTCTTCAACTTGCCGTTTGTATCCATAGAGAAACGCTTGCCGACGGTCCCCTCCGCCGGCCACGCCAGCCGCGCGGCCGTCTGGTTGACGATCGCCACGTCCGGCGCCCGGTCATCGTCCGGCTCGCTGAAGAAGCGCCCGGCCGCAAGAGAAACACGCAGAGCCTGAAAGTATCGTGCGCTGATGAAATCCATCACGCACGCAACCCGCTCCTTCCCTTCCGGAACAAGGGACGCCGTCGACCATGAAGCCGGCGGAATGGAGCCCATCGCTGCAGCCTCGATGCCGGGAGTGTGTCCAAGACGGGAGAGCAGCTCTTGATAAAAGGGCTGCAGTTGAAACTGAGTATCGAACGACGATTTCCCCTCCCGCCGGACCTGGCTCAACGTCAGGTTGACGCCGAGGATGTGATCGGTTTGAAAACCCAGATTAAGCGTCTGGGAGGAGGCGAAGCTCCGCGCCAGCAACCCGGCGCCGACGAGCAATACCAGGGAAACGGTGACTTCCAGGACTATCAGCGTGCGGGCAAGCAACCCCAGCGCTCTGCCTGCGCTGGCCGCGCCTCCATCCTTGAGGGCGGAGTTGAGATCGACGCCGGAAATGCGCAGCGCGGGGACCACGCCGCACAAAAGGCCCGTGGCCAGCGCCACAAAAATGCAGAAGCCCAGCACCGTTCCGTTGATGCCCGTTTCGCCGATCCTGGGCAGATCGGCCGGAGCGAGCGCGACGACGGCACGCACGCTCGCGGCGGAAAGCCCGAAACCCAGCGCGCCCGCGGTGAGGGAAAGGACGACACTTTCGGTTGCCAGCTGCAGGACCAGGCGCAGCCGTGTGGCGCCCATGGCCGTGCGGCTGGCCATCTCCCGCATCCGGGAGGCGCCGCGCGCCAGCATCAGGTTCGCCACATTGGCGCAGGCGATCAGCAAAACCAATCCCACCGCGCCGGCAAGAATCAGCAATGAGGTCCGGTAGCTGCCCGCGACGGTATCGCGCAGCGGGACGACGCGCACATTCCAGCCGGTATTGACAGCCGGCCGCTTGGCCTCGAGCCGCTTGGCGACGAGGTCCATTTCTACCTGGGCCTGACGGTTCGAAATCCCGGGAAGCCGCCTCGCAATGACAGGCGCCCATCGTCCGTTCCAAACCGCGCTTTCCGCAGAAGCATAATTTCTGGGCAGCCAGATATCGGAGGAACCAAGCTCTGTGCCGGCGGCCTGACGAAGATTATCGGGTCCGGACAGCGGCAGCGAACCGATTAAGGGACCGAGGGGTGTACCGGCAGTACCAAAACCGGCGGGCATCACCCCCACAATCCTCACCACCGCCGTTCCACCCACGATGTTGCCTAGCTTCATCGTCGTCCCGATCACCTCAGGACTGCCGGCGAATCGTTTCTGCCACAGGCGGTAACTGATGATGGCTACCGTCATCCCTTCCGTGGTTGGTAGGTTGGGTGTCAGAACCTGGTATTCTTCGGGCAAGAATTGACGGCCAACAGCCGGCTGGACGTG
>Ga0182021_10009755_pt1 | contig 11380 bp, 11 predicted proteins | sample 612E3MmetaG_FD_120493 | JGI IMG/M metagenome (GOLD analysis project Ga0182021, IMG submission 120493) | Permafrost microbial communities from Stordalen Mire, Sweden - 612E3M metaG (Illumina Assembly) | ecosystem: Environmental > Terrestrial > Soil > Wetlands > Permafrost | place: Sweden...
CACCGTGTTCTCCGCCTTTCGGAAGGGAAATTAACTATCGTGAGGCATCAGTAATATTGTTTTCGGATCTTGACATTGAAAAGAAATGCGTTAAATTACTTTCTAGATCATAGCGATGGTGATTCCCCTGGCCATTGCTTAAACAATGGTCAGGCCCGGCGTTATTTCTCATGTCGGGTTTTTTCATGAGTTATTTTGGAGAATAAAATGGCGCGAATAGAAAAACGTGCAGTAGTGAAACAGAAACCGCTCATCGGAACGCTTCCGTTTAAAAAAATAAATTATCAAATCCTGGGTGCAGGAATACTGTCCATCATACTCGGCTATGTAGCACTTTCACAAGATCCCTGGAATGGAACGATGCCCCTCGTCGTCGCACCAATCCTGTTGGTGCTCGGGTACTGTGTGCTTATACCGATCGGGATACTATATCATAAAAACAAGAAGAGTGAAGAACTTACTCACCCGACGGAGATAAGTCCAGAAAATTCACATTGAATTTCCGTGCTCTTTTTCATATATTATCATAGTTCAGTGATGCTGAACAGAGTCTTGATGGACGACAAGATGTGAAATGTGCGAGTGTGTAGCTCAGGGGTAGAGCATCTGCCTTTTAAGCAGAGGGTCGGTGGTTCGAGCCCACCCACGCTCACATTTGTTTGCCCGGATGGTGGAACTGGCAGACACACCATCTTGAGGGGGTGGCGCCCGAAAGGGCATGCGAGTTCAAGTCTCGCTCCGGGCACGTCCGAAAGGGACGGCGTTAAGCTGTCCCTTTTTCTTTTTCTGATATTATTGCATGTCAAACTCAATCATCGTAATTTGGCTGCGATCATGGAAGCGCGAATACACGTGGTAGTAAAGGGATTTGTTCAAGGTGTTGGGTTTCGCTATTTTGTCTACCATCGGGCAATAAGACTTGGTCTGACAGGGTTTGTGCAAAATACGTTTACGGGCGAAGTGGAGATAGAAATACAAGGAGACCGCTCGTTGATTGAAGAATGTATTAAAGACTTGAAAGTTGGCCCGCGCATAGCTCAGGTAAAAGACATGACATTAGAATGGCTTCCCATTGAGAAATCCTACACGGGATTTGAAATACGATAAATGAAATTCAATCCTATCTGAGCGATGAGAAAACAAAATAGCACGATAGTACGATTTGGAATAGGGTATGATGTTCACCGTTTGGCCAAGGGTCGAAAGCTTATCCTGGGGGGTGTTTGTATCCCTTCAGAGCGCGGACCGGAAGGACATTCTGACGCAGATGTGTTGCTCCATGCTATATGTGATGCAATTCTTGGAGCGGCCGCGTTAGGTGATATCGGGAAACATTTTCCGGATACCGACAAAAAATATAAAAATATTTCCAGTCTTAAACTTCTCAAACTCGTCGGATCAATGATTCGGGAAAAAAGTTGGGCTGTGAACAACATCGATTCAACTCTCATTTTAGAAAAACCTAAAATTGCAAAATACGTTGAACCCATGCGCCAGCGCATCGGGAAAGCACTACATATTTCTCCTCAAGTTATTTCCATCAAAGCAACTACTCATGAAGGTTTAGGATCCTTTGGCAGGGAAGAGGGCTGTGCCGCTTTGGCTATTGCGTCCATTCTGGAACAAAAAAAGAAATAGCCTATGGAACATTTCGTAAATTTCCTTGCATCACTTAATCCCGTATGGATTTATTGTGTAGCAGGGGCCATTGCTTATATAGAACATGTTTTTCCGCCTTCCCCAAGCGATGTTATTCTCGTTGCTGCCGGATCACTTGCGGGATTAGGGAGAGTAGATTTTACCGTTCTCCTTATTGTTTCGACTATAGGAAGTACGGCTGGTTTCTTCACGATGTACAAAATAGGTGATTGGTTCGGAGTACGTATTTTAGAAGCTGGTAAATTAAAGTATATTCCTCTTGAGAAAGTCCATCAAGTTGAAGCATGGTTTAAAATCTATGGTTATTGGATTGTTGTTGTAAACCGGTTTTTAGCCGGAACAAGAGCTGTGATCGCTTTCTTTACGGGAATGTCTGAATTATCAATCTGGCGCACAACACTCCTGTCTTCTCTTAGTTCGTTGCTTTGGAATTTTCTTCTCCTGTTTGCAGGGAGAGAACTGGGAAAAAACTGGAAAGAAATATCCTTCTATCTTGAAACGTACGGCAAAGTAGTATCTATTTTTGTCATTCTCCTTATCCTGCTGTTTGTCGGCCGGAATTATTATAAAAACAGAAATCGGTAGAATTCTTTATTCGGTCTGAGTCCTATAATATCTTCAAATACTAATAGAGTTATTTGTGTTCGATTTTCTTATTGCTATTGATATCTCCTTGTTCCGTTTTGTGAATGGTTCTTTATCCAATTCCATTCTCGATTTTATTATGCCTTTCATCACAGATTTGAATAAGCAGCGCCCGGTGTTGTTGCTCGTTGCTGTTCTTCTTCTCTGGATGCTTGTTCGAGGAAAACGCCATGTGAGGATTGCAGCTGTTCTTCTCATTATTACTATCGTTTTCAGCGATCAATTGAGCAGTTCAGTGATCAAATATTGGTTCGACCGCTTACGGCCTTGTTTTGTTCTACAAAATGTGCACCTCCTGGTCAGCTGCGGGAGCGGATTTTCATTCCCCTCGTCACATGCGGTAAATAATTTTGCAGCCGCCCTCATTTTGGCATTCTTTATCCCGCGTTATAAATGGTGGTTCTTTGGATTTGCATCGATTGTTGCATTCTCACGTGTCTATGTCGGCGTTCATTATCCATCCGATGTCATTGGAGGTGCTGTGATCGGATTATGTTGTGCAGGAACTGTGCTTCTGGTATTTCTTATACTGGAAAAACTATGGTACAGAATTCTGCTCAGCCGGAGATCCTAGAGGTTAGCTCATGATGGATTCCCAAAGTAATCATTCGCAAGAACTATGGCGGTTGAGAGTATGTCTGGCATCTGCTTCCGGAATCCTTCTTGGTATCTCATTTCCTCCGTCCCCATTTCATTCTCTCGCATACGTCGCATTCATCCCAATGTTCTTTCTTTTCGCCCAAGTAGAATCTTTTTACACGATCACGAAGTATTCCTATTTATTCCTGTTGCTCTTTCATCTCATCACCGTGTATTGGACGGGGGGTTTTGTTGTCGGAAAGGATATTTGGATGATGACGGCAGGCACTGCAGTCATCATCATCCACCCTCTATTTTTTCTACCGGTTGTCCTGCTTGCTTTTGCTGTGAAGAAAAAACTGGGACTTCTCCAGGGATTACTGGCGTTTGCCTTATTCTGGACTTCGTTTGAATATCTTCATTCATTGGGTGAATATTCGTTCCCTTGGCTGACACTGGGTAATAGTCAGGCGTACGATCTGAATCGAATCCAGATTATTGAGTATTCCTCGGTGTACGGATTAACACTTCTGATTATTTCTTTTAATAGTATCGCTTTTCTGATATTACTGAACCATGCAAGTGGCAAATGGAAACTTCGATCAAAACAAGTTTTGTCTTTACTAATGGTATTAGTTGTGTTGTATTATGGATCTGACCTTTACGGTAACTATGTAATAAAGAAAAACTCGGAAGATCCGAACAAAAGAATTACTGTCGGTATTATTCAGCCTAACTTTGATCCCTGGGATAAATGGGGACGAGGGTATAGTGATAAATGGGAATCCTATCTCAATCAGTTTAATTATTTAATGGACGAAACGAAAAAGCTCTCAACATTCAAGCCGGATATTATTTTCTGGCCCGAAACAGCGATACCATTTCACATACTATTGCCGCGCTATTCCTTCTATCGTTCAGAACTTCTTTCCCTGACCGATACCTTGAAAATTCCTATTTTTACTGGTCTTCCCACAACAGAATTTTTCGATTCGTTGCACGCACCTGCAACTGCTGAACGGATTGGAGCATCAAATACATTTGTAGAATCATATAATTCTACAGTTTTATTCTTGCCCACGTATGGAATTGGACAAGTTCATAAAAAGTCACTCTTGGTTCCATTTGCGGAACGCATTCCATACGCAGAAACATTTCGGTGGCTTATTGAACCATTAAAATGGAATGTTGGAATTTCTAGCTGGGGAAAAGGTGAAGATACGGTGGTATACTCGCTGAAGGTAAAGGATAATCGTGAAGTTAAATTCTCTGGAATGATTTGTTATGAATCAGTATATCCGAATTATGTGAGAGAATTTGTAAAGCGCGGAGCAGAATTTTTGGTTATTCTGACGAATGATAGCTGGTGGGGGAACACTTCTGGCGCCTATCAGCATGCTGCAGTTGCATCCCTGAGAGCAGTCGAAACGCGCCGTTGGGTTGTTCAATGTGCAAATGGCGGCATATCTCTGGTTGTTGATCCCACCGGGAAAAAACAATGGTCTACAAATTTATACACAAAGGCTAAATTTACTGCAGATATTGGTCTCCGATCAGACTCGACATTCTACATGAAATATGGCGACATTGTGGCACAGATATGTCTTCTCGCTTCGTTGATGATGCTCGTTGCGACAATGATGCAACATTATAAATCAAAAAGGAACTGACATGGAAATTACCGATCTGCGAAGTGATACTGTGACAAAACCATCCCGTGAAATGCGAGAAGCGATGCTTGCTGCAGAAGTCGGCGACGATGTGTATGGTGAAGATCCCACAGTAAATCGTCTACAAGAAAAAGTCGCCGGTATGCTCGGAAAAGAGTCTGCGCTTTTTGTACCCTCTGGAGTAATGGCAAATCAGCTTGCACTTAAAACTCTCACTCAGCCCGGTGAAGAAGTCATTGTTGAAAGCGATTCGCATATTTTCAACTTTGAAACAGCCGGAGCTGCTTTCCTCTCCAATGTTCAATTATATACCGTCAAGGGAAACCGCGGTGTTTTGCGGGCGGAGCAGTTGGAACAGGCAATCCGTCCCAAAATATACTACAATGCAAAGACTTCACTCGTCTGTCTCGAAAATACGCATAACAAAGCAGGCGGAACAATTTATCCGCTGGAAGAAATTCAAAAAATCCATGATGTAGTGCGAAAGAGACAACTCTTACTTCATCTTGATGGTGCTCGACTCTGGAATGCCTCGGTTGCGACAGGTATTCCCCCGAAAGAATATGCTCGATATTTTGATACAGTCTCTGTCTGTTTCTCAAAAGGACTGGGTGCACCGGTTGGTTCTGCCTTATTAGGTTCGCGTGAAAATATTGAGCGAGCTCGAAAATATCGGAAAATATTTGGCGGTGGAATGCGCCAGGTGGGTATTCTTGCAGCTGGTGCCTTATTTGCGCTTGAGCATAACATCGAGCGATTGAAGGATGATCATGAAAAAGCAAAATGGTTAGCGACAGAATTAAGCCATATAACCGGTGTTCACCTTGACCTCGATTCTGTGCAGACAAATATTATCATTTTTACTATAAACGGTGGTGCAGAACGTGCGGAACAATTCATATCTCAATTGAAGACAAATGGTATTCTTATTTCTGATATGGGAAATGCGACTCTCCGTGCAGTGACTCATCTTGATGTAAGTATGGAACAGATCAAAAAGGCAGTGGCTCTCATTAAAACACTTCTCGATCAATAAAAGGAGAACGTATGGAGAACAACACTATAAACCATCAATCTCGCACAGATTATGATGCCCAACAGGATCTCCAACTCAAAGCGCTTCTCTCGGCACAAGATGATGTTTGGAGAATCTTTCGCGTGATGGCAGAATTTGTTGATGGATTCACTCTGATGGCAAAACAGAAAAATCTTGTTTCTGTATTTGGTTCTGCCAGACTAAACCCGGATTCGAAATATTATCAGTTGGCAGTTGAGGTGGCAAAAGAACTCGTCAAACACGGCTTTAATGTGCTCACTGGGGGAGGTCCCGGTATTATGGAAGCTGCAAATAAAGGAGCGCAAGAACAAAAAGGAGATTCTGTCGGTGTTGGCATTGAGCTTCCACTTGAAGAAGATGCCAATAAATATATTGATCGAGGCAGGTTGCAGAAGTTTAGGCATTTCTTTGTGAGAAAAGTGATGTTCGTAAAGTATGCCCATGGATTTATTGTCATGCCTGGAGGGTTTGGTACGCTTGATGAATTTTTTGAGGCAATGACACTTGTGCAAACAAAAAAAACTAAAGCGTTTCCAATTGTCCTTATGGGCTCTGATTACTGGAAGGGTCTTGTGGACTGGATCAAAACAACGGTTGTTCAGGAGAACATGATTTCTCCCGAGGATACTGATATGTTTCATGTGACAGATGATCCAGTCGAGGCAGCAACAATTATTGAAGAATTCTATAAGAAAAATGTGATGATTACCAATTTTTGAAGTATTTGAAGAGCAAAAGATGTAAATAGCAAATTTTCTTGCTTCTTCAAAAGCCATTATGTATATTATATATAGTAGATGTAGATAGCCCGAGGTAGACGGGCTATTTTTTTTGGAAAACTGAGTTCATGGATCTCCAACAAAAGATTAAAGAACTATCAGCTCCTTTTCTGAGCGAAATCGATGCTTTTATGGTCGATGTTTATCTGGGACATGCCGACCAACAGGATGTAATCCAGCTCTTCGTAGATACAGATTCAGGAATCACGATACAGCAATGCGCTGACCTGAATCGAAAAATTGGAGAAGCGCTTGAGCTTCAAAATATTATTCAACATTTCTATGTGTTGGAAGTATCATCTCCTGACGTAACGAAGCCTTTGAAGCTGCTCAGGCAGTATCGAAAAAATATTGGAAGACGTTTTCGCGTGCGTTATAGAAAAGGGGATGAAACTGGAGAGATCCTTGCTCGCCTTGAGGACGTAGAAGGCGAGAATGTTACATTTATCACAACAAGTGGGGAAACCTGTAAGGTTTCTTTTCATGAGATTATTGAAACAATTGAGGAGCTTCCCTGGTAGTGAACAGGAGAATTGCTCCGTAGCATGGAGGTACAATGAATCACGAGATTGTTGAATCATTTGCACAGATGGCTCGCGAAAAAGGGATCGATAAGGATATCCTGATCGGGATTGTGGAAGATATATTTGGGATGATGGTGAAAAAGAAATACGGGCCTAATGTCAAATATGATGTTGTCGTCAATATGGATAAAGGCGACATTGAAATTTATTTGGAAAAAGAAGTTGTCGAAGTAGTGGAAGATCCTTCCACTCAGATTTCCGTTGAAGATGCGCAGAAAAGATCCGGAGATAATTTAGTTGCCGGTGAAGAGTTTGTTGAAATCGTCCCGTTGATAGACTTTGGTCGTAGGCTTGTCATCAGTGCAAAACAAAACTTAAATCAGCGGATTAAAGAAATCGAACGTGAAGCGATTTTTTCTGAATATACGAATTCCATTGGAGAGATTGTTGTAGGTGAGATTTATCAGATTCGCAAAGGCAAGGGTGAAATTCTTGTCATGCATAATAAAAATGAACTGTTGCTTCCCAGAAATGAACAAATTTACAAAGAACGGTACAAAAAGGGCGACACGATTCGCGCCATCGTAAAAGAAGTTCGCAAGGGTGCAGGGAATCCTACCGTCGTTATATCACGAACCGATCCGGCGTTCCTGATGCGGTTATTTGAAATTGAAATTCCCGAAGTGTATGATGGTGTCATTGAAATAAAAAGGATTTCACGGGAACCGGGTGATAGGGCAAAAGTGGCTGTCCTTTCGCACGATGAACGAATTGATGCTGTCGGAGCTTGTGTTGGGATGAAGGGTGTACGTATTCATGCCATCGTTCGGGAATTGAATAACGAGAATATAGACGTCATCAATTTTTCTGACGATCCGTTGGTTTTCATTCAGCGGGCACTTGCACCGGCAAAGTTGAAGGATATTCAACTGGACAAAGAAAACAAGAAAGCGACCATCAATGTTGCGAATGATCAGGTTTCTCTTGCGATCGGCAAAGGTGGACAGAATGTCCGTTTAGCCTCGAAGCTGACCGGATATGAATTGAATGTACAGAAGGAGGGCGGCGAGGAAGAAGAAGAATATGATATGGATTTGTCGGAATTTCGCGAAGAACTTGGTGATATCCTCTTCCATAAGTTTTTTGATGAAAATTACAAATCGGTACGCGATATTATCCAGTCACCAAAAGAAGATTTGGTGAATACACTCGGCATTGAGCCGGAAAAGATTGATGAGATCATTGCCATGTTGAAAAAAGGTTTTGAGGAAGCAGAAATTGAAGTGGACGAAGAAACGGATGCTCTGCTTGCAGAGATCGATGGATCTAGAAAAGAAGGGAAGAGCGAAGAAAACACTACAGAAGAAAAAGTGAATGAAGAAGCAATAGAAGTGAAGACTGAAACCGGTAAGTTGGAAGGCGAGTAAAAATATTGAATGTGGAACATGAAAGAAGATCAGAATGGCTGAACAAAGTTTGAAAAAGATGAAGATCTTCAACCTCGCAAAAGAGTTAAATCTTTCAAGCGAAACGATTATTGAATTCCTGAAAAAGAAGGGTTTCGATGTGAAGTCCCATATGTCCTCTGTGACCGAGGATATGATGCCCGTTATTATGGGTCACTTTAAGAAAGATAAAGAAGTTGCTGAGAGGCATCAACGGAAGATTCAAGAATTCCGTTCAACACGCAAGAAGGAAGCACCGGAAAAGGTTGAGGGTGCTGAAAAGGTGGAAAAGAAAGTTGCTGGGAAAGAAGAACTACCAGTACAAAAGGAAATTGTACAGCCAGCAGTCGAGGAGCCGATCATTCCACCGAGCGAGGAAATTCATCCACCCACTCTCGTGGAAGCAGTAAAAATTCTTGTTGAAGAAATCCCGCAGTCAACAATCGAAAAAGTGGCAATCCCTGTACAACCGAGTGAAACTCCGTCGCCGGTTGTTGAAGAAAAGCAAAAAATTGAGAAGCAAAAAGCCGAAGGTCTCGGCAAAGAAAAACCTGCTGGAAGACCCAAAAAACAACCGCAATCTCCATTAGAAGCTGTTGTCTCCCGTTCGCAGCGTGGATTAACAATTAAGGGTAAGATAGACCTTGCACCTGCGAAAGTTACACAGAAGCCGGATATAGAAGAAAAAAGGAAAAAGAAAAAGAAAAAAGTTCGTGATGAGGGGAAAAAAACTAAATCGGCATTAGGCAAATCGGAGGATGAGGAAGAAATAAAGACGAGAAAACGCAAACGGGTTCGCCGTGCTGAAGTCAACGAGGATGAAGTAGAGAAAGCAATCCGTGAAACACTTTCTGAAACTGGAGATGAGTTAGCAATCGCACGTGCTGCTATACGCCGGAAGAAAAAAGAAAAGCGCGAAGAAGAAGAACAGAAAAAACTTGATCAGATTGAGCATGATAAAATGCGAATCAAAGTAACAGAATACGTTACTGTAGGTGAACTTGCCAATCTTATGAAAGTGACTGTCGCTGAGGTGATTCAAAAAGTGATGGGTCTTGGTATCATGGTATCCATTAATCAGCGCTTGGATAAAGATACGATAACCCTGGTCTCTGATGAATTCGGTTTTCAGGTTGACTTTGAAGAAGAATTTTCCTCTGATGCGCTGTCGGACATTGATGACGATGAAGAGACACTTCTCTCTCGCGCTCCCGTCGTGACTATTATGGGACACGTCGATCATGGGAAAACATCACTCCTCGATCATATCCGAAATACCAATGTTGTCGCGGGGGAAGCTGGCGGAATTACACAGCATATCGGTGCATACGAAGTGAATGTGGGTGATAATAAAGAGATCACCTTCTTAGATACTCCCGGTCACGAGGCCTTCACTGCAATGCGGGCAAGAGGTGCACAGGTGACAGATATTGTTGTCCTGGTTGTCGCTGCTGACGATAGCGTTATGCCGCAAACTGTAGAAGCCATAAGCCATGCACAAGCAGCGAATGTTCCTATCATCGTTGCAATTAATAAAGTTGATAAAACGGAAGCGAACCCTGAACGGATAAAGCAGCAATTGGCAGAACGCGGACTGTTGGTTGAAGAGTACGGCGGGAAGCACCAGGTGGTAGAACTATCAGCGAAAAAAGGCATCAATATCAATTTACTGCTTGAGAAAATCTTACTGGAAGCTGAAATGCTGAATCTTCGCGCAAATCCCAACAGGGAAGCGCGTGGAACAGTTGTCGAAGCAGAGTTGGATAAAGGCAAAGGAATCATCGCAACCATTCTGGTTCAGAAAGGAACGTTGCGGATCGGTGATTCATTCGTTTGTGGTGTCTGGAGCGGACGTGTCCGGGCTATGTTCAATGAACGGGGCCAGCGCGTAGAGGCCGCAAAACCGTCACAACCTGTCCAGGTTGTAGGCTTTGACGGAATTCCACAAGCTGGTGATGATTTGATTGGTATCGAAGATGAACACCAAGCACGTGAAATCAGTTTGACGCGTCAACAATTGAAAAGGGAACAGGATTTCCGTCAGAACAGACGCGTCACATTGGATGACATATCGCAACAAATCAAAGAAGGACAGGTGCGTGATCTGCCTGTGATCGTGAAAGCAGATGTTGATGGCTCAGCAGAAGCACTGTCGGATTCGTTGATGAGACTCTCGACGGACGAAGTCAAAGTACAGGTCATTTATAAAGGCGTCGGTGGTATCTCTGAGTCGGATGTATTACTCGCGATGGCATCCCGTGCTGTGATTATTGGTTTCCATGTTCGTCCAAATCTCAAAGCACGCCAGCTGGCACAGCACGAAGACGTCGATATTAGAATCTATAATATCATTTATGATGCAATTAATGATGTGCGGAATGCCTTGGAAGGGTTGTTAGCGCCAACGGTAACAGAAGAAATTACTGCAACCGTAGACGTTCGCGACGTGTTTAAGATATCCAAAATAGGAACAATCGCCGGTTGCTTTGTACGAGACGGTAAAATCGTCAGGAACAATCATGTCCGTCTTGTACGGGACGGCATCGAAGTGTTTGACGGAACAATTGCATCGCTGAAACGCTTCAAAGACGATGTGAAGGAAGTGGAACAGGGATTCGAATGTGGAATTAGTCTTGAAAATTTCAATGACATCAAAAATGGCGATGTTATTGAAGCGTATAAAACTGTGGAAACAAAACGAAAATTGGAATAAGGGATAGCACATGTCGGTTCGATCTGAAAAAGTTGGATCCCTCATCAAAGAAGAATTGGGTGTTTTATTTCAACGAAACTTCAGCATGGCAGAATTTGGATTTTTAACGGTGACAGAAGTGTTGATGAGTCCTGATCTCAAAATTGCAAAAGTGTATGTGAGTATTTTTGGTGATACAGCGCGGAAGAATAAAAGCATCGCTAAATTACAAGCGCAAAAATCATCGATTCGTTCAATGCTGGGACATGCAGTTCGGCTTCGCTATACACCTGAAATTATCTTTTATCTGGATGAAACTCTGGATAGGGC
>Ga0182021_10009756_pt1 | contig 11380 bp, 9 predicted proteins | sample 612E3MmetaG_FD_120493 | JGI IMG/M metagenome (GOLD analysis project Ga0182021, IMG submission 120493) | Permafrost microbial communities from Stordalen Mire, Sweden - 612E3M metaG (Illumina Assembly) | ecosystem: Environmental > Terrestrial > Soil > Wetlands > Permafrost | place: Sweden...
CCCCGGACACTTGAGCGGCAACAGCATCTGGCCCGTGGCCGGCGGCGTTGCCGTTTACTATGCGGCTGCTATCGCGCTGGCATTGGTCCTTCACGACCAGCGCGCGTTCTGCAAATACCTTTGTCCCACGGGATTCATTCTGCGTTGGACGAGCCGTCCGGCGCTTCTCCATGTCTCCGCCGAGGCAGAAGCGTGCACCAGATGCGATGAGTGCACGAATGTCTGTCCGATGGACATTCCCGTGGCTGCGCGAGTGAGAATGGGAATACCCATTGGCAAAGGCGATTGTATTCTCTGTCAGCGTTGCGTTGTGATCTGCCCGACCGGAGCGCTGAAGACGAGTTTTAGGAGATAATTGTCGTTGTTTTCTCCTTCAAACAGAGACAGTGTTCCGATTTGTTCAGTTGTGAAGTCCGGCAATAGGATGACACAGATCAGTTTCATCGTAGGTTCTCCTCTCCGTTCATATTTTGCCCCTTTTCCTTTATTTTCCATTCCCCACATCCAGGGTGGCAAATTCACGTTTGAGAGGTGTCACAAAACTGTCAAAACTGATTTCATTCCTTAATAGGAAGTAGAAAAGGCCTTGATAGGGCGGTTTTTTTTCCGTAAATTAGAGATGATGTTTGAGAATTGAGTTACGGATTCTTTCAATTGGCTGAAGTAGCTCAGCGGTAGAGCAGCGGTTTCGTAAACCGCAGGTCGTGGGTTCAAATCCCACCTTCAGCTCCCAAAATGACTCGACTTAGCTTTGTCTGCTAAGTCGATGTCATTTTGAGGATCCCGCCTTCTTCTGGCGGGGTCTGTACCGCCATCCTCTTCCGCCGCTTGCGGTCTACGACATACCCGGCCAGCGCGTTGTTGCCGCGCCCCTGATGCTCCTCATCCGGTTTACGCTGCAGGGGAGGAAGCTATCTGGTTGAGTCGGTCGCCCGGCCGGAGGCCAGCGTTACTTCGGTCTTGAGCTTGAACTGTTTAGGTTCGGCTCTTCCTCCACCAGGACCACCTTCGCCTCCCCGACCACCTCTCCGGCCTCCGCGCATCCCGCCGCCACCCGGCATGCCTCCGCCCGGAGGCCCACCTCCATCACCCCCTCCACCCGTCGGACCCATCCCTCCTGGCCCCCCCCCACCCGGGGGCCCGCCACCTTCACCTCCCCTGCCTCCGGACTTTCCGCCCGCATCAGGGCCGCCGGAAGGACGGGTCACCTTTCCGGTCTCGAAGCTCACATCAACTTTCGACCCAGGGTCCGACGCGATGGCGTAGGGGTGATTCTGCGTCTTCATCAGAGGAACCTTGAGTTCATAAACTATCGCCCCTGCAGACTGGCCGATTTTCAGTGCAATGCCGTTAGCTTGGACCACAGGCATGCGATCGACATCATCCTTTTCCGGGCCGAGAATCTCCAACTCTTTGACGACCTCAAGCATGTCACCACCCATGCCGCTTTCCATTCCCGGTTCCCGCCCGCCGGCGCCGGGCGGTGGCCCTTCAGGGGGAGCGTCGGACGGCATCTCGCCATCAATTCCCCCAGGTCTTGCTCCAGGTCCCATGCCCATTCCTGTCATGCCAAGAGGATAATGAATGCCTATCTTGTTGCCGCCCTTCGATTCGAACCAGATGGTCATCCCTGCTCCCACCATTTGGCGCCGGAAGTCCCGATCGGATGAAATGAGACACAGATACAAGTACTCCTGGTCGTTCCTCATCCCGAGCATTCCTGGTATGTCCTTTATCGGGGACAATGAGGAAGACCATTCGTCCGATCTTCCATCGATCACCACGGGAGTGTCGGACCAAGTGCTGGCAACATGAACAGTGGTGCCGCACCCTTGAAGGGCAAAGCAAGACATAAGCACCCACATCTTAATTGCGTGTGCGCCTGCAGGATGAAATACCGTTGTGCGCATTACTTTCGGCCTCCTCAGAAGTTGTGTCAACTTTGGCGACATCTGACCTTATTGAATACCAGCGCCTCTCCATCGGCCGGGAGGACGCTCCGGCTGCGGAGGACGGGGAATTGGCCTGCCTTTTGTTTTGCGCTCAGATTCAACCGCCCGTCACCGAAACGGAATTTTTCCCCCCTTGTACTGAGACCCGGCGGTTTAAAGAAGAAAAAGACAAAAGCGAAGTCACTGAGAATTGGCACCACCGGAAGCACCTATCCAAGGAACTTGTAGCCAATACCACGGACAGTAACTATGTATTTCGGAATCTTACGGTTCGTTTCCATTTTGCGGCGTAGCCAGGTGACGTGAGTATCGATCGTGCGCGTTGAGGGCATTGCTTCGTAACCCCAAACGTCGTTGAGGATGGTTTCCCGCGAGAGGGGTATCCCCTGGTGCTCGACGAAGTATCGAAGTAGCTGAAGCTCCTTCGCGGCGAGTTCCACCACTTTGCCTTTCTTAGTGAGCTGCATTTTCTTGAAGTCTACAACGAATGGGCCAAATGAGCATGACGTGATTCCGGTGGAGGAGACCGGTAAAAGGGGGGGGCGGCGCAGGATTGATTCGATGCGGGCAAGCAATTCCAGCATCTCGAATGGCTTCGGAAGATAATCGTCAGCCCCGAGCTTGAGTCCCACAACTTTCTCGCTCAGTTCGCCCCTGGCAGTGAGCATCAGCACAGGTGTTCCCACCGCTCGCTTCCGCAAATCCCTCAGAACGTCAAGTCCGCTTTTCTTGGGCAACATGACATCGAGGATGATTGCATCGAACCGTTGAGTGACCGCCAGTTCTTCTCCCCTTGGCCCATCCCCTGCATGTGTGACCGTATATCCTTCGCTCTCCATTCTATCGGTCAGTGTGAGAGCAAGCCCTTCTTCGTCTTCGACCAGGAGTATTCTCTTTCCCGTGGCCTTCATTTTGGCTCCACTTGTTGAAAAGCCACAGGTAATTGAATTGTGAAAGTGCTTCCCTTGCCCTGCGTCGACTCCACGAAGATTGATCCGTGATGTGATTCTACGATATGCTTCGCAATACTCAGTCCGAGGCCGCTTCCTTTCACCTGTCCTTCCGCTGCATTTCGGCCACGGTAGAAGGGATCAAAAATGTGGGGGAGCTCGTTGGATGGGATTCCGGTGCCTGCGTCGCTAATTGCCAGATGCACATAGGAGCGCTTGGTCGTCACCTTTCTTGTTGCCGTGATCTTGACGAACTTGTTTTCCTTACTGTACTTCAACGCGTTCGCAATGAGATTACCGAGTGCCGATCTCAACTCCATGGGATCGCCCATGATTCCGGGTAAATCATTATCGAAGGTCGCCTCAATTGTGATGCGCTGCTTTTGATATTGTTTCCGCACCTCGCGAATGGCGTCTTCAACGAGTTCCTGGACTGTCAACGGTCGGTATTCGGAAGTGCTCTTGCCGGATTGAATCTTGGAATAGGCCAGCGCCTTTTCCACCATATCGGAAAGCCGAACAACCTCTTCCTTAATCAAATCTCCGTACTTCAGAAGGCGATCCTTCTCCCTCACGAGTCCGTCTGCAATATTCTCTCCTGCGGATTGCAGGGCTGCAAGTGGTGTGCGCAGTTCGTGCGAGATCGCTGCGACGAACTCCGTTTGTTGTCTGGCCAGCCGCTGGGCCCTGTTAGCCGCGATAGAAAGAATTACGATGCTCGATCCGAGCAGCAATAGGATGCCGAAGCTCAGGAGCAGATTTCGCTCTCTGTTTCCGGAAACCACCGTCTCAAGAGATCCGGTGCGATGTCTTATCCGCAATTCGAGGAAATTAAGACCACGAACCCTTGCTTCCTGAGGCAGGGAGCCTCTCCGCTGGGCAACAATTCCCGGCACTTGAGACTTACCAGGCCACCTGGAACTGCGTAGAAACGGTTCATTCGTGCCGATGTCTGGAGGCGGAAATCGCTCACGGAGCGATTGATCTGGCGCAAAGAAAGGGTGAAGGCCAGGTGAAAACTCAGGGAAGGGGACCGACACATCCGCCTTGGCAGGTGTAGCGGTGCCCTGCGCATTCCAGGACTGAAATAGAATCTCCCCGGACTGACTAACAAGTGCGAACTCATACTGGTCCAGCTGCTCCGCGGAAAAATGCTTTTGGAGCACAGCGGGAATCAGTAATGACGTTACGTAACGGGTATTGAGGAAGACAAGGGCGACGTGTTCCGGCCTCTGTCGGATCGGAAATGCGACCGCGGAAAGATCTCTGAGCAAAAACACCGTTTCGGAAGTGTCTAACACGAATGGGAGAGCATGGAGACCGGTCGTCCTTGACCTGACCTCGATGCTGTCAGAGACTATGTCCGGCAATTGGCTGTGGGACTTCCATGTTTTGATTCGCTGGGATAGCGTAGACCGAACGGACCGATCCGAACCTCCCAGGGGCCCTTTCAGAGTATTCAAAGCTATCGCCAGGTTTTGGGTGAAGTCCACAGAACAGTTGAACGCTGCTGTCCTGAGATTGGTCTTCATTTTTGCCAGCTCTTCCTCGCCGAGTTGCCCAAGCCATGAATACTGGAGGTATGCAAGAAAGGGCAAGACGACAATCATCACGATTGCGACGGCGAAGATCGTGCGATTGTATGTGGGGCGAGTATTCACACTCAAATATAAGAAGAGATGTTCATTTCTTCAGTGCTCTTAACAATCTTAACAAGAATTTTGCATTCTTGGCATGCATTTGTCTCCGTCTTAACTCATCAGGATGATCGATGTCCTAGATTGTTTCCAGGATATGCATTAGCCTCACCGTAAGGGAGAATACTCCCGGCCTGCATAACTCGGCGTGAACAAAGGGGTTCAGCGTTTTCGATTTAGCTTGACAACGTGGGGAGGCACCTGGAAGCGGTTGGGCGTGATGCATCCGTTAAGCTGATCAGCCAGGAATAGGAGGATATGTGAATATGAGACGATTCTTGCGAATGCAGGGTGTGGTCGCGTGCACGACACTGGTTTTCGTTTCTGCTTCGGGTCAACCCGGCGGAATGAGGAAGATATTGCAGGGAGAACGGGCAGAACAGTTGCAGGAGGTTCTCGGTCTGAACGATTCGCAGGCCTCGGGCATCAGGCAAGTCCTGGAGACCTCCGAAAAGGCAATTGCGGCCACCTTCGAGGTCGAGCAGGAAATGAGATTCTCGATCTATAGTGCCACACAGAAAACTTGGGAAAAAACCGAAGGGCGGATACTGGCCATTCTGGATAGCACACAGAAGCATCACTATGCCGGGATGCCGAAACTGCGACTGTCGGTGCGAGGAGCACAACCTCCGGGTATGAGCGATTCTTGGATGATGGAACCGGTCATGATGCCGGGAGATCCATGGAGGGGTGGCTCAGGCACTGGACCATTTCACCCCGAAGGCAGGCCGCAGTTTCACAAGGGACCGCCGCCGGAGGCTCCATTTTCTCCATCAAGGCTCACATTTGCAGCAGACCGGGCTGCACTATTGCAGGATCGACTGGGTCTCACGGATGCCCAGGCCTCAAAGATCGAATCGCTGTTCCGCGCTCAGGGAAAAGAAATATGCAAAATCCGGGAATCAGTGTTTGACAGTCTCGAGAATCTGCATGCCAGGCAGGTCAAGGAGCGGGGAGAAGTTGACAGCAAAATCATGGGGCTTCTTACCGAAGAGCAAAGGGAACATTACCGCAAGATTCGTAGTCATCCCCTCGGATCGCCGGCTGTGGAAGATGAACTTCTTTTGGGTGTGGAAGATGATGTCCTTCTGGATGTGGAAGATGATGTCATTCTGAATGTGGAAGATGAATTTCTTCTTGATGATTGAACAGGCCGCAGGGCGCGATGAAAGGATCCGTGTGGAAATGAAGAAAATCCAGCAGTCTTCAGGATCGGCGAGGAGCCGAACCAGCACACTTCAGGAAGGACACTGCAATGGACAAAACTGGAATCGGGCCGTCAGGTCTGTGGCTGCGTGCATGCCCCGCCGTCGCCCTGACGATGGCTGCCGGGCTCTTTGGCGCCGGCTGCGGCAGCGCAGCACAGGTGACGAGCGCTTGGAGAATGAAGGGTGTGACGATCGACTCCGCTGAACGCAACTGGAGATCGCAGGTTACCGAGCTAAAAGGCTCGCGTGTGTTCATCTGGATGCAGAACGACGCGAGGTTCTTCTACATCCGGATACTCGCGCCGGAAGAGCAGTTCCGAAGGCAGATCGCCGGGCCGGGAATGACCGTCTGGTTCGAACCCGGGGGGGGAGGGAAGCTCGGCGTGTTCTACCCCATGGGCACCGGCATGAGGGATCTGGAGATCATGGGGAACGACAACAACGACAGGACGCTGTATTCCCCTCTTGAAGTCCCCGGAATCAAAGTCCGACTCAGCAGCTCGGAAGGATCCTCGGTGTACGAGCTCTGCATCCCGCTCCAGGCAACGAAGGATCTGCCGTATGCCGTCGGCGCGTTACCCGGTTCGACATTGAGAATAGAGGTCAAGACTGAGAAAGAACTCGTCAGCAGACCCGAAAGGGGCGGGATGGGTGAAGGGGGTGAGGGGGGGCGGTACCCCGGCGGCGGGCCCGGTGGCGGCGCGTTTGGAGGGGACCGTGAGGGGAGGGGCGGAGTCGAACCCTACGACCAGATCGACTTCCGCGCGGATGTTCACCTTGCGGCCGCGCCTGCCGCCGGAATGAGATGAATTTGGATCCCGTGCGGCGATCGAGGTCGTGACCTTTCACCGTGAGAAAATACGATTTCCCATGGTGATTTAACCGAATGGAGGCCATCGGCGTCAAACATTGACTCAGTGACTGACTCACATTCCGCGAACCGTCATGATTCCATTTCGACCGCTCTTCCGGATTTTACTCTGCCTTGTGGCCTTCGGTCCAGGCCTCCTGGCGCAGCCGCTCCAGGGGGTGATAAAGGACGCAAAGAGCGGTGAGCGGCTGCCCAACGCCATCATTGTCATCAAGGGCACCGGCTACGGGACGAAGTCGAACGTGGAAGGGTTCTTTGAGTTCCCTTCAATCCCGGACACCCCGTTCGCGGTGCAGGCCCGTTTCGTCGGGTACGTCCCTGAGGAGATCAGAGTCGATCCGCGCAGTATCCCCCCCTCCCTCACCATCGCGTTGACGCCACAGGACATACCCCTGGGTGAAGTCACCGTGGTGGCTGAGAAAACGTCACTGCTTCAGGCACAGGAAGAACCGAGCCTCACGACCGTTTCCCCCCGGATGAGCTATACGCTCCCGAGCATCGGGCAACCGGATATCTTCCGTTCCCTTCAGCTCCTCCCCGGCGTGGTCGCGACGAATGACAGGGAATCCGGTCTCTACATCCGTGGAGGGACGCCCGACCAGAATCTCGTCCTGCTGGATGGGATGACGGTGTACCAGGTCGACCATTTCTTCGGATTCTTCAGCGCGTTCAATCCCGATGCGATCAAAGACGTACAACTGTACAAGGGGGGCTATCCTGCGGTGTATGGCGGCCGGCTCTCGAGCGTTGTCGACCTGACAGGAAAATCCGGCGATCCCGACGGGTATCACGTCAACGCGGGCCTGAACCTCCTGAGCGGGAACGCTCTGGTCGAGCTGCCTGTGTTTCAGAAGGGATCGTTTCTCGTGGCCGCACGACGCTCGTTTGCCGATATCATCACCAGCGGCGCCTATACTTCGCTCTACAATTTTCTCACCAATTCATCGGGCGCTTCATCCCCGCAGCCCGTATTTGGCGGGGGCGGACGGTTCGGCGGAGTCTCGACACAGCAGACTCCCGTTGCTACGTTCTATGATATCGACGCAAAGCTCACGTACAATTTCACCCCTGCCGACATCGTCTCGGCAAGCTTCTATGCCGGCCGAGACGACTTGAACAAGTCCCAGCAGGCAAGCACGAATGCCGTGCAGAATACCGGATTCCAGTTTACGACACCTGCCACAACCGACGAGACACAACAGGATAATATCGGCGCAAGCCTAAAATGGTTCCACCAGTGGGGGCCCGCGCTGTTTTCCAATCTTCTCGTGTCGGCGACAAGATACTCAAGCGCCTACAACTATATGATGAGCCGCGCCACACCGGCCGGGGGCGCGCAGTCGCAGGGATCCACAGATGAAAATAACGACACGTATGACCGGACGGTACGGCTCGACAACCAGTGGATCCTGAGCAATGAACACGAAATCGACCTGGGGGGCCAGGTATCCGGATCGAAGGCGGATTATGCTCTCAATTCCTCCACGGCCTTCAACGAGGCTATCAGCCGTGTGCTCACGATAGACCAGCATGCCACCCAGTCGGCGGTCTATCTCCAGGATAAATGGAGACCATTATCGCCCTTCGAGATCACGGCGGGGGTCAGGGGAACTGCGTATTCGCTGACGGGACAGTTCTTCGCGGAACCCAGGTTCTCCACGCGGTTCGAAGTTACAAGTGGATTCTCGCTGAAGGGGGCAGTCGGCCTCTATCACCAGTTCGTGAATGAAATTGTCAATGAAGATCTCACACAGGGCGTGAGGAACTTCTGGATCCTTTCCGACAAAACACTCATTCCGGGGAGTGCCGATCACTACATTCTTGGAACAACGCTCGAAAATGACGAGTACTTGCTGGATATTGAAGGCTACTATAAGAGGCTGGATCACCTTGTGGAATTCAGTCAGCGCTTGCTCAGAACGCCTACGGATCTGTATACATTCTACGACGGCAGTGGGAGAACGAGGGGCGTCGAGGTGCTCCTGCAGAAGAAGCACGGCGCCCTGCAGGGGTGGCTGAGCTACACGCTGGGGAAGGCGGAAGTTACCTTTCCGGGGATGAACGGGGGCGCCACGTTCCCCGCAGACCAGGACCAGACCCATGAACTCAAGCTGGTCGGCACGCTGGACCTGGGTGCAAACTGGAACGTCGCGGCGACATTTGTCTATGCCACCGGGCGTCCGTACACGAGCCCGGTGAGCCAGTATGCCATCACATTGCTCGACAGCAGTCAGTCGGTGTACACACACATCAGCGGCATGAATGCCTACCGTTTGCCGTCCTATCAGCGGCTCGATTTGACAGTGTCGAAACGATTTGGCGATGAAAGATCCTCAAACTGGATCGTGGGCCTCTCCGCGTTCAATATGTATAACCACACGAATATCGACTACTATCAGTATGATCTCAGCACGACGCCGATCCATATCACGCAGGTGACGGAGCTGGGATTCACTCCTACCGTCTTTGTCCAGGTGGAATTTAAATGACGAAGAGAATGATGACCGGTCGCGGGGCGTGTGCGGTGGTCCTGGTGTACGCAGCAGGGTTCCTCGGGGGGTGCAGGACCAATCCCGTCCTCCCGCAGGAGACGGAAGTCGTGTTGCAGGGATATCTCTATGCTGGTCAGCCCGTCACCGATATTCGCGTGACTTCGAGCGTTCCTATTGGGGCATCGGATTCCACGTATCCGCCCATAACCGACGCGTCCGTGGTCCTTGTGCGGAATGGAACGACGTACGCGCTGGCCCCGACCCCGGGATCGCTGGGATACTACGAATACGCAGGGACGGATCTCTCCGTTGTCGTGGGTGACGCGTTCTCGATCCAGATACGCTACGGGGGGGAGCAGGTCACGGCGCAGACGAGCATCCCGTCCACGCCGCAGGGACTCGGCATCAGCACGACGCTCCTCCGGTTTCAGGTCGATTCCATGCAAACCCCCAATGGGACATTCCGGACGATTGTCCAGAGCCTCGATACGGCGCTCGTCTCATGGAACAACTCTGCGGGTGATTACTACTACGTCGTTGTTGAGAGCGTCGATCCATCCCGGCAGTTGCTCAGGCTGGCCGGGACTGCGACGCGCCTGTTCATCTCGCAACCGACGAATCAGGCAACCTACGTCCTCAACGGAAATTCGATTCTCTACACCGGGGAGCACAGGCTTCGGCTCTTTCACATCAACAAGGAATACGCCGATCTCTACCGGTCCCGCCAGCAGGACTCGAGAACGCTCAACGAGCCGTTGACAAATGTTGTAAACGGGCTGGGAATCTTCAGCGCGTTCGCCAGCGATAGTTTATCCTTCATGGTGACATTGAATTGAATCGTTTTGAAGCTGGCCTGATGGCGGCGCCAACGGCCCGGCAGAGTTTCAGCGTTTGAAGGAGCTGGGTTAAACGACAAACGGAAAAGCGGCGGGGCCTCTGACCCGATGGTGGGCGGGTTGGAGGCCCTCCGGTTTGCCGTGTCCGATGTTTTCAGAGAAGCATATTGATCGCCGAGCTTGCGCTATTGTTCGTCGTGGTATCCGGCGTCGACGCTGAGGCCGTGCTCGGCTGCGCCGTATCAGAGCCTAACCCCGAAGGATTGTGGTGATGCCCATGAGGGCGCATCGATTGGAGATCCTTCTGCAGTGTGCTGAATGCAGACTGAGCTCCCTTGACGTCACCTGACTGCAGAGCACTCTGGAGTGCCTGGAGATCCTTACCTGCCTGCGAATCCGACGCAAAGGGCCCGCTATCGGAGCTTCCGTTCTGGACGTCCTTCAGGAACGCCGAGAGAGCAGACTGTGCTGAGCTGAGATCCCCTGACGCGAGCGCAGACCCGAGTGCCTGGAAGTCTGTCCGCGATTGCTGGAATTTCGTCATCTGGGTCGCTGAATAAGGATTCGCCGACCCCACCCCACTGATAGTCATATGCCGCCTCATGAAGTTGAGAAATTGTGTCCCCCTTATCAGTTATCGGCAATCTTGCTCATGACTTTAGCGGCATTTTGGTTGTTTGTCGGGTTCATATCTCCACGGTGACACACGATTGCATTACAAGTAGGCTCAATATCGGTCAAGACGGTTCGACTTTCGCGGCATTTAATGACGAACGCGAATTCGTAAACCGCAGCTCGTGGGTTCAAATCCCACCTTCAGCTCGAAAAACAGTATTTCTTGGTCACACCGTTTGCGACTCCCACAGTTTTATGTATTACCCCTCAGGTGGCAGATTATTCACGGGGATAAGCAAAGGGTGCTCATGCATTGGAATGCCAACAGTGTGCGAGTCAACACCCAACGCGTTAATGAAGAAGCTTGCACTGTTGCGGGAGAAATTGGAGTGAGAGCAATTCGGATTCTGCCTCAATTCAACGAAATCGCCCACTGATCGCCTCCGGCTACGCAAGTCAGAGGCGCCTCGTCTCTCACCCGCGGCCTCCCTAAAGAACTAGTCCCTTTTTCATCCCTTTGTCCCATTACGCTTAGGACATTTCTTTGGTACCCTCCGTCGTGAGGATTGCCGATCAAACGATTGTCCAACATTTCTGTCTCCGCAAATCACTGTTTCTACATGGATCCATCAGACCAAAGACATGGAGGAGCGGAATGAGTAATCCTGCATCACCCATAAACGCATGACGCCAATCCTCTATCTGCTTGGAGGAATAGTCGGCGCCCTCGTGGCAGCGTTCGTCTATATCACGATTGCC